>Ga0265297_10002282_pt1 | contig 39837 bp, 32 predicted proteins | sample Munlanlwell13791_FD_192502 | JGI IMG/M metagenome (GOLD analysis project Ga0265297, IMG submission 192502) | Leachate microbial communities from a municipal landfill in Southern Ontario, Canada - Leachate well 137-91 | ecosystem: Engineered > Solid waste > Landfill > Unclassified | place...
TGGACAGCCAAATTAATGGCTGAGTATTAACAATAACATTTTGACCGCCATACTCACGACCAAACAATATTTTATCAATGGCTAACAAATTTCCCAAAATACCAATAACCAAAATGGCCCCAAAAAATATTTTTTTATTTTTACTACTCTCACTATTAATAACTAAATTTAGTAAATAGTAAATACCCAAAGCCGAAACAATTGAAATGATCGGGACTAGCTCCATGAAATGGTCAGAATTACTAGTTTTTAGAACAACTAAAGCTAAAAATAAAACTACTGGCCAGAAAATAAATAATTGCAATAAATCTTTATTGGATTTTTTTAAATGGTAAAAACCAAAAAACAATAACGACAGCACTAATATCCCGCCCAAAATGGTTGGCCGAAAACATTGAACAATATAATATTTTGAAGAATTAGCAAATAGTTCCAAATATTTTACAAACAAGGCTTTCCCCTGATAACCACCCATGTCAATAATTTTGCCAGCAATATCTCCGGAAGCGGCGGCTTTAATTTTTGCCAAATAATTTTCTTTATCAAAATGATAAGTATAGGGATCAGGAAATACATGAGTATAATAACCAAAAGTTTTGGTTTGATCACTAGAAAAATATACATTTGAACCAGTCTTAAAATCAGTCAAGAATACCCCACCAACAATAATAACCAGCGGGACGACAAGGCAAGCTAAACGTTTAAATGAACGTTGTTTAAAAAACTCAAAAACAAAAATTAACAAAATTGAAATTAAAAAGGCATTTCGGGAGAGGACGGCCAAAGCAAAAAATATACTTGCCAAAACTAAACTAAAATTTTTGTTCTTCTTGGGATAAAAATAAAAGAATAAACCTAGGGTAAAAAATAATACCGCAAATTCGTAAAATCCCAAGGTGATTGACCCCCACCAAAAAGCTGGAATTAAAGTTAAAGTACCAACGGTCAAAAGTGCAACCGTCAGATTAAAAAGTCTTAAACTTAGAAAAAATAATAATAAAATAACTGCCGACCAACAAGCTAAAGAAACATACAAAGGCAAATTGGGTTGCCAGCCAAAAATATCAAATAGCTGGCTATAAATTAACGGGGTTAAAATATTTTGGGTACCGGCCTGAAGGCCTCCTTTTTCCTTTAATACCTCCGTTGAAAGATAAACATTTAGATCGCTCTCTATGACTCTTTGACCAGTAAAATGAAGATTTCTGGCTAAAATTAAATTATCAGTTTCAACCGCCGGCGAATAACCTTTGACCAAAACTGGCATTAAATGGCCAAAAAAAGTAACAATAAAAATAATAATCGCTAATATTATTAACGAAAACCAATGGTATTTTGTCCAGATTGAACTTAAGGCTTTCATCTGCTAAAATTAATAATGACTACTTTAATTTTAGCAAAAAAGTCTTTTTTATTCAATATCAACTAAAAATTTATGCTGGAAAAAGTTCTGCCTTGGGCAAAATATTTATTCTTCAATTTTGATAATTACCTTATTGTCGGTTTAGTCTTACTTTTAATTATCATTAAATACAAGCCCAATTTACTAATTAGTAAAAAAGTGATTGCCTTGGGAAATTATCTTTACCAAATATTTGTCAAAATAAGCGAAACAAAAACTTTCAGACTGCTGCTGATATTTTTTATTATCAATTTCATTATCCGGCTAATCATGGCTATACCGGTTCCAGCTATTGCTTTGGACAAAATTGCCCCTCATTATTTAGATTTGGCCAGAAGTATGTACCGCGGGCAGGGTTTTACTATTGCTGTCATTTGGAATAATTTCTTGCAAGATCAAACAATTATCAGACCTGATTTTTTTCGGGTACCGTTTTACCCGCTTTTAATTACCCTGTCGTATAAAATATTTGGCTTTAATTTCTTGGCCGCAAAATTAGTCAATGTTATTGCTGGCAGTCTTTTGCCAATTTTGGCTTTTCTTTTGGGTTTAATTCTGACTAAATCAAAAAAAATTGCCACTCTCCTTTTAATTTTTATCAGCTTTAATGGCTTAATCATTTCCTGGGTAGCATTTACTTATCCAGAAATTGTTTACTGCTGCCTGATCATTTTACTATTATATCTGCTTTATCAAACGTCAACAAAAATTAACTCACACAGCTTTTTGGTTGGGGTAATTTTAGCCTTAACTTATCTAACCAGAACTGAAGGCTTGCTAATTTTGCTGCCGGTAATACTATTTTTTTATTTTTACCAACAAGACAAAAAACTATTTTTTAGAAAATTATTTTTGACTTTCATCGGATTTTTAATCGTCGCTTCACCCTATTTGGCAAGAAATTATATCATAACCAAAAATCCTTTTTATAGCGACTTTGATAAAATAGCCATGGCTGCCTATGTCGGCCATGACCGACTGATTGAAAGCCCAAATGCTGAATACAAGGATATTTATGACTTAGCCTGGCATAATCCTTACAAAACCGCCGAGATGGCAATTACAAAAATTATTGATGGCATTAAATTTACCCCTCAACTGTTAATTGGCAGCTACCTAATTACTCTACTTACATTGATAGGAATATTCTACGTTTGCAAAACGGAAAGAAAAAAATATTATTTTATATTCATACTAATCCTAACTGGTTTTCTGGTCCCGGTATTAGCGATTGGCTTTGAAGATCGATACCATATTGAACTTATTATTATCTTCTATCTGCTAGCTGCCCTTGGCATATTACAGCTCTATGAGGTCAAATTTAAAGATGACTTGGCCTTTAAATCAATATTAATGATCTATTTATTTTTGTTTATTACTTTAAACTTTTTAGGCGGTGTGATTAAGGGCAGTTTTGCCCTAGTGCCCCATAATTTTTATCAAAGGTTTGATGAAAAAGGATATTTTTCCGGCCTAGAGGATTTCTATTCCTATGTAAAGAATAATACTGAAAGCACTGATGTAGTCATGACCTCGCGGCGACCTTATGAAGTTAATTATTTTACTGATCGGCCAACTGTCACTTTCCCCTACGCCGATGCTGATGGTGTCCAAGAATACATTAAAAAATACCAAGTTAAATGGATAATTTGGATGGGAACACCCCAAAAAGAAAATGACAAATACTACCGATTTTGGTTACCCCAAGAAATTCCGGATAACATAAAACCAGTATTCAAAAATACTGGCGCCGATCTGTTTGAAGTTGAGTATTATAAATAAAACGATTTATTTTAACTTAGCTCCCTACTTCTCTAGAAGAAAACCAAAAATATTGAGGTGGTAATAAATAAGCAACAAAAAAATTGCTGCTAAAAACAGCGAGTAAAAAACAAAAGGCTTATTTTCAAAAACCCGCTCGGGATCTTTAACGATTGAATCTTCTTGGTAAGCCAGCCGAAAATACCAAATAAGAAAAACCAACAGCAGCGGCAACATTATTACCATATCTATTTCATATTTAACCGAAAGCACCCCAAACATAAACATCAAGGCGCTTGAGGCACAAATCATAGATAATAATAGATTCTCTTGGGTATAATAGCCCAAACTTTTGCGGTATAAATCGGGTGATAACATCTTACCGTCAAGGTAACGAATCTCAGCAAAACGTTTACCGGCCATCAAAAAAATACCAATACACCAAAATATCAAAATAAATGAAATTGGCACAATTTTAGTCGTCACCGCATACCAACCAACCAATAATCTAACTGAATTACCAAATGATTCAACGATAAAATCAAGGTAAGGTAAATCTTTTAGCCGGATGGGAGGAATGTTATACAGAATCCCAGTGTTTAGAATAAACAAAACCAACGAAGCGTTTAGCCAAAAATTTTTCAGCGGGTAAACTAAACAAAAAGCAGCAACATACAAAAGCAAGGAAATGATAATTACCGTTGTCTTTTTTATTTTTCCCGCCGGTATTGCCCTAAATTTCTTTTGGGGATGGAGCTTATCAGTCTTGGCATCAAAGACTTCGTTAATGCCATAATTACCCGAGGCAATCAAACTAATGCTTAAAAAACTCAAAAGAATAATTCCAATATTTTTAGTGAATGATAAACCATTGAGCTGGATGGCAATCAAAGAACTAAAAAGCATAAAAGAATTACGGTACCATCTTTTTATTCTAAAGACACTAAAAATTAATTTTATTTTTTCTATCATAATAAATACCTATAACAACTATACTATTGTCACTTTTTGAGCTAATTTCATCAAGGGCCGGTCATCGTCAGAATCAGTAAAAAGATCAAACTTATCTAGTTTCATCTTTTGGATAACCGCTACTTTATTAGTGTACCAACAAATTCTAAAATCAGCAAAATTCTGGGTCATAACCGTACCAATCACCTGAAAGCCTGCCACTCCCGCACTGGCTAAAGTCGCCAAAATTAAAGGCTGCCAAGCCGAAGAAATGACATAAATCTTAGAATAATTTTTCTGAATGTGATTAATTAATTCAAAGTCTAGCCGCGAAGAAAAAATTTTGGCATATTTAGTAATCATCTTGTCTTGCCCTTTTTTTTGCAAAATATTTAGTACTGCATACTTGGCTCGCTGCCGGACTGCAAATTGACATCGGCGAGGCAGAAAAAATTTGACCAAAAAAAACATTGCTACCCAAAAAACTAGGCGCCAATTAAAATACAACTTTTCATTTTTAATGATATAAGCCGTGGAATCTACGCTCAACAATGTTTCATCAAAATCAACTACACAGTTAGCTGGCTTAATTTTTGCCTCCCCGATTTTTTTATTCTCATCTAAATTATAATTCATACCTAATCTAATAACTAAAAATGTAATTTAAAATTTTAGTCTTAAACTTACCCTCAATTTAAGTATACCATATTATAATCAATTTAGCTTTTTTGGCATAAAAAAGCCGATTACCTGATTCAAAATCTTGCCTTTTTGCCAAAAATATAGTTAAATTAAATAAAAGCTAATTTAAGCCTAACGAAAAAATAACCCAAAATCAACTTCGCTTATGAGAATACTACTACTAAGAACCTTCTATAGTTTAGAGAAAAATTATTTCCCCCGTTTCATTGATGAGCCACTGGCCTTGGAATATTTGGCTGCTTACATAAGAAACGACCATCAAGTAAAAATATTTGATTCCCTGCTTGAAGGTTTCAATCAATACCGACAGGTGCCTAATGAACCGGAAAGAATTTACCAGGGAGCTAAATTAGAACGACTAGACAAAATTATAAAAGAATTTAAACCAGAAGTAATTGGTATCAACTGGTTTTTTTCGTCACAAAATGATGGCGTTGAAATTACAGCCAATCATCTTAAAAAAAATTTCTCTGCCATACCAATCATTGTTGGCGGCCCACAACCATCAGGGGATCCGATCCAAATTCTAAAAGATTATCCAGCAATTGATATGGTAGTTTTTGGCGAAGGTGAAATAACTTTGAAAGAATTATTGGCTAAAAAACTACAGGACCTGCCTTCAATTTTAGGAATCACCTACCGACAAACCAATGAAATAATTAAAAATGAACCAAGGCCATTAATAAAAAACCTGGACGAAATACCTTTCCCAGCCAGAGACTTATTAAAATTTAAAAATTACGGCCGGCAGCGAGTTTATACTTCAATTTATAAAAAATTAAAAAGATTGGGCTTAAATAATAGCAAAGAAGAATTAAACCGACAAGTAACAGCCAAACTAAGTACTTTACCAATAATTGACCAGGTTTATTATTGGTTGCATAACCGCAAAAAGACTAATCGCAATCAAGTGCCGGCCGCCGATATGGTTACTTCTCGGGGCTGCCCTAATAACTGCAGTTTCTGCGCGGTTCATAATGTCTGGGGCCGCAGTTGGCGGATGCGTTCAGCTGAAAATGTTTTAAATGAAATTGAAGAATTGGCTAAAAAATATGGCATTAAGCATATCAACTTTCAAGATGACAATTTTAATGTTTCCAAAGAAAGAACAATTAAAATTTGTAAAGGTTTAATTGAAAGTAAATATGGGATTACAATATCAGTCCCTCCGGGCTTATATCTGCCTAGTCTAGATGAAGAAGTGCTAACCTGGCTAAAAAAGGCTGGGGTTAATTTGGTCAGAATCAGCGTTGAATCCGGCAATCAGATGGTTTTAGATAAAATAATCAGAAAAAGAATAGACCTTTCCCAGGTAAAAAAAGTAACCGACATCTGCCGCAAATTAGATATCCGGACTGAGGGCGCTTTCATCTTTGGTCTACCGGGTGAAACTATTGAAACCATGAAGGAAACCGCAAAATTTGCAAAAAATGCCGGTTTTGACCGGGTTAAAAGGTTTATTTATCAACCCTTTCCTAACACCGATCTTTACCGACAATGTATTGAAAAAGGTTATATTACTTCTGACTATGATTCAAAAAGAATCTATGTGACTGGCGACAAATGCTATATTAAAACCGAGAATTTTAGCCCGCAAGATGTTTTAGAAATTGCCCGAGACACATTTTAATCAATTAAATATTTATTATACCAAGCCAGAGTTTCTTGAGTTTGTTTTTCTAAAGAAAAATTATTAATCACCCGCTGATAGCCAGCTTCCCCAAATGTTTTAGCTCGTTGGGGATTTTTTAATAAATCAATAATTTTTTCGGCCAACATTGCTTGATTCAAAGGATTAACAATATACCCAGTAACTCCATCAATGATAATTTCTGGCGTACCACCAAAGCAAGTTCCGACCACTGGTTTTTTGGCTGCCATGGCTTCAACATTGAATAAATTGAAAGTATCAAGACAAGTTGATGGCGTCACGCAAACATCAATAGCTAAAAAAGCAGTTGCCATCTCAGCCGGTGGCAACCAACCGGTAATAACTACCTGATTGTTTAAATTCAATTTTTCAATCAAACGCGACATTGTTCCCCAATTACCTTTTTTTTCAGCAGCAATCAGCAATATAACATTGGGAATCTCCTTAACTATCCGGGCTAAAGCCAAAATCAATTGTTCCCCGCCCTTATAACGGCTTAACCGGCCGCCAAAAAAAATAACCGGCTTGCCCACTAAAGAATATTTTTCTTTAAATATTACAACTTGCTGCTGATTTATCTGATAATCAGAAATATCAATACTATTATAAATCGTCTCGACATTTTTTATCTTGTTATCCGATAGAGCTGCTTTTAAAGCATTGCTAACTGCAAAAATTTTATCAACATACTTCAAATAATGCCTAATGATTATATTCCGAAAAGGGTTATATCTTAATTTTGCCTCCCTAAACAGTTGCCACCAAGAAAGATGGTAATTAAAATTGGTTTGAACTGATAAATTATCTTTATCAATAAAATGGTAAGACTTGCCATAACTAAACAACATCGAATCGTGAGAAGTCAAAAAAACTGCTTGGCTATATTTTTTGGCCAATTTACAACAATAATATGACAAATAACGATGGATATGCTGAAAATGAACCACCGTCGGATTAATTTCTTTCAGAATCTTTTTAACTTTAAAAACTGTTTGGAAATTAAACAAGCTCAAATAGCTCTGCAGCGCTTTGGGATATTGAGAATAGATAAAATAAATTTTTAGACCGTCATAAGTCTGCCAGCCACTCTGACCTTTATCACCCACTCGCGAAATAACATATACCTCATGTTTCTGCTTTTTTAATTCTTGGGCTAATCGAAAAGTCAGCACAGCCGGACTGCTGCTGCTGTAAGGCAAAAAATCATCCAAAATATAAACTATTTTCATAAATTATTGGCTGGTTTTTTTATCATTTTAACTAAAATAATCTCAACATAAATAAAACAAATTATAATTGAAACCAAAGGCCATAGCATATTAACTAAGGCGGCGGCCACTACTCCAAAGTATTTAATTGAATAATAAACTAATGGTAACCCTAAAGCCAAAATAAATATATTAATAATAATGCTACCCTTCACCTTATTCAAGACCCGAAAAGCTGAACCAATGCCAATTCCAACACCATTCAAAACTGGTCCGATCGCTAAAAGATAAACTAATGGTACCACTGGTCTATATTCGCTACCGTAAAGAGTTACAACCAAAAATTCAGCAGCAATAACCGCCACAATTATGAAAGGGATGGACAGAAGCGGCGTGTAAAAAGAAACTTTTTCAAAATTCTTCTTAAAAACTACTGCTCCGTCAACCAATGACTTAGGCAGCTGAACCATCAGTAAATTAGCAATCGGCTTGGTTAAAACACCAATTAGCCCAATATATTTTACGGCGATTTTAAAATAACCAACCGTGGCTGGAGCAACAAATGCACCTAAAATCATTAATGGCAGTGATGAATAAAAAGAGGCAATCTTTTTATCAACTAACATTGAAAAACCAAAAGAAAAATACTTCTTTATTTTTACGGTAAAAATACCAGAGACAATCTCATGATATTTAGGTAGGAGCGGATTACTTTTTATCCAAACACCGTAAATTATTATGGCTATAGTAAAAAAGATAAAATTATTAAAAAAATTACCCCAAACTATTCCGCTTAAACCAAAGAAAAAAACCAAAACTAAAGGAATAATAACTGCTAAAAAACTGTTTAGCGTACTGACGATTACATAATGTTTAATTTTTCTGACTGCCTGAAGACATAATAATAAAGAATCGGAAAATGAGCTTAAGATTGCGCCCGCAAGCACTATCCTGGCCAAACTACCAATATTATAATCATGATACCACCATTGAGTTAGCAATGGCGCAATTAAGATTATTAAAGCGCCAATAACCAAAGAAGTAGCTAAATTAACCTTAATAAAATAGGAAATAATATTTTTTATTTCTGTTCGATCCCCTCTGGCATAGGCTTGGGGTAACAAAATCAAGACAACCGAACCGCCTTCTACTCCCATAAAAATTGTGGCAACCGAAACAAAACCAAAAATCAAAGAATATATTCCATAATCATTTGCCCCCAACACTCTAGCAAAAACAATGGCACTAAAAACTGAAAGTAACCGTGAAAAAATTGAGCCGGCCTGAAGCTTGAATATATCCTTAACAAAGCGGCTTCTTTGAAAGTCTCTAATTCTCTTTTGGAAGTTTAGTTTGAACATTTGTAGTCTGTTTTAGAACCTCACTATTAGTTAAATAAATGATACCTTCACTTTTTGTTAAATATTTAAAGAACTTTTCTAAATCTTGCCACAAACCATATTTTTCAATCTCATGCGCATGACCAAAAAGGTGAAAAATTTCCCCATTTTTATGGGAATAATCAAACAAATTCTTGACCAAAAATGGCCAGGTCAGAAAACTGTTTAAGGGTAATTTCAGTTTTAAAATTGGAGAAAAATTATTTTTTAGCGGCTGTAAAACTACTTTTGGCCCATGTAAATGCTTAGCATCTCTTTTTCTGAAAGGATGAGGATAGACTTGAAAAGTTGTATTAAATTCAAAAAAATCTTTTGGTAAATTAAAATCAAATTTTTTGACTGTCCGAGCGCCTAAAAAACCAGCGGCGAAAACAATATTTTTTATTTCTTCATTAAACATACCATAGGGATAAGCAAACATTTCAACTTTTTGGCCCAAAAGCGACTCCAGCGTACCCTTGCCACTAATAATCTCTTGTTTGGCCTCCTGAAGGCTGATTTTGGTTAGTTTAGGATGATTTAGAGTATGGCCACCAACTTCTTGAGTCTTAACAATTTCCAATAAGTCATGACGTCCGGCATTGTCGCTAGCTTCCTGACCTTGAATATAAAAAGTACCTTTTAAACCATACTTATTCAAAAGGTCTAGGAGCTTTAGATTGTCCCTGCCACCGTCATCCCAGCTGGTAGTAAAAATTAAATTTTTCATGTTTTTTCAAAAATCGCAGTCCAACCAATGGAGCAGCGGGAGTTTGCCTGCGATTTATCAATTCGGTCAAGAAAAAATGCGAGTCGAAAACTTAACCTGAAAATTGGGTTAAAAATTTTAGCCCATTTTTTTGAATTGAAATTAAATTTTTCAATTAAATATCTAATTGTTATTTGAACAATGGCCGTAAAAAATCCACCGCGTCTTTCTAAAAATAACTTTCTAAAACCATTCTTTATGAATAGCTCTTCTAAACCAAAAGGGGTAAAGCGCCAAAAATCAATTGGTTCATCATGCATTGGCGTAATAAAATATTCAGTAATCAAAATTTTTCCTGTTGATTTTAAAACTCGATGAAATTCCAAAATGGCTTTTTGTAAATCAGGTAAATCCCCCATCATTCCAGTACAAACGATTGAATCTATGTCTTTATCAGGTAAAGGAATTTTGTCAGCACTAGCAACAATATCGGGCTTATTCTTTGGATCATAATCCAGGGTTATATACTCACTAGATTTAAAATAACCCTTGTACCGATTATATTTACCCGCGCCAACATCTAAAACTCGGCCAGTAATATAATGGCCGATTCTAGCCATTTGTTGCTTGATTAAAAAACGATCTGGTTGAAATATAGGCATAACTTAGTACTTCACTCCCCATTTCAACCATTTCAGTCCATAGACAAATACTTTTTTTATCCGCCGCGGAATTTTTTTTAAACCTTTAACGGAAAGAAATGAGGTAAAAAATACTTTAATAAATTTCTTATGGCCTTCTTCAAATCTAAATTTAAGCATTTCGTAATTCTTTTTAATCTCCTCCTGAGAAAAATATTTGGTATGATGAACAGCCCGGCCGCGCATGTTATATTCCAAGAAATCATATTCATCAATTAATTTTTGCTCATTTAAAATTCGGAAAAGCTCGGAACCGGGCATCGGTGTCACAATATGAATCCGGCATTTATCCGGTTTTACTTCAGCTAATAAGTCAGCCGTTTTTTTAACGTCTTCTTCGGTTTCTTCGGGAAAACCAGTCATTATAAACATCAGCGATTTCAAACCAGCTTGACGGGTCAAAGCAAAAGTCCGTTTAATATTGGCAATGGTAATATCTTTTTTAATACTGTCTAAAACTTTTTGCGAACCAGACTCTACTCCCCACCAAACCCATTTTATTCCCGCTTCTTTCATTCTTTTTAAAACTGCTAAATCAACAAATTGGCTGCAGCGGCCTTCAACTAAATAGCCCAAATCATCATGACCGCGCTTAATTATTTCATCGCAGATATCTAAGATCCATTTATTCTGCATGGTACTCATACCAATAAATTCATCGTCGTAAATCAAAACTGACTTAACTTTAAATTTATTTTTATAAAATTCAATTTCATCAACCACTTTTTTAGGACTCCTGGAGCGCACCACTTTTGAACCCAGGCTGCAAAAAATACACCGATGAGGACAGCCCCGGGAAGCAAACATTACAATTGATGGCGGTTCTATGCCTTGGTAATCACCATGAACGCCAGAATAGCTTTCAAAACCAGGTTCAAGCAAATGATAAGCCGGCGGCGGGATAGTATCCAAATCCATAATGGTTTCTTGTTTCTCGGTTCTAAGTAAACCATTACCGTCTCTAATCACCAAACCCTTAACTTCCCTGATTGGTAAATTACTCTCTAAGGCTTTGACTAAATCAATAATTGTTTTTTCACCTTCACCCAGACAAACAAAATCAATCTCTGCGCAATCATTTAAAGCTCTTTCCGGCTCCAAAGTCGCACCAAACCCGCCAACAATTATTTTTGAATTAGGTAAAACTTCTTTACAGATCCTAGCGGTCTCAGTCATCGCCGGCCAAGATAAAGAAGTACTAGTAATACCAACCAAATTCGGATTTTCCGCCTTTAACCGTTCTCTTAGTTTTTCCCAAGTAAGCTTTAGGGCATCGGCATCAATTACTTTTGCCTCATAGCCATCCCTTTCCAGCACGGCCGCTAAATATAAAAGACCCATGGGCATGCTATGGGCAGAGCTTTTTCTAAAATTGCACAGCGGCGGATTAACTAATAATACTTTCATATTAAATTTTTTCCTTAATAATAATTAAATAATTTTCAATAATTTTAGAAACCACATTTTCCCAGCTGATGCTAGAAACCATTTTTTTTCCATTTTGGCCTAGCTGAGTTGCCAATGGCGGATTGTCTAACAGCTTCAAAATCGCCAAGGCGGTGGCTGAAACGTCGTTTTGAGGCACCAAAAGGCCATTTTCACCGTCTTTAATGGCATCTTGGGCGCCACAGTCATAAGTGCCAATCACCGGCAAACCAGCCGCATTGGCTTCCAAATAAACCATACCTAAGCCTTCAAACCGATTATCGTAATTAACCGGGGTCAGCAGAAAAATATCGGCTTGAAAGTATAATTTTACTAATTCCGCTTCGGACAAATGATCTTTAAATTCCACTTTGCCCGTTAAATTATTTTTTTTAATTAAATCTTGCAGCTCGGAAAAATAACCATCATTGGAATTCCAGCCAACAATTAGATATTTAAGATTAGGATACTTTTTTGCCACCTCAGCCACGGCCGGAATTGAAATATGATAGCCTTTCCGCCGCTTGATTATGCCAACGCTCAAAATTATTTTGCTGGCCAAATCTTTGGTCACGGGCTGATTGAAAGATGCAAATTCTTCCAGGTTTACTCCCCGACCGATTACTTCCGTATTTTTCAAAGAAACTGCCTGCAACAATCGCTGTTGAGTATAATTACTATTGCAAAAAATTTTTTTCGCCAAACGGTATGATCTGATATAAAGTGATTTCAAATACCAAACTTTAAGCGGCTTAACGGCAAAAGTGCCATGAACCATTAAAAAATAAGGTTTGCGGTAAAACTTAGCCAACAGCCAGGCCAATGGCGCAAACGGTTCTATTTCGCAATGAATCAAATCACAGTCCTTTACTATTGATTTTACTTTCAGTAAATCTAAAATCAGATTCAACCATTTAATTTTATTATTTTTCATTGACTGTAAAACCGGATACTGTTTTACTTCCTTAAAATCACTATCCGGAGCTTTGGCAGTTAATAAAACCACCACTTCAATTCCTTTTTTTTGCAATTCTTTAATAATACTGATTGAACTTCGGCCAAAACCGTCAGTATAAACCAAGCGATTAGTAATAAAACAAACTTTCATAATCTAAAAAAAGGCTGATTTTTTAATAAAAATAAGGACAAAATACCATTTTATAATAACATAAAAATACGGCCAGGACAACATTGACAAAACAACGATTATTTACTAATGTATAATACTCTCTAGTTATAAAACTGGGGGGCTAAAAATATGAAAATCGTCAGTATTTATCATTGATATTTGCTGACACAACTTTAGGAGAACGCACCTTGAAAAGTATAATGATCGTTATTGGCGACATCGGCAGCGCCAAAGCCTTACTGCCAATCATTCAGTGGCTTTTTGCCCACCATGAAAAATACAAAATAAATGTCGTTGCCGATGATAAGGGAAAAGGAGTTCAAATCCTTAAAAAAAGCCCTTATGGCTACCTTCCCTTCTCAGCCGTCAACCAAAGTCCGTTTATGAACCATTGGAACCAGTATCCACCTGATCTGGTTTTAATTGGCACTTCCGCCACCGCCATCACCGCCCAGGTAAAAATAACTGAGCTGGCTCAAGACAAAGATATTCCCGTTGTCTGGCTGGAAGATTTTTGGGGCACAGCCAATAATGCCGGGGTCAAGAAAGTCACGCCCGACTATCTGTTCGTCTTAGACTCAGCTAGTCCCGGACGAAACAATGCCCAAAAGTTTATCACTGGCAATCCAGCCTTTGACCAACTGGCAAACTGGAATGTCGCTGAAATCCGCCAACGCCGACGGCAAGAAATGGGGATTAGCATGGATCAAAAGGTCGTTACCTTTTTTGGTCCAGGGTATTCATCAGAATATCCGGCCCGCCTGTTTGAGGCCGTTGCCTTGCTGGCACCAACCTTAACCGAACAAAAGGCGTTGTTTCTGCCAATTTTTCATCCCAAGGATGAAACGCTGGGACCAGGGTTTGAAGCCATGTTCCGCAATTGGGCGGCCAAACCGAAAAACGCACCGTTCCCCGTTCGGTTAGATGCGTATGCTTTTGTTAATGACCCAACCGAATTGGTCTGCGTCAGTGACGTCACAGCAGCCATCAGCAGTACCGAGCTATTATCAGCTTGCCTGCTGAAAGTGCCGGCAGTTTCAGTAATTGGCCGGCAAGGACGGGAATTTCTCCAAAGCTTGGGTATGGGTGGTGGACTGCCCTGCGTCAGAAATAATTCGGTTGAAAGTCTGGACGACACCCAACCAACTAGCCTGACAAGGCTACTGGGCAATAAAGTCTACCGGGACGCAGTCATTGCGTACCAGCAACAGAGTTACCCAAACGACGGGAGTGCTACCGACCGCGTCATTGCCAGGATTAACCAAATCCTTGGACTGTAATTGAAGGGAGTCAAAGGCAATGAGATATAGCGACAATGTAGAAGGCGGCACGTCATATCTGCTCTCGCAAGTCACAGACGGCCTTTGTCCAGAATTCCATGAATTCAGTCATGGCTTCAGTCAAGCCTGGACAGCTTCCTGCGCGGGGTCAACTTTTGCCGAATTTGGCGCCGTACCACCAGAGATGTTGGATGCTATCATGTCATTGCGGCATAAATGCGGCGGTTGGTCATACAATCAGAAGGTTTCGCCCGACGCAGATACAACTTTACGAGTCTTGCAGTTTATTAGCAAAATTGGATTTTCCAATCAAGCAATAATCACCGCAGCCCAAAAATTCGTGATTGCTCACCAGCAACCAGACGGCGGAATCGCCACTTACCTACCAACTATGCTAACCGCCATGGGTTATCCAACAGGTGGATGGACAATTTCACATCCTTGCGTCACCGCGCTGGCGATTAATATTTTACCAGACTGCTTGGCGCGGAAAAAGGCTTGGCGATACTTAACTAATCGCCTAGTAACTGGCAACGCCCAAGCCTATTGGTGGCGGACACCTTGGTATGTCCGAGCCGAAATCGGCTGGATAGGTAACGATTATGTCCGCACCGATTCGGTAGAAATTAGTTTGGCTTTAATATTGAAAGCCAAACTAAAAATGACTGACCGTAATCTACTTGCTAGATTGCTGCGGCTGCAACTTGATGATGGCAGTTTTCCTTCCAGCCAAATGTTTAGAGTACCAAGACCGCATCAATTGCTTGGAGATATCACCGAGGAGACAAAAATCATGCCGGACCGGAGAAGAGTACTTTCTACCGCAGCGGCAACCGTAGCGATTTCTCGTCAAGAGGCACTTTCTAATTGAAGTGCCTCTATTTTTTTATAAAAATTTGAGTTTAAAAAACTTTTTCTGCCTGCCAATTGTAAATCCATTTATCCCCCACTTTCGAGGCAAACCGCCCGGCAAAATAAGCTTTGGTATTTAATTCATCTTGTGTTGGTGTCCAGGTTGGCACGCCCATAACTTTTTGCCAGTCAGAAACATTTTTTTTGGCATATTCTAAAAGTTCTTCTTTTGGCTTTTTGGCAAACTCAACCAAATCTTTTAATTCTTTGGGGTTAACTGAAAACGGGCCGTCTTTAGTTTCATTGGGATCCAAAATGGTAAAATGCCTTTCAATTACATCCGCGCCCAAAGCTAAGGCCGTAACCGAAGCTAGAATTCCGTCTTTAGCAACAATGGTATGATCCGAAAAGCCAATTGAGGGCGTAAATTGTTTTAACCAATCCAAACGAGCCATATTCCAGGGTGCAGTTGGTGAAATACAATGAAGGAAAGTAAAACTGCTGTCTTTTAAAAGCTCGGCGGTTTTTCCCAAATCTTGGTCGCAAGTCACGTCAGTTGAAATATATAAATGTTTAAATCTTTCTTTAAGCTCGCGAATTAAAGGCAAGCTGCAACAATCAAAACGAATGACTTTAACCGCTGGCCAGTCTAAAGTAGCCAAATAAGGAATCCGAGCGCGGGTAAAAATCGCTGTCATTGGTTCAATGCCGACTTTCTTACATTCCGAGACAAACCAAGCCATATCTTCATCGTTTAAATCAGCTGGTTTTAGCCGGTCATATTCTTGCTGATACGGCCGAACAATTCCACTCGGATTGTCACTTTCAAATTCTGGTCGCAAAGTCAGTTCGCTGGCTAAATATGACTGAACTTTGGCAATATCGGCTCCAGCCTCTTTGGCCTGATAAATCATTTCTTTTAAAATCTTTTTATCACCCTTAAAATTTTGACAAATTTCAGCAATAATTTTTGGCATAACAAATTTTATTATTATTTATTCTTTTGACCAATAAACAAAATACTGTCCCCGAGCTGATGTTTATTCAACAAATCTTTATACTCTTGGTCAACTTTACCTAGCCAGGCTTGCAGCTCTTCTTTAATATCTTTGTTAACATTATCAGCTAGCTTTAAATTTGATTGACCCATGCCAACGTCCGCACTTTTTTGGGGCTGACCGGTTAAAACCCAGTTTAGATGATTAACAAAATTATAGCGCTGAACGGTTTGCATTTTGCCTTTAAATCCGGCTTTTTCTAAAACTAAACCTAAAGTCTTTGGCGAAAAATTGAATAAATGCGGTTCTCTGAACCAAAAAGCCGCGTATGGTTCAATTTGGTATAAATAAAGCAAAGCATCACAAACATTGGGTACTTCAAGGCAAATATAGCCGTCGGGCTTTAAATACTTTTTTAAATCAACTAAAAAATTTATCGGATCCTGAACGTGTTCAAGCACCTGAAAAGCCGTAATTAAATCAAAATGTTGCTGTGGCAAATCAGTTTCGGCAATTGGTTGGCTATAGACTTTAATCCCCAACTCTTTATTAACAAACTCCGCGTCATCTTTATTGAATTCAATGCCTGTCACCTCTTTAACTTTATCTTTAATTGAATAGAGAAAATGACCAGAAGAACAGCCAACATCCAAAACTTTCATTTCTGGTTTTAGAATATCCTTTAGCTGATCAAGATGGATTTGCTGCTGAGGCAAATACATTTCAAAAGTTTCTTTACTGCTTAACTTTTTACCAATCACCGGGGTATAGAGCTGACGATAATCTTGCTGATAATACTCTTTTAAATCCTTATTTTTTGGCTCTAAAAAATTTAATCCGCAGTCTTGACATTCCAAAACATTTCGGGAAATATCATGACGCAGTTTGGTCCGAACCACTTTTAAATTTTCACTACGACAAAGATAACACTTCATACTTTTTTAGCTAAGTTGAGAAATTAAATAATTAGCAATTCTTTGAGCAGCTTGGCCGTCATAAATATAGGCTTGCTGCAACAAAGTTTTTTGCCTGGCCACTTGGTTTAAACTAGGATCTTTAAGATAATCATTTATTGCCTGCAATAATTCATCTTGGTTATTGACCAATTTTACGCCACCACCCTCAGCAATGGGCCGGTAATGAGCCTGATGAGAATAACGCTTAATTGATTTGCCGTAAGGCACATTGTTCTGATTACCATCAAAATAAATATTAATCACCGGTTTATCAAAAGCCAAACCGTCAATCGTAAAAGTTGAACAAGTATTAATCACCAAATCACAATGATAAAGCAAATTAACCATGTGCCAAATATCAGGCATTGTCGGAAACCAAACGTCGGAAAAACTAGCCAGTGATCGTCCGGGCAATTCTGATTTGATATGCTTTAAATCTTTTACCCAGCCATACTCTTTTCTTAAAAAAGCCTTGGGGTGCAGCCGCAGCATGATTTCAACTGGTAAGCCAATTTTTCCTTGATCAATAAAATCATCTAAAATTTTAATCACCTCTTTTTCGTTTGGCGTCGTTTTATCAGTTCCCGCGCCAAAGACAATCAGTTTCTTTTTTGGATCCAATCCATTTTTGGCAAAAAATTCATCACGGGGAATAATTTTATCTGGCTGAAAATAAAAATCAAATTGTGGCACACCGGATAAAAATATATTTTGCTCTTTAAAACCGGCCAAATCCAAAGCCTCTTTTTTCATTATTTCATTCCAAACAATTAATTTATCGGTTTTAACATGGACCGCTCCTTTGGAAGTCAGATTATCCCAGCTCATGACCATCCCAACTGTTTTGATTCCGGCTTTCTTGGCTTCCTTAATCAGTTCAATGTCGTTATGATAAATTAAATTGGTGGCAAAAACTAAATCCGGTTGATACTGATTAAACAAGTCCTGATACAAGTTTTTAACAAAATAATGATTATCAATTTTTTCTAAAATATTATTTAACCATTTCATCTTGCCAAAACAAACATGAATAAACATTTTTGAAAACCAAGACCAATATTCTTTATTAGCTTTAGCCACGGCCAATTTAACCTTGGTGGTATCGGTAAAAACCAAATTATTGCGGAAATTAACAATTATTTTTTCTAATCCCTTGGGTGAATAGTCAATTAATGGCTCAACTACAATATTTTCCGTCGCAGTTTCAGCAATAAAATCCGGCTCCTGATAAGCTGGGGTTAAAATAACAATGCGCCAACCAGCCTTTTGCAAATAATTAACAATACCGCTTTGAACAATATTGCGGTAAATTAAACCCATTGGAATGGTAACAAAAATTGTTTTCATGGCTAATTAAAACGAATAGTTTTGCCGTAATCAGAAGTTAAATTGCAATTCTGGCAAAGCTTAAGTTGGCGCTTAATTGCCAGCTTGCGATATTTTTTATATTTAGCACTTTTTAATACGGCCTTTAGTCCGCCACCAGTAAAAACATTACCCACGGTCATATCACCATTATAATCATAACAACACATAGTCACATCGCCATTCCAAAAAATAACGGTTTGCCGTAACCAAGAACAATATTTGGGACGTGATTTCAAAGATACCTTGTCATCTTTAATCTCAAACCGGCTGTATTCATTATCATTGGGTAAATACTCTTTCGCTAATTCCAATTTTTTACCTAAATCAACAAAGCTGCCAAGCGACAAAGTTTTAAGATTTAAATTATTAACGCCTACATCTTTGGCTAATTTAATAATTTCGGGAATTTGTTTTTCGTTATTTTTGGTAACTACAAATTGCAGGCTAATTATTGGAAACTCCAATTGCCGTTTCTTTTTTTCTTCGCAAAGTTTTTTAATATTTTCTTTGACCACTTCAAAATCTCCGCCCTGGCGATGCTGTAAATAAACTTCAGCCGTTGTGCCATCAAGGCAAACGATCAAACTTTTTAAGCCGGAATCAAAAATTTCAGCAAAACTAAAATTTTGTATTAAAGTCGTGTTCGTACTAATTAATACATTAATTCCGTTTTGCGAAGCGTATTTAACCATTTTAAAAACATCCGGATTCAAAGTCGGCTCACCGGCAAAATTCATGTCAATGTTTTTAATTATGCCGCCGTCTTGATCAATAATTTTTTTAAAATTCTCCAAGCTCATAAAACCCTTGGCTCGTTTCATACTTTGCCAGGTTGGACAAAACCGACAGCGTAAATTACAGCTATTAGTCGCTTCAATTATAACGTGGCCGGAGAAACCAAAATAATAAAGACCCTGGGGCCAAAAAGGCAAAATTAAAGACCCAAGCTGCTGTTTAATTTTTCTTTTAATTTTTTTAAACATTTTATTTAACTACAAAAAAATAATAGCCGGAAGGTTGATTTTTAGTTTTAAAAATATTATCAACCAATCTGGCTAACGGACTTAAAATTTTTCTTAAAAAATAATTTGGCAAAAGATAGACTAAAGTTTCTAGCGAACCCCGCACCGCGCACAATTCAATTTCTGAAAAATCCTTAAACATTTCTTTAATCCCCTGTTCGGTAAATCGCCAGTAGTCACCGTACTTGCCTTCTTCGGCGTGACGAGGATATAAAAACGGGACATAGCCCAAACACTTACCGCCCGGTTTTAAAATTCGATGAATTTCAACTGCAGCCCTAAATGGCTCTTTGACATGTTCCAAAACCGCTTTGCAAATTACCGCATCAGTCTGGCTATCGGGCAAAGGAATGGCGGTAATATCGCCTAAAATATCGGGTTGATAGTCAGCCACGGCATCCAAGGTTTGATAATTACAGTTTTTAAAAAGTTCTTGGTATTGAGCCAAGGCTTTACCAAATTTTTTGCCACCACCAACATCCAAGATATTTTTTTCCTTGGCAATTTCTTTAATTTTTTGGTCAAAAAAATCGTCCCAAATAGTCATAATTATTTAATTGATTCTAAAATATTTTTTGCCCGATTCTGCCAGCTAAACTTTTGAACATCAAGTAAGGCCTGAGCTGAAATTTTACCACTTAAAACCCCATTTTGCAAGGCTAATTTAATGCCCTCGGCTAAACTTTGGCTGTCATCTGGCTTAACTAAAATGGCGTTATTTTCATTCAAAATCTCTCTAATTGATGGCAGATCAGAAGCCACAATTGGTCTTTGAGCGGCCATATATTCAAACATTTTCATTGGCGAAGTATAACTAACCGAAATTGCTTTCTTGGCTGAATTCGGTAAGACCAAAACGTCGGCGGCGGCCAAATATTGAGGAATAGCTGTCGGCGCTTGATGGTTAACCAGCAAAATATTTTTCAATCCTTCTTGGGCAATGAAATCAGCTAATTTTTTAGAATCATGTTCCATGCCGCCAACAAAAACAATTAGCTCGTTTTCGGATAAGTATTTGCTGGCCTTCGCTAAAACATAAACTCCCTTCCAATTAAACAGGTGGCCGGTATAAAGAATGATATTTTTTTCCTGGGGTAAATTTAACTTTTGCCGTAAACTTTTTTTATCACCTGACAATTGAAAGTCATTTAAATCAACGCCGTCAGGACAAACAATTATTTTATCGGCAGCAATGCCTAGCTCTAGAACTAATTGCTTGAGCTTATCAGTAATGACCACTATTTTTTTTACGCGTTGAAATATGATTTTATATAAAAATTTTTTGCTTTTAGGAAACGTATGCAGCTCAAAAACCAAATTTTTTTTAAACCAGCAAAGGAAAAAAAGCGAAAATTCATCACGGGAATAAATTAAATCAGATTTTTTGTTAAATAGATATAAATAAATCAAAGCGGAAACGCCAAAACTGGTATTTTGTAATAAAACGCTAAAATTTCGCAAATATTTTTTAAAATCAACCAAGTCTAATAGCCAAAGCCTTTTAATGCTGAACTCCGAGTCCAAACCATAGTAATCAAATGGATTTATTTTATCCAGATTAGGATTATATCTTTCGGCGACTACTAATTCAACCTCTCTATTAGCTTTCTTAAAGGCCTGTACCATTTTCATGATTTGCAAACCATGAGCTTTTTCGGTCGGAATTCTAACGTTAGCTAAATAAATTATTTTCATAAGTTTTGAATGTTTACCAGCCGCTTTTAATTGTTTCAATTACTTTTGAAACATCCTCGTCAGTCAACTGATTATGCAGTGGAATTGAAATATACTTACCTTCTAACTTATTCATCACTGGCAAATCCAATCTGGTGCCGCCAAAAATTGGACAAATGTCATTTCGGACATGAACCATGTGCGATTCAATATCGTTTTCCGCTAGCTTCTTTTGAAAGTCGTCACGATTTTCTACCTGAATTGTAAAAAGCCAATTACCACTTTGGCGATCAGCCTTTCTTTCTAAAAGCGTCAAACCAGAAATATTTTTCAACTCCGTTAAATAACGATTGGCAATTTCCGCTCTCTTCTTTAATACTTGCTCAACTTTATCAAGTTGAACCGCTAGAATTGTTGCCGTCACATCATTCATGTGATATTTATAACCGACTTCTTTGATCTGATATTTCCAATAAATGTCACCTTTAAATTCACGGTCAATGCCATACCAGCGCAAAACCTTAGCCCGGCGGTAGTCTTCTTCAGTTTTCATCGTTAACATGCCGCCATCAATGGCTGTAATCTGTTTAATCGCTTGGAAAGAAAAACAGGTGTAATCAGAAACTGCCCCGATATATTTATCCTGATAAACGGCCCCTAAGGCATGGGCAGCATCTTCAATCACTTTTAAATTGTGCTCTTTGGCAATCTCATTAATTTCTGCCATGTCGCAAGGATAACCAGCCCAATGTACCACCATAATCGCCTTGGTTCTTGGCGTAATTTTACGCTTAATATCGGCTGGATCAATATTCATTGAATTTGACTGAATATCGGCAAAAACCGCTTTACTCTTAGAATAAAGAATTGGAATATTAGTGGCCGTGCAAGTCATTGGTGTAGTAATTACTTCATCACCTTCACCAACATTAGCGAGACGCAAGGCCAGATGCAAGGCCGCCGTTCCCGAATTGACTGTCGCCGCATAGGGAATGTTAAATTGCTGGCAAAACTTTTTTTCCACTTCGTCAACTCTTGGTCCTTGACCAATCCAACGAGTTTTTAGTATTTCACTAACAGCCGTAATTGCTTCTTGTGGCATATAAGGCCAAAACATTGTAATCATATTATTTTTTTTCTTTCACTAAGTAACTTATTAAATGCCCAAACATATTTTTCCAACTATTGCCAAAAAACTGAAAACCATCAGTTGTCTTACAAGATATGGTTTCTAAACCCAAATCACTTATCCAATCCAAAAAATCTTTATGCGTCCAGAACCGAACATGCTCCGACGGATGCATCGCCCACTGCGTCGGAAAACGACCAAAGAACATCAAACCAATCCGGTAGCGATAAAAACCGGTATTAGGTACTGACAAAATAAAAAATCTTCCTTTACCCTTTAACTTGCCAATAATTTCTTCCGGATTGATAACGTGCTCCAAAACTTCATTTAAAATGATATAATCAAATTCCTTTTCTTTAATAAAGTCAAAATCGGTTTTAGTTATATCGATTACTCTGCCAGCTATTCCCTCCTGAGCCAAAGAATCAATAACTAAGCCGGAGACATCTAAACCATAAACTTGACAATTTTTATTCTTTTTTAATTCATATAAGAATCTTGAATTGCCGCAACCAACATCTAAGACTGATGAGTCCGGTTTAATCCAGTCAAAACAAATTTTTTCTCGAGCCATCAGTTTATCTCTAATTTTAAATCCCCTCACCCGCCAATACTGATCATAATCTATAACTTTTTTAATATTCTTGAAGTCTGGCTTTCTAGTCCCTTTAAAATAAAACATAATTGGTTAGATTAATTTAATAATTCTAATTAACTCTTGAGTAACCACTTTAGGCGTCAATGATTGTAAATAAAGCTGATAAGCATTCTCAATAATTCTATCTTGCAAATCGGGGTTATTCTTCAGCTCTAAAATTTTGTCCGCCAAATCCCTGGCATCAGCCATGCGGCATAATAAACCAGTCTCCCGATCCTTAATTAATTCGCGTAAAGCCGGAGTATCACCGGTGACCACGGCTTTTTTCATTGCCATGGCTTCAACAATTTTAAAAGCACTGCAATGCATAGCTTTATCCGTGTCACCAAACATGCCTAGACAGATATCGGACTGGGCGATTTGGTCAGCCAATTTTTCGTAGGGCAAGATATCAATAAACTCAATGTTGTCTGCGCCTATTTTTTTGGCTAAATCAATTTCCGGCTGATGATTTTTTAATTTGCCAATAATGTTAAACTTAATATTTTCGTTGACTAACAATTTAGCCGCTTGGACAATAAATTTTACCCCCTGAATCGGCGAATAACTGCCATGGTAATGAACAACAAAATTTTGGGCTTCAGACTTTGGTCGCGGATAAAATATTTCACTATCCGTACTAAGCAAAATTGTTTTAAACTTTTCCGGTTTAATTTTGAAATTTTTTACAAAATATTTAATATGTTCATCGGCGTCTAATAATGATAAATCAGCCAGCCGGCAAGAAAACCAATCCAATAACCAAAACTTTAAAGCTGGCAAACTTCTGGGGGAATATTTTTTTCTGTCCATAACAACTGAATCATATTCCGAAACAAACAAATCTAAAATAATTTTTTTGCCATTTAACTTTGCTAAAATCCAAGCCAAAGGCATAATGGCATGACCGGCAAAACCAACAATCATAACATCATAATTTCCCGTGTCTTTGATTTTTTTGTGTTGCTTAATTAACTGTTTATACTTCTCAATTTTATTTTTGATTTGCGGCGTGCGGCATTCAACCACTTCAACACCATTTTCCTTCAAACCCTTAATCATTAAGCGATTGCGAGTATAAATTGGATCGTATGTCCCAAAATAACAAACTCTCATATTAAATTTTTTAAAAATCTTAGTAAGCCAAAAAACCGGCCAAAAAATTCACCGTACTGATAGTCAATTACATTAATGTCTGAGCCAGACTTAGCTTGATAATTACCCACCGCCGCATTATAAATGATGTCAGCCACTTTTGCCGCCGGCAATCCCTCTGGCCCACCCATTTTAGTGGCCGTTAAAGTCGGATTGACGGCATAAACTCTAATACCAGGCAGTTCCTGGCTTAAGGCTTGGCTAAATCCCCTCACCCCAAATTTAGTGGCTGAATAAGCGGCTAACTTACCCTTGCCTTTTATGCCTAAATTGCTGCCAATATTAATGATTGATTCTTTAATATAGGGCAAAAATATTTTAGTAATTTTCATCAAGCTCGCTAAATTAATTTTAATTTGACTATCAATTTCAAAAAAACTTTGATCAACCAATTTATTCCGCATTAAAACTCCAGCGTTATTAACTAAAATATCAATCTGGTTAAAATCAGCTAAAACTGTCTGCAAAATATTATCAAAACTTGAATCATTGGCTAAATCAAGTTTTACCAACTTAACTTTTTTAGCACCCAACCTCAAACACTCTTTAACAGTATTTTCACCCTCTGACTGGTTTTGATGATAAGTAATAATCAAATTACTGCCAGCTTGGGCAAAGCGGTAAGCTGTAGCCTGACCAATACCGGAACTACTGCCGGTGATCAGTACGGTTTTAGTTGTCTTTTCTTTTGCCATTTTCGGTTTGTTTAATAATTGCTAATAAATCGTTAACCACAACTTGATAAGTATAATTATCTAAAACTCTTTGTCGCGCCTTGCTGCCTAAATCTTTTGATAAATTATTATCTTTCAAAAGTTTAATAATAGCTTGGGCCAAAGCCGCCGGTGTTTTTTCTTTAACAATTAGTCCGGTTTGATTATCAATATTAATTTCCGGACTGGCGCCCGTGTCAAAAGTAATAACTGGTACGGCGCAAGCCATGGCTTCAATGGTTACTTGGCCAAAAGTTTCTAGCCACAAAGACGGCATGACAAAAACGTCGCCAGCGTTAATATATTCAACCAATTGATCAAAAGGTTTTTTACCAGCCAAAACTATATGTTCACTAATTTTTAAATCAGCAATCAATTTAGTTAGCCGTTGATATTCCCCGCCAGCACCAATTATAACTAATTGAACGTTAGGTACGGCTGAAATCACTTCGGGCAGGGCTTGAACCAAATGGCCAATTCCTTTTTCCGCAAAATTGATCCGGCCGATAAAAAGAATTGTTTCTAAATTGCTTAGACCCAATTTCTGTCTTAATTCAACTTTTTGATTAAGTGGCCTAAAAACTTCAGTTTCAATGCAAACTGGTAAAATGCTAACTTTTGATTCTGGCAGTCCCATAGTAATTCCTTCTTGAGAAGCAATCTTACTAACAAAAGCGATTTTATCAAATTGCTGATAAATTTTTTCAGCGTATTTTTTTTGGGTTTTTTTGTCTAATAAAAACTCAAGGCCAATGTCCACCAATTTATCAAGACCAAAGTTTTTAAAAAAATTGTACCAATTACTTTTACCAAAAACTTCAGCTGCTGATCGTTTAAAATGCCATTGCCAAGTAGTAATTTGTCTAAAAATTAAAGGGACATTTAATTTATCTTTGATTTGAGCCAAAGCGTAACCAGTTTCTCTTGCCTGCCAAACAATAATGACCTGCGGCTGTGCTTGCTTAACATGTTTAATGACTTTATTTTGGGTTGCTTTAATATACCAAAACCGTAATAGCCGATTTATCGGCCAGGCCCAAATTTTATTCCAAAGCGGCGGATAATAACGACTAACCTTAATCCCCCAGACATCTTCACTACCTTTATTTTTAAAACTTAGCCAGGGAGCAATTACTGTTACTTCATGACCAGCCACCACCAATTGCCTTAAAATTTCAATAAAATAATGATAGGTCCCAAGATGCTGACCAATTTCTTTTTCCGTCCCAAATTTATAAGCGACAACGCAAATCTTCATAATTATTATTAGAACTGAGCAACAATCTTTTTAGCTAAATTGTTTAAATCATGATTAGCAATGACTTCGGCCCGCAATTTATTTTTGATTGATTCTTTTTCCGTCTGGGGTAAATTCATTACCCATTCAATCTTTTTAGCCAAATCGCTTGGCTGATTCTGCTGGACCATAAAATCTTTGCCAACAATTTTTTCAAACGCTTCGTTACTGGTTAAAACCAAACAACCGCAAGCCATGGCTTCCAAAACCGACTTATCAACGCTGCCGGTATGGCTCAAATTAACAAATAAATCAGCATCTTGATAATGACCAACAGTTTCCAAATTAGAAATTGCGCCGACAAAACTAACAATCCCCTGCAACTTCATGACCTCTGCCATCTTTTTAAGATTATCAAGATAAACTTGGTGTTGGGGCAAACCCGGACCACCAATAATATCAACTTTCAGGCCATTAATTTTTTGTTGATTCACTAAAAGATCAACGGCTTTAATCAAACTCTCATAATCCTTGGTTGGTGAAATTCGGCCAATACTTAAAATTTTAAAGTTGGCCAAATTGCCTGGTACTCGGCCGGCTAAATAAAACTTGGAAATCGTTTCTTGGCCCGGGGCTGGCGGATGGAAAAAAGCCGTATCAATACCATGACCAGTGACAACCACTTTTTTTGACGGCAAGCGAAAGCTCTGGGTTGAAGCCGTTAAAATTTTATTGGCCAAAAATTCAGTCAATTTTAGTTTTGGTGTAATGGCCCCGTGCGTATACCAAGAAATTATTTTTTTACCAAATAATTTAGCGGCAGGGGCAATGGCAATGGTGTACTCCGGATTCATGTGACAAAATACCCCGTCACTTCTTGGCACCAATTTTAATGCCAAAACTTGGAAACGAAAAAATCTTTGAATCCGACTGTTATGTTTTTCTTTGCCCAAGGAATAAATTTTGACATTCTCAGGCAAGCCAGTAATATCACCTTTTTCCAAACACATAACGTTGAGCTCTGAAACATTACCAGCAATTTTTTTAACCCAGCCATAAGCAAAGCCAGCTAAAGGATCTAAGCGGTCAATTTTTCGAGTGATCATTAAAAGTTTCATATAATTGAAGTTATTTCAATTCTTAAAAATTAAGTCGTTCCAAAATTTAATAATCTGGGCGGTGTTATTGCTAAATTTTTCTTTAACCAACTTTCTGCCATTCTCCCCCAGCTCCTTAGCTTTCTGTGGATTGTTTAATAAATAAATAATTTTATCGGCCAAAGCCTGGTAATCACCAATTGGCACCAAGTAGCCATTATAACCATCTTGAATAATTTCTTTAGCGCCGGTGGTGGCGGTTGAAACTACTGGTTTGCCGCAAGCATTGGCTTCTACTAAAACTTTGCCAAAACTTTCTGAAGTTGAACTTAAAACTACCACCTCGGCTTGATGATAAAAATTAACCAGACTCTTATGGTCAGTTTTAGGATAAACATCTACCTTTAAATCATTCCCGCTATATTCCTTGACTGCCTTAGAAAATTCTTTACCACCCAAAACTTTAACCAATCTAACATTTGCTAATTTCTGTTTTACTAGACCAAAAGCTTTAAGCAATGATTTATAATCTTTAACCTTGTCATCTCGCCCAACATGCAAAACAATTCTGTTCTCTGTTTTCTGTTCTCTGATTTCTGTTCTCTGATCTCTGATTTCTGTTCTCTGATCTCTGATTTCTGTTCTCTGTTCTCTGTTTTCTGTTCTCTGATATTTCTCCAAATCCACCGGCGTTGAAATTACTCTTACCTTTTCTTTATACTGACTAAGTTTTTCCATCTGGCCTTGACTCATTACTCTAATGCCGTCAGCCTTTGGCAAAACAAGAAGTTTAGCCAGCCAAAAAAATAAACCTTTAAAATCACCGTGCAAATGGACCAACAACTTGGCACCAAACTTCTTTTTCAAACAAACACCAACTAGCCCGGTTAGAAACGGCTCTTGAGTAACAATTAAATCGTACTGGTTTTCTTTAAATAATTTTTTACCAATCTTTTTGGCATCACAAGCATATCTTAATTTACGGCTAGAATTAGTCGGATAAGCTGTTGAATTTGGCGAAATTTTATAGGGCTCAAAACCCTTGGAACAAAATACAATAATATCCAATTGGGAAACATTTCTGGCATACTCCTGGTGCCGCTCAACTACGTCACCCAGCTGGCCCTTACCCAACAACCCTTTATCAATTGAAATCATTAGCACTTTCATACTGACTGCAAAGTTTTAATTGTATCGGCCATCATTTTTTCCGGCGTAAAGTCTTTTATATACTCTTTAGCGTTAGCAATTAATCTTTTATTGATCTCGGGATGATTATAATAATTTAAAATTACCGCTTTTATTCCTTCACGGTCGTTATATTTAAACAAATAACCATTAATGCCGTTATTAACCAGCTCAGTATTTCCACCAACAGCTGAAATAGCAGTTATAACACCCAAAGCCATTGACTCAAGAACAGTATGAGATAAACCTTCGTAACCAGAATTAAGGACAAAAATTCCAGCCCCTGACATTTCTTCCAGAATCGGCTGATGACTTAAACTATTAATCGTAACTTTACCTCTTAAATTTAAGTCAGAAATCAATTTCTCCAATTTTTCTTTATCCGGCCCAAGACCGCAAATTTTTAATTCAAAATTTGGATTTTCTTCTAGTAAATCAGGCATTAAACTAATTAAAGTGTCAAATCCTTTCCAGGGAACCAATCGGCCGGCCGAAATAATTAAATTTCGGTCAGACTGCTTTTTATTTAAAGACTTTGGTAAGTCAAATGAATTATAAACTACCTTAATTTTTTCAGTCCTAATTTTCCAACCTTCAACAATCTGTTTTAAATATTTGCTTGGTACTACTACCGTACTAGATTTTCTACAAACCTGCCGTTCAATTTTTTGTAACCGGCCAATTTTACCGTTAAATTTTTGATTTTGAAAATCATCAATTCCTAATTCAGTCTTTTTCAAATTTCTGGCCTGTTCCCAGGCATAATCTCCTACCACTTTAACCACCACTTTTTTTCTAAAAATTTTTCCAATCATCACGGCTGGCAAACCGGAACTAACCGGGCCTTGAGCATAGATTAGGTCGCAATCAAAAGCTAAAACGAACAATTTAAAAAAATATTTTAGATGATGCCAGCCTTTCAAACCGGTTCTGGTTATCCTAAAAACTTTAAATTTAAAATTATCTTCTTGCTTTTTATCACTATAACAAATTAAATTAACCCGCCAACCAATCTCAACTAACGCTTGGGCAAGTTCTTGACTGTAAGTTGCCGGCCCGCCAATGTCGGGTGAAAAAATTTCAGCGGCAATTAATAATTTCATAGGGCTTGAAAAATTTCTTTCATGTCTTGCGCAATTTTTTTCCAATCATATTGCTGCAAAACTAAATTTAAACCATTGGTAATTAATTTTTGGCGTAAATTTTCATCGCTTAAGAGCAGCTGAACCTTGCCGCACAGGTCGCTTGGATTGTTAACTTCGCAAAACAAACCATTTTGGCCATCCTGCAAAAAATCAGGAATTCCGCCAACCTTGGTGCCAATCACCGGCAGTCCGGCTGCCATGGCTTCCAAGAAAGCCGAGCCTAAGCCTTCGGACCGAGAGGGCCTGACAAAAATATCAGAAATCTTTAAGTATTGCGGTAAATTTTTTTGTTCAATATAACCTAAAAATAAAATTTTATCACGAACACCAATTTCTTGGGCTAAGGATTTCAATTTAACTTCCCAAGAACCACTGCCAATAATCAAAACTTTGACTGGCAAATCTTTTACCGCTTTGATTAAAGTATCAATTCCATTTTTATAAACCAAACGAGAAGTGGTAATTAACACTTTTTCGTGGATCAACAAACCTAATTCTTTTCTTAGCTGTTCCAATTCGGCCAAGGAAAAATCTTTTTTGAATGCCTCTAAGTCAACCCCGTTAGGAACGATTTTAATTTCGCCAGAAAATCCGTATTTTTTTGCCCTCTTGGCCAAATAACTGCTAATGGCCTGAACAAAATCGGCTTGACGATAAATATTTTTGTAAGTTGAACGCATAAACCAGGTCCGGCTCCAAATTCTTCTTAATGAATCCCCTTCTTGTAAAGTCAACAAATATTTGACCTGCGGATTTTTTTGTTTAAATTTCAAAGCCACCAAACCGGCTTGATTGGCCATTACGGCCCAAACTGCATCGTAATGATTTTGCTGGTTCAATTCATCGGCTTTTTTGCCGGCTAAAAATGGAAATAAATACTTAGCCAACCAACCTTTGCCCACCCGATGAATATTGATTTTACCGATTCGTTCAATTGGCTTTTGCTTGCCGTCCAAATCAACGGTAATCATATCAAAATCAATTCCCTCAATTCGATCGGTAATTTCTTTGACCGCCAATTCAGCGCCGCCGATAAATGGCAAATAAGCCAAAGAGATAATTAATACTTTCATTAGAGTGTAAGATATTTAAAGCCAAGCGCCTCAGCTTCATTTTTAGTAAAAATACTTTTAATATCAAACAAAATTGGGTTAGGCCCGCAAACAGCTTTTAGATTCTTGAGTGAGTATTTGTCTTGTAGAAAAATTTGATGCGGGCTGAAAATAACAATGCCATCAAATTGTTCTTGGCCAGTTAATTCGTCAAGCAAAGAAATGCCAAACCGCTGATCAATGCCATCAAAATTTTTCAAAATTGGATCGTGGCCAAAAACTAGACTGCCTTGATTTTTTAATTTTTGGATTAACTCTTTGGCTTTGCTATTTCGGACATCAGGCACATTTTCTTTAAAAGTCAAACCCATAACCAAAACTTTTTTACAGCCATTAAGCTTTGAAGCTACAAACTCGGACATAAATTCGTTAACTTCCCGGCCGGCTAAAATTACCTTGGGATCATAGCCTAATTGCTGAGCTTTATAAGTTAAGTAATAAGGATCAACACCAATACAATGGCCACCAACCAAACCGGGTAAATATTTATGAAAATTCCATTTCGTACCAGCTGCCTCAATTACTTCTTTAGTGCTAATCCCCAGCCGGTCAAAAATTAAAGCCAGTTCATTCATTAAAGCAATATTTAAATCGCGTTGAATATTTTCAATCACCTTGGCGGCTTCCGCCACTTTAATATTTGAGGCTTTATGAATTTGCGTAATTGAACCGTAAACCTCGGCAATCTTGTCTAAACTTTCTTTGTCGCTGCCGGAAACCACTTTAAAAATTTTATCAATTGTGTGAACCTTATCGCCGGGATTAACCCGTTCGGGCGAATAGCCAATTTTAAAATCAACGCCCGGTTTTAGACCCGACTCTTTAGCTAAAATTGGTAAACAAATTTCTTCAGTGCAGCCTGGAAAAACTGTACTTTCGTAAACCACAATAGAACCGGCACTTAAATTTTTACCCACCACCGTTGAAGCACTTTGAACTAAAGATAAATCCGGCTTTTTATCTTCTAAAACCGGCGTCGGTACGGCCACAATAATAAAATTAGCTTGTTTAATTATTTGCTCATCGTCAAAATATTCAATGTTGTATTGTTTTACATTTTCGACTTCACCGGTTTCATCAAAACCATTTTTTAAATCAGCAATTTTTTTACGGCTAATATCAAAACCGTAAACTTTATAATGTTTTGACAATAGACAGGCTAAGGGCAAACCTACATAACCCAAACCAACAACGCAAATCTTTGTTTCCATAGTTTAAATTATTTATTTTTATTGATTAATCAATTTTATAATAATCTTTATACCAATGAATACATTCTTTAATCCCCTGCTCAATTTCCATCTTCGGTTTCCAATTCAAAATTTTATGAGCTTTCTTGATATCGTCGTAAGTCGCCACCACGTCACCGGGCTGTAAGGGTAAATAATTTTTGATGGCTTCCTTGCCGATACTTTCTTCAATTAGTTTAATGAAATATTCCAAATCAACCGGTTTGTTATTACCTAAATTAATAATTTCATAGTCTTTGCAATTATCAATTGCCGCTAAAACTCCGGCCACGATATCGTCAACGTAAGTAAAGTCGCGCTGCATTTTTCCGTTATTGTAAACATCAATCGCATGTTCGGCAATAATTGCTTTGATAAACTTAAAAAGCGCCATGTCCGGCCGGCCCCAAGGTCCGTAGACCGTAAAAAAGCGTAAACCAATGGCGTTTAAACCAAAAAGATGATGGTAAGTATAAACCTCCAATTCATTTGATCTTTTGGTTGCCGCATACAAAGAAATCGGCTGTTCGACCGGATCTTTTTCGGCAAAAGGAACTTTGGTGTTACCGCCATAAACCGAAGACGAGGAAGCAAAAACAAAATCTTTAACCCCAAACTCCTTAGCTAATTCCAACAGATTATGAGTGCCAACAATGTTGGACTGAATATAAGCGCTGGGATTTTCCAAAGAATACCGAACGCCCGCCTGAGCCGCTAAGTGGCAAATCTTATCAATCTTGTTTTCGGCAAAAACTTTTCTTAGTTCATCAATATTATTAATGCTGGCCCGATAAAGCTTTGGTGAATAACCCTTTAAAAATTTATTAATTCGATCCTCCTTTAATTGAGGATCATAGTAAGCGTTAAAATTATCAACAATTATTACTTCGTCTTTTCTATCCATCAAGGCTTTGGTGACATGACTGCCAATAAAGCCTGCCCCGCCGGTAACTAAAATTGTAGGCATAAATTTGCTTGTTTAGTCGAATTTTGCCAAAAATTTGATTAAAAAAGACGGCCTCTGCCGGAATAACCAAAATGCGCTATTTTAGCAAAAAATCCAACTTGCTTATTAATGGATTATACCTTATTATTATTATATAAAATCAATTTTTGGTCAATACGTTAAAATAATGATTTTTAACCCAAAAAAATGGCTAAAAAAACCAAAATTTTATACCTGATTACCCAGTCAGAATGGGGCGGCGCTCAGCGCTATATTTTTGACTTAGCCAATAATTTATCAAAAGACCAATATGAAGTATTGGTGGCGGCCGGCGGCAACGAAGAACTTTTCCAAAATTTAAAACAAATCGGCATAACAACCTATTGGCTGAAAAATTTGGTCCGTGAAATAAACCCAGTAAAAGATTTAAAAGCCTACCAGGAAATCAAAAAACTATTACGGCAAATTCAGCCCGATATTTTGCATCTCAACAGCAGTAAGGCCGGAGTTGTTGGCGCCATTGCCGGTAATCAGGCTAAAATCAAAAAAATTATTTATACTGCCCATGGTTTTGTTTTTAACGAGCCAATGCCGAAATGGAAAAAAATATTTTATATCTGGGCGGAAAAATTTTCTGCCCGTTATAAAGATGCCATCATCTGTGTTTCAGAGTTTGACCGTCAATCGGGAACTGAAAACAAAATCATTAATGAAAATAAATTAATCACTATCAATAATGGAATTGACGAAATAAATTTTTTAGATAAGAAAATAGCTCAAGAAAAATTAAACTTACCTCAAAATAAAATTATTATAGGTACAATTGCTAATTTTTATCTGACCAAAGGGCTAAATTACCTAATTGCCGCTGCCCAAATTGTTGTCCAAAAAAATCCTGATATAATTTTTCAACTTATTGGTTTTGGCCAATTGGAAAATCAGCTACGAGTTCAGATCAAAGAATTAAACCTAGAAAATAATTTTTTTGTTTTAAACGGAAAAGAAATGAATGGCAACGGCAAAATTTATCTAAAGGCTTTTGATCTTTACGTCTTACCGTCGGTTAAAGAAGGATTTTCTTACACCATTTTGGAAGCCATGCAAGCGGGTTTGCCAATTATCGCTACTAAAGTCGGCGGTATTCCGGAAATGATAAATGATAATATTAATGGCTTACTGGTTAAACCAGCCGATCCAAACACTTTAGCCCAAGCAATAATTGACTTGCTAGAAAATAAAAAATTAGCCGACCAGCTCGGTAGCCAGGCTAAAATTGATGCTGACAAAAAATTCAGTTTAGAAAAAATGACTAAAGAAACAGAAAAAGTATATTCCTTATAAATAATTACCAATGATAAACGGCAAAAACTTGTTTACCATCCAATCGCGAAATAATTTCTGGCTTTAAATTACCTAGACTACCAGCCAAATTTATCGCTAAATCGCTTCTCTTGTCTTTTGGCTGCTGCAAAATATTTTGATCCAAAATTTCTATAAAATAAAAATCGGTAATTCCCTGCTTTTGCCAAAAATTTTTGCCTTGCTGCAAATAAATATCGGCCGTCACAATTGGCCAGCCCTGATAAACTAAGCGCCGATGAAAAAGCCATAGGGTTGCCAAATCATACATATTGGAATCATAAATCAAAAGCCTGGCTTTTGGTTTTTTATTTTCCGCTACAGCCCTAGCTAAAGCTTGGGTTTTTATTTTTTCTAAAAATTGATAACGAGTTTGCAAAGTTGCGGCCGGCATTTCATTTTTTAATAAATTGTCTAAATAATTATCAAGCTGATTATAACCCCAACGGTAACTTTCAGTTCTTAAGGTAGGAGAATAAAATTTTTGGCTAACAGGATAAGGTGAAATTAAAGAATTATAGCTAAAAAATAGCTCAAATGAGCCAAAAATTATTAAAACTCCATAAACTAATTTGAACCGAAAAAATTTTAATCGCTCAAAGACAAAAGCTAAAATTAAAACCAAATACGGAATTAGAATGACAACAAAACGCATGCTGGAACCAATTAACAAGAAAAGTAGGCAATAATTTAAAATTATTATTAAGATAAAACTAGTTTTTTTATCTCTTTGCCTAAACCAAAAGTAAATAAAAAACAATAAACTAAAAATTGCCAAAAACAAAAACGGCAAAGACAAATTATTATATAAGCTTAACGGCAAATTAATTACTCTTTCTGCTAAACTACCAATTTGTTCCTTGCCGGGTAAGTTTTGCCAGGCTAAAACTTTTTGGCCGAAAAGATACGAAAACTGCAAATCAAAATGACCAAAGGCTTGATAAAGTTTAAAATTATAAATTACAACCGGGCTAAAGGTTAGACCCGCTGAAATCGGACCAAGCCAAAAATTTTTGGTTTTAAAAACCGGCCGATAAAAAATTAAAAGGTAAATTATGATTATTGGCAAAATTATTAAGGCAGTATACTTTGTCAGCAAAGCTAAACCTAATGCTATCCCCCATTGCCAATGTTTTTTATCTTCTAAATTTTTTAAGAATAAATAGAAAGTTAAAAGCGTTAAAAAAATTACTATTGATTCTTGCAAGCCAATGCGACTAACCCAAACATGATAACTGCAAATTGCCAAAAGAAAACTTGCCGTTAAACCAGCCTTTTCAGAAAATAACTTTTTACCTAATAGATAAATTAAATAGACCGATAGCACTCCGGCCAAAACAAACGGCAAACGCAAAGCCAACAAATTTTGACCAAAAATTTTAAAGGTGAAATGTTGCAACCAAAAAACTAAAGGTGGATGATCATGAAAAGACAACTTAGCCCAGGCCGGGATTGAACCATCAGAAAACCACTCCCAAGGAGTGGTCTGATTCGGCGAGGCCAAAAAATCAATTAAACCAATTGACCGAAAAGCAATTAATGATTCGTCGGTAATTACATCTGCACTTGTTAAGTTTCCTAAGCGAAGGATTGCCGCCAGAGCCAAAATTAAAATAATAATAATTAATTCTGCTCTTGGCTTTAGCATATCATAATGTCAATCAATGAATGATGAGTATTTAAAATTACTTCAATTGTTTTAGCATCTGTGAAGCTAACTCATCTTTTGGATCTAACGTTAAAACCTTTTGGTAAATTTCAACTGCCTGATCCTTTTTGTTAGTATCTTTATAATACCTAGCTAATTCCTCAAGCAGCCCAATATTATCAGGCTGCACTTCAAGACCCTGCAATAATATTTCCTCGGCTAAATTAGTATCTTGTTTATAAAAATAACGATAGATTTGATGCAGGGCAACATAATATTGTAATTGTTCCGGGTCGTTAGCAATGGCCTGTAAATAAGCGGTTTCAGCTTTGGCAAAATCTTTAAAATAGTGAAAATACAAATACCCAAGGTTGCCATAAGGCGGGTAAGCTTTTGGCTGTAATTTAGCGGCCAACAGCCAGGCTTGCTCAGCTCCTTGATAATCCCCAGCTTCCTGCTTTATGGCACCAATAGATAAAAGTGGCCAGTAACTGCCGGCGGACTTACCCTTGTCTTCCAAAAAACTTTGAGCCTGTTTGTTAAAATCTTTCTGAAAACGATCTTTTACTTCTGAGGACAAATCCGGCTTAATAAAATTCAGAGTGGTAATTTCATTAATTGCTTTTTCTGATTTTGCTTTTGACTCTGCTGTTTTAAAATGGTTATAAAAATAAAAAGCAACCCCGAAAATAATTACCAGGGTTAAAATTATTGTGGTTATTCTTAGGGCGATCTTTTTCATGAAATAAATAATAAAAATAATATTTCTATTCTATTTTATATCAAAAATGTAAAAAAGTCAATGCGGTAAAGGTTACTTTGCCCAAAACAAAGAGTCCCGACGTAAAGTCGGGACTCTTGTGAAATATCTGAACTTTCGGAATTATCCAATAACCAGTTATTAGTTGGTTATACTTTGACCTGTACCAGTAGCAGTTGACATTGCTGAACCAGCAACTCGGAAGCCACTGTAATACATTGGAGAATTGGTAGCGGTAGTTGATGCATACTGAGTATCATTTAAATCTGACCAGATGAAATGATTGTATTCAGTATCATTAACACCACCATCACCAGCTATATTACCTGCAAAAAGTGCAGCAGTACCAGCAAATGCTGAATCGCCAATTAAGGATGCGGAAACAGAACTCTTACCGGCGGAACTACCATCAAATCCGCTTGCCACTGTAGCCTTCAAGGACAGATTCTTAGTAGTACCGGCGTCAATAATTAGCTGGCTCTTCCAAGTCGCCCCGATATTACTTGGATCAAGATAACATGTGACTCTATCAGCGCCATTTGCGGCAACGGTATCTAGTGTTGTCACATTGTAAGCCGGATCGCTGACTTTAGTATTGCTATCTGTATCCCATAAAGTATAGGTTGTCGGGTCAAGCGTTAGAGTACTAGTGCTAACAGCAAAGCTCAACTTAAATAAACCAATTGGGCCAGCTGTATCAGCACTAACTTTAAAGTTGAAGATGCTAACTGTCTGGCCATTACCAGTAAGCTTACTAGTATTAGTACCTAAATCAATTTTCGGTACGCTCTTAAAGATGGTATATGTCTTAGAAGCTGCACCAATTCCATTTCTGGTTACTGTACCACCAGATTGAGCACTCGTAGCACTGTAATTGGAGACAGTCACTTTTAGACCCTCACCAGAAGCAGCAGCGGAAGAAGCATTCAAAGTGGAAAATGTAGCGTTAACCGTAAAGTTAACATCTGCATCCTTTGGTAAAGTTAAAGTGGTAGATGGGGTAATAGTTGCCGAAGCACCATTAACCACCACGCTACCAATTGGATCAGCAGTACCATCTTTATACAAAGTCAAAGAGACTAAGTCAGCATAGGAACCAACAATACCACCATCAGGAGCACCAACAGTGAGACCAATATTATCAATATTCAAGCTTTCATTGGTTGCATGCATGACAAATGACTGAACCGGAATAGTGGTACCAGAAACAACTATGGCTGGGTTTGGAGTAGTTTTACCGGTTAAGTAGACAGTGCCGGCGCTTGACAAAGTCATAGCTGAGCCATTACCACCAGTTAAAGTTGGGGTAATAGTATTACCTTCACCGTCTTGAACCGACATTGAACCACCTTCACCACTACCAACAGTTATAGTGTCAGAACCAGAGATAGTCGGGCCAGAACCAATATTAGCCTTAACAGTAACTACTTTGCTTGTACCGGCCAAAATCTTGAAGGCACCGGTGTTAAACAAATAAGTAGTTGTAGCGGAATCAGCAGCAGTAGTACCAGAAGTGCCATATGAAGTTGAACCAGGATAATTATTTGGAAGAATCTCGGTTGAACCGTCATAAAGCTTAATTCCGGAGATTAAATCTGGATAAGCATTGCCAGCGGTTTTAATCTTAATTTTAAGCTGAGTGATGACAACATCAGTAGCTGAGTCAGAAGCATCAAAATTCAAATTGCTGAAAGTGAAGTTCTGAGTTCCAACTACAACACTCTGGGCAGCTGGATTGCCACTGATAGTAACTACTAAGCTACCGGTCTTAACCGTTAAGGTAGTGGACCAAAGAGTACCAGCAGGAGTGGCAGTAATACTGTTGCCAGTGCTGTCGCCTTTGCCAACCATTACACCCGGGTTGATACCAACCGCAATGGTGTCGTTGGTTGAGAAGTCACTACTTAAATCGGCTTTGACGGTATAGGTAGTAGTACCAATTGGTACAGTAATTGTATCAGTGGTAGTAGCTGTCATGTAACCAGTCGTACCGGTAGAATCTTCTGCATTTGTAGTTGGATCAATTGGACCGGCAACTACGCTGCCAGCTTCATCGTAAACAGTTAAGTTGGTAACGTCAGAAGTGGTAGCCGCAGAACCGGTAATACCAACAACTTTAGCTACCCAACCAACTGAGGTTAAGTTAACTTTTTCACCTTTAGCAGTGAATTTAAGTTTACCAATGGTTCTCTGGGTTTTGTTAGCAGCAACGTTAGTTGGAGTAACTACGCCTGATTCAATGTTTAGAGTACCGTTGCCAACTACAGTGTTAGCAGCATTGTACTGTGGGGTTGAACCAGCACCAGTGGTAGCGAAGGTTGGGGTAATATAGTAACCATAGGTATTACCCTTAACAACGATGTCAGTTGTCTGGTCGATATCAAATGAGATATCGCGGCCAGAACCGCCAACGATGTCAGCGCTAATGTCTAAAGAGACATTCTTACCTTTATCCAAAACTAAATTGATTGGGAAGGTAATTTTCTTGGCGGCAGTTGTAGCTAAAGTAGCCAAAACTTCACCAGTATTAGCCTTAATCAATTTAACATTTTGAAGATCACCTAAACCAGCTGAACCGTTTTGGGTAAAGCTGACTTTTTCAACTGTTACTGGCTCAACTGAGTTAGCAGTTAATTTAACTGAACTCAAAATATAGCCAGTTGTTCCCACGTTTTGAGTGGAAGCTGACGGATTATCGCCACCATCAACAACATCAACAGTACCAATTGTAATGGTGCCATTGGTGGTTTGGTAATTACCAGAGATTGGTAAAGTACCAATAACGGTAGCTGAACCCTTTAGGACAACAGCTGATAACTGTAAGATTGGAGTTTCACCAGCATATGTAGCTAAGGCACCCATATTACCAGCTAAGATAATTGATTTAGTGGTACCAGCTGGAATAGTGATATCTTCGTTAACAACTGCTGAATGAGTTGAACCAAAGGTTTTGCTGTAAGCATTAATTGCTAAACCAGTAGCTGCATCAATAATATCAACGGAAGCAAAGTCGGCATCATGGGCCAAACCAGCTCGGGTGATAGTTAAAGAATCAACGATTACATCACCATCAGAAGAAGCAGTCAAATTAACTTTGGTGAAATAATAGCGAGCAGCATTGGAAGTAACAATACCAGCAGCTGGCGTATCAGCCGCTAAAGCGACTGTTAAGCTAGTGCCAGTAGCAGCGCTACTGCCACCCATGTTTTTTTGCTCATTAACATTTGCATAGGCAGCTGTTTCGTTGGCTACATTGTAGTCAGCGGCAACATTGATGTCAGCGCCAGTGCTCTTGTATTGAGAAAAAGTAGAAA
>Ga0265297_10002283_pt1 | contig 39835 bp, 42 predicted proteins | sample Munlanlwell13791_FD_192502 | JGI IMG/M metagenome (GOLD analysis project Ga0265297, IMG submission 192502) | Leachate microbial communities from a municipal landfill in Southern Ontario, Canada - Leachate well 137-91 | ecosystem: Engineered > Solid waste > Landfill > Unclassified | place...
CTCATGAGGCCTAAGGGAGGCCTTATTGGCCTTGGCAAGCCAGAGCTTGAATTTATTCAGATATCTCTTATAGTTTTCCTGAGTTTTATTTGATAATCCTTTTTCAACCTCGCAGTAATCTAAAAAATCCGGAATGTGATCTATGATTGTTTTGTTTGATTTTTCCATGGTTAATATAATATTGCCTTAAAAGAGGGGTTCGAGAGGGGTCCGAATAAAAGCCCTCTTATTTGTCGCTTTACGTACATTGTGCGACGTATCCTATGTTTATAATATCAGGCCCAAAAGGCCTGTCAAGCTTCTCCCCCCTTGTTATTCCCAAAGGTTTTTGAACCTTTCCCAAACGCTTGGAACATCTCCAATCATCTCATCCTTTTCTTTCTCAAATTCTTCTTCTATGAGCGGAGCTCTTTCTTCGATTTCTTTTCCGAGAAATCCCAAAAGCCAATTTAGCAGTTCCTGGACTTTCGGCTTAATATTATTTTCCCAGGGCCCCTGAGCCCAGTCCCACATAGAATACAATATAGGAAGAGCCTGCTCCCTCCATACTTGGCGCATTGAATCTGGAAGCTCTCCAAGAATTTGAAAGCCCACGGATTTAGCCTCGTCCAGGGTCGCGGGAGGTTCCGGAACTTGCTGAGCTAAAACCGGCATGCAGAATCCCGACAATACCGCACCGACAATTAAAAAAGTTAAAATATTCCTCATTATAATTTATTTTTGGCTTCTTTAATCCTTTGAAGGGCTTTCTCTTTGCCCAGGACCGCAGCCACCTCAAAAGGACCAGCTGAAGCCCGCTTTCCCGTCACAGCCGCCCGGAGGGGCCATAAAAGCTTTCCCCTGTCCCCCATTTCCCCGGCTTTTTCCATTAGAACTTTTTCCAGATTATCTTTATTAAAATCCCCTTCTTTTATATCAGACAATATTTTTTCAGAAATATCAAGAGAGGATTCTATTTCAGACAAACTCATATCCTTCCATTTTAAAAGCTCTTTATCATATTCTATTTTTTCCTTAAAAAAGAAATCGGCCAATTCGGGCAGCTCAGACAGCTTTTTAAGCCTCTCCTGATACAAGGAAATTATTTCCTTAATTTTTTCCATATCAACCTCATCTTTTGATATCAGGCCCGCGCCGACAAGATGGGGCAGGCATAGCTCCGCTAATTCGTCCAACGTCTTCTGTCTTATGTAAAATCCATTAAGGTAATCCAAGCGCTGAATGTTAAAAACCGCTCCCCCTTTCTGCACCTTCTCGATTGAAAAAGCCTTAACAAGCTCTTTTAGAGAGAATATTTCTTTTTCCGTGTCGGGATTCCAGCCCATAAATGCCATGAAATTGACCATGGCTTCGGGCAGATATCCCTCTTTCTTGTATTCTGTCAGCGAAACAGCCCCGTGCCTCTTAGAGAGCTTACTTTTATCGGGGCCTAAAATAAGGGGCAGGTGGGCGTACTGCAACTGCGGTAAACCAAGGGCTTCCTGTATTAATATTTGTTTTGGAGTATTGGAAATATGGTCTTCTCCGCGAATAACATGGCTGATTTCCATTTCATAATCGTCAATGATCACCGCAAAATTATATAAAGGATTATCCAAGTCCTTGGCAATAACAAAATCTCCGAACAGCGAAGAATCAAATTCCACCTCTCCCCTAATTAAATCTTTAAAGGAAACTATTCTTGAGGGCGGCTTGAATCTAATTACGGCTTTTTCCCCCTCGGCCATTTTTCTTTCCACTTCGGAAGCGCTTAATCCGGCGCATTTGCCGTTGTATTTCGGAGCCTCTCCCCTGCTCATTTGATCTTGTTTTTTAGCCTCCAATTCCTCTTCCGTGCAAAAACAGTAATACGCCAGCTTTTCATCTAAAAGTTTTTGCAAGTATTTCCTGTATGAATCCTTGCGTTCGCTCTGGCGGTAGGGAGCAAACTGTCCTCCCGTTCCGGGGCCCTCGTCCCACTCAATACCCAGCCATTTTAAACCGTCGATAATGTCTTTCTCGTATCTTTCTTCGGATCTTTCCTCATCGGTATCTTCGATTCTTAGGATAAATTCCCCTTTGTTTTTTTTAGCAAAAAGATAGTTAAACAGGCCGGTCCTGGCGGTACCGATATGCAGAAAACCGGTTGGCGAAGGAGCCAGCCTTGCCCTTATTTTAGTTTTTTCTTCTTTTGACATATCGCTCTGATTTCAGTTTAACACGATTGCCTTAAAGAAAAAAGCGGCCGAACCGCTTTTTGAAACCCGTATTTTAGCAATAATATCTAGCTTAGTATTCCCAATATATATTCGGCCACCAATCTAGCGGATTCCGGCTTGGCAAAAGTTTTGGCGTTTTCGGACATTCTTTCCAGTTCCTGGGGATGGGAAAAAAGATTCTTTAGTCTTTCTAGAAGAAAATGGGGCGCCAGGTTGGCCTCTTCCACCACAATAGCCGCCCTTTTACTTCCGTAAATGTAAGCGTTCTTTACCTGGTGGTCCTGAGCCGAGTTGGCTAAGGGAATCAGAACGCTCGGCTTGCCGACAGCGGCAATCTCAAAAATACTGCCCGATCCCGCCCGGCTGATTACCATGTCGATAGATGCGTAAGCTTCCCTGAGCTCAATCTCTTTTAAAAATGGCACTGGATGGTAGTACTTGTCGTCTTCTCTGTTAATGACAACTCTGGCCTCGGCTTTGACTTGTTCGTAGTTTCTTTCGCCGGTTTGATGGATAATTTCGAATAACTTTATTACCTGGGGCAGGAAATTCAAAACAAGGTCGTTTATTACCTGAGCCCCCTGCGAGCCTCCCATTATCAGCAATACCGGCTTTTCTCCCGTCAGCCGAAAAAGTTTTTTGCCCTTTTCGGGAGATCCCCCCAAAAGCTCTTCCCGAATGGGATTGCCGACGGATATCATTTTTTCTGCGGAAAAGTATTCGGTGTACGGAACGGGAAAGGACACGAGGACTCTTTTTGTAAACTTGGAAATAATTTTATTGGCTAATCCCGGCGCAGCGTCGGATTCGTGCAGAACGACGGGAACCTGGAAAAGCCATCCGCAAAACGACGGAGCCAAAGATCCATAGCCCCCTTTGCTGAATACAATATCGGGACTATAGAAGAACATATAAAAGAAGGACTGCAGGAACCCCAGAGGAACCTTAAAGCCGACATCGATGATATTCCAGGCTATGCTTTTCCAGTTCGCGTACCTTCTTATTTTCCCGGCCGATATATTTTTTATCTCAATCCCTTCCTGGGAAAGCAAAATGGAGCCGAAATCATCTTTGGGACCGATAAAAGAGTATTCGGCCTGAATGCCCGTCCGGTTTAATTCCCTGACGATGGCTATTATCGGAAATATGTGCCCGGCAGTCCCCCCGCCGGTGAATAGTATTTTCATGAAGTTTTTGTAGATATGTTAAGCATAATGCCTACGGCTATGAGCTCGGCTACCAGGGCCGACCCTCCGTAGCTGATAAAAGGCAAGGGTATGCCGGTCAAAGGAAGCAGTCCCAGCATCGCCCCTATGTTAATAAAAGATTGAATGGTTATCCAGGAACTCACTCCGAGGCAGACCAGCTTGGAGAAAGCATCTTTTGAATTTCTGGCTATGGCGAATCCCCTCCAGGCGAAAACCATAAACAAGGCTATTAAAATAAAGCTGCCCAGAAAGCCCGTTTCTTCCGAAAAAATGGCGAAAATGGAATCCCCCATAGACTGGGGAACGAATCCGTATCTCTGCAGGCCCATCCCCAGCCCCTTTCCCAGTATTCCTCCGGAACCCACCGCAATTAAAGCCTGTTTTATCTGATAGCCAAGGCCCATGGGATCTATATCCGGCTTTATGAACACTAAAAATCTTTCAAATCTGTAGGGAGCTATCTTAATCAAGAGAAAAAGGGCGCCTATGCATCCCGCCACCATATAAAGGGAATGCTTTATGGGAGTCCCCGATAAAAAGTACATCAGAACCGCCGACATAACTATTACCCCCCAGGTGCTGACATCCGGCTGCATAACCAGCAGCGCCGTTATTATTCCTATAATTATTAAGAAACTGGTGAAAGTATTGGAAGCGTTGTTGATTTTCTGCAAAGGGTAGCTGCCGTTTTTTTTGATTACGGAAGAAGAAAGCCAGGCAGCCAGATACAGGATAAAAGTAATCTTCAAAAATTCCGATGGCTGAAAAGAAGTTATCCCGAGGTTAAGCCATCTGCTAGCGCCCCCGGCCGATATTCCTATAATCGGAAAGAACACCAGGACCATGAGGAAAAGATTTCCCAAGAGAAGTATCGGAGCCCATTTTTTGATTCTGGATAGAGGCGACCTAAAAGCTATGTATCCAAGCAATGCTCCTGGCAAAAGACCGAAGGCAACATGCCTGAAAAGGAGCCAGGTTGAAGAACCGTACTGTTCAAGCGAAGGAGCCGCAGATACGCTGACTAAAATCAATATTCCCAAAAGAATTAAAAAGAGCACGGCGCCCAATAAAATATAATCCGGCTTTCCTCTTTTTTCTTCCCCCTTCTTCATGCTTCTATTTTAGCATTTTTAAATTTTTTAACGAATTTCTTGAAAGCCTCTCCTCTTTCAGCATAATCCTTAAAAATTCCAAAGCTCGGAGACGACGGCGATAAAAGGCACGTCTTCCCCGGCTTGGTGTGCTTATAGCCAAGCCTTACTGCTTCTTCCATGCTGCTGGTGAAGAAATGTCGCACAATATTAGACTTCTTATCCTTTAAAGATTCCCATATTCTTTTTCCTGTTTTAGGAAAAAGAATAAGGGTTTCTACCTTGCTCCGGGAAATCCTCTTAGCCAGTTTTTCAAAATCCAACCCCCGATCGTGCCCCCCCGCTATTAAGGTCTGGACTTTATCGCCCAGACAGTCTAAAGCTTCTATGGCCGTTTCCGGAATAGTAGATAAAGAATCATTATAAAACTCAATGCCTTTGAATTTCCCGACGTATTCCAGCCTGTGCGGCAAAGGCTTAAAAGATTTGACAGCAGCCTCTATTTTTTGAGAAGAAATCCCGAATATCTCCCCCACCCTTCTGGCGGCCTCCGTATCCAGTTGGTAATATTTTCCCTCAATGGGAATTTTCTTCGCTTTGGATTTTTGAGCTATATTTTTTAATCTGGAATCTTTAGAATTGTAAATCAGGTAATCGCTCGGCTTTTGATGCTTGGCAATATTGGACTTGGCTGCAACATATTCAGAAAAACTTCGATGGTAATCCAGATGTTCTTTGTATATATTCAAAAGCACGGCAATCTTCGGACTAATTTTAAGATTAGTCAGCTGGAAGCTGGACATTTCATAAACGACTACCGAGTCCGATTTTAGATTAGGTAAAAGGGAAAGGGCGGGCTTGCCGATATTGCCGACAAGATACGCCTTGATTCCTCCCTTTTTTAAAACGGCGTATATCAGGGAAGCAGTAGTGCTTTTGCCTTTGGTTCCGGTTACCCCGACAACCGCAGAGGGGCAGTTTTGAAGGAATATCTCAGTCTGGGTGGTAACCTTTTTAAGGATTCTTTGCGGCAATATCTTGAATGGAATCCCCGGGGACTTAATTATCAAATCGCAATCGTCGAGTTCCTTTGCGTAGTTTTTTTCTTTATTGGGGTCTACTATCCTTATCTCTTTTGAGGAAACGTGTTTTTTAAGAAAACTGAGGGTATCCCTTCCCTCCCTGCCGAATCCCAAAATGACAATCTTCTTATTTTCCAGTTCTTTTAATTTCATGATATTTTTTAAGGAGATAAGGAATTTCTCCTTTCTTTGTTGCTTTTGCCAGCCCCATATCAAAAGCCGAACAGCTCTCTTTGTATGTCCCTACGCATTCCAGAGGCTTGTGCTTCCCCCTGCCTATTAAGCCCTTCATAACCGGCAAGAGTTTTTTGTTTTCAAATATGTCTTTGCCGAATATTTTCATTAACTCTTTTTTATCGAGATAGGGATATAAAGAGGCGTAAACGAAAAGGCATTTGGGGCAATTGCCGCACCACCTCTCCCCTGTTTTCAAACCGACGTTGCAGCTTGAAAAAGCGGGAAAATACTTCGGATAATCAACAAACGTCCTGGATATCTGCAGCTCCGTATATTTCCTCAGAAAACTGAAACTGCGCGCGTTTTTGGTTAAATATTTCCGACAGTAATCTTTGAACTCTTTTTCGAATTCGGAACTTTTAGCGTACTGGTGGTTCACTTCTTTGCCGAGATAAACGGCATTCCCTTCGTCAGCCGATTTCTCGTTGGAAAAAGCTATATTTTTGTAATCAAACAATACCCCGCAAAAAACTCCCAGGAAGTGGAGCACGGCAGTAAAGGGAGTGTGGCCGTTAAGATAACCCTCCCTGTTTAGCTTTAATAACAAGGGGTCGATGCTTCTCTCGGCAACAACCGGATTTTTTATCCCCGCCGCGTTTAAAACTTTCTTTTGAGTCTTGCCGGGATTAAGCAGAAAACAATTGATAGATTCTCCCCTTTCTTTGATTTTCTCTAAAGTAACGATAGAGTCCTTTCCCCCGCCCATGGGAATTAAATACCTGTCTTTCAATTCCATGGAAGAGATGCCGAGGGGCGGAGCTTCCACGCTGGGATTATTTAGCACGCTCAAAAAATCATCAGACGTGAAATCAATTTTATTCTCGTAAAAAAACTGGCTCATTCCTTTTAATATCAAACCCTTCCACCACTCGGTCTGAGCCTTTGTTAAAAAGCCGGCTCTGATTACGATTTCCGGAGAGCAGGTCGCCTTCCAGTAAGTGGGAATTTCCATCATTCCCAAATGGAAGACAAAGTTGTTAAGAGCTTTTTCATCCATATGCCCCAGCCTGCTTTCAGACACGCCCCTTATCCTTATCTTTGACTTAAACTTTATGCCCGGTTCAACTCGAAAACCGAAGGAAGCCTTTAAAACTCCCCTCTCTATGGAATAGGAGTATTTTTGGTAAATGAATCTGGGATACCTTTTTCTGAGATAAGATATGCTTTTCATGCTTATGCATTATACCAAAAAATCGCCCCCTTGGCGATTCCCAACCCCAAAAGAAACTTAACTTTTTTAGCCAAGCAGTCTTACGCCTAAGCCTATGATTGCCGCCACTACGCCGATTACCCAAAATCTCATAGTTACTTTATAAGCAGGCCAGCCCTTAGCTTCGAAGTGATGGTGTATGGGAGCGGCCAAGAGAAGTTTTTTCCCTCTTAATTTTTTGGAAAGCAGCTGGACTATTACCGAACCTGATTCTAAAACCAAGAGAACTCCGATGACGGGCAGCAATAGAACAGAATTAGTCATAAAGGCGACTACGGTCAAGGCGGCGGTCAGGCCCATTATGCCGGTTTCTCCCATATAGAACCTGGCCGGAGGTATATTGAACCATAGAAAAGCTAAAAGCGCTCCCAGAATAACCGAACAAAAAGCAGCCAGGTTTATCTGCCCCAAGAACAAGGCTATTCCCGCAAAAGCGCCGAATATGGCTGCAAAAGCGCCTCCGGCCAATCCGTCCAGTCCGTCTATGACTCCCCCGGAATAGGTGGCCATCATAACTATAACGAACAAAGGAATGTACCAGATGCCTATTTCAAAGTCCCCTATCCCCGGAACATGAAGGCTGGACCATCCAAGTTTGGCAAAAAACCACCAGGCTCCCACCAGGCCGATAATGCCCATCAGGATTATTCTTTGTTTTAAAGTAAGGCCCCCGGCAATATACTTTCCCTTCCCCCTAATTTGCAAAATATCGTCAGCCAAACCGACCAAAGAAGCTGCCAGCAGGGCAAAAAACGGGAGCCAGGTCTGGTCCCTGCTTAAAAAATCCAGCTTTTCAAACCACCATATTCCCGTTTTGGAAAGCAGGGAAAAAACCAAGACTACCATTAAAGGAGCTATCCAGACAAGCAGTCCCCCGAAGCGCGGAGTCTTAACCTCTCCCTCGGAATGGAATTTCTGGAAATACGAAAGGTCTTTTCCGTCAACCGATTTAGTCCTGACCTCCTTCCGCCAAAGCCGGTGCTTGTATAGAAACTTAGTCAGGCAGGGAGTAAGCCAAAAAGCTACAGCAAAACTCACCGCTCCCAGAGTGAATATTTTAATTACGTCAATTGCAGCTTCGGGCAAATACATGATTATTTAATAAATTATTCCTCAATCCCTTGCAATGCCTTTGTTGGCAACCGGTTCATTGTATATTTTTATCGGCGTTCCCACTTCCACCCAGCCGTAAAAAATCTCGCTGTCGCTTTTTGCCATCCTAACGCACCCGAGAGAGGCCGGTTTTCCTAAATCCTCTTCTCCCCTGATCTCTTGATTGCATAAGGGCAGCTCATGAAATCCATAAAGGCCGTCCGAAGTAAAACCGACCCAATGGGGCAGCCAGCAGCCGGCTAAATTTGAATAAACCGTCTCATGTTTGCTTAAAACCGAGTAACTCCCTTCGGGAGTCGGAGAACTATCTTTCCCTGTTGATATTGTAAACTCGTTTAGCAAATTTCCGTTTTCAAAAGTTCTCATTTTTTGCTCAGCTATATTAACTTCTATCGTTTTTCCTTCCGTAAATTCGGAGGCCCGATTAGATCCGACGGCCACGCCATTAGAATCAATGGCCTCCATGGAAAATGAAGCATTTTCAGGATTAAAAACCGAGCCGAAATAAGATTCAGAATACCAAACGTCGTTCTGCCACTCCCAGTTCCTGTCCATTCCTCCCGTTATCCATATTCTATCTTTAAAAACCGCTGCCGCCAAATCCTCCTTCCCCAGCCATTCTGGATTCTTGTTGGTTTTTTTCCAAATAAGTCCGTCTTCAGAAAACCAAATGTCGTTTACCCCTCCATTGTAATCATCGTTAAATCTGCCTAAAATCCATATTCTGTCTTTAAAGACTAATGCCTCAGAGCCCTGCCTCGCCTGCCACGGCGGAGAATTAGTAACTAATTTCCAATCTATTCCGTCGTCTGAATACCAAACATCATTGAATACGTTATCGTTCAAATCCATGCCGCCTATCAGCCATAGCTTGTCCTGAAAGACCACTGCCTCGTGGTCCCACCGGGAGGACCAGGGATTATCAGAAGCGGCTTGAAACCAATTTACCCCGTCGTCCGAATACCAAACGTCGTTCATTGTCGTTCTGCTGTCGTAATCGACTCCGCCTATCAGCCATAGCTTGTCCTGAAACACCACCAGCTCATGCCCCTCTCTAACGGACCAAGGAGCGTCTGCCACTTCTTTCTTCCAATAAAGCCCGTCTTCAGATGACCAAACTTCTTTTTTAAGGCCTTCTATCGGCCCCCAACCGGGCACCAGCCAGATTTTATCACGGAAAGCGACCGCCTGAACCGATCTTCTTTTTCCCCAAGCTGCGTTATCTGTTACAAGCTCCCAGTGAATTCCGTCATCTGATACCCAAACGTCGCTGAAATGGGGAGCTCTCCAATATTCAACGTAATTAGGCCCTATTACGTATCCGTTTGCGTTAAGCCCTCCCATCAGCCATAATTTTCCGCCATATTCCACCAGAGCATGAGAATCCCTCGGCTGCCAGGGAATATTTGAAGGAACCTTTTCCCATTCCAGCAGAACGGGATTAAATCCGGAATTTTCAGCAATATCTCCCCCGGTTTTTAAAAAGGGTTTGTTTAAAAAAACAAAAGCGGCAGCAGCTATTTCTGCGGCTAAAAAAACCAGCAATACCTTCAATAGAAAATGTTTTTTTTCGGTATTTTTTACCATTGATATGAATGCCTTACCCAGTCAACGAGTTTTTCCATCTCGCTGAAGCGGTCGGGAGAATCAAGTATTACATTAACCAGGTATCCCCTGCTTTTGGGAGCCTGGACCAGAAGAAGCAAGCAGCCGCCGGACCTTGGCGTTTCCCCCGTCTTGCCGCCGATTACCAGCGGCATTTCTCCCAATAGTTCATTGGTGTTTACCGCTTTGTGGCTTAAGGCCCCCTCTATATTATAAAGATTGAATTCCTCCATTAAAAGTATTTCAAAAATCTCGGGCTTTTCTTTCATGACAAACTTTGCTATTTCAGCCAGTTCCGCTGCGCTGGACTGGTTAATGATTGAGCCGTCTTTGGGATCCAAGCCGGTAGGATTGGAAAAAGAGGTTTTTTGAAGGCCCAGAGCTTCTGTTTTCGCGTTCATTAAATAGACGAATTCCTCCTCTCCTTTTATTTGAGCTAAAGCCAAAGCGGCGCTGTTGTTGGATTCCACGAGCATTGCCTTAAAAAGATCTCCAACCTCAAAAGTATCTCCCGGCATTAGATTGCCCTCTCCGTTGCCCGGCATCCCAGCTGCCTCCGGAGATATTGAAACCCGCTGGCTCATGGAATAATTATCGATTATTACCAAAGCGGAAACCAGCTTGGTCAGGCTGGCAATGGGCAAAGATTCTTGGCTGTTTTTGCCGAATAGCGCCTCCTCCTTATTGCTTCCAACAAACAAAGAAAAAGCAGCTTCGGCGGAAAGAGACAATGACTCGGCTTCTTTTTTAAAATAAGGCTTGAGCGAATCGGCGTTTTCAAGGAAACTCTGGCGGTTGATTCCGGCTTCTACCAGCCGGGGATTCCCTGCCACTTCCATCCAATAAAAGAAATCTTCGAGAAAAAGGCTAACTTTAAAAATCCCCGCTCCCAGAGCGAGGAGAAGGAAAACAAAAACTGCAGAAGTTAATTTCTTCTTCTTGGTCATTTTTTCTTTTTAACTATTTTGAGGTGGAGTTCTGAAAGCTGCTTTTCGGAAACTTCGCTCGGACTGTCCATCATTAAATCCCTGTTATCGCCGGTTTTAGGAAAGGCTATAACCTCCCTTATGCTCTCTTCATTAAGGGCAACGGCCAAAAACCTGTCTATACCGGGAGCTATGCCTCCGTGCGGAGGAACTCCGTAGCTGAAAGCCTCGAAATAATGGCCGAATCTTTTCTTAACGTCTTCTTTTTTATGGCCCAGAACTTCAAAAACGGCCAGCAATATTTTCAAGTCTGTAGTCCGCAAGCTGCCCCCGCCTATTTCATAGCCGTTAAGCACGAAGTCGTACTGGTGGGCCAAGACGGTTTCGGGGCTTTTCTTTATTTCCGATGCATCTTCGGTCTGGGGTTTGGTAAAAGGATGGTGCATAGCGCCCCACTTTTTCTCCTCTTCGTGCCATTCAAACATCGGAAAGTCCACCACGAAAGCAAAGGCCATTTCATTGGGATCGTTTTTGTCTTTCCTTAAATCGGGCTTGTCGGTACCGTACCCATCCATTGCTTCTTTGTAGGTAATCCTGGGAAAGGGGCTCTGGGTGATTTTCTTTTCCGGGAAAATGCTTTTCACCAGGCTGGTATAGAGCTCTTCTATCAAATCCATTATTTCCTCTTTTTCCGCAAAGCTCATTTCAATATCCAGCTGGGTATGCTCGGCCTGCCTGTCGGCCCTGGGATCTTCGTCTCTTAAACACCTGGCTATTTGAAAATATCTCTCAAAACCGGCTATTTGAAGCATTTGCTTGTATTGCTGGGGGCTTTGGGGGAGAGCGTAAAAATTGCCCGGCTCAAGCCTTGAGGGGACCAAAAAATCCCTGGCGCCCTCGGGGGTAGACTTGGTAAGCATGGGAGTTTCCACTTCGACAAAATTCCTTTCTTGAAGGAAATTTCTCATGCGGGAAATGACTTTTTGGCGGACGGTAATATTTCTTTTCATTCTTTCCCTTCTCAGGTCCAAATATCTGTATTTCATCCTTAACTGCTCCCCAATTTGATAGCCGTCTTCGTCAATCGGAAAAGGAAGCGTTTTGGCTTCCGACATCACTTTTAAATCTTTGGCTTCAACCTCAATTTTGCCGGTTTCCACTTTATCGTTAATCATTCCCTGGGGCCTCTCTTTCACTTCCCCCTCGATGCTTATAACCCATTCCGGCCTGAGCTTTTGGGCTATTTGGTAAATCTCTCCGTTCTTTGGGGTAAATACGACCTGAACTATTCCCGAAAAATCCCTTAAATCGATAAAAATAATCTTGCCATGGGACCTTACGGTGTTTACCCAGCCCGAAAGCTTTACTGTGCCGCCTATGTTTTTTGGTGTTTCACTGTTAAGTGTCCTTTTCATATGGATTTTCCTTAAATTATCTTAACAGCTTTTTTCTAAAATAAAAAGGGGCGATTTGGATATCGCCCCTTTCCTGGTCACTGCACCTTTACTATTTTATAAACTTTTTCCTGGATTTTCACTTCATCCCCCACCCTTTTGTCCAGTACGGCTCCGGCCACCGGAGCTTTAACGGACATGCAGGTGATTTTCCTTCCCCGTATCATGGCTGAGCATCCGCCGCCCTTTGGTATCATCAGATACGTTCCCCGCTCTTTGCCGCATTGAAGGGTGAATACACAGCCCATGGCAATCCGGTTAAACGGCCCCTTGGGAAGGTTATTTAGGAGCTGGATTGAATCTTCAGCCTCCTTAATTTGCTCATGGGCGTGAGCGGCCTTTTCGGTGCTGTCCCTTCTCGTGGTATCGGGATCGCTCATTCTGTTTTTGGGGGCTTCGGCAATTTCCGCCATGGCCTGTTCATAAGCTATTTGCAAAGATTCGATTTGGGCTTCCTTGATTCGTATAAATGCCCGGACCACCGTATTGCTCCCCACCTCAGAAACCGCAGCTGTCTTCATGTTGCCTCCTTAAAATATATATTTTTGTCTCAAGGTGCAGACTACCTTCGGATATACTCTTTTGAATTAATTTGTCAATATCATTCTCCTAAAACTTGGACCTGGATTTGCCGCGGCCTGGCTACGTCCAATTCAACCAAGAAAATTCTCTGCCACTGGCCCAGCTGGAGCTTTCCCTCAATTAAGTTTAAAGCCAGGCTGGAGGGAAAATTAATGGCCAGGCAATGGGAGTGTCCGTTTTTGCATTCGTTCTCGCACATATTAACCGTGCGCCTGGTAAAATCGTTGTGATTGTAATCCGCTTCTTTGGGAGCCATTTTGCGCAAATGGCTTTTGAAATCTTCCAGAAGCAGAGGTTCGTTTTCGTTAAGGAAAACGGGGCAGGTAGTATGAAGGGTTTGGATGTTAACCAAACCGTTCTTAATATTCCCCTCTTTGACTATTTCCTCCACTTCGCCGGTTAAATCGATGAAGTCGAACTCTCCATTGGTTTCTTTTTTGATGGTTTTATTAAAAGTCTTCATTTTTCACGCTGACTCTATTATATATCCGAAAACGGAAACCGTAAATAAAAGGGCCTCAGCGAGGCCCCTTGTTTAAATCCTTAAGCTTGTCGATAAGCCATTGTAGTTTTTCTATGACTTGCCCCAGCAAGTCGTCAGGCAATTTATTGAAAAACTCGGGAAGCCGTTCAAAGGAAGGCTCTTCGTTGCGTATTAGGCGCTTGATATTGTCCTTGTGAGCCCACCAAATCAGAAATGCTATTACCGGCAAAGCCATGGAAACATAAAGAAGAGCGGGAAAAAGAGCTACTATCACCAGCAGACTGCTGACAAAAAGCAGACTGGCCAGAGATACTCTGCGCTTGGTTAAAAAGATGACTACTAAAAAATAGCAGAAAACCATAACCAGGGCTTTCCAGCCCAAAAGAGCGAGAAGATTGCCCACCAGGACCGCCACTCCTTTCCCTCCCTTGAATTTCAGGAAGACGGAGTATCTGGCTCCTATTATAGAAAAGATAAAGACCAGGCTGGCTGCCCACCAAGGGGCCCGAAAAACATACAAGGCAAGAAACAACGGCAATAGCCCCTTGAAGGCGTCTAAACCAGCAACCAGAAAGCCGTATTTGAATCCCAGAGCCCTTGCCACGTTGGTCCCACCTATGTTGCCGCTGCCGCTTTCCCGAATATTCACGTTTCTGGTTCTGGCGACAACATATCCGAAGGGAAGGGAGCAGAAAAAGTAAGCAAAAGCGCAAAGTCCGACAACCAAATACCATTCCATTGCGACCTCCTTTTAAAGAACAATTATTATTTCATTTAAGCTGAATAACAAAGAGCAGTCAATCTAAAATAAAACCGCGCCCGGAGGCGCGGCTAAAATTTTACATTGTTGGTCCTTCTGGAGGAGCTGGAGGAGGAGGCATTTGGGAGCCGCCTTCCGGCTTCTGGGGAGCGGACGGGCCGCCTTTTTTCTTAGTTAAGAAATAAATGGCTGCGCCCACTACTATTACGGCTAAAACTATGTAAACTATTGTCATAGAATTGGTAATCAATGCATTGATAAAGAATCATCGACCTTTTTAAGTCTTCTACCTTCATTCTCTTTTTATTCCGGAGAAATGTCAACCCGTTTTCTTGTGGAAAGTGCGCGCCAGGTCATAAATATCTCCGGCCCCCATAACAACCAAAACCCCGTTTCTGGGAAGGTTCTTTTTAAGGAAGTCCATTATTTCCTTGCGAGGAAGATAAATTACCTTGGGTATGCTTATTTTTTCCACAAGCTTTTCGGAGCTTACGATTTTTTTAATTTTTTTATCCTCCCTGCCGGCAACGTCATAAATATCGGTGATAATAACCTTGTCCAGCGGAGCTGTCCGGAAAGCTTTTACAAAATCATCAAAAAGATAATAAGTCCTTTGGTACTGGTGGGGCTGAAAAACGCACCATATTTTTCGGCCCGGCCATTTTTCCCTGACCGCTTTCATAGCCGCCTCCACCTCGGTGGGATGGTGAGCGTAGTCGGAAACCAAGGTAAATTTCATGCCTTTTAAATTGATTTCGGAAACGTCGAATCTCCTCCATGAACCTTTGAAAGACGAAAGGGCCTTAAACGAAACCTGGTCCGGTACTTCCAGTATTCTGGCGGCAGTCAAGGCGGCAAGGGCGTTATATATGTTATGCTCTCCCGGCACCTTTAATATCCGCTTAAACTTTTTGGCTTCTAGCTGATCAAGAGAGAAGAAGCGCGCGTTCGTTCCGGCAACCACCTTTTTTATATTTCCATCGTCCTTGTTCGCCACCACTATTCCCCCTTTTTTCAAATTGGAAAGGTATTTTTTAAAAGTTTTAAGGATGTTTCCGATATTTTTATAGTAATCCAGATGGTCCTTTTCTATATTTGTGAGAACGATGATATCGGGCCGGTAATGCAGAAACGAGGCAAAGTGCTCGTCGGCCTCTATGACCAGATATCGGGATTTCCCCACCCGGCAATTGCTGTTGCCGAATTCTTTTATCTTCGTTCCGACGATAACGGTCGGGTCCAGTCCGGCCCTGACCAGCAGCAGTCCCAGCATGGAACTGGTAGTGCTCTTGCCGTGGGTTCCCGATACGGCAATAGTAAAATGCTCTTTTGTTAATTCCCCTAATGCTTCAGGATAACTTAAAACCTCAGCTCCTGTTTTGAGGGCGGCCTTATACTCTGGATTGCTTTTTTCTACGGCGGGACTATAGACGACCATCTCAACTTTTTTGGGTATGTTGCCTCCCTTGTGCCTGCCTATCATCACTCCGGCCCCCTTCTTTTTTAAATCGCCGGTAATTTCCGAAGAAACCAAATCAGAGCCGGTAACCCTGGCTCCTTTTGCAAGATAGTAGCGGGCTAGGGCGGAAACCCCTATTCCGCCTATTCCAATAAAATGTATTTTTAGTTTTGAAGGCGGCATGATTCAAGAACGAAATATTCCGGTCCTCCCCTCCCAAGCTTGCTCTCCATTACTTCTACGGACTCTATGTTAAAATTAAGACTTATATCTTCATCCACCTCCGGCCGCTCTTCAGGTTCAATTTTTCTGAAATCCCAGGCCCTGACTCTGCCCAATGTTATGTGGGGCTTAAAAACTCTTTCCCCGGACTCGCTCCCAAGACGGACGTTGGATAAAGATTGTTGAAGGTCTTCTTTCAGGGCTCCCAGCTCCTTTGATTTTTCTCCTTCAGCCCAAATCATTCTGGGCGGCATTTTGTCGGGCGGGCCGTAGCAGATTTTATTAAGCTTAATTTCAAAAGAGGAATGCCTGGCAGCTGTTTCCTCCGCTATTTTGGCTATTTCCCTAATTTCGTCGGGAGAGACATACCCTAAAAACTCCAAGGTAATGTGGAGATTTTCGGATTTTGTCCATCTAACCGGCAATTCCGGCCATTTGCGGGAATACGAATAAAGGTCCTTTTTTATCTTTTCCGGCAAGTTAACGGCTATAAAAATTCTGTGCTTCATACTATTCTATTGTTTTAATCGCAAAGAGAGCAATACTGGTTCCATCCTAGCAAAAATCAAGCCAATATTAAAGAATTGTTCGTTGAATATGGCGCAAATCCCAAATTAGCCTTAAAATGAAATAATATGCCAAAAGAAAAAAAATCTAAGACAGCGGCGTCATCCCTCAAAGATAATAAAAGCAAAAAGGAGCAAACCGAATCGGCGATACAGGAAATCGTCAACCATTATTTTTACACGAAAGGCCTGGCCCTTGAGCAGATTAAAGAAGATGCTAAAAAAAGGAAAATAATCTATTCGAGGTTCACCAGGCCGGCCAAGCAGCTGCTGGAGCTTGCCGGTTCCGTCCAAAAAGCCAAGGAAGCCATTAACGTGGTGGCAGAATGGGCTAAATCCCGCGGCTTGGACTATGCCATAGAAACGGTTTTTAAAAAATGGCTGGAGCTGGGCAGGCTGAAGCCGAAGGAAATAATCAAAAAGCCTTTTTATCAAGACAATCCGATGGTCTGGTCGGAAACCAAAAGAAAGTGGTATGTTATAGACGAAACCGGCACCTGGCTGGAATTCGCCGGCAAAGAATCGGAAATAGAATGGAGAACCAACAAATAAACAATCCTAAAATAGTTTTCATGGGAACCCCGGAGTTCGGGGCTTTGATTTTGGAGAAACTCATCGAGGGCGGCTACAAGCCGGTTTTGGTAGTTACGGTTCCCGACAAGCCTAGCGGCAGAAAGCAGCAGCTCACCCCCCCGGCAGTAAAAATAACCGCCTTAAAGCATGGGATAGAAACGATTCAGCCCGAAAAATTGAAAGACGCCAAAGAGAAAATAAAAAGCTTTCAGCCAGACCTGATTATCACCGCAGCCTATTCCAAAATACTTCCGGATGAAATAATCGGTCTTCCCGAGAAAGGTTGCATTAACGTCCATCCCTCCCTTCTTCCAAAACACCGCGGACCCTCTCCGGTGCAGCAAACCATTCTTGACGGCGATAAAAAAACCGGAGTGACTATAATGCTTATGGACAGCCAAATTGATCACGGGCCCATTCTGGCTCAGGAGGAAACGGAAATAAAACAGGGAGAAACAGCTTCGGAACTCCACGGCAGGCTTGCTGAAATCGGCGGTAAGCTTCTCTTGAAGATAATTCCCGAATGGATGGCGGGAACTATAAAGGCCGTTTCTCAGGATGACGAAGCGGCGACTTACACCAAAATAATCAAAAGGGAGGACGGTAAGATAGACTGGCAAAATCCGCCGGAAAAAATAGAAAGAAAAATCAGGGCCTTCAGCCCTTGGCCGGGGGCTTACACTTTTTGGAACAAAAACGGGAAAACCAGCCGTCTAAAGATACTAAAGGCCCGGATGGAGGACGGGAAACTAACATTGGAGGAGGTCCAGCCTGAAGGCAAAAAACCCATGGGCTTTGGAGAATTCTTGCGCGGAAACCCAGAATTTGCTAGAAATAAAGAGATATGTTCTCGTATTCAGATTTAAAAAAAGGCGTCCAGTTTATTCTCGAAGGAGAACCATATGAAGTCTTGGAATCCAGCCAGATGAAAAAGGCCCAAAGAAGGCCGGTGCTCCAAGCTAAGGTTCGAAGCCTTATTACGGGCAACGTATTCGAGAAGACTTTTCACCAGGGAGAAACATTCGAAGAAGCTGAACTGGATAAATTTGACGCAAAATTCCTTTATTCCCACAGGGGAAAGTTTTTTTTCTGCGAAGAAAAAGATCCCTCCAAGAGATTTGAACTGTCCGAAGAGCAAATAGGACCTCAAGCTAAATTCCTAAAGCAGAACCAGGTAGTCCAAACGGTTAAATTTGAAGGAGAGATTATAAACGTTTCCCTGCCTATAAAAGTGCAATTGAAAGTGGCTGAAGCGCCGCCGGGGGTTAAGGGCGACAGAGCCCAAGGCGGAACTAAAAGCGCCCTGCTGGAAACCGGCGCCCAAATACAAGTTCCCTTGTTCGTAGAGCAGGGAGACACAATCGAAATCAACACGGAAACCGGCGAATACGTGAAAAGAATCTAAAAAAGCCTCGGAGCGTCCGGGGCCTTTTTATTTGTGCGAAAAATCGCCTATAATATAATAATGCAGATATTTGAGCTCCATTTTAATCCTAAGGCTAACAAGGATATCGTCTTTGATACTTTTATTTACGAACCGGAAAACCTCTACGAAAAAAGGCTGGGCGGCCTCTATATGGCCGGAGAGCTAAGAAGCCCTGTTCTCGCCAAGCCTAATTTTCTTTCAGAGCTGTCAGGGGCGATAAAAAACGAATATTACAATTCCGAACTTAAGAAAACTCCGGAGGCCAATTTCAAAAAATCTCTTACAGCCGGCAACGAATACTTAAAGACCCAAACTAAAAAGGGAAACGTGGAATGGCTGGGAAATCTTAATTTCGCGGTGCTCAATTACAATAATTCCGTTCTTAGCTTCTCTAAAACCGGAGATATCAAAATAATCCTGGCTAGCCAGGGAGAATTCCTGGATATCAGCGGAAATATTGAAGAAGGATCAGAGCAGCCAGATCCTTCCAGAATTTTCGGAAACATTGCTTCGGGAAAACTTTCCACTAAAGATAAAATACTGGTGGCAACCGCAGAGGCTTTTTCAGTCCTCTCTAAAAACGCTGATTTTCTTTCCAAATTGTCTCGGGCAGACAACGAAAAGGCCCTTAAGGAGGTTATTAAAGAACATAAGCCCCTCTTTTCTCAGGCTTCCGGTGTATGCCTTGTCATGACGGCAACGGAAAACATTCAGCCAAAAAGAGCTTTGACGTTTAAAAAAGAACTCCCCGAATTCTCTTTTAAGAAATCTTTGGTCGATCCTATCGTATCGATTAAACTTAAAAAAATAAAGCTGCCGGGTTTAAAGCTATCCGCGCTCAAAATCCCCTCCCTTCCCAAGCCGAGGCTAATGCTTCCTGCTCCAAGAATCCGATTGTCCAAAATAAAAAGAAATAAAACAAAAAAAGAGCCTTTCCGGCTTCCTAAAATTACTGCTCCAAATTGGAAGTCCAAAAAAGTTCTTTTAGTGGTTATTCTGGCTCTCTTACTAACGGTATTCTTCTTGATATTCAGAGACGAAAAAACAAAAGAAATTACAGTAGCTCAAGATAATTTGCAGCAAGCTGAAGAAAAAGCGCTAATGGCCGAAAACTTTTTAATTCTAAGAAAAATGGAAGAGGCGGAAAGCCTCTTCCATGAATCCCTGGACCTCATTATGCCGCTTACCGAAGCGAGTTCTCCCGTAAGGGACGAAGCCAGAAGCCTTGAAGAAAGAATCCGAACTCAATTGGATTCCATTCCTCAAGACGAATGATTATTTCAGTTCTACTTGAGCGCCGGCTTCTTCAAACTTCTTCTTGAGCTCCTCGGCCTCTTCTTTCTTAACACCCTCTTTCACTACTTGGGGAGCTGAAGCTGCAGCGTCAACCAGGTCTTTGGCCTCTTTAAGGCCTTTGCCTGTTATGTCCCTGACAACTTTGATAACTTCTATCTTCTTTTCGCCAATTCCTTTCAGCTCAACGTTGAAGGATGATTTTTCTTCAGCGGGAGCGGCTGATCCGCCAGCGGCGGGAGCAGCGGCAACTGGAGCTTGGGCCGAAACGCCGAACTTGTCCTCTAATATTTTAACCAGTTCAGCCAGGTCCAAAACCGATAGACTCTCTATTCCCTCCACCAGTTTTTTAAACTTCTCTGGAACCTCGACTTTCTTGTCGGCTTCCGGAGTAGTTTGATTTTCTTTTTCTTCTGCCATGGGTTTGTATTAATTAATTGATATTAACTTTTGACCTTTTGTAATTCCGATAACAAATATACGAAATTCCTAATATTTCCCTGCAGTACTCCGACCATCCCGGATAAAGGAGAGGACAGGCAGTATACCGCCTTTCCCAGGAGTTCCTGGCGTCCCGGCAATTTCGCCAAAGCCAGGGCCTGCTCCTGTTCATAAAACTCTCCCCCCACCAATCCTTTCAGTATCTTCAGATTTTCGTTCTCTTTTGAAAAAATATAGAAAGTCCTGAACGGCGCAATCTCATCTCCGTAGCCGAATCCCAAAGCTACTTCTCCTTGCATTTTCTTTAAATCGACATCCATCTGGTTTTCCTTCAGGGCCTTGGAAATAAGGGTCTTTTTAGCCACCTTCAGTTCGCTGTCGTTCTTTTTCATTTCTTTCCTCAGGGCGGTTAAATCGCTTACTTTCACGCCGGTTATATCGCCGAAAACAATCGCTTTTTGGCGGCTGATTTTATCCTTTAATTCCTCTACTATTTTGGTTTTTTGTTCTTTAGTTAAAGGCATATATTGGTAATAAAAAATCTGTGGTATTTCCACAGACAAACAAAATAAGGGATTTCCTTGTTTTATCCTCGGCAGGTCTTACCGATAGCCTGCTGTCTGTGGATATTATGATGTTATCACCCCTTCACTTCCCTGTCAATAGTCCGGCTAATTTCCACCCGAATTCCTCGGCTGCATGGGGACCGGACGCCGTAATTACCTTGCCGTCTACAACAACGTCGGAATCCTGGAATTCAGCGCCGTTTTCCTTCAATATCTTAATGGCTGTTTTGTCCAAGGGCGAAGACCAAACTGTCGCCTTTTTTCCCTTAAGAATCCCTGCTTTGGCCAAAAGGGCGGGAGCTATGCATATTGCCCCGAGAAGCAATCCCGATTCTTCCGCCTTCCTCGCCAATTGCTGAAAATCAGGATTGTCCAAATTATCGCTCATTCCGGGGCCGCCGACGAAAACTACGGCATCGAATTTCGTCAGGTCGACCTGGGCAATATTCATATCAACCTCCACTTCGCCGCCCTCGTCTCCGATAGCCTTCCCCGTTTTAGAGCTAATCACTTTAATTCCAGCCCCAACTTTTTTCAGAATGTCGACGGGAACAAAATATTCTATATCCCTAAACCCCCTAAAAGCTATCACCACGGCCACTTTTTTGTTATTAAGCGATTTCATATTTTCATATTAGCAAAAATAAAGAAGGCGGTTAAGCCGCCTTCTCTTCTTCGAAATCCAGAACCGGTATTTCGGTCAATCTGCTGAAAACGCTCATTAAAATCCCGCAGGTTAGGCTTTTATTGCCGGTATCGCTTATCGTAGTGAACCGGTCAAAGCTCAAATCCAGCCTTATTTCTATATTATACTCGTCTTTCTGCTCCGGCTTGGATTCGTCTTTTCCCAGGCCCTGCTGCCCCGATATCCAGGCTTCCAGTATTTCTTCGAGCGCTTCCTCTCTGGCATTGGTTCGTATGACCGTCTTTCCGGGTTCTTTCAGGTTAAAAGCAATCTTTATGATAATATCGCTTTTTGGCATTATTCCCTCCTTCTTTGTCCTCCAGAAATATTAGCAAGTAAAAAAATAAAATCAAGCCGCTGAGCTTAATTGAAACTGATGCTGCAATTAATCAAGATAATCAGCTTTTGCTTGGCTATGCTCTTCGAAAGTTTTGCTGAAAATAGTTTGCCCTTCGGGAGTGGAAAGATAATAAAGATATTCCGTGCTTTCGGGGTATATGGACGCCAGAATGCTGTCCATTCCGGGATTGGATATCGGACCCAAAGGCAGGCCGTAATTCAAATAAGTATTAAAGGGAGACTCTATTCTGGTATCTTCAAAAGAGTAGCGCCACTGGTCCACTCCCTTAATGTAAGCTATGGTAGCACAGCTTTCCAAGGGCTTTTGAAGTTTTATTCTCTTCCAAAAAATTCCCGCCACTATTTCCTTGTCTTCTTTGGTCTGCACCTCTCTTTCCAATATAGAGGCCATGGTAATAATATCGAAAATGGTCTTCCCTTGCCGGGCTATTTCTTCCTTTAACTGCAAAGTTAGCTTTTGGTCAAAATTATCCAGCATTTTTCTGACTATATCTTCCACTTCCGCCTCCATGGTCGCCTCATAAGTATCGGGGAATAAAAAACCTTCGAGCCCCACATTATCGGGCTTTGACTCTAGAAAGGAATATTCGCTTGAAAAGTCTTTTGGTTTTGGCAAATCGGCTGCTTGTGAATAGTCTGTTGCGGGAAATCCGGCCGCCTCCCAAAATTCTTCGGCCTGAAAAATCCCCCTGTTTTCCAAATGATAGCCTATATTCCTTAAATTCCACCCCTCGATTATGGTAAGCTTTTCCCTTATCACTTCTCCGTTGATGAATTTCCCTGCCATTTGAGGGATATTCATGGATTCGGACAAAGAATAGGTTCCTGCCTGAAGTTCGCCGGCGGAAGCGGTGAGTAAAACATAAAGCCTGAACATCGGACCCCACCTAATCAATCCTTCTTCTTGGAGATTCAAGGCGATATCTCTTGAGCCCTCCCCCTTTTCAATACGGAAAATCGCTTCGCTTGAATCGGAGCTGATTGGAAGTAAAATCTGCCAGGCAAGCAAGCCCGCTATTATAATAGATAGAATAATTAATGTTTTTTTCATTTTTCTATGAGGGGGACAAAAGCAAAGCCGGGATATTCTTTCTTGATAAAATCGTTTTCTCCTTTTTTAACCAGATGCAAAATTGAAGAGGCTGCGGAGGTGACTATTGCTCCGCCGATTTTAAGCTGATCTCTCCAGGCCTGAGGCACCTCTCCCTGAACAGATGCCGAACAAAGGATTTTGTCGAAGGGAGCCTCTTCCTCAAGGCCTTTTGAACCGTCCTTTTGTATAAACCTGACTATTCCCCTCTCAATAAAATTATACCTGGCAACGTTCTTTTCTCCAAATTCTTTCAGCTCAGCCAACAGCTCTAAAGAAAATATCTTTCCCTTCTCCCCCACTAGTTCAGCCAGCAAAGCGGAAGTCCACCCAGATCCCGAACCGATGTCTAAAATATTTTCTCCTTTTTGGGGCTGAAGAAGCTCAATCATGAAAGCAACCACCAGCGGCTGGGAAATGGTCTGGCCCCGGCCAATGGGAATGGCCCCGTTAAATTCCGCCAAATGCTTAACGTCGTCCGGCATAAAATCCTCTCTCTTTATTTTCTTGAAAGCTTTTATTATCTCCGGAGTTTTCAGCCATTTTTCGCTTATTAATTCTTCAATTAAGCCCATAATTATATTCTAAGAGAATAACTTTTAAAATAAAAGGGGCTGTTTAGCCCCTCTCCTTTTTTAACGAAGCGAATGCTTCGCTGTTATTGCTACCCATTAATTCTCCGCTCAGGAATTTCTTCTCTACGGGCAGAAATTTCTTGCTGATGAATTTAATGGCCTGCTCGGGAGAGGCTCCGTTGAAAAGCTTGCTCCAAGCCTGCATACCCCTGGAACCGATCTTCTGCGGCATCAAATTTCCGTTCTTATCGGTCCACATCTTGATAATCCCTATTACAATCGAAGGCAGATGATTATGGAAAAGCTGATGATAGGCGTTATGCTTTTTTTGGGACCAGCGATACTTGTTTTGCCGCACGTCCGGACCGTCAATTGAACGGGCAATAATATGGTGCCAGGAGCCGTGTTTATTTTTCCAGCTATCGTTCCCGTTACCGTTTTTGGCCATTGCGTCCCCCTTATTTTTACAAAGAACTTTTAATCCTTATAGCACGAAAAGAAAAAGGGTGGCAAGTTTCCTGCCACCCTTATCTTTTATTTCCACTTGTTTATAAAATCGTCCAGGTCCGCGTGATTCAAGCTTTCCCTCGGCTCAAAGGGAATATATTCCAATTCCACTTTGGTCAGGTTCTTCTTGTCGTCGAAGGCCATCTCGATCACCCAAACGCCCAGCTCTGCCAGTTTGTCGAGGCCGATAATGTAATCGGTGGTGTCTTCCAGGCAGGGAACCAGGAATCCGGCCATGCCTTTGTACTGCATGTAAGCGGCTCTGTGTAAATGGCCGATGAAAGTAGCCTTGGCGCCCTTTATGACTTCCATTGCCGAGACTAAAGCCTCAATGCGGCGCTGGAGCCTGTAGGACTGGCCGTAAGGCAGACCCCCCTTGGGATGCTGAAGATCGAATTGCATGCCCTTGAAGTTGAAGGTTCCCTGGGGTCCGCCGAGATACTGAATCTTATGGCCCCGGAGGGTCGCTATCTCCACAAAGGTTTCAACTACGTTATGCCCGCCTCTGACCCAGTATATAGCATCGTGCTCCTTTCCCGGAGAAGAGATGAGAACCATGGGTATCTTAAGCTTGGGCAGATACTTCATGAGCCTCTTCCTCTGAGCATCGGCGCCGTTGGCTACCAGGTCGTGCTGCTGGCCGAGGTAGTTATCAGTGCCCTCGAAAAGGTTGCCGCAATTAATAATGGCTTCAACCTTTCTTTGGTTGGCTATCTTGATGGTTTTTCTGATTAAATCCACCCGGTCGTTTTTATGGCCGATATGCCAGTCGGCAGTGGCCAGAAATCTGATCTTGGTGGTAAACAGCGAATCCAGGTCCAGAGGCACGGCCTTCCGCTTAATGTCCCTTGTAAGCTCGAAAGCCTGCCGGGCTTCATTCATCCATATCTTGTATCCCTTTTTCTGGAGAATCTTGATTTCGCTTTCGATGTGAGCAACGCTCTTTCGAATGAGGTTGGAAAGTTCTCCACGGCGTGCCGGACTTTCTTCCAGGCGCATTATTATCTTCTTTTCTTCTTCACTGAGATCCTCCAGCAGGTCTACGTCCTTCTGGTAATCGTTGTCCTTGAAGTAGGCGGTAAGGTCGTAGAAGGCGTAGGTGAATCCGCTGAAAGCGCCGGTCTTTTTGTCGAAATTGGCGACCATGACCAGGCATCCCAGAACCGGCATAGCCCCTCTCCTCCGGCTTACCGTTTGAGAGGCGGTAATGCGGCGCAGGGAAGGAATGGCCACGCCATCGTAATCGTTAAACCTTTCATCGCTGATGGGAAGCTGCCTCGGCAAAAGAATGCCGGTATGCAGCCCTCCGGCGACAACGGCCCGGAAAGGCTCGGAATGCTCGTACATGTAATACACTGCTTCCTGGAAATTTTCGATGATACCCTGGAGCGGATAGGACTTGGTATAGGCCTGAACGCCCCCGGCGGCCACTACGGCCACCTTGGCGTCTTTGTGCCCGATAGGAATAACCGCTCTTTCATCTCCGAGATACCTGATATCGGTTCTCGGCTTTTTGCAAATAAGGGATTCAATGTTTTCGGCGTCCTTTCCCTTCTTGAAGCTCATTTCCCTCCGGCCGTTCAGAAGAAACGTATTGAAGGAGGCCTTGGGGAAGACAGTTCTGACATATTCAGCCTGGGCTGCGGGGGTGTGGAGAAAGTATTCCCTCTCTCTCCCCTTGGTCGGCTTGCCGGCCACCAGATTGCCCAAGATAATATTGCAGAAAACGTTCCTCTGCTCTCCGATTTTCAAGCAGGTTGCTGCCAGGTCGATCTGCTGGGCTTTCAAGCCCAAAGCGAGATCGGACATGAAAAGAAACTCTATCTTATCTTTCTTGGTTATCGGCGGAAGCGACGGCTTAGGCGCCAAAAGAGGCTGCCTTTTCAATTTGAACTTTCTCTGATTGCCGACTTTCTTTTCGGTTATGAGGTAGCCCTTCTGCCTCAATTCGTCAATAAGGGGAAATATCTCTTCCTTGGGAAGATCTATTTCCGAATCGTTGGAAAGAACGGCGATGGAAGCTGAAGCTTTTTCCAGAATCTTAAGGATTCGGTTGGCTTTCGCTTCCCTCTCCTCGGCGGTCATTGAATGATTATTATTGGCCATTTGATATCACCTCCGTATCAAATTGGTAAAGTTCTTTTATTTAAGGCTAGATTATTTCAAAAATTAAGTCAACCTAAAATAAAAGTGGCGCATTAGCACCACTTTTTTTAATCTTCTTACAGTCTTTTTAAGATAGCTTGGGCAACTACCATTCCCGAAACGGACGATTGCAGTAACCCTCTGGTTATTCCCGAACCGTCCCCTCCGACGAAGAAGTTTTCCACTGCTTCCAGTTCGTTGGATGTTTTCACCCTGCTGGAGTAAAACTTTACTTCGTTGCCGTAAAGCAAGGTGTCGTCTCCCGCGATTCCGGGAGCGATTTTGTCGATAGCCTGAAGCATTTCCAGGAGGTCGGTCAGGTGCCTGTAAGGGAGCGCCAGACTGATGTCTCCGGGGGTAGCTTCCTTGAGGGTCGGTTCAACCAGCCCTTTGGCTATTCTTTCGGGAGTAGATCTTCTGCCGGCCTTCAAGTCTCCCAAACGCTGAACGAGCACTTTTCCTCCCAGCATGTTAGCCAGCTGGGAAATAACGTCGGCGTACTTAAGCGGTTCCGTGAAAGGCTCTGTGAAATTCATACTGACAAGCACGGCGAAGTTAATGTTATCGGACAGCCTCTTCTCGTAAAGGCTGTGGCCGTTAACTGTTGTCAATAAATCGCTGTATCTTTCAATCAGCACTGCCCCATAAGGGCAAACGCAGAAAGTCCTGACCTTGTCTTCGAAAGGCCGGGGATGGTAAAACTCTATCTTCGGATCGTAGAGGTATTTTGTGATATGGCCGAAAACATCGGCGGGAACTTCCGCCCTGATGCCAATATCGACGCCCGTGCCTCTTGGCAGAATTTCCAATCCTGCACTGCTCTTTTGAAAAGACAGCCATTCTGCTCCCCCTCTTCCGGGGGCCGCAACAACATAATCCGCTTTTTCGTTTCCGGAAACTCCGGCTATCTGAATTAAAAATTTATTTCCTTCCTTCTGAATTGAATCGACCGGGGAATCGGTGCGAATCAGCACGCCCCTCTTTCGCAGCTCTTCAATCATCTCTGCAATAATATGGGGGGAAAGATCCGAACCGAAATGGCGAACTCTTGTGGGAATAATCCTCAATCCTGCCCTGAAGCCGTTGTCGACGATATCTTTAATCTTTTCATCGTCGTTCTCGTAAGCTTCGGCTCTGCCGCCAAACCGGCTGTAAATAGAGCTAGTAATCTCTACCAATTCGAGATACCTCTCTTCGCCGATAAGGCCGGGCAGCTGGCCGCCGACATTCAGGGATTTTGGGTAACGAGGGTCTGGCATAGTAAGCTTGCCGTCTGAGAAAGCCCCCGATCCTCCTAAACCGGAAGTCAGGTCGTCCTTAGTCCTTTTGCAAAGATCCGGGCCTTTTTCGTACATTCTGATTTCCGCGTCCGAATGCTCTGAAAGCTCCAAAGCCGCGAACAAACCGGCTGGGCCTGTGCCCACTATAACTACCTTCTTTGACATTTTTCTCCTCCTTATTTTAAAGAACGCTCCTTTTCAGCTGTTTTTTAGCCTTCAATCTGCTGAATAATCCCACTCTGTCTATTATTAAAACACCGTTCAAATGGTCTATTTCGTGCTGAAAAACCCTGGCCTGGAATCCTTCCGCCTTAATATTAAGTTTTTTTCCGTCCAGGTCAATAGCTTCTATTTCAGCTCCCTCCGGACGCTTGATTTTAAGCCAAATACCGGGCAAACTCAAGCAACCCTCCTCCATGGAAACCTTTTTTCCGTACTTTTTAATAATCTTAGGATTAATAAAAACCGAAGGGCCGTTCTCGGTCTGAACGGCTATTATTTTTTGGGAAATCCCCACTTGCGGCGCTGCCAGTCCCACGCCGTCTTCTTTTAGCATGGTTTCCGCTATGTCGGCGGCCAGCTTCCTTATTTCAGGGGTAATTTCCCTTATCTCCGAAGCCCTTTTTCTCAAAACGGGATCCGGATATTTTTTCACATCCAAAACACTCATAACCAAGTTATCATACCTCTTTTAGGGTCTAAAATCAACTATTCGTGCCTCCTAAGAGCTTCCACGGGCTTAAGCTTGGCAGCTTGTTTTGCCGGAAAGAATCCAGCCAGACAACCGACGCTAAACGAGAAAGCCAAAGCGAAGACTATCATCCAGGGGGCTATGGTGGTGGTAAAATAGAAAGAAGGATTTAATTTGGCGTAATAGCCGACGGCTTCCGCTAAAACAGTTCCCAGTAAAAGCCCGCCAACCCCTCCCAAAACCCCTATTATGCCGGCCTCGATCATGAATATCCAAAGGATGGCCGAATTTTTAGCTCCAATGGCCTTCATAATACCTATCTCTCTCGTTCGCTCCCTCACGGAAGTAAACATGGAGTTGGCTATTCCTATTCCCCCCACCAGAATGGCAATACTGGCAAATCCTATTATCACTATCTGTATTATCCCCAAAATATTTCCGGCAATCTCCCCCATTTTTTCTGAGGTTATAACAGAAAAATCATCCTCCTCTGTTCCAACCCTTCTTTTCCTGGTTTCTCCGAGTTTTTCCTCGATATTCTCCGCCGCAGTATTTTCATCAAACCCGTCTTGAAGCAGAACCATTGCGTAAGAAGCGGTCCCCCTCTTATCTCCCGTTAAACTTTGATAAACCTCCATATCCATATATATCATGCTGTCGTCCTGCTGACTGCCGAGAGAATTAAGTATCCCTGCCACTTTGAATTTTCTGCCTTTTATGGTTATTTCTCCCCCTGCTTTAACTTCTTTTGAAAAAATCTTATTCGCCACCTGCGAGCCTATTAAAACCTCATTGCTTCTGACTGGCCACTTGCCATCAGACAAAGTCCACCCCTGAAAAACGCTTAAAATATCCAAACCCTCCTTCCAGGGACTAAATCCTCCGATGGCCGCCTGCTTGGATTCGCCTTCATACCTGATAATAGTTCCGGAATAAGAAAATCCTAAAACTTCATCCACCCCTTCTGCATTGGAAATAGCATCCATATCTTCTCTTTCAAGCTTGCTGCCGCCGAACATCAAAGAAGAAAAAATATCCTCCGAGCTTCCGGGCATTACCATGACCATTTCACCTCCGAGAGACTGAAGCTGCTGATTAATGGTTGTCTTTAGGCCTTCGCTCAAAGAAAGAAGGGAAATAATTAAAAAGACGCCGATGATAATTCCCAAAACCGTCAGCCAACTCCGCAGCAAGCGGCTCCTTAAATTTCTAAAAGCTATTTTAAAATATTCTTTTATTTCTCCCATACTGATTTTTGGGCTTGAACATGATTCTTGACTATTTGCCCGTCTTTAATATTAACCAGTTCTTCGCTGTATCCGGCAATGTTCGGATCATGGGTAACCACTACGATTGTTTTTCCTTCCTTATTGTGAAAATTAGTTAAGACCTCCATTATCTTCTTTCCGGTAGTTGAATCCAGGTTTCCGGTCGGCTCGTCGGCGATAACCACTTCCGGATCATTGGCGAAAGCTCTGGCGATGGCGACCCTCTGCCGTTCTCCTCCAGAAAGTTCGGCCGGCTGGTGTTTTATCCTGTCTTTCAACCCTAAACTGGAAAGCAGCTCCGCGCCCCTCCTTTTTCTTTCTTCTTCCGATTTTCCTTGAAATATCATGGGCAGGGTAACGTTTTCCAGGGCGGTGAGGTTGGGTATTAGATTAAATTCCTGGAAAATAAACCCTATAGTTCTTCCTCGCAACTGGGCCAACTGGGTTTCCGTCATCTTGGTGACATCCTTGCCTTTAAGAAATATTTTGCCGCCTGAGGGAACATCCAGGCAGCCAATCATATTTAAAAGAGTTGATTTTCCGGAACCGGAGGGCCCCATGATAGTCACAAAAGCGCCTGGATTTATCTCCAGGCTTATGCCCCTAACCGCCTCTAACTCCACCTTGCCCAATTGATAGGTTTTCCTAACGTCTTCCAGCTTAATAACCGGATCCATGTTAATTCAAAATTACTTCTTCGCCCTCCTCAAGACCGGAAATTATTTCCGCCATATCGTCTGCGCCTATTAATCCAACCTCCACCTCCCGCTCCTTAACTTCTCCGTCTTCAAATACGCGAACAAGGCTCTTGCCTTCAGACATATTGATAGCGTCTTCGGGAATAATCAAAACGTTCTCCCTGGAATCGGTTTTAATCGTAATATCGGCCGTCATGGCAGGTTTTAAGCCCTGCGGCGCCTCTTCATTGAAATTAATGGCCACCATGTAATAGACTACTCCGTCGATAAGCTCCTCGGCGGGATCAATTGAAACCACCCTTCCGTTAAAAACCCTGTCGGGGAAAGCAATCAGCTCTATTTCCACGGGATTATTAACTTCAACCCTGACTATATCTTCCTCGTAAATAGCAGCTTCAATTTTATATGGATCAGAAGGAAGAATAGTAACTACCGACTCGGTCAGCGCCGGCTGAACGGTTTCCCCTATTTCTTTGTTAATTTCAGTAACAGTTCCGTGAACAGGACTCTTCAGGGTGGCTTCGGCAATGCTGTTCTGCAAGGCATCAACCCTAGCCTGGGCTTGTCTTACTTGGGCCTGATACAAACTAATATCTTCCTCCCGGGGCTCGGCCGTCATAAGAGCAAGCTGGTCTTCAGCCGATTTAAGCGTTCCCTCGGCAGCGCTTATATTGCTCTGATTGGTAATTTTAGTAGATGATATGGCCTGCTGGGCTCCGATAACGTTCGACAACGCCGTGTTAACGTTGGTTTTCTGGGTATTCAGTGAGGTTTTATCGGTACTGCTGACAACATCTTTATAGACAAGGGTATCGGTTGTCTCCCTTATCACGGAAAGGGCTTGATAGCTGACATTAAGAGCGCTTCTCAGTTCCGATAAGGCGCTCTCTATGTTCTCTGCGCTTTCTTCGGCCCTGGCTGCGTCTATCTTGGTTTTTGCTGCAGACAAGCTGCCGCTGATTTCCTCCTCTTTGCTTTTCACTAAAGTGCTCTCTTGATCCGTACCCCCAAAATACGTTCTTCTTATTGAAACAACCTCGGATAAAGCGACTGAACCTGCGGAATATGAGGCATCCAAAACCGCCATGGCGTCTTCATAGGCCTGTTTTATGTCTTCCTCTGCATCGGTATTAATGTTTTCTAAGCTTTGCCTGGCGTTTTCAACCGCAGTTTCGGCTACTTTTATTTCCTCTTGAGTAGAACCGGCGAGCAGTTGGTCAAGCTTTGCTTGAGCTATTTCCAAATTGGCTTCGGCTTCCAATAACTCTATATTAAGCGCGCTGGTATCAAGTTTCACTAAACTCTGACCCGGCCAAACTTCATCTCCGACGGAAACGTATGTGCGCTCCAAAGTGCCGCTGCTTTTAAAACCAAGGTTAATCTTGCCTCCGGCCTTAATGCTGCCAGTTTCAGACACCTGGTTAAAGACGCTGCCCACCTCAACTTTCGCCAATTCATAATCGGCGCCGTTGCTTTTAATAAAAATCTGGTAGACGGCAAAAAGCGCAATGAATATTACAATAATGGCTATGGAAATCTTTTTGAATGACATATTGGTTAACTATACCAAAAAGCAAATTAAAATCAATAAAAAAGCGGCGCAGGTCTGCACCGCCTATATTTCCTCCAAAAGCATAACCTTATCGGTTTTTGCTCTGGAATCATTCTCATAAAGAACCGAGCCGATCAGGCAGGAAAAAATCCTGCAGGACAAATCGTGTTTTCTTTTAACGTATCTTTTAATCTGTTTTGCTTCTCCGGCGGTTTTACAGACGTGAAGCCCTCCCCCTTTGCGAGGATGGCCGGAAAGCGATTCTCCCGGGTAAACCCATTCTCCAACTTTGTACTTTATGCTGTGAGCTCCCAATAAAGCTACGGACATCAGGTCTTGGGTTAAAACCTTGAAATAAATTCCGGCATTTCTAGCAAAAGCAATAATCCAAACAGTCTCTGTCCCCTTGTGATCCCGATAAGCTTTTAGAACTTCAAATCCTGATTTTTCAAGGATGTCGGTAAATTCTCCCTGCCGATAGAAAGCATAGAATCTTTTATCTTGCTCGGATTTCCGAATAAGTTTTTCTCCCTGCCCCTCTTTCATGGCAAAAAATCCTATGCCGCCCCTTTTGGTTATTCTGCTAATTTCTTTCAGCACTGCGGCAACCTTATTCTTGGGCATATGCAAAAGAACCGCAGGCGCCCAAAAACCATCAAAGGTGCCGAAGGGAAAATCCAAATCATAAATATCTCCCTTTAAGAAAAGCGCTCCGGGGGCGAACTCCCGAGCGAGTTCCAGCATCTCCCCCGAAATATCAACTCCGACGTACTGGTATCCCCGGTCAATGAGGACGGGGGCGTCCCTGCCATTTCCGCATCCGAGATCTATAATTTTTCCGGAAGGCAATAGGCTCTTGAATTTATTAATCTCTGAAAGCCAAAAATCTCTATTGGAATGGGTTTCGCTTCTGCTCTTAGCTATCTTGCTATAAGAATCAATTGTTATTAATTCTTCCTGGGAAAACCGGCTGATTTTCATAATCTCTCCTTTTTAATGTGCTTATCACTAAAGTATTTTACACGATTCGGAGCGGAAAGCAATCCCAAAAAAAATGAGGAAGGCTAAGCCTCCCCCATTTTCCGGAATGCGGTTAAAAACTACCTTCCGAATCTAAATAGGTTCCTGAACCACCCGAACACTCCCACGGACCCCTCCTCCTCTTCGGCCAGTTGCTGCAGCCTTTCTTGTTCTTGCTCTATATTCTGAATCTGTTCCATTATCAAAGCTCTTGCTTCCTCGCTGCAATCTCCGCAGTCCTCCCTTAATTGCTTGAGCTCTTGAATTCTTTCTTGATTCTGGCTAACTTCCTGCTTTATCTCTTGAGCAGCTTCCCTTTCTCCGCCCATAAACAGCCTGACCAAAGCGCTTCTTTCTCTTATCTTCTCCTCGGCGGAAAGCGTAGCTTGAACCGAATTATTGATCTCTCTGGCTATTTGGGAAATTTCCTGGCCTATTCCGCCAGCCAATTCCTCCATCGCCAATAAACCGAAAACCGCTGAACGCACCTGGTTTTGGTTTTCATAAGCTTCTTTCTCGGCTCCCTTCATACTTTGCACCTCCCCCTCAAGCTGCTGCACTCTCTGCTGTATCACCTCTCTTGCTTCAGTTACATTGCCGGCCTTCTGCTGGACCTCCGCCTGGACTTGCTCTTCGACTCTGATTTGCTGGTCTTCGCCGGCATTTTTAGTCTGTTCCCCTGTTTGCTGTTGAAGGCCCTGGGCGTTAGCTGCAACTCCCGCTGCAGCAAAAACCATAACAACTAAAGAAGAAATAATTATTTTTTTCATGTTTTATTAAAATTTATTGATAACCGTCGACCTGCCTTAATTATACCAAAAAATAAAGACTGGAAATAGAAGCGGGGCTGGGATATTATGAAGTAATGGCCATTCAAAGGGAATTAAAAATATTCATCAAGTCAGAAAGAAAATTCTTTTACATATTCTTGGCATTTTTGGCCGTAGCCATCCCGGCCGCCTATTTCGCCATATCCTATTTTCCTTGGGAATCCCGACCCCTAGCGGTAGTTATAATTCTGACGGGCCTGGGACTAGTTTTTCTGGCAGACCGCCTGCTGATTCCTCCCACATACGTCAGAAAGATGGAAATATTCGAAATCCTGATTACCGTGCTTGCCGTATTCGGAATAGCCCTGGCTACCGGAGCCATTTACAGCCCCTTGAACATTTTCTATTTCATCCCTATCGCTTTTTCCTTTTTCATTATAAGCCGGGGCTTTGGTTTCTCAACCTTTATTTTGGTGATTTTAGCGCTTCTAACAGAATCGGTCTGGATGGCTTGGCCGGAACTTTCCTTCCAGAACCTCTCTCCCTACCTGCCCTTCCTTTTAAGCTATCTCATCGGCTTCGTTTACGTAGTGGCTATAATGATGCTGGTTAGCGGAACCCTAAGGAGGGTCGAAAGGCAAAGGACCGCCGCCCAAGAAAAGTCAAAATACCTGCAAAAGCTGCTGGAAAATCTCAAGGAGCTGGACAAGGAGAAAAACAAATTCCTTTCCAACATCGCCCATCATTTCAGAACTCCTCTTTCCGTTTTCAGATGGAGCATGAATAGCATCATGAGAAACCCTGAAAATCTCACCCAAAAGCAAAAAGAACTGATAAAAGATATGAAAGAGGCGGACGAAAAACTGATTCTCCTATTGCGGAAAATAATGACTGTTTCCAAATGGGATTTGCGGCAAGCGGAATACAAAAACACGAATCTCTCGTCTTTAATAAAAGAAACCGTTGAAGAGCAAAAAGAAAAGATAATAGCGGACGTACCAGAGAACATTACGGCAGAAATCAATGAGGAAGGGATAAAAGAAGTCCTTCGCGCCGTTTTGGAAAATGCCGTTCTTTACAACAAACCGAATGGCGAAGTCGAGGTATCGGTAAAGAAAGAAAATAATTCGGTTGGGATAAAAGTAAAAGATGCGGGAATCGGCATCCCCCAAAAAGAGCAAAAACTTCTATTCACCGCGTTCTTCAGGGCTGATAATGCTAAAAACATAGACGCCGGAGTGCGCCAGGGCCTGGACTTATTTATCGCTAAAAAGATTATTGAAGGACATGGAGGAGAAATAAAGATAAAAAGCAAAGAGGGCGAAGGAACGACTGTACATATTACGCTTCCCCAAAAACAAAAAGCGGATTGATGTTATCGCACCGCCTCCTGATGAACTATAAATTCGGATATTATTTTAATACGAAATAAGCAATTGCAGCTATAATTGCGATAAAAATTAAGAGGATGACTAAATTTCTTTTTGTATCCTTGGATTTAGAAGTAGCTTCCGTGGATTCAATTTTTCTTCCTTTGGCTATAAAAATAAACGATATTACAACTAAAGAAATATAAAAAACTAGGCTATATATTAAATGGTCATCGGGAATAAAACTCACAGCCAAACCATATAATATTATAATTAAACCCCAGAATATTGACTGTGGCCTGACTATCTCCTTACTGTCAGAAACCTTTAGCCTTCCCTTTATTGATATGAATAAGCCTAATAGTATTAATGCGATTTGAACCATATTTTTATTATAACTATATTGTAATATTCTATTAAAAAATTATACTCATATTCAAAATTACGTGGCAGGGGCACCAGGATTCGAACCTGGAACTCTTCTTTTGGAGAGAAGAAGTTTGCCGTTAGCCTATGCCCCTATATTAATAAATAATTCCTTAGCTATTAAACATATTTCCTTCGCTAGGGCGGAATTATAATACCTAAGATTCACGCATCCAGGATAATTTTCTTTTATTCTCTTCTTCGTATTTGGTTTTTTATAAGGTTTAATGAATTGATTCTCGGGAATATTTGTAATTTTAGACCAAAATTTTATCTGTCTTTCGGTGTTATGATATTCATGTAAATGCAAGGATACCCTAAACTTTTCTTCTTTTATATTAAAGGAAGATCTTAGTAGTGAAATAAACGCCTTAATTAATAATGGATCTGAATTGGTAAACTGAATTCCAGCTTTCGTATTTTTCCCTCCTTCGCACCAAAATAAGGAAGCGCAAATTATCTTTTGATAATTTTTAGATATCGGGGTGGTTCTTATTAATTCCTCAGTTCTAACTTTCAATATTTTTTCGAACCTTTCTACTCTTGCTTTTCTTATTCTTGCCGAGTTAACTCTTCCTAAATTACTTCTTGAGACTAATCTCTCTATGGCTAAGTTATCAAGTTCTATATTTTTAAGCCATAGAGAAGCAGTGCTTTTAGATATTTTCAATTTTTGGTGAATCTCTGTAAGTGAAAACCCTTTTTTTCGAAGCGCTATGGCTTCTTTATATTTCTTGTCTAGTCTTTTCATCGAACCTACAAAACTAATTACGCCAAACTATTTCTAGTATGGCATAAATATAATAATTTTAAAGAACTGTATCTTTGTTATTATTTTTTTGTTTCCTTGTGAGGAGTGTGCTTCTTACAAAATCGGCAGAACTTCTTCAATTCCAACTTCTCCTCAAGATTTTTCGACTTGTGGGAATTGTAATTAATCTGCTTGCACTCCTGACACTGAAGTTTTGTGTATGCTTTTCTTTTTGCCATATGTTTATTTATCTTATGAGCCAGGAGCGAGATTCGAACTCGCGACCTCGTCATTACCAATGACGTGCTCTAACCAACTGAGCTATCCTGGCGTGGTGGGCAGGGAGGGAGAGTTGCCCGAAGGGTTCCTTCGGAAGGGAATCTGTGCTCCGCTCCTGCTGCGTATATGAAATTGCATATGCCTCACAGGCATCCACAATTTCATGTGGGCAGGGAGGGATTCGAACCCCCGAAGACCGAAGTCGCGTGGTTTACAGCCACGTGCATTTGACCACTCTGCCACCTGCCCAAACACAAGCTATTTTAACACGGTTCTCTTTATTTTTCAATCACTTTGCCATTCTGCTTCTTCCATTCCCCTATCTTCTTATGATCTCCCGACATTAAAACTTCCGGAACCTTCCACTTAACTCCCCTCCTCGGCGAAAAAACTTCCGGCCTGGAATACTGCGGATATTCGATAAAACCCTTCTCCTTGGTAATTCTTTCCTTTAGAAGCTGGGGTTTTCCCAGAACTCCCGGAACCAGCCTGGCCGTAGTCTCTAAAAGCACCATCGCCGGCAATTCTCCTCCCATTAAAACATAATCGCCTATCGATATCTCCTCATCGGCTATGTGTTTTGCCACTCTTTCATCGACCCCTTCGTATCTTCCGCATATTAAAATCAGGTGCTCCATTTTACTTAACCTGGTGGCCATGGCCTGATTAAACTTTTTTCCCCTTGGGGTAAAAAGAATCACCTTGGTTTTTTTAGAACTCCTGTCCTTACCGCCTCCCTTAAGGGCGGTTACGGCCTTGTAAATAGGCTCTACCTTCATAACCATGCCGATTCCGCCCCCAAAAGGCCTGTCGTCGACTGTTTTATGCTTATCCGACGCCCATTTCCTTAAGTTGTGCACTTTCACCTTAAGCAGCTTTTTCTCCAAGGCGCGCTTAATAAGCGACTCTTTGAAATAAGAGTCGAATATTTCGGGAAAAATAGTGATTATGTCGAAAGAAAGCATATTATACTAAAAGATTAGCATTTTAACCTTAAAAATTAAAGGCCAGGGAAAGCTGAAAAGCTAATCCTGGCCTTGTTTTGTTAATAGAGGGGAAGGCTATGGTTGGGATTGTAAACGTAGTATCTTCTGGGATGAACCGCCTGCTGTCTTTGCTCAATAACGTCGCTATGATTTACAAGAGCGTCAATGGCACAATGGCAATCATTTATATTGAATATTCTCGATGCGCGCTTGTGGATATACTGCCAGACAAAATTCTTTAAATCCCAGAAGCTTTTGGCGTTAGATCTGGAAAATTCTCCAGTACGGTGAATTTTCTCGCAGGCCTCCACAATCTGCCTCAGAAACCATATCTTGTCTTTATCCAGAGAATCTTTTCCATCTTTATTAATTCTTTCAATCAATTCAATAAATTCGTTCTTCTCCTGAAATATCTCTTCTTTTTGGGTATCCGGAAGATGAACTATATCGCCCTGGCCGGATTTCAGGAGACACTCTTTTTCCTCCAGGCGGAACCTGACGACGGTTTTGTGGTGATCGCGAAGAAGATCTTCGGTTTTGCGGAAATCAGCGTCGTTGCTGACGATAATAAACGTGTCTATCTGGGGATGATCCGCCAAAAGACGGCATTCTTCGTGGATTCGCTCGTCTACGGTATCGGGACCGTTAAACTTGACCGGAGGACAAAAAACCACGACATAACCCATCCTTCCAAGGCTCATGGCCGTATTAAAATGGACGGTATGGGAGATATAGATTCTGGGCGTTAAAGCAATGCCGTACCGCCTTCCCAAATCCTTCAGTTCTTCTGCGGGAAAATTTTTCCCGATAGCCTTCAGTCCTTCTATAAGATTCCTATAATCAATAAGGGTTACAGTCTGTTTTTTTGGGGATTCTTCCTTGTTCTTTCCAAACATTATCAATCACCTCCTCTCTTTTAAAATTTAATGAACAAACAAAAACTGCAATATATTTCTATATCACAGTTCTTGTTTAACGTCAAGAATAGTCTTTACAGGGACAATTCTTCCAAACCTGCGCTTCCGGCAGATTTCCTTTCTCGAGGACCTCTTCCACCCTCCGGTTCTTCAATCTTAAGATTTATCCTAGCGTGGTTCTTAAGACCGATTATTCTAACCAGAGTTCTGAGGGCACGGGCGGTCGAACCTTGGCGGCCGACAATCTGACCCATGTCTTCAGCGTGTACAGTCAAAGAGAGTAAAACTCCCATCTCGTCAACCTTCCTTTCAACTTTTACATCGTCGGGATGATCAACTAAATTTTTGACAACGTACTCGAGAAATTCCACATCGTGAGAATTTTTCTCAGCCATAGGATCTCGATATTAATTCTCTAATTTGCGACCTTTTCAATAAACCTGATTCTCATTCATTCGAGAAAGCAGGGTTTGGCCTTATGTTTCCAATTGTAAGACAATTGAACGATTTGTCAAGAATGTGCGCGTGGGAGGACTCGAACCTCCGACCTCGTCATTATCAGTGACGCGCTCTAACCAGCTGAGCTACACGCGCAGAATGAATAAGTGCCTTTTTGAAGGAAAATTGCTTATTCTTTTTTCGAAAACCGGCTTAAAACCCAATTTCTTGAATACTTCTTTCCACTCTTTCTCGGTCTTAAACTCAGGAATATTCGCTCCCCTATGGAGCAACAGTGTCAATCCGGAATGGATTTTGGAGCTTAAATTCGACCAAAATCCTTCAGGAAGATCTTCGTAAACCACTATAATATCCTTAGTTACTCGTCCGGCTTCCTCTAGAAGTTTAACCGGATTCAAAGAATGATGCAAGACGTAGTTTATCAAAGTAGCGTCGAAAGACTTGTCGGGATAAGGAATATTTTCTCCGTCAAAAAGCTTAAAAGAAATATCGCAAGCCCGGTAGTCTTTAACATCCACTCCTTCCAGTTCAGCGCCAAAGAAATCTGCAAAGGCCTCTCCTATCAGCCCCGAACCGCAACCGAGGTCGAGAATCTTGGAGTTCTTTTCTATGTAATCCCGGCAATCCAGGCACATCTTTTTACCGGCTCTTGTGAAGAATCCGGAGAAAACAGTCCAAATGCTCATTTTCTGCTTTTGCTGATGTTTCCCACGGCCAGCGATTCTCCGAGAAGTTTTTTATATGCGGCAGGCGTCATCCTTATCGACCACTTGTTATCCCCGCTGTTTATGACAATCTTCGCATTCTTCAAGAAGGCTCTGTCTGCGAAAACCGGCAGCTTCCAAGGCCCTCCCAAGGGAGGAACCGCTCCCGCTTTTATTCCCTTAATCCTGTTTTTAAATAGCCTTTCTGTGGCGAAATCCACTTTTTTGGCTCCTGCCAGCTTCTTAAGCTTATCCTTATCCAAATTGCGGTTTGCGGAAATCAAAACTAACCCCAATTCCTTATCTAATTTCATAACTAAAGTCTTGCCTACTGTTTTTTCGGGAATTTTCAGGGTAGCAGCTTTATCATGGGCCGTAAAAACGGTCTTGTGGGCAATTTGGTCGCACTTGGCGTCCCCGATAAAGTTTAGCACTCTTTTGGATATCGGCATCAATTACTATTCTAATCAAAACTAAAAGGCCTGTCAAAGGCCTTCCAGTCGCTTAGTTTCTCAGAGTTGCTCCGACCCACCTGCACAGGCAGGCATTAATCGAGACTTGTAAGGCTCCTCGATCAAAACCTTCGGGATTAAAGAGAGATATCTCGCTCTTCAATCCCAGTCAACCTATTGCTACTTAAAAAAGTAGTAATAATTGTATGATCCACGGACAGCTTCCGCTACCCGTGCCTTGTTACGACTTCACCCTTATCACTGACCTTACCTTAGGCCCTCAAAAGAGGGACTTCGGGTATTGCCAGCTTTCCTGGTGTGACGGGCGGTGAGTACAAGCTTCAGGAACGTATT
>Ga0265297_10002284_pt1 | contig 39823 bp, 79 predicted proteins | sample Munlanlwell13791_FD_192502 | JGI IMG/M metagenome (GOLD analysis project Ga0265297, IMG submission 192502) | Leachate microbial communities from a municipal landfill in Southern Ontario, Canada - Leachate well 137-91 | ecosystem: Engineered > Solid waste > Landfill > Unclassified | place...
CATGAAAAGACTAAGAAGCTTTGCGGGTGTCTTGTTTATAAAATTGATGGATATTTAGTTGATTTGGACGATTGGTTTCCAACACAAGAAGACAATAAAAACAGGGAATGTGTCCCTAAAAATGGGGGAGAAGTATCTTCTCAATTTTATCCTTGTCTCTCTCTTCGTATTCAAGACGAAAATCCAGAGCATTGGATAAGATATGCTCATGCTCTATCTCTCATAAAAGAGGGAAAAAATGATGAAGAAATAATTAATATTTATATGACATATAACTGGCGAGATTGGAGTGTAAATTATACACAAAATCAGTTAAATCACATTAGAAGAAATAATGGTAGATATAACATGCTCACTTGTAAAACACTGCAAGAGCGCAAGGTCTGTCTAAAAGAAGAATGTTTGAGATATAAGAGGTCTTTAAATGGGTCAAGATGAAATATTATTATCTCTAAAAGGTAGGGAAAGAAGTATTGATGAATTAGCGGAAGATATAGGCGCTTCAAGACCCGCCATAAGTCATGCGATAAGGCGTATAATTATATGGGATAAAAAAGTGAAGCAGCAAAGATTAAATAGAAGATATGTGAAAGCAAGATATAAAGGTCATTTTGTCTATTCCTTAGCGGGTGATGCATGATATTTGATTCTGATAATAAGGTATTGATAGAAACGTTGGATGAAGGAGAGATAAAAGACTTTAAGAGATTTCTTGAAGACGAGATTGCAATTCATAAGGATAAAATTCAAGATTGCTATGATAGATTATGTAATGAGACGGATGCGTATAAGGAATTTTTGAAGTCGTCTATAAAAAGACATCAATTGGATGTGTTTGAAGCGATTGAAATATTAAGAAGTTTAAATGGAGTCGAAGGATGATAGAACTTAAATTTAGAGCGTGGGATAAGAGAAATGTTAGATTTCAATGGGGAATTTCAAATATCTGCTTAACGTTAGGAGGTAACCTTATGTGGCAATTTGGATTTGATGCACCAAGTTTTCTTGATCGTGAGGAATGTGATAATTATGTTCTCTGTCAATACACTGGTTTAAAAGACAAAAATGGAAAAGAAATCTATGAGGGCGACATAATTAAGTTTGAACGTTCAGTATTTAAAGATGAAGAAATTCGTATAGTAACTTGGGATAATGAATATGCGGGATTTGATCCATTTATTTATAACATTTGTCCGGATTATTCTAAAATGACAAACATTAAAATTATAGGAAATGTTTATGAGAATTCAGAGTTGATGAAATGAATAATTTAATAGGAAAAAGACAAAAATCATCTATCTATGGTAAAGATCAAAAGTGTTCTAATTGTGATATAGATGTTGTCGGACACTGCGAAAATTATGAAGATGATGCGAGTTATGTGCTTATCGCTTTATGCGATCATCATAAAAGAGGTATAAATGAGAATAATAAATGATTTAGAATCTTCAAAAGACTTAGAATTATTAAAACAAAATACAGTAAGAGGCTGTATATTCTGTGGTAAAAAATCAAGTGAAAAGATTAAATGTGCTTGTGAAGATCATGAGAAAGAGTTTGAAGAAATGGCGGATGATATATTTAAGTGAGGTAGCATGGATACTATAAAATATGATGGTGGATACGAAGAAATAGAATATATTTTTGATGTTATTACACGGGAAGATGAGATTTCGATCATTAATTCGGTTTCAATTAAATTCACTCCAAATCTTCTAACGATATGTCCTAAAATGTATCAAATATATTTAGCTGGTTTCTATTATAATATAACACCAGAAATGTTAGCAAATCTTATCTATGAGGACTTTGATGAAGCTGTGAAACCAAATGACTTATACGTTGTTCTTAGTACACAGAGAGACGGAATAGATATAATAGTTTATAAGGGTGATGATTTTTGAAAATGAGAAAAATATCTGAAAAATGTAAGATGTTTCTATATGACGATTGTTTTGGATACACCATTATGATCGTTGACGATGTTGGAGAGTGTCAAGTTAATACGTTTATACATCAAAACGAATATACGAGAGTAAATTGGAGGTAAATGAAATTTTATAGTAAGAAATTTAAAACAAATGAGATAACATTATATCCTCTCGGAGATTGGCATAATGGAAGCGAACAATTTCAAAGAGACTTCGCACTACAAATCATAGATGAAATAAAGAATAATAAAAATGCATATTGGGTTGGGATGGGTGATCTTACGGAGAACGCTCTCATAGGCTCTAAAAGTGATGTATATACACAAAATGTTTCACCACAGAATCAAATAACAGATGTCGTAAAAATGTTAAAATCAATTAGAGAAAAGGGTCTTTTTATGATAGGTGGCAATCATGGTGCAAGGTCTCACAGAGTTGCGGGAATACATGTGGATGAGTATATAGCGAATCTTTTAGATTTACCGTATCTTGGTTTTTCATCAATTGCAAGACTTCAATTAGAGGGTAAAACGCCTAATAATTTCACATGTTATTTTCATCATAATTATGGTGGTGGAGTGACAAGAGGTGGGAAAGTAAATCGATCTACAAAACTAAGACATATAGTTCCAAACGTGGATGCAACGTTTTCTGGTCATTTTCACATTACATCGAGAATAGCATCGACATGGTTTGAGGCAGGAAATACACAAGTAATTCAGAGAAAAGGATATGATTATATAATTGGGTCTGCTCTCAATTGGTCTGGGAGTTATGCAGAAGAAAAAGCATTTCCTCCAGCAGTATTGGAACACATAAAAGTGACTTTTATTAGTAATACGTGTGGTCGTAGAGACAACAGAAAACAAATCTATGAGGTAATATGACAGAAGAAGATGATTCATTTAAATGTGGATGTAAAAGTTGTAAAGAAAAAGAGATATGTAAGGAAAAAATAATCGTTTAAATGACTTGAGACGAATTAGAATGTTAAGTAATAGGAAGATACCACTATGAAAAAGTTTTTAATTGTGGGTCATTCTACGCAATCGTCATGCATTCTATAAGTAAGGTTGAGGTGAAATATGATTAAAGAAAAAGATATAATTTTAATAAATTATGTAGCATATGACCAGAGCGGAAATGTGTTTGATACGACAAGTAGAGAGTTAGCAAAGCATCTTAAAATATTTAATAATAAAAAATTATATGAACCAGCTGCAATGATAGTAGGAGAGTTTCAAATTGTGAAGGGTCTGGATAAAGATGTTATAGGTAAAGAGTTGGGATATGAGGGAAGCGTAGTTATTCCTCCTAAATGGGCATTCGGAGAATATGATGAAAAACTTAATGAAGTTCTACCTATTCAAATATTTTCTAAGAAACCAAAAATAGATGAAGTTGTGATGATAGAGGGACGAATGGGATTTGTGCGTGGTGTCTTAGGAAATAGAGTTAAAGTGGATTTTAATCATTATTTAGCAGATCAAACTTTAAAATATGATTATCAAATTGTTCATGTTGCTCAAGATGAAAATCAGAAATTAGCATTGGTTTGCAAGTCTATCTTAGAGTTTAATATATCTACAAAGATTGAGAATAACACTGCGATAATAGACGCTCCAATTGGAGTCATAAAAGATATTAATATCTGGAATGGAGTTAAGCAAGTAATAATGCGACATATTTTTAATGTAGCTAAAGTTGATTTTGTGTATTTCTTAGAAAAATACAGGAGACCACTTGAATGACTAACATGAATCGTCTAATGAAAAAGTTTAAGAGTCAAAAGATAAGTCCTCAAGAGTTTAAAGATACAATAGATACGAATAAGAATAAGCCAGAGTTCTGGAATCCTGAGCTTGAAAGACATAAAAAGTATAGAAAGGGTGATGAAGATTCAAGAGTTGGAGCAGAATGGAATCCGTATAGTAATGTAAAAGGAAAAATCTATCAGTGGGTCATAAAAGGAGGCATAAAAGGAGCCATAGATATTGCGTATGAAACACCTCTAAAAGAGTATAGTGAGACCTATTATGTCTATGATGATGAAAGAATATTACGAATGAATAAAATCTTTGATGCGTTTATCACAGAGGATTTTCAAGAAGGGCATGGGTATAAGACAACCATGTTTACAAAAGTGAAATTTATAATTTCTGGTTTCATGAAAGAAGACATATATTATAGAGCGAGGTTCTTTAAACTAATGAATATTATAGCAGAAGATATAGCTAAGAATGGTGAATATGAACTAACGGAAGACGAAAAAGATAATATTAAGAGGTTTCACTGATGAATATAAAAGAAAAATATAGATATTTTTTAAAGCGTTGTATATTTCACAAAGTACTGTGCATCTATGATATTGATATAATTTGTTATAACAATTATAAGTGCGATGTGTGTAAGGTGCGTCAAGAAAAAGAGATAAAACTAAATAATATTATAAAAGATTTTATTAGAGATAACTTTAAATAGTATTGATGTATAGAGTTAAGTATGAAAATAATATCAAAGATTGAAAATAAAGAAAGTACTGTATGCGGAATAAAGTATTGTTGTACATATATGAAAGATGCTACTGAAGAAAAAGTACTTTTTATGCAAAGAGCGTCTATAGGCATTAAAAGCAGTTCAGGAACATATCGCTTAGAGTTCTGTCCTTGGTGCGGTGAAAAGATAGAGGTGAGGAGAACATGAAAATATCATATTATTTAATTTTTGGATCATTACTGCTTTGGGGTGGAATAATGGCAATATTAAGTAATAATGATATTTTAAATTTAGTTGGTTATCTGCTTGTTGGTGGTTCTTATGGATGGGCGTGGAGGACTTGATGATACGGCTATATGTCCAAAATCTACTAGATGTACGTGGGAGGCGTGGTTAATTCACACATACCCACCAAGGGTTTTTGAGATATGTCTATCACAAGGGCATGATGAAACCACATCCCTAAATCATTACATGGGTATTGGATTCACGCCTATGGAAAAAGAACAAATTAAGCAATGGGTAGAAGGTTGGGGGTAACGATTAAAATGAAAAAAGAAAAAATATCATTCATTTTGGGTGTAGGTATTCTTCTATGTGTGATCGCTGGAATGTTTTATATCACGATCACCATAAATCACGAATTCTTCCCAATAGATATTGATTCAATTTGTATGTATCCTGAATATATATTGATTACTTTTGAAGTCCCAAATTCCTCAATTTTTTGGGCATTAGCAGATTTCTTAATGCCATATTCAATAGAAAATATCCTTTTCTTTGCACCTATGTTAATTTTCTTCTTAGGATATTTGATAGGAAAGAGAAAACCAAAAAGGAGAGGTGTGCTAAATGAACGATAAAAAAACAAAATGGTTTTGAGAATGGGCAGCACCAGGATCTGGAAGTATCCTTATGCTGGCCGGATATTTAGGTTTTATGTTGAATGCGGTTTTGGAACTATATGGGCAATCCAATTATTTTTGCTTGCGTATCATTAGATATATCCCTCTCGGTTTTCACGATTATATTAGTTTTGACATTCACAGACACATCTATTGGTTTGTAGCCTACCCTCTTGTCATAGCTCTGGGATTCTTGGTTATGGTCTGGGATTAATGGTGGAATTAAAACGTGAATGAAGAAATTGCAGATAAAATACTAGCAGCATACCCAGAGAGGTGCGAAGAGGCTAAACTTCTTGATGATGAGGTCTGGGAAGAGTTAGGTAGAGTGATAGAAAAAAGTAAGAAAAAGCAAGAGAAAATCATAAACTTTTTAACTGGAGAGGTTTTAAAGAAAGTGGATCGTTGGACGACAGACCCAAGAAAAGTTAGAAAAGAAGTAGAAAGAATATTAGAGTTGAAATCAACTGTTAAAAATATGCAAGATAACGCAAAAATATTACATGACGTTGAGCTTGTTTTTAGATGCGCAGAAGAACATATATTGAATGTTGTTAAGAGATTCACAAGAGAAATAGAGGAAATAAAAGGAGAAACGGTAAGAGAAACACTAAATAAATTATGTGAGGAAAAACATGAAGAAAAACGTTAAAATTTTAATCATAATATTATGTATGATAATTTCGATACTTTTATTAGTTTATATCGAATATCGCATGAGTAATGTTAAAGAGACACAAAATTTTAGTGATGTACATTATGTTGTGATTTTAAATAATACATTTTATGAATTTCATACTTTAGAAGACGCAAATAATTTTATAGATAATGTTACAAAAAATGGAGGATATTATATATTTGATCCTGGCTATGAGATGATAACTTGGAGATATGGTGGTATTAATGAGAGTTCTAAATAAAGAAAGCATCTTATGGATATTGGTAAAGTTTAAAGTTAGATATGGTAGAGGTCAATCTTGGTTATCTTATTTTAATCAGATCGCTGTTATGATCGTGGCTGGATATGCTTTATTAGATTTATTTCATATAGAAAATCCAGCTTCGTTAACATTAATGATAATAGGATTTTTAAGCATTTGTACTTATGTTTCTTTTGGATATGTCTTGGGATGGCTTGATGAAAATTGGACATGGAAGAAAGAATTAGAATATGGCACAAAAGATTTAAATCCATTCATGCAAGGAATGGCGAAAGATTTAAGTACTTGTAATGAGAAATTAGATAAACTATTGGAGAGAAAAACATGACTAAGAAGTGTCCAATTTTATTAAAAAACAAAAACCTTATAACGTCAACGGGACCACAGTATATGATGACGACGAGAGAAGATATTATAAATTTAGAGAATGCTAAACGTGCTTATGGTGATTGTCTTGAAGAGAAATGTGCATGGTGGAGAAAAGAAGCATTTGATGAAAAATATGAACACGGAACAAAAAGAATATATTCTGGTCATTGTGCAATATTGGAGAGAAAATGACTAAAAAATGTCCCATATTACTTTTAAAAGAACGTGAAAAATATTTAATACCGTGTACGGCAGAAGATTGTAGAATAATTGAAGATGCGAAAGAACGATTTGGGGATTGTCTTGAAGAGAAATGTGCATGGTGGAGAAAAGAAGCATTTGATGAAAAATATGAACACGGAACAAAAAGAATATATTCTGGTCATTGTGCAATATTAGATAGATAGGGATGTTGCTTTCTTACTAAAATGTACTAAAAAGCATAGATATTCGTATAGAAATGAGATGAATAATAATATGATAAAGCGATACTAAGCGTTTAGAAAGACTTATATAGTAGAGTAATAATTAAGTAGATACTAAGCGAATCATCTAAAGATTGATAAAGTTTATAGGGTAAAAAGTGTTAGAGAAAAATAAGATATATTGTGGAAAAGCGGAAGAGTTATTGGGGGAGATAGATACTAATTCAGTGGACTTGATTGTTACTGACCCACCTTATGGTCTTAGTTTTATGGGTAAGGATTGGGATAAAGCTATTCCTAAGCTTGAAATATGGCAAGATTGTTATAGAGTTTTGAAGAACGGTGCTTTTGCTTTTATTATGTCAAGTCCGAGGCAAGACGTATTAAGTAGAATGATGATAAGATTAGAAGATGCTGGATTTTTAATAAACTTTACGTCTCTTTATTGGACTTATGCAAGTGGATTCCCAAAGGCAGAAAACATATCAAAGATGATAGATAAACGGATGGGGGCGGAGAGGGAAGTTGTGGGAAAAAACCCAAACTGGAGACCGTCACAAGAGCATTATTCATGGGGGGATGGTCAACCAACTCCACAAATAGTTGATAAAAACATAACCATCCCATCCACCCCCGAATCCAAAGCGTTAGATGGTTCTTATGGTGGGTTTCAACCAAAGCCAGCAGTTGAAGTCATAATAGTAGCCATGAAACCATTATCAGAAAAGACATTTGTAGAGCAAGCACTTAAAAATAGAAAAGGCATAACATGGTTGGATGATGGGAGGATACCTTATGAGAGTGAAGAAGATAAAGAAAGTGCAACGCCACAAGGAACAGTAAGTTATACGTCTGAATCTTGGGGGCAGCAAGTTGGATTAAAAAAAGATAATCAAGAACATAGAGAAGCAAATCCTCAAGGTCGTTTTCCTGCTAATCTTTTAGTGAGTGATGATGTGTTGAATGATGGGGAAATAACTAATAATTGGCGTCCATCAAAAATAATTCCTAAAACACACTTAGAAAGTGAATTTCTTTTTGAATTACAAGAAAATGCAATAAAGAAGGGATTACAAAGAAATAGATATTCGGATTCAGGCTCTTTTTCCAGATACTTTGATTTAGATGCTTGGTTCTTAGAGAACATTAAGAAATTACCTAAAGAAATTCAAAAGACATTCCCTTTCTTAATTGTGCCAAAGGCTGGTAAGAGTGAGAAAAATAAGGGATTGGAAAAATGTGAAGAAAAAATGGATTGTGATCGAAATCCAGATTGTTATTCTGCTGATGTTGCATTTAATAGAAGTTCAAATCCAAAAAAGAACATTCATCCAACAGTTAAACCCTTGAAACTATTTCACTATCTCATAACTCTCGGAAGTAGAGAAGAGGACATAGTTCTTGACCCCTTCATCGGCTCAGGAACTATCGCCTTAGCCTGTCAGCAACTAAATCGCAACTTCATAGGGATAGAGATTAATCCTGAATATGTGGAGATTGCGAATAAGAGGTTAAGTCAGAGGAATATAAGCAGTTATTGAGAAGGAGTTATGAATAAACAAAAAAGCTTAACTGGAGAAGAAGTCTTTATAAATAAAACGAATGAAGCATGGAAAGAAGAATGGGTAGGAATGCCAGAGTTTATTCAAGAAGATTTAAATCCTTATAAATCAGTAGTTATACACTTTAAAAATCAAAGAGATGTTGATTTATTTTCAGAGTTAGTAGATCAAAATATTACAAGACTTACTAAGAGTCTATGGTTTCCTCAAGAAAAAAGAATAAAACCTTCAAGTCTAATATGGGTAGATAATGAATCCTAAATATCCCATTTATATAGTTTCAAAGGGACGTTGGGAAAGTAGATTAACAAGTAAAGCGTTAGAAAAGATGAAAGTTCCATATTATATCGTGATTGAACCACAGGAATATAATAAATATGCTTCTGTTATTGACGAGAAAAAGATATTAGTTTTACCATTTTCTAATTTAGGACAAGGTTCTATTCCAGCTAGAAATTGGATATGGGAACATTCTCTAAGTAATGATGATGAAAGACATTGGATTATGGATGATAATATTGCTGCGTTTTGTCGTTTGAACAGAAATAGAAAAATTAGAGTTTCGTCTGGTACGATTTTTAGAGCAGCGGAAGATTTTGTTGACAGGTATGAAAACATTGCACTTGCTGGATTTAATTATAGAGAATTTGCACCAGAACGTTGTTTGCAACCACCATACTATCTGAATACAAGAATTTACTCTTGTATTTTAATTAAAAATAATATTTCTTTTAGATGGCGTGGTAAATATAATGAAGATACTGATTTATCTCTAAGAGTTTTAAAGACTGGTTTGTGCACAGTTTTATTTCAAGCGTTTCTATGCGATAAAATAGGAACTATGATGATGAAAGGTGGAAATACTGATGATCTCTATAAAGACGATGGACGTTTAAAGATGGCCCAATCATTAGTTGAACAACATCCAGACTGTGTAAAAGTTACTTGGAAATTTAATAAGTATCAACATCAAGTAGATTATAGTCAATTTAAAAAGAATAAACTTAAAAGAAAAGAAGGAATCGTTATACCAGAAGGTATAAATAATTATGGGTTAGTTTTAAAGAATATAGAAGAGATATGTAAATGAATAATAACGTTTTAAATGACTTGAGAGCGTTTAGAAATATGAAGTTAATACTTATCTATACTTAAGAGATTCTTTTTTATCCTGGGGCACTGTAGACATTCGTCATGCATTCTAAATACTACTCTCTAACTTAGATAATCTTTCTCCCATCTTCTTAATGTAATCCCATTTTGTTTTCATGTGTTTGTTTATGTCTATGTTAGTGGTTAATGTTTTATTCTCATAGACATGCTTTATTCTCGCTATTTTTATTTCTTCTTGTGTACTTGATTGGTCCAGAGCTAACCATACTAATGAGCCAACTTGTAATTCTGGGCATCCCCACGTTTGAAGTTGACCATAACTTAGAATATCGTCATATTCATCAAGATATGCAGAAGCTATTTTAAGACATGCTGATGCATCATTTGCAGAAGATTCATAAGTTATAAAGTCCCTTCTCTCATAATCTGTTTGACTTGTGATGTTTTGTGATGTGTCATTTACGGCATTATCACCATAGACTTTAATCCAATTCTTTATTTCTCTAATATCTGTTTTAGTGAAGTCTATATTTTGAATATTGTTTGTAGCATCAAAAGACCAGTTGTCTGCTGTGTTTGCAGACTTTAAGAAATGTAAGTCTTTATCTACATCAATCCAGAACTGGTAATTCCATGTATCACATATATCTTTTATGGCGTCATAAACGGTGTCATTCTCACTGAACGTCATGTTTATGGGCGTACCACAACTTGAATCTAAACCATATACTCTTATATTATCAAAGTGAACAGAATAACCTTCTGTCGTGTCTAAACCCGATCTTTCTGCTATACTCAACTCTAATGTTTTTACTCCAGAAAGTGCAACTGTATTAATACTAACATCAAGATAAACGGCATCTGCATCTTGTATATCCCAATAAGACACACCATCTATTAAAACTCTAATCCAACCAGAGTAAACACCACCAGCTGATTCTGTAGATTTAATGTCCAATTTAAAATAATCAATATTTGTAAAGTCTACATCTTGTGTTATAGAAGCGGAAGAATCGTGTATTACATTTAGATTCCCAGACATTTCATATGAATAATCTCCCTCGGTTTTCCATATAGTAGCTAACTTAGCTCCCCATCCTGTACCTGTTGTTGCGTATGTCCAATTAACAGAAGATTCAAAGTTTCCTTCTAAAACAGGACATGATGAAAGAACTACATTATTTGTAGTGATTCCAGAAGCAGGTAAATAAGTATCTATTAAATCTATGACTATAGAATCTGGATATTGTTGTTTATAGATTCTATGATTAACATCTGTGAGCTTTCTATTGAAGAGTTTTCCTTTATACCCTTTTCCAGAAAGTACGCAAGTGCATTTATTATATTCATTCATCTTATAATTTATTGTGTCAATCGTACCTGTGAATACATGAATGTCGTCTGTCTCAAACCCATAATAGATTTTAACGTCTTTATTCCCAGCGAAGTAATTGTTATATTTATTATTTGAATTGTCTAAGATTATAGAGAACGTGTCCATACCAGATTTATCGCCTAAATTAACTTCTGTTCTAATGACATAAAGACCATTGGATGAGTCTTGTGTTACATTATTTTTATCTACAACTTGCACAAATGTAGTAGGATCGGTAACATCATATTTATAGAAAAATCTAATTTCGTCTAAATGGGCATAACTTAAATTATCAGTATTAGTTAATCTTATTTTTATATGGCAAGAACTATCATGAAAAGTGGATAAATCTATCGTACCGAAACCATCATTAGCAGAGACTTCATTTGACCAACTTAATTTACCATCATCAGAAAAAGAGAAATAAATATTACTATTAGCAGAAATATCACATTTATATTCAAATTTCCAAGGTTCACAACGCTTAAGAGGTAATAAATTATCGGATGTCCAGATGCCAACGATGTTGGGTGCGGATTGTGTTATATTGCCTGAAACCATATCTTCAAAAGTAACAGCGACAGAACTGTCCATTTTTGAAGTGTTTAAAAAAGTATCGACAGAATATCCATCTATAATATGGTCTGTTGGGAAAACATAATTAAGAGTACAATCTACTCGTCTGCCATACTGAATCTTAGGATGTAAATATATGTCAACTTGTCTGCCTTTCCTGTAACTCGTGAACGTTATTGGAAACGTCCAAGGAAATACTGACTCATTGACCATAGAGGCTAAACCTCATATTCTACATCTTGATATACAACTTCATCCTCTATATCTTCATAAACATCAGTAGCATCTGTTAAAGTAGTTTTCTTATTATTTTTATATATGTTTCCATCTTTACCAAGAGAGAAACCATCTTTAAGTTTCTTCTTAAGATATTTAACTTTCTGTGTTTTATTCTGAGTTATTTTTTCTACTTTACCCTTTTTATCGTTAAAAATATAAATATCTTCTTTAACTGCTTCTTGTCTTGTGAATTTAACTTTAGGTTTATTGGAACACTCTAAATGAATTGGAATTGTGTGCGGTCTACCTTCTTCAAATCTAATAACTCTAAATATGATGTTTTCTCCGAGTTTAAAATCTTTATTACACTTGACACAATATGTTTCAGTGAATGCGTGGTCTCCTTCTGTGACAGTTGTAGCGAAAACATTAGACCACTTAAGTCCCGATGTTCCAAGACTAACATCATTATTAACGTTTGAATGTATGGTTTTATTTCCATCCGTTCCAAACTCTGTTCCAAACACTTTTGATCCATTTGAAGTAAAAATTTGTATTGTAAATGGATAAACTGTCCCACCACTACAAGCATTAGATACAGTGGTAATATTTAAAATATCATTTCTTGAAACATCTAAATCACCAATCATTTTTACAGACCCGTCTGCATGTAAAACACTAGCTACCATTGTGTTCCAATCCGCTGCCATCATTCCCGTTGTGTCATCTACCTTAGTTGAATTCCATGCCATAATTACTCCAATATAACAGTTGTATAAGCAATTCCATAATCTCCACCTCTCGTAGTTGGTACTGCAATAGTATCACCATGAGAATATCCCCCAGTATAATTTGCTAAGTCTACTAAAAAATGTCCATGTTCATTTGATGTGGTTTCTTCAGACGTACCCTTCGTGTCATTTCTAACTATAACAGTTGCATTCGGTGCTGGTGTCACTCTATCGCTCTCAAATACAGTTCCATAAATTGAATAAGATTCAAATGTATCTAAAGGCATTAATAAGACCTCGCCCATGTGCTATTTGCTACCATGTAGCATCTAAATCCTTGACTTACATTTAAACTTACATTTTCATTTATAGTATATCCTGAGATGAAACTTTGATATTTTTGTGTAATTGGATTCCAATATGATATGCCTCTGCAATTACTTCCAAGAGATGTGTTAGTTTCACTTATGCTATGATTATTCACCATTCCAATATCATTCCACCCAATTTTATACGCTTGGGTTGAACTATAACTTTGGTCTTTGTATGTATGAGTTCCATTAGCTGAAACATTAATCCAATACGCTTGTCCATAATGAACAAGAGCGGTTTCATTGCCTCCAATTCCAACGGTGAATATCTGGAAACTTTGATTAGATGCATTCCATACTCTTATATGAGTCACATTACTTGTATAATTTGCGAGTGTCTGAATATTTACTGATGTTTGATTTAATTGAGCTACAAGATTCCAACCAGAATAAACAGGTATAATAAATTCTTCTTCACTTTCTAATCCCCAAGTTCCCCATACTGGTGCAGAAGTAACATTTTTATGGACATATACCCAATCAAATTCAGAAATACCCGTTGCAGTTAAACCACCAAAACAAACACCTAAATTAGTAGTCGGAACATATGTTTTATGGTCAATAGAAAGCGTACCATTTATAAGAAGTTTCATAGATGTAGCATTTAAATATTTCACGGTATACTCTTCAAAAGTAGTAGCTTTAAATCCAGGTATTGTAGTAGATTCCTGATTAACTGTATTTTTAGTATACCATGCAGTGCCTTCAGTAGTTCCACCTTGAATGTTTTGACCTACCATAAATCCAACACGGCATACTGTACCTTCTACTTTAGCATAAGTTACCATCGTGCAATTTACATATTTATTTATCGATAAAAATTGACCAAGTCCATTTGGTGTGACTTTCATTATGCCACCTGTGGATAAAGATGTTGGTGCTATGCCTGAGGTTTCCCATTTTGTATTATCTAATAATCCCGATGCATTTCCAATACCATCATCAAAGAAGTCAAATGTAGCAGAACCATTCTGCGTTGTGGGTGCTGTGGGATTTCCATAATACATTGTCACTGTTCCATTAGCGGTTACATTCACAAAGACTGTTATATTATTTGTTCCATTGTTTTTAATCCAATATCCTAACTCAGTTGTGTCATTTAGAACAAACCTAATATCTGTGAAATTGGTTGCATTATTTCCACCACAATAAATGGTTGTCGCATTATTTACACCAGAAAGATAAGACACATTTAATGAAATAGGATATGGAAAATTAACATCTGCAACTTCACTACTTACTTTGTAATCCCAGCTTGCATTCCACCATGGATGATATTCTTTTCCGTCTATGAGAAAAGCAACCTTTCCAACTGAACCGTATTTATCATCTACATTTTGAATAGGCACATCAAAAGATACTTTATAGATTTTAGTTTCATCGTGCTTTACTTTTTGAAATCCTAAATCATGTTTAATGTCTTTAGCTTTAAAGATATTTATTGGTTCAAGTTTAGACCATGTGTCACTTTTCACATCTTCTTTTTGATATGCTTTAATAAACTTTTCTTGAACTGTTATCTTTTCATCTTTACCTGTGACATTATTAAATATAAATTTATCAACATTTTTATAATCATAAATGGGCACATCTATTTGATGAGTCTCTTCTATTTGCTCATAAACTTCTACGTTCTTAATATTATGAGCTGCAATTCCCATATCGGATATTCGTAATTCCATTAGAGGATTATAATCAAGTAATTTGTCCTTATTGTGAATTGTAACAAGATATTCCTTATGTATTATTCCATCATAAGTACAATCCCAAGTAACATCGACACCTGCTGGATCTGGAGTAATAACATCTATTACATCTCCGACCACTTCTGGATTTGCAGCACCAGCCGTTATCATAATTAATGATAAAATTAAAGCTATAAACTTCTTAACATTATTTTTAATCCAATCTAACATTTACCACTCCATACCTGGGTACATACCTTCAATATATTTCTTATCCACTCTTGCAGCTATTTGTTCACCATCTACGAAGACGTTAACTTCTGTGGTTGGATAATTAGAAGTTCCACCAGATCGTTTTGTGATTTGTCCTTCATAATAAGATGTGCCATACTGAGCAGAATTAACTCTATTAATTGCAGCGAGTGAATGTGCTTCCCAATCATCTATTAATTTCTTCTTTATATCATTTGTCGCCGTAGCAGTTATAATATCATTTTCTAATCTGTGAAGTTCTTTTGCTATTTCAAGCTCTTTTTCTTTAAGTGTTTTTAAGTTTTCAACGGTAGACTGATACCCACTTATATCATCAAGGAAATCTTTATTTAGAATAGAAGTGTCTCTTGCGGAGTTCTCTATACTTTCTTGTGTTTCTAATATTCTTTGCTTCTGATAAAATATGTCATCATCAGTATCAAGCATACCACGTTCTAAATCTGCTATTTCTTTTTCTATCTTTCCCCATTCTTCATAAAACTTTATACCTTCTGGTAACTTTTTAAATACTTCTTCATCATAATCTGGAGCATATCCAATCGCCCTATGATACGCTTGTGGGTATTCTTTCATCTGTTCTTTTAATTCTTCTATTCTCTTTAAATCTTCTTCTTTACCACGCTCTAATTCTCCAAGTTTTCTTTTCTCTCCTTCTAATGTGCGTGGTCTGTTTTCAATTTCTCTTAATTGGTCAACTAATTTCTCTCTCGCAACCAAAACACCCAGAGCGCTCTGCTCAACATCCCTATCAGATTCTACTATATCACGTTGTAACTTAGGAACATCCTTAAGAAGATCATTATACTCATCTACAGCATCATTTAAAATCATTTGAGACGAGGCTACATCTGCTAACAATTCGGGTTTCTTCTTTAACATTTCAGCTACTTTTACACCCTCATCATAGAGTGATACAAAACCACCAGTAGTACGACCCATTATGTCATTATAATTTTCTGTTTCTTCTACTATAGTTTCTATTGTCTTTGAGTAATTTTCATTCACTTTTGTTATATTTACACCGAGTATTCCATAATTTAAAAGAGCTTTCACTATGTCTTTATTTTCTTTTGACATATCATTATACTTTTGAGTTATCTGGTCAATACCTTTACCCCAAGTGTCCATGCCTTGTGTTATCTCATAGATTCCACCGACAATAGGAACGGATACCTTTTCTGCAAACGTTATGCCTAAATCTTCCCACTGATTTTTCATTATATCTGTCTTAGATGTGGTTGTATCAGCCATTATTTTATAGGCTCTTTCCGTTGTACCAAAAACATCTAAAAATTCTTTTTGTTCATCCGTATAAATTTTAGCACCATCACTCGCTAATATATAATATCCTTTTAGTGCCCTAATATTGGGGACAAGTTCCCCTATTTGATAGTTTCCACTTTCTACTTCTTTATTGACTATTGCAAGAGCATCCGCAAATCCCATAGTCTCAATTAAATTTTGTGGTGTGATATATCCATATTGTTTTGCCAATTCGTTCATTCTTTCTGTTGGTTTTATGAATGCATTCATAACCGCTACTAATTGAGTAGTCGCTTCTGCTGTCTGAATACCACCACGAGTTAAAAGAGACATCGCAGCACCAACATCTTCAAAATCAATATTTAATTGATAGGCTACCGCTGCAACATTACCAACTTCCGTTCCTAACTCTTGCATAGTAGTTTTTCCTCTATCAATGGTTTTAAAAAGAATGTCCGATACCCATGCAGCCTTTTCTGCTTCTAAATGATAAGAATTTAATATCGTTGTAATTACATCTACGGCAGTTGCAGTGCTTGTCACACCAGCGATTGCAGCCTTAGCTGAAACCTTTAAAACGTCCATAGCATGAGCAGAATCTATACAAGCAGAAGTTACTTCATAGAGACCCGTTGCTAATTCTTTTGCACTTTCAACGGGCATCTCTTTAGCCATAGTTCGCAATTCAGAAGAGAACTGCTCTATAGTTGGGCCACCATCTTTAAAAATAGTATTTACTCTCGCAATTTCATACTCAAATTCAGTAGCAGCTTGAAAGGACTCTTTAAAAAAAGATGTTACTGCTTGAATACCCTTGAATGCTAAAAATCCAGTAGCTAAAGACTTAGCCATTTTAGTTGTGGCTGAATCTATCCCAAGTATATTATTTTTAACATACTTAAAGGCTGCACTCGCTTGATCTACAGCTTTGATTAAAATACTAACTTCAGGATCGGGCATGTTTTATTTCCGCTCTTTTTCTTTCCGCTTCTTCTTTCTCCATTAATAACGCCTTTACTCTTTTCTCATATTCAGATTCAGTATTATTCTGACGAGATGCTATGGCGACATTAAGATAAAATTCAAAGGGTGTTAATCTTAAAATCTCAGTTGGTAACTTTCCATATCGTTTTGCTAACGCATCCACAAGTTCAATCCTTGGACTTTTTGCGAAAGGATTGCGCCTCTTCAAATTGTGGAAGAGAAAGACACTCATTATAAATAATAAGTAGATCGTTATCTAAAATGTCATTCACATCTATCTTAGGCTCTTCGAGACAGGCTCTTACCATATATTTGACACTTGTTTTTTTATCGGGATTTTCACCTAAACGTTCAGTGCCTATCATATCAAATAGTTTGGGGTCTGAAATCTTAAAGACCGCTCCGCTTGGAACTTTAACTAACTTCGTGGACTTCTCTAAATACTCTTTCTTTAGTTCCATATATTTTTCTGCTGTAGTTGCTTTCATATTACCTCATGTATGAGCACAAAATAAACAAAATTAATCTATTTCGTTTAAAATTGTGACCATAAGATTTATATAGTTACGAATCATATATAAGTATGGTGATAGACGAATGTTTAGAAATGAATGTGAATGGCTTGAATGTGAAATATTAAATCAACGTCTAAATGATGAAGATTGCGATTGTGATGAATGCATTAAACATGCTGCACACGTAAGAATTAATAGGTGAAAGTTTGTGCCTAACGAAGAAATCTTATATCGGTGCAATATCTGTAAAAGACTTTATTATTCTTTCGAACAAGCGCAAGAATGTGAAGAGTCTGAATATCAGAACATTTTAGGACTTATAGATATTAGGGAGTATGCTCTTCCTTAAATGCATGACGAACGCTATAAATCATCTAGGACGCAAAAGTTTTATAAAGTGATAGATAGATATCACTTTATATTCTAACTCGTCTTAAACGATTTAAACGCTTATTTTGTGACTATAGATGTGGTTATTGGCCAAGTATATGAAAATGTTCCACCTTCAGAAACATATGCATTCTCGGTAACGTTAAGATGATAATCATTAAAGATTATATCGCACATTTTAAACCAAGTTCCTTGATTTGTTATATCTGTAGCTCCACCAATCGCAACGGTCATATCAAGATTTATCTCATTGAGAGACGATTCATTTTGTGTGGGGTCTGGTTGTAAACACTTTCCTAACAGCGTGTGATCGATGTATAATTGCTCATAAGTTCCAGTCCAACGCTTATTACCAGAATTTAACTCTCTTGCTGTTCTTTGACCTATGCCATACGCACCCTCGACATCGCACTCCATACCAAGAGTTACAGCTTGACAATAACCTACGATTTGAGTATGGTTATAGGTCATTATGATGTTACTTCCGTCCTCTGGAGCAGTCGCAAAAGATACGACACCAGCAGAGCCATCAAGAGTATAAACAGTACCATCATTATTTACAAGAGTTGTACCGAACCATATCAATACTTTTGTTTCGTCATTTGTCCAGATTCTCGTTACGCCGTCTACAATCGGAAAAAGATTGGAACTAAAATCAGTTGTAGCTCCGTCACCTATGCCTAAGAGTTCCTTGTTGACGCTTGCGTCAAAATTAATGGAACAATCCCAGCCATGTACAACTGCCATAGTCACCCTGTTGTAGTTCCAATTGTGACACTTATTGCCATGAAGTCAGCAGACTCGACATTAACATCATTAACCGTTATACTTGTCTTATAATTATTAAATTTCACACCTGCAAGTTGAATTTCTGGAGTTCCACCAACTTTCCAAGCAGGATAAATTATCATACCGTAACTTCCTTGCGCAGACGAATCACCAAAACCGCAAACCTGATAAAACTTCTGTGCTCCCGCGATTCCACCAAGCCAACCACTATCCCACAATCTCTCTATAACTCCAGTCACAGCTATATTTCCTTCTTTTAGTTCTGCTGCAGCTCTACTTCCAATATTATACACGCCAGTAACATTGTTATCTTGTGTTAATGAAACACTTGTTACATAATTAACTGAATTATCTTCATTACAAGATCCTACCGTTGCTTCAATTTCTATTGCACTTACATTTCCTTTATATGTCGCCATAAATTTACTCCTCTATATATTCTATTATTATTTTTATCACACCTTCGTAAAGTATGAAATCTTCAACACTAAAATAATTATAATCTATATTATTTATATAAATATCTTCACAATACCCGTTCAGTCTATCTACTTGTTTATCATTTATAATTTGAACAACCGCTCCAAGCAGTGTAATTAAATTGTCTGTTCCCACTTCGTTTCCTTGATAACTTTTTACAGAACAATGCAAATCTACCGAAATTGTATGCCTCTTAGTTCCACCGATTGCGATATATTCTATTTTATCTGATCGTGGCAATATTGTAATATTTGGAAATTTATAATCTTTTTCATCTAATTTTATAGATGTGGATACTTGAGCTTCGCCTAACACCACGTTTAGAGATGATTCGAGAGTGTTAAGAATGTTATTCAAAGATGCATCATATTTCATTATCGCCTCAACAATCCACTAAAGAACATTGTACTGAACGGAACTTTTGAATGTTCTAAACCTACACAATGTCCTATTTCGTGTAAAAGTAATCGTTTCTTATCATTCTCCGAAAAGTAAAATGCATCTTTATTAATATATATTTCTCCAGTATCTGGATAACAAAATCCTCTCACAAATCTCTTATACCAGATGTTAACTTTCTTAATCTCTTCTCTCCACTCATTTTTATCAAAATAATATATAACAATTTTTAATGTATTAATGTTCATTTATTCATATATTTATCTACATAATGTACGAAGTCGTTTGTCCAAAACTTTAATACTTTCTTATTTGTTTCTAAAAGTTCTGTATTTAGAGATGTTTGTTTTAGAACTTCTTCTTTAACACCAAAAACATGATCCTTTATACTCATCCCATAGGCGATAAGAACTGCTACTTGCAAGCCACCCATCGCCACAATAGTACCAACGATTAATCCACTATCGAGTGATATCATCTATATCACCCCTTAACTGCCTCTATAAAGTCCGCAACTTCTTTAAGAAAGTCTTTTAGTTCCTCAGTTGTTACATTATCATCTTCAAGCATCTTATTAGCTTGAATTGGAATATGACTGAATTCTTTTAATATGTTTTTAGCTTTTACCCATTTTGTACCAAAGACTACGCTTGCTATTGTCGTAATCGCACCTATTAACATGAAAATATCTATATTCGATATGTCTATCATAGTTTTAACCTTTCTCCTATAATTTTATTTACCAGATTTTGTATTTCTGGCTTTGATTTTTCTTTCACTTTTTCGACTAAGAAATAACCCTTATAACCTGGATGAATACCTGTTTTTATCCTACGTTGTAAAACTGGTACATAACGTCCTTGTGATGGTCCAACACCTTTCTCAAGAAATAAAGCATAATTAACAGATGGTGCAATTATAGCGGAATCCTTTAAAATTACTGATGTGATGGAATTTAAATATCTTCCAGTTGGCTTCTTAAACGTTTGTCTCGCTTCATCTTTCATCATACGTTCTACAAGCATAGCAGATTTCTTAACAGACTCTTCTATAGCACTATCCATGTGTGCCGAAGTAATCATATCCTTAATAGAAATCTCATACGTGATATTAACCATTCACTTGCACCGCATAAGTTTTATCCGCTCTCTTAAAACTATTTAATTGCTTTTCGGCTCTCTTCATTAAACTTTCTGCTTTTACTCCATCACTTATAGAATGAGGAGCATATAAATCATTTAAAAAACAACTCGTGGCATAATCTGCTGATATATTTTGAAGTACAACAGAATTAGGCATTGTGAAACCATCAAATTCGTTAGTAATCCATTCATCCGCTTGTGCTATGTATGCATTGATGGTACTATCCATGCCCGTATCTTCACCCAATCTATATTCCACATCTGTAACAGTACAATGTGCCATTTAACGCCGACCATCCAAATCTCTTATATCAAATTCAATGGTTTTGGTCTCACCTTCACGACCAATAGGAATTTCTACCTCGAACTTAAAATTATCTTCATTTACGAAATTAGGTAAATCTTTTTGCAAATCATAACGAATAAGGTCTGAGTGAGATGTGCCTTCTTTATCAAGTAGGCACTCATTCCTTTTATCCCAATAAGACTTCATAAAGTATCTTCCACTGTTTTTAGCTGAAAGCATAATACCTCAAATAAATAAAAGGGGGGCGCCACAAATTCTCCCCTCATGGCGCTTAAATTAAAATGTCCTCAAAGTTCTATTCTACACGTTGCGTATTTCTGTAGATAGCTAACACCGAAACGAGCCTTTATGTTAAAAGACCTTAAATCTCGCACTGGGTCCCTGAAACCTTCCACCGATATATCATCTCTCATGGCAATAGCACCGCATCTCATAGGATCAAGCAACATCATGCCCATATCACCATCTGTAGTGTATCTCCATGTATAAGATGAAGTTTTATCTGCAACACCGCACATGTATTTCTTAAGACCTAATGGAAGATTCCTTCCATCTATAGCCTGAGATCCCCAACCATAGGGAATCGCAAAGGTTGTATCTAAGTTTATCGTGCAATCTGCATCTGGAGTGACAACAAGTGTGGTTGGAATATACCCCTGTACCAACATCTTTCTTCGTGCTTGAACAATTGCTTTAAGACCAGAATCGCTTCCTTGTGTATCCCATTCATACCCAGCATTATCTAAGAGAGTGTTTAGTGCTTCTTGATTTATCTGATTCTCTATTTTTTGTCCAGTAATATAGACTTGATTGGATATAAACTCAAACATAGCATCATCGATTAAATTTTGTGTAATCCCTGGTATCTCTCTATATGTTTTAATTTTTATCGTTCTCATCTCTGCACCAGACGTAATATCTGGAGCTGCAGCACCGTCAGCTACTGGACGAATAAAGTATGAACCTTCTACATTAGATGAATCTGGACCAATAGGAACTTCTAATGTTGGCCCATTGGCCTTATACACTGGAAGTATATCTCTGAAACATCTTATAGGTTGCGCACCCTCAAGAATCCGCTTATAAACTTCTTCTTGAATTAATGTGGTAGCCTCTGTAGACTCCGTCATTAGATATTCTTGTATTTTTAACTTTTTTCCTGTGTCTCGCTCGAATGTTGTTAATCGAGGATCGATTCTATTCAATAATTTTCTTTTTTCATCTGGCCCAGCGTAAGTCAACCGCAGAGCAGTTGATAGACCTACAGATGGTTGATTAATCGCTGACCAGTCCGTTGCATACGTTTCCATACTCATAATAATCACCCACCAAGATCACGATACTCTGTGTAGAAGCACGGATTGATTATCATCGCACCAGTTCCACTTCCAGGAATATCGTCCCACGCTTGACCGATTAAAAAGTGATTTCCACTCCAATCCTGTCTCGCACAAACCGTTCCACCAACACAATTATCACTTACTTCGAGCCATTCTCCAGCATCTATCGCAACCGCATTTGCATTTGCAACTATAGCAATACATCCTGGGCCAATAACTGTAAACATTTCACCAGCAGACGCATCATCAAGAGCTACACCAATTGGAGCGCCTGAATAATTATGCTTTGATGGTGCAAGTGTTCTTGATACACCAGTATCTGAAAACCCTACAACCATTCCAGATTTTATGCATCCACTTGCATCTAAAGTAGCTGAAGCATCAGCGGAAAAGGTAAAAGACCCTATATAGTGAGCGTTATCAATGACAGGAAACCCTGTTATATTTGCCATATTTATTACCTCACAAATTTATTCAACATAATATCAGTATTTTTTATATTTCGGAAACTGATAAACTCTTATCGCAGTAAAAATAAAAAGAGAGTTTCGAGCTTTATCTGCTCTCCGAATTTCTATGGTCTCCTATATTTTTTATAGCAACATGGTTGCACGATTAAAAGTCCAGTACCACCACCAGCTATGTCTTCAAATGTAATACCAATAGGATAATGAGACTCACTTGAATCATACGCACCACCCACGCAAGCTATTACTGTTCCACCAACAGTGTTAGAACTTGCTTCAACCCATGTACCAGCATCTATTGCAGTCGTATCATCGCAATTAGCAACCATTACCATCGTTTGCGCCAGAGCGATACGTGCCTCTTCACCAGACGAAGCATCATCTATCGCAACACCAACGTTTGCGCCTGAATTACCTACTGAACTATTTACATGCAATGCTGGTGTCACATTCCTTGATGGCCCATCTTTTGAACAAATTACAACTTGTCCAGCATGAATCGTATTATTTAGTGAACACTCCATAGTAACTACATTTTTACCATAATATAAAACGTTATCAATCGTAGGAAAAACACTTATATCTGTCATTTTTACCTCAACACAACACCCTTAGTCGCCGAGTCCCATATGAAAGCACTTTGTACTTCTTCAACTTCTTCTTTCTTCAATTCTACGGTCGTTCTCTCAATCTTCATCTCTTCAAGCTCTTTTATCCTATTTTCAAGTGCTTTAATTTTATCTTCTTTTTCTTTAATATCTTTATCTAATCTCGCTTGCAACTCTATTGTGTTTACTTCACATGTCGTCTTAGCTTGCACTAATGTTTTTACGCCTTCATTTTTCTCGGAAAGTTCATCAATACTAAGAGCCGATAATTCTTTTATATCTTTTTCTTCAACCATAAACTCATCCTTCTTATAAAATTCATTTAATAGTGTTTCTTTCTTTTCTGCTGAAAGACCAGACACATCATCAAAAAATGTATCATTTATTTTTATAATATTATGATATTTTGGACATTCAACTCCATGTTCTTTATAATGACCTCTCAAATCTTCATAAACTTTTTTTCTTTGTGATTGTGGTATAGTGTCTTCTAAGAAAAGTAAACTCATCTCTTTTACAACATTATTCCAAATCACTTCACCATTATCTGTGTGATGTTGAGAAATATATTTTTCCTCATCAAGAACATACTCTGCGTTTTTATTTACTTCAAATAAAGAGAGAGTACAAAGACTACATGCTCCTTGGGTTACTATTGATTGACCCCAGAAACGAATCTCTGTTGCATCATATACTTGTGCTTTTTCATTATACTTTTCACCAACAATCTCAACCTCAGTACTAACCGCATTCACCTTTCCATTATCTATAAGTGCCATAACATCCTTAGCCGTTTGTGTAAGAGTATTAATTACTATATCACCTACAACTCTCCCTTTTTCATAGTGAGGATTTATAACGTCCCCTATAAAATCAAGTACACCGTGTTTATGATCTACGCACACTTTATTACTTATCCAATTATTAGCATATTTCTCAAGTACTTCATCAGAGTAATGCCTTTTTTGTCTTGTCTTAGAGTCCACCCATGCACCAGATGCTAAAAGAGTAACATCATGATATGTCTTACTTTTTACCTCTCCGTTAGCATCTTTTAACTCTGTTACCTTCTTGCCTCTCAATTCAATAATATCATGATAATCCATATTAGCACCCAAATTATACTTTTTCTTCACCGCAGCCCAAGCAGTAGCAAACGCCTTAGCTTCATCTCCTTTATACTCATCATAAGCGGAATTAAAAACACTCATCCACATCTTTTGCTGTTCTGTAGATAATTTCTTTTTAACTGCATCTGGTAAATCATTTATAGAAGAGTAAGGCATGTCATCCCATTCCTGTTAATGTTATATTTCCACTTACTCTAAAAAAGATTGTAGCGGGCGCACAACTCCCCGAATAATCACTTTTCATTTGAACTCTCATATTTTCACCATAACAAGTTCCAGCATATGCTCTATGACATGGCGCATCCGCTGCAGAAATCGTTATCTCATTAAAAGAGTTATCCATCCATGTACACCATTCACCAGAAGCATCAGTTTTCACTTGAAGATTAAAACTAACTTCATCTGGTGCAGCTAAAACTCCTGTTTTATAAAATGATAATTGCAATAAAAAGCTATTATAACTCGCACAATCTATACTTACTCCATTATAACTTCCCGTTGCATCTAAATTCTTAGATGATTCGCCACCTATAAGAATTTCCTGTGATAAAACTTTTCTTGTTAATCTCTCATCCAACTCATGTAATCTTGTTATGAGTTCAGTAAAACTCTCTTCTGGTTTCCAACTACTATCTCTCGGATCAGTATAATTATTTGTCATCTTTCCTCATTCTAAAACAGGAGCAATCGTACACATACACCTAGGATGCAGTGGCGGTCGCTCCCAACTTTCATTTATGTTAAAAACTTGACCATCTAAATCAGAACATGCATCGCATGTATTTTCAGTATAACTTGCAAACCATTCTACTTTTTCAATTCCATTTTGAGCATATCGCATTTCTGCGGCTTGATTATGTGTAAAAGCCGTTTCAGTTCTCGCCATAATCTCAGCACGATTAATCCCAAAGTTATCGATACTATCTGTTAGTCTTTGAGCTAAACGCCTATAATCTTCACCGTTCTTCATGCCTTCGGTAAGACTCTGAATAATTTGTTTATTTGTTTCATCTGATATGCCTCTAAGAGCGGATAAATTCCTAACTTGTAATGCATCAATAGCTCTCCAATCCGCCTTTAAAAGCATACCATCATTTTTAATGTTCACTTTTCTTAAATTCATTCTAGCTTTTTGCACACCTTGTCTGTATCCGATCTCGATGTTTTTTCTTACAACATCTCCACCAACTGCGATTATATTATCTTGAGCAGATAAACGCAGCTTAAGTGCGATACTCGGCAGATTGTATGCATATTGTTTTATTTTAGTCTCTTCTAAAATATTACTCACATTATTTTTAAAATTTTTAAATAATACTTTTAAATCTTTACTATAATTATCTATAACCCAAGAATTTGTCATTGGATTTTTTCTTATATAATCACTCATTTTCCTCTAATGGTTGCAATCCTAAGATGACTCTTGCTTCATTTGGTGTTATGATAGCAAATGGATCAGCTGGTGTCGAACTCATAATAAAGTTTAATGTCTCCGCTTTTTCTTTATTATCAGTTGGAGAAATATCATTAAATACTATCTTAGCTGTGCCTTCAATCTCAAATGACTCAAGACGTGATTTAAAAATCTCTTTCTGATAATGTCTAGCTAATAATTTTTGTATAGCACTTATCTTATCTTCTGAAATATTTTCTTTTACTTTTGCAGTAGCCTCAGTACTTCCACGACCAAGACCAAGATGCTCTTCTGGAATACCAATACCAGCTGTCACCTTTGTTAAGAAATAATCAGATATACTTCCAATATCATTATCTCCTTCATCAAGATTCTCAACTTTTATAGAACTGTCGACAATAAACTCATTTTTAGCTGTAATATTTTTAAATTCAGACTTTAGTTCTTTTATTTTTTCTGGAGATATGTATTCCCCATTCACACCTGCAGTGATAAGATATTTCTTAAATCCATGCCTATCAATATAGTAAGATATTCCCCTATCTGCTCTTGCCATTCTAATAATCGTATCATAACTCGCACCAACAACAGAAACATAATCTTGAGTACCACTTATTTTATTAAGACCAAAGAGAGCTATATATTTAGCGTCTATATCTTGTTTCTTGCCTAAATATCCACCAGTTTTTTGTGTATAATTTTTTATATTATTATAAGCATCAAAATTTATTATCATTGTTCTTGGATTTATCATTTTTAAATCCACTAACTCATTTCGTATATTATAAATGCGCTCTTTAAATGATGGGCCATAAATCAATGAGTCTCGCACATCGCAAGTCATGAAAACAGATAAATCAACATCATCATCCAACTCTTCTAAATTCTCCTGCGCTTCTGGTGTACTCGCTTTTATCTGATACCCCTTAGATGTGACTGAGCGAGCAATTGTGTTTATAGCTTCAAGAATTATACCATCGTTTATATATGCTTCTTCATATTTCTTTAGTTTTTCATCACTATCACTCAATTCAGAAAATATATTAGTTCTCGCATCTCCTGTTAAAGCGTATGTCTTTGATTTAGGCGCTTCTTCTGCCTTCTCAACTTTCTTAGATGCTAAAAAATTAAATCTATCTCTAAAACTCATATATATCTTCCAGCATACACATAAAATTTATGTTCCCGTTCAATGAGAGGAGAACAAGCCAACATCAATGCATCCACAATATCATCGTCCCCACCCGTTATTCTGAATTTACCAGAGTCAGTCTTTTTCATTTCTAAGAACCTAAGTTGCGATATAAGACGTGGTTCATACATCGGTATAATTATCTTTTGTTTTTCAAACAATCGCTTTAAATTACTGTAATTCTCAAAGTTCCCTTGAATAGATGCTTTATATGGTTTCATCATATTTCCAAGAGAGCCACTTAACATTTTATCAACCGTTGATATCGAAAGACCTGAATATTCGGGAATTATGCAATGAAAATGATATTTAATATTTAAGTAATCAATCCACGCTTCGACTTCATCTAATGTTTTCTTTTCAAATATTTTTATACATTCTACTCGAATGCTTTTATCTACGTTTTTCTCTGAAATAACCAAGACACACGAAAGATTAGAGAAACGCCCCCAATCTATACCGCAATAATAATAATATCCTTCTTCTGCATCTTGATGTTGAGCATACTCTTTACATGCCTTATCGATATACGCTCCATTTATGAACGCACCTTCCATACTTCTGGGTATGCCACGATAACGCTGGTCAAACTCTACTTGTGAAAGTCTCTGCTTTTCTGTTTCAAGCCATTTCTCTAATGTCGTTCCTTGTTGTCGTAAAAGTTTATCGAGTTCTGCGTTTTGAATGGTTGGGATCGTCATCTTAGCATAGAGAGGAGAATTAAGACATTGTGCGAAAATATTAGTATCACCATAAGGATTTCCTAAGAGGACCAAATTACCATGTTTTGCTAATGTCATCGGCATCATGTCGTCAAAGATTCGCTCTGGTAATTCAGGACGACCCGCCTCATTTATTATAGCGCAAGAGACACCAGTAAGACCCGTTATCGCTCCTCTTGATGGAAGAGACATGACCCTTGAGCCATTATGAAATATGAGTTCATCCATCGTTTGCTTTTTAATGCAATAGAGTAGCTGTCTATTTCTACTTAGATAACCAAGCATTCTATTAAAAAGCTCATCACTTTGTCGTTGCGCTGGTGAAACGATAATCGCAAAGAAATTAGATGTCGTGATTCCTTTCCAAAGGCAATAAACGGCAATCGTTAAATCTTTTCCTACTTGATGACCACTTGACACGATTGAATATTTGTTATCACTCCACATCTTTACCATGTCGAGTTGATAATCCTGAAGCTTTATCTGGAAAAGATCGTTAGAGAACTTTTGTATATCTTTTGTCCAAACCAAGAGTTCTTCGTCATCAAACTCTTTAAACTCTTCCGCTAATATGGTTTTTTCGTCTTGAAGATGCTGAAGACGAGTTACGATATTATTAACAAAATCTGGCTCTTCATAGACACCCGTTTGAACATTCTTTAATCTTTTTGTCCTTCTTTTCTTAAAGGATATATCGATTTCTTTTCTTTTGCCTAGATCATGAGCGTGTTTAGCAGCAGCAGAGTATTTACCATTTTTATCTTTTGGAAGACTCCAATAGTTCGATATTTGGGCTGGAGACCATCCTAATGTGTTAACTTGATGGATAAATAGCTTATTATCTTCTTCAGACCAAGTTCTTGCCATTTAATTACGCCAATAGTTTTCTGGTAATAAAGATAAGGTTTTAAAAATTAATCTTTGGTTTTCTTCAAGTAATATTTCAATACGATGTTCTAAATATTTTATATATTTATCTTTTTTATTCATATTAGATACCTTTATATAGAAGTTATGTATAATATCTATTATGATTGATTTAAAGATTATGCCACGAAACAGCGCAGACATATTTAGTAATTTTTATTCTTTAGGATTTTTTGATTTTAAAATACCAAATACAATATATATAAATTCTATGTATGATTGGAGATATGAAGATGATATAATAAAAACGTTGGTTCTAGCTATTTCACATGAAACGGTTCATTGTGTTTTACATAGAATAGAGGGGGCAAACACATCCAGAAAAATGGATAATATAAATTTTCTTAGAAATATAAAAGATTTATAGTCTTCATATATATGTAGTAGATTTATTATTAGAAAACTTTATATAGAAGTTATGTGTATTAGATATTAGAGATGAATTAAAATGTTAGAACTTACAAATGAACAAATTAATGAAATACAAAATAATGAATATGAACTTAAAGAGATAAGAGATAATTTAGTATATATTAAAAATGAAAAACAAATGCCAAAAGGTAAAGCGCATCTTTATACTAAGTATGTTCTTAGCGGTCTTATTAAAATGTCATTTCCCAAAGAACTTAAAAATGGTGGCAAAGATTGGGGTAATGCTAAAATTATCTTAACAAAGAAAGGAAAAGAAATGTTATCTATCTTTTAGTTTATTTTTACTTTCTCCGTAAAAAACTTACTTTATATTTTTATATGTAACACAATATTTACATATTTTAATTAACCCTTTTTCAAATACACCATAACATTTATATACCAGAACAATTTTAAACTCATAGTAATCTTTATATATCACAACAATGCGCTATATATAAACAAGCCCTTTATTTGACTTGAGAGGGCCTTAGAATTTCCAGACATAGAATCATACTCACTCAGAAAAGTTTTCATTTGTAGGGCATCCTGGATAAACGTCATGCATTCTACGATTATATCCTAACCCAGATTTCTATAGAGTATAACATAGCGCTATCAAAAGTATTATACCCGCTATTATCATTATATCTATTATTGTATCAAGTTCCATCTATGGGCCTCTTTTAATATCTATAATATATTGAGTATATTTTTTATTATGTTTTCCTTTAATAGATGTGCGCTCTGCATTTTTCAGAACGTATTGTGTTATAATATCCATCATTGTTGATATTTGTGGTTTCATTTCAGACCCCTTAAGAATGTGACATTTTCTAACACAAAAATTTAAATGCTATTAATATATTTAATATGATTTCTCTCGCAGTTGGAAACTAAGCGCTCTATTAGTTCATCTTGTTTGCGCTTGTCACAAAACTCTATGATGATCTTCTTCTCATATTCACATTTCTTACATAACATTAGAGGCCCCTTAGTTATATATATGCGCATATGCGCAATAAAGAGGAGAGAGGACGTAAACGTATATATATGTAAAGCATACTTTACATATTAAAGTTATATATTTCTAACTTTTAATTTATCTTACAAATCTTCCATCTCGAACATAATATTATTTGGTAATATATCTCCTGACCATCCACATGTTTTACAGTAAGAATCATATCCCCAACCATATTCACCAAATTTATCTATATTATAAATTGCCATATTATCATTTATCCTATATCCACAATTAGAACAATACTTAGGTTCATATTTTTTATATAGATCGTCTCTTTTAGTCATCTATTGTAGCGCCTTTTTAACTCATGAAAATTCTCTATGTCTTTATTATCCATCATAATATCGTGTCTTAGATTATCATGCCTAAAGAGTAATTCCGTTAAATTCTTACATTTATCGCACATAAACCCCACTTAACACATATTAACTATAATTAATGGCTTAGATAAGCGCTCAAACATATTTAAAGTATTAATTATCATTCAATTCAAAGACAAAGCCTATAAGGATTTTTCATATCAATGTTTGCTTATGGAAGCAAAATCCATTATGTCGTTTAACATAATTCTCTTTTCTGTCTTTGTGAGCGCTTATCCAAATAGTATATGCATAACTTATATATAAAGCTTATGGTGTTTCATCCCATAGTTTCATTTCTTCAATTATTTCTTCAGTTCTATATTTATCTTTAAACAGAATCTTCTTTAGTTCATTTAATATTAATATTTTATTCATAATTTTAAGAGAGGCGCTTATTAGGAGGACGAGGTAAAAAGAAAAACCTCTTAAGCGCCTCTTCCGAATTTTTGTTTTAGCCCTTTTTGAAAGACGAGATGCTTTTTCGTGTCAAGTGAATTTATTAAGCATCTCTAATTACTATTACACGCTCATTCTATTTAAAGCTTTCCCTCATATAAGATTTTAGATGGAATTTAAGCCTTTGATTAGACAAAAGTTGTTCGTTCTCTATATCATATGATTGGTAGAAGGGAGTTGCCAATAGAGTTGGCTTATTAATATATTTTTCTACTAACTTTACATTTCTAAAAGATTTTATCATACACATACAAAATCCCCACAAGTCCTAAAATTATCAGGACCTGAACTCCAAATACCAGAATCGTTCCAAAGATAAATCCTAGAATCATTTTAACCACACTTATTAATATAATCTTATATTTCTTAACTTATTAAAGATGTCATACATAATATAGATAGTACTTATATAATACTAATATAGTATTTATATAGTATTAGTATAGTACTAATATATAGATAGTTCATTAATACTATATTACATCTTAGATATCATCTTATATGTAGTTTGATATTATTTATGATATTATCTTAGATGTAATTTAATAGATAGATGATGAAACTATACTATTCTATATATAACCATCTATTAGTTTATCTTCTATTTTATTTATAATGTATTCTCTATAACTATGATTATCATAAGGAATACTATATATACTATTATTACTATAACATATTAATTCTTTACTATCTTTCTTAGTATCATCACATATTAGTTTATTACCTTGTATAATGCTACCATCTTTTAAATATATATAACATTCTCCATTATATACTTTAACAGATTTAAATCGTAATAGAAATTTATTAAATATATTCATCATATATATATAGTAGATTTATTTAATAGCGTAAGCTTTATATACTTATATAATATATTACTATATTAGTGATAATAATGACAGAGAAATTTACAAAGATTTATTCAGATTATAAAGATGAAAAATATATAGCAGATTGTATCTGGAATGGCGTAAAAGTTCAATTATATGTTAAAATGCATTATCATACATGTAAAAAGTGGTGGACGGTAAGCTATTGGGTTAATTATGGTGAAAATTGGACAGATTGTTTAAACGAAAATCTTTATAATTATTATAAAGGAAGAAAAGAAGCGAGAGATATAGCTATTAATTTCATGAATAATGCAAACGTATGTGATATAGATGAATTAACCGAACCTCAAAAAGAATATATAAAAGAGAAAGCATTTATATGAGAAATAAGCGCACCCTTGTAATGAAAAAATGTATATGTGGTAGAACTATGCTAGTTGACGGAAAAACACTCTATTGTGAAGATTGTAGAAAAATCAAACAGAGAGAATGGAAGCGAGTATCAGCTCAAAAAAGAAGAGCAAAAAACAAAAAGAAATATAATAAAGTGAGGATAGGGGAGGGTCTACCGATTGGTCTGGATTTAGATGGTATTTGGCGTGAAATTGATGAGGAGATTCTAAACACACACGGCGACATCTCAAGAACTTATGACAAGTATAGATAACTTTATATACTCATGATGTGTATAGTATATTGTAAGTCTAAGTGAGACTTGCGAAAGGGAGGAAAAAAAGATGAGCAAACAAACAGAATATGAAAAAACTCATAATCTCGTGAGTAGGGATGAATTGAAATTAAATATACTAAAAATGTTTGATGAGTTGGATGACATAGACTTTCATTCAATATATCAACTGGTTTGGAGTTTAACTGCAAAACAATTATTAATGAAATAATGGAGGGAAAAGAGAAAATGATTTCAACTGATATAATATGTGATGTGTTAGGTTGTCCATATAGAGATGAAACATCTGGGTTTTGTAACAAGGATGTAGTAGAGATTGATATAGATGGACATTGCGGAGGATAAGAATAATGCCTAACATCTCAAAAACTGAATGTTCACGATGCGGTGGGGACATCGTGTCTGGGTATGATGAAAGAGGAAATCAAGTGAGCGTGCATTTTTGCAGTGGGGAGAAGAGGAAAAATGACAGATAGAGAAAAAAGAATCTGTAAAAATTGTGGTCATACAATTAGAAAACAACGAGGTGGCGACCTTCGTGACAGGGGCAAGTGGATACATGGTGATGACCATAATGATGGGAAGTGTCTATGTAATAAGCCACGTCTAAGAGAAGAGAAGGGGTGAAGGATAAGATGTTAAGAAAAGACCGTCTACGTTTGTTTAAAAAACTTCATAAACTTCATGTCGCTATTTGCGAAGTGGAAACAGAGATCAAATTAATGCCTCCACACTTGATGTGTTTAATTCAATCTCCATACACTGATCTAAAAGAATACATGGAGCTTCTTGTGAAAGAAGATTTAGAGAAGAAGGGTAAGGGGTGAGGGATGAATGGTAAGAAAATGTACTTTTTGTAAAGAAGAAATAAGAGAGACAAAATCGATGATAAAAACAACGATACTTGGAGATAAATATTTATTTCTTTTTTGTAATAATGATTGTAAAAAAGAATTTTTGGGTGATCTGTTGGAGGCGTATGTTAGAAAAGTTACGTTAAGGGGTGAGGGATGATGGTAGTAATATGTAGTGGTTGTGATTGCGCAACAGAAATAGTTGAGTATATGTTAGATTCGGGTCCAATCTTTAAACTTAGATATTTCTGTTCGTTTGAATGTTTGTATAAATGGGTTAATCAATAACGCTGACACAAAAAAGACCCTATATCGATACCTCCATTTCGTGAAAAATATGGTCTTATGTCAGGCCAGCCCGCTCCCATCTCCCTTTCAGGTGGGCTGGCTAAAAATTATGGAGAAGAGGTAAGAAAATGAAAGTATATACATTTGAATTTAGTGGTGAAATTGAAATTGAAGCAGAAGATGAAGAAGAAGCATGGGAAAAACTTTGTGATAAAGATTTCACTGATTGTGATATTACACTTGTAGATGAAAGAGAAAAAGAATAGAAGAGAGGTTAAAATAAATGATATTTAACGTACCAGGTCACATTGAAATGATAATAGCAGGCACAAAGACACAGACAAGGCGAGTGAATCGTGGCGTATATCAAATTGGAAAAGATTATGCTATACAGCGAAAGCGAGGAGAGAAGGCGATTGAAGGGTATAGGATAAAGATGTTAGACATTTATAAAGGAACATACAAAAACGGTGACATACCTATTTCAAAAGAAGATGCAAACGCTGAAGGAGGATATACACAAGAAAGTTATGAAATAGCCTTTGGAAAAATAAATCCGAGGTGGCTATCAGTTGATGGTCGTTGGGTTTTCAAATTTAAGGTGATAGAAGAAGGAGGAATAGAGATAGAAAGCTTTATATAGAATGAGCGTATAGAATATGTAGGTGATAAAAATGATAACAGGACGAATTACACACGGAAGAGTAGAATTTGAAAATGGAATAATTCACAGTCTAATCGGTGACTGGGACGGCATCGATCTTTTTAATTTAATGGATGTGCTTGTCGCATCTAAAGAAAAATGCGAACAATATGACATAGGAAATAAAAGTGAGTGGTAAGATGGAACAGAAAACATTCGAAGAAAAAGGAAATATTGGGTATTTTAGGCCAGCAATCGGTCAAACAGTAATGGTTGAATTTTTAAGTGAAATCTATGAGATGAAATTAGGAGAAGAACTTGAAGGACTTAAAGCAACAATAGGAGGTACTTTTGCTCTTGTGAATAACGAAGTTGAGAAAAGAAAAGAATTGATGTATATCCACGCTGTCTTAGGACGAGAGATAACAAATATTGCTATGAAGAAAGGTTTTAAGTCTCTTGTTGGTCTTAGATTTCAGGCCACAAGAAAAGAGAACGTGCCGTTGAAGGGTGGACGCACTTTAGCCCAATATGAAGGTGTTGAACTTTTAGGGCAAAGCGAAAGTCTTAAGAAAGAAAAAGTAGATAAACTTGGTAGTGTCGAAGGGAGGTTGGAATCTGCTATTGAAGGCGTAATTGAAAAACACTTTAAAAATGTTACCATTCAAGATGGGCCAAAGGTTGCAGCTAAGTTACAGGAAGAGTGGAAAGACACATTTAAAAACACTGATCCTATGAATTTGACATATACGATTTTAAAAACTATAGATAAATATAATAAGGAGAAAACATGAAATACTCTGAAATATTAGAAAAAGCACATGAAATAGAAAATACTTATATAATGGTTAAAGAGCCAACTAAGACGCACTATGGATACGCAGTAAGAATGTGTAATGATCCAGAGATTGAGCTAGTAAGAATTGATAATACGGAACATACATCGGATAAAATAAAAATAGATAAAAAATATTATTGGCGTTTAACGTGTATGTTTTTTCCTATTGAGATTGTGAATAACTTAATTATAGTACTTGAAAAACTTGTAAATGCAGAAATGTAAGGAGAAATAAATATGGATTTAATAATTAAAAATTTAGATAATTATAAAGCAGTTGAAGATGCGTTAAAATTTGAACTTAGAAGATATGAAAAATTTCGAGATAAAAAGATTGATATTCGCTGGCTCGGAAGTGATGTTAGACATTTTGATAAAGAACGAAAAATAACTATAAGTGTGAAGGAGAAATAAATATGGATAGAGAACTTGGAAAAATAAAGTTAAATGAAAATATGGACATAATCGTCAGAGAAAGCGACTGGAATGATACGGTTGGAATAGACATAAGATGTTACATGACATCACAAAAGTACACGGGGCCGACTAAGAAAGGAATAAGAATACCGAAAGAAAAGATAAACGAACTAAGAGATATATTGAGTAGGGTGTAAATGCTGTATAAAGTGACGATTGGAGAAAAGATAAATCTTGGAAATTATGAGCAACTTCAAATAAAAGTTAGTGAGGAATTTGATAAAGACATAACATCAAAGGAGGTGGCAATAGACATCGTATCAGATAAAGCAGATTATTTTATCATGAAAAGATTAGGAGAAATTCAAGAAAGAAAACTAAATAAAGAAAAAATTAAAAGAGGTGAAGATGTGGTTTAAATGTAAAAAATGCGGAAAGTGGATTGAAGATAAAGATGCTTGGATTCAATTATATTATGCTCTTGCAGTTGGAACTTCAATATATGTATATTGTTGTAAAGAACATGCGGAAGGATATGAAAAAGAATGAAAATAAAACATAAAGAACAAATTGGAGATAGGTATATGGCCTTAGTGGGTGGTGATAATGGTAGTGATTACGTTGTCACCATCTGGCATGATGGTAAAAAATATTCAACTCTTTGCACGTGTCCAGATGCGATGATTAGAAAAGGAGAATGCAAACACATAAAATTTGTAATGAAACAAATTAATGATTTGAGGTAGAATGAACTTTCCGTATGGTGTTTGCGATTGTGGGTTTTGTTTTAAAGTAGAGGAGAGAAAAGATATATTAAAACCAATTAAATGTAAAAAGTGTGGAAAAGAAGTTATAAAATGTGGTATAATGATTTTAGAGGTAGAATGAATTTCATTAAAACGCACTGTCAAACGATAGACGATTTACTGCTCGGTGGTTTTCAAAAAAGTAGAATAAGCGGTATAGTTGGAGCTGAAGATGTTGGAAAGAGTCAAATTGCAGCACAAATACTTGTTTCAAATCAACCATCTATGGTTATTGAGACAGAGGGGAAAGGATATGATTTAATTTTTGATTACATGTTAAAACGATTTAATGTTAAAAATGATGTTAAACTAGAGTATGTTATAGGTTTTGATGAATTAATGAAGTTTTTTGGTTTAGATGTTAAAATAATCATAAGTGATAAAGGAAAGACAAAACCAATTATAGAATTTTTAGATTGGGAAGAAACGGAACTTAATAAAATACTTAAGAAAAGTAAATTTAATGTTGTAATATTAGATAGTTTGTCCGCTCCTATGAAACACAGATTAGACTCGAATACTGAAAATTTTTCAACGAGAGCGACAATAGAACAAGCTTTATTTGGTAGAATGTTACTTTATGCGTTTAAATATGATTTTGCTTTTATTGTAATTCATCATATTCAGGGTTTAGATGCAATGAAACCCTGGAAAGAACGAGAAGCATATGGAGGCAGTCCGATAGTTTATAATGCAAGCAATCTTCTATTTATTTATGAACCCACAAAAGAAAATATAAAAGATGTTGGAAAAGATACGATTAAGAGGGTGAAGCGAGGACGACTTATTGGAAAGCGAGAATCTGAATTAATGTTGGTTGACTTACAGGAAGATTATGGATATATAGATGTAAAACCAATAGAGACGAAAAATGGTGAATTATCTGAGGAATAATGAAATTTCAATACCACGAAGATGCATTAGATATAGTACCAGAAGATTTCAGAGATAGATTATTTTTACATAATCTAGCAGAATATGAAAATGAAATTTTTGTTGAGATTTTGCATATAGACTTACGGCTTTCAAATGATGATCGTTGGAGAATACAGCGTGAATCTTTTAGAAGAGTGGAAAAAGAATACAAAAAATCGAAAAAAGAAATAGTAGAATTAATTAAATATTTTGAAGAAAAATTAATATTTTATAAAAAATTATTAGAAAAGAGGCAAGATGAAATTATTAGTTGATGATCGAGAACCTAAAAATATTCAGGAAAAGCTTAAAGAATACTTTGAAGTGGAAGTGATACGTTTAGAGGTAGGGGATTATTTTTCATCTGGTATTTGTGTTGAGAGAAAGACATGGGAAGATTTTATAGGGAGTATAATTGATAATCGTATCTGGGATCAAGCCAAAGAAATGAAAGAATATACACATCCAATCTTACTTATAACAGGAAATCGATATAAGGCGTTATCTAAGAGAAAAATAAAATATGACTCTGGGACTTTTCTGTGGAGAGCTGTTGGAACGTTAGCTATAAAATACGGTATCAGAGTTATCACTTGTGAGGACGAAGATGATTTTATAAAAGCGGTGGAAGGTCTTTATGCACAGATCGATAAGCCAACATCAGAGAGACCAACAAAGCACCATAAGAAAAATAGAACGAAGAGAGAGGTTGAAGTTGATATATTATGTTGTATTAAGAAGATTGGGAATAAAAAAGCATCATTAATCTTAGATAAATTCGGATGTGTACGCAATCTATATATAGAAGAACCGCATATTATTAAGAAGAAGCTTTTAGAGATTGATGGTATCGGAAATAAGTTGGTAGAAAATATAATGGAAGTGATAAAATGATATTAGATGAAGATGAATATATAATTTATAGAATCGAAATAGATGATATGAAATATTTATGTGGTGAAGATAATGAAGTATCTTTATTAAAAATATTTTATGGGGAAAAATCTTATATTTTAGATTATGAAAAAGGTAAAAATCTAAAGGTTGGGGATAAAATTAAAGTAACAATAGAGTTGATAGAATGATTAATGAAGATGAATTTAAAGAATTTATTATAAATATGTGTAGTATTATGTTTAGAGATTTTGATTGGTTTGCTCATTCGTATAAAGAAAAAGATGTTATGGTTATCACTGTGTTTAATAAATAATCTTTGAATTAATGTGTATGGAAGTGATAGAATGATGTTTAAACGAGAAAATATTTCTAAAATAGAAAAAATCGAAGTAGATGAATATGTACCTTTATCTTGGTTTAAAAGTGAAATATTTACTTTGAAGGTTACTTTTGATGACGGAGAATCACTTATTGTTGGAGTAGACGAAGGGAAGAGTCTACGTGTTGGTGATAAAATAAAGGTAACGAGAGAGTTGATAATATGAAGAAAATCTTAATAATATTAGGCATCATAATTTTTATATTGATTATGCTACCTCTAACCGTTGGAGCGGTGACTTCAAGTGATGCGTTAACGGGTCTATCTACAACGATAACAGGCATTCTTAATGCTCAAACACAAACAGGAAAAGATTTATTGAGTGCTTATGAACTATATTTAGATGCATTAACACCATAGGAGAATAAAAATGATAATGACAGAAGTCTTGCAAGTTCCTCAGGGAATGTATAGGCAATGTGGTGATCCGAGACAGCTAAAGGAATATAGATGTTTTAGTGAAACGGACATCTTAAAATTCATAGAGCAGAATAATAAGGATAGACCCTGCTTTATTTCAGTTTGTGCTTATGTTAATCAAAAGAGTAAAGTTCTATTATACGTTCCTTTCGACTTTGATTCAAAAGATAGGAAAGATGCGTTTAGAGATGCTCTCACACTTTCAGACTTCTGTAAAAACATGGGATGGCGTGTAATTCTAACAGATACGACAAATAAGGGTTACCATGTTTGGATTCCATGCCAACCAAAATCGTATTCTAACGAGACGCTTAGAAAGTTTCAGCAACATCTTATAGACAGATTAGAACTTAAGACGGCGGATATTCAAGTACTGGGTCAATCTAATAGACTTATGAGGATTCCTATGACATTTCATGAAAAGACTAAGAAGCTTTGCGGGTGTCTTGTTTATAAAATTGATGGATATTTAGTTGATTTGGACGATTGGTTTCCAACACAAGAAGACAATAAAAACAGGGAATGTGTCCCTAAAAATGGGG
>Ga0265297_10002285_pt1 | contig 39806 bp, 42 predicted proteins | sample Munlanlwell13791_FD_192502 | JGI IMG/M metagenome (GOLD analysis project Ga0265297, IMG submission 192502) | Leachate microbial communities from a municipal landfill in Southern Ontario, Canada - Leachate well 137-91 | ecosystem: Engineered > Solid waste > Landfill > Unclassified | place...
GGCGTTTATACCGGAAGGCGCAACTATTGCCGTAAGCGATGACGAGGGGCACTTTGAAAAAACCTGTAAACCCAGAGCTTGCGCTGCAGCCTGTGCCGCCTGCGACATTTTTTTGAAATTAGCCCACATATTTTCGATGCCGTCTTTCTTAATCAAAGCAATGCTTGTTTTTAAGCCTACTATCAAATTTACTCCCGGCGTAAACGGCGTATCGTTTTTCTCGTATGCTTTTAAGGCCTTAGCCAGGCTAAAGTAATATTTAGGAAGAGTCGAATTCTTCATAAAATTTTTCGCCTTTTCGCTAACGCTCATAAATGAAAGCCCCGGGGGAAGCATAAAGCCTTTCTGGGAGCCGCTCACGACAATATCAACTCCCCACTCATCCGTTAAAAGCGCATCTTGGCCCAAACCGCTTATGGCATCTACTATCAGCAAAATATTTTTATCTTTAGTCAAAGAGCCTATTCCTTTAATATCAAAAACTGTTGCGGTCGACGTTTCGCATAAGGTAGTAAATATGCCTTTAATGTCTTTATTCTCATCCAGCATTTTCTTTACAGCTTCGACGCTAGGCCCGCTTCCTGAGGCAACGTCCATTTGGACGACATCAAGGCCGTAACTTTTTGTTATTTCCGCCCAGCGTTCGCCGAATTTTCCGCCAACGATTACAAGAACTTTATCTTTTGCGCAAAATAAATTAGTTACTGCCGCTTCCATTGCTCCGGTGCCGGAAGAAGCAAAAGTCAAAACAGGATTTTTTGTGCAAAAAACATATTTTAATCCTTCATTTATTTCTTTAAGTATTTCGATAAATTCATCGGTTCTGTGGTGCATTATCTCAGCTGCCAAAGCTTCACGGACTACAGATGGTACAGGAGAAGGCCCTGGAGTCATCAAATATCTACGTTTCATTGTCCCTCCTTTCTAATATTGTGTGTTATTTTATTATTCAAATATTATTTTTTTTCTTTAGTTGAAATAATCACTTCGTCAACTATGCCGTATTCTTTTGCTTCCTGTGCGCTCATAAAATAATCCCTGTCGGTATCTTCTTTTACTTTTTCAAGTGTTTTTCCCGTATGATTAACAAGAATTTCATTTACTTTTTCCCTAAGACGGAGAATTTCTTTGGTCTGACGGGAAATATCTTCTGCGCTGCCTTGCACCCCTCCCCATGGCTGGTGAATCATAATCCGTGAGTTAGGAAGTGTAAACCTTTTTCCCTTTGTGCCTGCGCAAAGTAAAAGCGCCCCCATAGAAGAAGCCTGGCCTATGCAATAAGTTGCTACTTCGCATTTTACAAATTGCATTGTGTCATAGATGGCAAGTCCTGCCGTAATGACCCCGCCGGGGGTGTTTATGTATAAATTTATGTCTTTGTTTACATCTTCCATCTGCAAAAACAGCATCTGCGCTATTATGACATTTGCTATGTTATCGTCAATTGGAGTCCCTACAAAAACTATCCTGTCTTTAAGAAGCCGCGAGTAGATATCGTATGCTCTTTCAACCCTGCCTGACTGTTCAATTACCATTGGAACATACATCTGATTTTTCATTTTCTACTCCTTTCTTGCTAATTCAGGTAAAGTTATTCGTATTTTGCTACGCTCAATAAAAATCCAAGAACAACTTCTCCTAAATTATTTTCTGCTTTAAGGCCTTCCTTTTTTGCTATAGCTTCCAGGATGTAATACAATTTTATTTCATCCTCTGCGAGAGGTTTTAATTTATCCTCTATTTCTTTTTTATATTTTTCGATATCTTCATCGGGGACGTTACGAAGCTTTAAATTATGGATTTCCCGGTTAACCAGTTCCTTATGATAATGCTCTACTTCTTTTTGAGGAAGAGCAACATCAATAGCTTTTAAAAGATGCTGGCTTATCTGGCTGTCTATTCTTTTTCTGCGTTCGCGAAGTTTTTCTATGGAGATTTCCACCCGGACAGCGTCTTTAAACTCCGCTGTATTCGCATACCCGGCCCATTTACATAATTCATCGTCAGTTAAATCCTTATCCAGGGTCTTTTTGATTCCTTCTTTAAGATTGGCAATTACTTTTTCAATTTCATCTTCCTTTACTTCAAATTTCTTTTCTTTTATTTTTATTTCGCGATAGTCGCTTTCTTTTAACTCAACTTCCGGTTTTATGTCAAACTCAGCCGTAAAGGAAAGACTGGTATCGGTAAGTTCAACATCATAAATACGCGGAAGGCCCGCAGGGTGCATCTTCGCCTCAGCCAATGCTTTTTCATAATATATAGGAAGCATTTTGTGCAAAAATTCTTCTTTTAAGGCTTTTGAATGGTGCTTTTCCAGGATTTCAAGCGGGGCTGTGCCGGCCCTAAAACCCGCTACCTTAATATTCTTTCCTATCTCTTTGTAAGCGGTTTTTTTCTCGTTTATGAAATCTTCCCCGCTTAACTCTGCCTTTAATATTCTTTTTAGCTTATCTACTTTTTTAATTTCTACTTTCATTGTTACCTCCGATGCTACATGGAGAAATCTTTTCCTAAATAAATTTCTCTTGCTTTAGGGTCGTTTATTAAATCATTGGAACTGCCGGAAATAAGAATACGGCCTTCAGCTATCAGGTACGCTCTGTCGGTTATGGAAAGGGTCTCTCTTACGTTGTGGTCGGTAAGTAAAATTCCTATGCCTTTTCTTTTTAATTCGACTATTATTTCTTTTGCTTCACCGACGACAATAGGGTCTATTCCTGAAAAAGGTTCATCCAAAAGCAAAAAAGAAGGGTTTGTTACCAGCGCCCTTGTAATTTCCAGGCGCCGCATTTCACCGCCGCTTAAAGTGTAGGCTTTGTTTTTACGTAGATGCGAAATATTCAACTCTTTTAAAAGTTCCTCAAGCCTTTTGATGCGTTCTATTCTTGTAAGCGGAAGCATCTCTAAAATTGCCATTATGTTGTCCTCGACCGTCAGTTTTCGAAAAATTGAAGGCTCCTGCGAAAGGTAACCCATGCCGTAACGCGCCCTGATATGTATCGGCAAATTGGTGATATCCTGATTGTCAAAAAGAATGCTCCCCTCATCAGGCGCAATTATACCTACAATCATATAAAAGCTGGTGGTTTTACCGGCTCCGTTAGGGCCGAGCAGCCCTACGATTTCTCCGCGTTTTACAGAAAGCGAAACGCCTCTGACAACGCTTTTTGTTCCGTAAGACTTCGAAAGGTTATTTACTTCCAGGAGTTTCATTTTTTTTAGAAAAATAAATTAAACGGGGGCTGCCTTCAAGGACTACGTTTTTACTATCTCCAGTATACGTAGCTTTGTCGGCAAAAGCTATATTATTGTCTTTTACTATTTTTACGTGCCCCTCTGCCACTATTTTCATTTTTGTTTTATCTTTTGTATCGAAATAAACCGTAGCTTTATCGGAAAAAAGCTTACCCTGCGCATTGTCGACGACAACATTATTGTTGAATATTGCAAGGCCGTCGTTATACCTCATTTCAAGAGGCCCTACGCAGGTTACGGTAACAAATGTGCCGTCTTTGTTTGGTATCTTAAGTTCTACATTATCCTGCAAATCGGCATTCATGGTTTGTTTATCTATCTTTGCTTTTTCCGATTTTACAGTAATCGTATCTTTATTGGAATAATATTTTCCTTCCATGTTATTGATATTAACGGAATTATTTTGCATAACGGCTTCGGTTCCTTTTACTTCCCAGTCCTTGGAGCCGTCTTCTTTAACATTAGAAAGATAAAAATCTTTTATTTTCTGCTCAGAACCTGCCTCCGGGCTTACGGGGGAAGTCGCTTGCGCAAAAACGGAAAAATGTACAAGCAGGCAAATCAATAACAGAAAAGTTTTTTTTATTAGCATTGTTTATTTCTCCGTAAAAACCTGAAGAACATTTACTATACCAGATTACAATTCAAAGTCAACAATAAACCCTATTTTCTGGGGCTTTTTACAATCTCGATGACCCTTTCTTCAAGGTGTTGAGCCTTAAATATAAGTTCTACTACTTCCCTGACTGCTCCCTGGCCGCCGCCCTTTGCTGTAATATAAGATGCGTATTTTTTAACCATCTGCGGCGCATCAGAAACAGTGACTGCAACTCCTACGCGTTCCATAAGGCCGATATCTATAAGGTCATCGCCCATAAAACAGATATTTTCCGGGTTCACTTTATATTTGGAAGAAATTTTAGAAAGCACGCTTTCTTTGGGCAGTATCCCGCCTATAACTTCACTAACGTGCATATCCTGCGCGCGCCTGCGCACGACAGCAGAACTTTTTGCGGTTAAAAAAACGGTTTTAATTCCTACTTTATCCAGGAGGAAAATCCCAAGCCCGTCCTTAACGTTAAAAATTTTTAATTCCCTTCCTTTGTCGTCGTAAATAATCTCTCCCTTGGTCAGCACGCCGTCAACATCCAGTATCAGAAATTTGACTTTTTTGAATAAATCAATTTTTTTCTTGTTAGTTTTTTTGCTCATTTTGCAGATTTTTTAGCTTTAGCTGATTATAATATTCCTGCAGCAATCAAATCTTGAACGTCAAGCATTCCGACCGGACAATAGTTTTTATCTACCACAGGCACTTCGTCTATTTTCTTTCCTTCGAGGACTTTAAGCGCCTGAGATGCCAAATCGTCATCTTTAACTACTACCGGCCCTTTAGTCATTACGTCTTTTACTTTTTTTCTGAGGAGGTTCGGGTAACGTTCAAGGTTTCTTCTTAGGTCACCATCGGTGAATATCCCTACGAGTTTGCGGGAAGAATCAACAACGGAAGCTGCTCCGGCATGCGCAGAAGTTATTTTTACCAAAACATCTTTGACCAGCATGTCCTGCCCTACTATGGGGTTAAATCTTTTTTTACGCATAATATCTTTTACCTTAAGGAGAAGCTTCCTTCCTAAAGAGCCTCGCGGATGGAAAAACGCAAAATCCTTTTCCTTAAAACCTTTTATTTTCTGAAGTACAACAGAAACAGCATCGCACGCGGCAAGCATTGCCGTAGTTGAAGTTGTGGGCGCCAAGCCCAGCGGGCAGGCTTCTTTGTCTATCTTTACATTTATAAATCCGTCGACATAGCGGCTTAAGCTTGAGCGTAAGTTTCCTGTAATTGCAATTATCTTTGCGCCAATCTGGCGGATAAAAGGAATGAGATTTTTTATCTCTTCGGTTTCTCCGCTGTAAGATAACACAACTACAACATCTTTTTCTTCGATTCTTCCCAGGTCGCCGTGGACAGCTTCTGCTGCATGCAGCCAAAAACTGGATGTTCCGGTTGATGAAAGCGTTGCAGAAAATTTTTGCCCGATTATTCCTGCTTTACCCATGCCTGTTACAACTATTTTGCCACGGCAAGTCGAAAGTATGCGTATGGCGTTTAAAAAATTTTCATCCAAACTGTCCTCGAGGCTGGCAATGCCTTCTGCTTCTATGGAAAGCACTTCTTTTGCCCAATTGATTATTTCCTTTGGCTTAAACCTGTCCATTTATAGCCTCCCTTATCTTTGCTACCCTTGAAATAAGGCTGTTTAGCTTATGTATGTTATAGGATGTGTGTTTGTCCGATAATGCTTTTTTAGGGTCAGGATGGACTTCCATAAACAAGCCATCTATGCCGCATGCAACCCCGGCAAGGCTTAACGACTCAACAAATTCGCTGTCTCCGCCTGAAATCCCGCGGCCAGCAGACGGCCTTTGCAGGGAATGCGTAACGTCGAAAATTACAGGATAACCCATTTTTTTCATTATCGGGAAAGACCTGAAATCAACCACAAGATTGTTGTATCCGAAAGAAGTACCTCTTTCGGTGATAAGTATATTTTTATTCCTGCAGAATTCTATCTTTTCTACTATGTGCTTAACATCCCGGGGCGCTAAGAATTGCCCTTTTTTTATGTTTATTATTTTTTTTGTTTTCGCAGCTTCCACTATCAAGTCTGTCTGCCGGCATAAAAAAGCAGGTATTTGTATTACATCTAAAATGTCTTTTACATATTTTATCTGGTGCCTGCAATGGATGTCGCTTAATACAGGGACATTCAGGCGCTTTTTGATATTCTCAAGTATTTTTATTCCTTGGCTTAGCCCCGGGCCCCTAAACGATTTTAAGGAAGTTCTGTTGGCTTTGTCGAAACTTGCCTTAAAAATAAATACTAGCGGACTTGCGGCAGTTAAATCCTTAAGGTATGCGGCTATATCGTAAGCCTTACGCTTGTCTTCTATTACGCAAGGTCCGGCAATAAAAATAAATTTGTTTTTATATTCAAGCATTTTACACCATGAAAAGATTTTTGCTGGAAAAATTCGGGTCCGCAGTTATATTTAATCCAAGCCTGCGTAATCCGGCTTCGTCTCCGGGAGTCGGAATATGAGTTAAGTGTATCTCGCAATTTTTTAGCTCTTTTAGTTTTTCCATTGCAATCTGCGCTGCAGGGTTGGCAGCTGCGCTTATGGATAAGGCAATCATGGTTTCTTCGAGATCTAAATTGACTGCCTTCTCATTCAGGGTATCCTTTTTTAAGTTTTGTATAGATTCAAGTATGTTTGGAGCGAGCAGGTGTATTTTATCCGGTATTTCCGCAAGGAACTTTATTGAGTTTAAAACAACGCTGGATGCCGAATGCATAAGCCCGGAATTTTTTCCGGTAATTATTTTACCCGATAGAAGTTCGATTGCGGCTCCGCAGAATATATTATCGCTGCCTTTATTTTTTTGCTGGGCTTCCTGTGCGGCTTTGCGCGCCGGCTCAACTACTTTTCTATCTTCCTGGTTAAGGCCGAATTCTTCCATAAGAAGCTCAATCCTTCGCACCGAATCACTATCGGCAAAACCCATAGCGTATTCGCAGGTATATCTGAAATATCTTCTTATGATTTCTTGTTTAGCTGCTTCCTGCACGATGCTGTCATTGATTATGCCAAAACCTGCCCTGTTTACTCCCATATCTGTCGGGGATTGATAAACCAGTTCTTTGCCGGTTATTTTAGTAAGAATTCTTTTGACTACTGGAAATACTTCGACATCCCTATTGTAGTTAACGCTGGTTTTTTTGTATGCTTCAAGATGAAATGGGTCAATAAGGTTAAAATCTTTTATGTCAGCAGTAGCTGCTTCGTAAGCTACATTAACCGGGTGTTTAAGCGGTATGCTCCAAATCGGAAAAGTTTCGAACTTCGCATATCCGGATTTTAAGCCTTTTTGATGGTCGTGATACAGCTGGGAAAGGCAGGTTGCAAGCTTTCCGCTTCCCGGGCCCGGCCCGGTAACAACTATCAGCGGTTTTTTTGTTTCTATATATTCATTTGCGCCATAACCTTTTTCGCTGACTATCACATCGATATCAGTGGGATAGCCCTTTGTGAATTTATGCGTATATACTTTTATGTTTCTGCGTTCAAGCTTGTTTTTAAATATTTTTGCCGCAGGCTGGCCGTCGAAACGTGTTATTACCACAGCTAAAACGTCTATGTCGCGGCTGCGCAAATCATCTATGAGCTTAAGGGCATCTGCATCGTAAGTAATTCCGAAATCAGCCCTTATTTTTCTTCTTTCGATGTCTCCGGCATAAATACAAAGTATTATTTCAGCCTTGTCTTTTAATTGCTGAAGCAGGCGTATTTTTACGTTAGGGTCATAACCCGGAAGGACTCTTGCTGCGTGATAATCAAACAAAAGCTTTCCTCCAAATTCGAGGTAAAGCTTGTTGTTAAACCTTTTTACTCTCTCAAGAATTTCTGCGGTTTGCTCTTTGAGGTATTTCTCATTGTCGAAGCCAAGTTTTCCTGTAGTCATTTTTTCTCCCGTGGATTTGTTGTTGCCCAATGTCAGTTTCTATCTATGCTGCTTAAGGCAGCTTCAACCTTTTGCAAATCTTCCTCAGTGTCTACGCCGACAGAATCAAACTTTGTTTCAATTACTTTTATTTTATATCCGGCTTCAATCGCGCGTAACTGTTCAAGGCGTTCGGCTTTTTCTAAATACGAAGAAGGCAAATTTTTAAAAGTATACAAAAAATCTTTTGTATACGCATAAATGCCTAAATGCTTGTAATGTTTCTTCTCTGGCGCGCTGTCTCTATGGTATGGTATGGGATAACGCGAAAAATAAATCGCGAAGTCGTTTTTATCGCATACTACCTTTACAACATTCGGATTGTTTACGTCTTCCTCTTTTTCAATCAGCCTTTTTACAGTTGCCATTATGGTAGTAGGGGTATTAACCATTTCACTGGCAAGGCTGTCTATAACTGAATGGTGCATAAGAGGCTCATCTGCCTGGATGTTGATAACTATTTTTGCATCAATGTCGCGTACCGCTTCCGCTATCCTATCGGTTCCGGATTGATGTTGGGTCGAAGTCATAACAGCTTTCGCACCGAATTTTTCAGCTGCTTCTTTTATTTTAATGTCGTCGCAGGCGATAATCAAATCATCAAGCGAGCTTGCTTTTGCTGCCGATTTCCATACCCACTCAATTAAAGTTTTTCCGCAAAGCTGGCGCAGCAACTTATGCGCAAGCCTGCTGGATTCGTAACGAGCCGGAATAACTCCGATTACCTCTATGCTATTTCGCATTAATTCTTTGCAGTAATTCTTTTTTACTTGTTGTTGCGGCGCCCAATTTCTCAACGACTATACCAGCCGCGAAATTGGAAATCAAAGCCGCATCGTAAAAACTTGCCCCGGCGGAAAGCGCAAGGGTAAAAGCTGAAATGACGGTATCTCCTGCTCCGGTTACATCAAACACTTCCAGGGCCGTCGTAGGTATATGATAGTGAGAATTGTCCGCAAAAAGCATCATGCCATCCTCTCCCAAAGTAATAAGCAATGATTTAGGGTTAAGGCGCTCCATTATAGCTTTTCCTAAAAGCGGAATTTCTTCCTTGCTTCGTATTTTCATATTAGCCGCAGCCTGAGCTTCTTTAAGGTTCGGGGTAAGCGAGGTAACATTAGTATAATAATCGATATGTTCCTCTTTGGGGTCAACTGTCACAATTTTTTTCTTACGTGTACAAAGCTCAACTAAATCCCCCACCATGTTGGGATTAATAACGCCCTTTCCGTAATCTTCTATAATAACCGCGTCAAATTTATTTATGTTTTGCGATATTTTCTTAAATAACATCCTGCTCGTATCGTAAGAAAGAAATTCGACCGATTCCCAATCAAGACGGACAATTTGCTGGTGTTGCGCGATTATGCGCGTTTTAAGGGTAGTGGGCCGGTTTTTATCTGCGACAATCAGCTCCGTCCCTATGCCGCCATTTTTGATAAGCGAAGATAAAACATTTCCGAAGTGGTCGCGCCCCAGGCAGCCGCAGAGGCTCACTTTTGCTCCCAGGGAAACAAGATTTAAGCCGACATTAGCCGCGCCTCCGCAGACGAAATTTTCCCGGTTCGCCCACACAACCGGAACCGGCGCTTCAGGAGAAACTCTTTCAACCTTTCCGAAAATATAATGGTCAAGGACCAGGTCTCCCACAACCATAATATTTTTGTTTTTAAAGCGTGAAATTATTTTGGCAAGTCTGTTTTTTTGAATCTTCATACCGATATAATTATTTGCGCCGACAATTTCATGTTTGCCTTACGGGGTATAGCTTCTTAAATTTCTAATTATATCACGCAAACGGAAAAAATCTACTTTTTTAAAGCCAGCCGCGCTGTCCAAAATACCGCATTGTTCCTATTAATTCTTTACTTTCCGTTGGCTGGTGCGCTTCTATTACTTTGAGTAAATCCTGGCGCGCAAGATGCGTGGAAACCTGCAAGGAATCAAAATCCCCGTTTGTCGGCGAAAGATGATCGTGCAGCCCTTTTATGCCATGCAAATGAAATCCGAACAAATAATCGCCGAAATTACCAAGCAGGCTGTCTTTTTCTATGATACCTAAATGTTCTTGCGCCATGGCGTGGCCTGTGTCATGCCAATAAAGGAGCCCTTTGCCGCTTAATTTCTTCAGAAAAAATCCGATTTCTTCATTGTTCGGTATTTCATTCGGATAATAGCGGTTCTCAAGGCCGATTTTTATATTTTTTTGGAATGCATATTCCATTATCTCCTCCAGACTTTTCATGACGCTGTCAAGATATGGCTGTTTTTTTTCTTCGCGAAGCTTTAATATTTCTTTTCTGAGCATGGCTGCTTCTTCTGAATCAATCCTCCCCTGATTGTATAAGCCTATAAGCTCCTTTATATATTTGGTTTCCATTTCAATTGTCCCTGCATGTATAATTACGATTTTAGCATTAAGCTTTACTGCAGTATCTATCGTCTGTTTTGTATGTTTAACCGCACATTCCCTCTCGCTTTCGGCTAAAGCCGAAAGGTAGTAATAATTTGTAAAAAAGCGGTGAAAGAGATTCTGCGCCGGAAGCGGGCAAAAGTTATGCACGCTTACAACGCTTATGCCGAAATCAGCAAGAATTGGCGTAATCTCGTTAAGGCGCGCGGCTGTAAAATTATAACCCAGCTCAACAGCTTTTATGCCAAGCTTCTTTATTCCGGAAAGCATCTGAGTCAAATTGCAGTTTTCAGAATAATTCCATGTTGTAGAGATAGCAATCATAGTCTTTTATTTTGTTAAGGTGCCAGATTACAGATAGTAGATTGCGGGTGTTTTTTATCTGCCATCGGCCTTTGGCGCACAAACCAGCGGAGGGCTCCAGTTACATTTTATCGAATGTCGTGCTTGTTTTACGCTCTTTTTCCTTCTTCTCCAGTTCCTGCTCGTCATCTTCGAAAATCATATTGCCGGTGCGTTTCGACGAAGAATCTTCGCCCATTAAAGTATTTCTTTCCTCGTAATTCTCAAGCAACTGAGACAGCCTCGCACCTAAATGCTTTTTGATGGTTTTTAATTTCTTTTCGTAATAGGACACCAGTTTCTGGTTTTTCATTAAAATTTCTTTTTCGGTTTTTTCGTATGCCTCCTTGTCTGCCAGTTCTTTATCCTTCGGAAAACATTCTTTCAGCACATCTTGCCAATAGCGGACGAGGTCTTCTTTGTTGCCTTCTTTCGCCATTCTTATCTCATCTTCCAATTCTTTTTCCAAATCTATTCTTAATTCGTAAGAAGTCTTTGTTCTATCGTATTCGCCTTTTATTTTTTCCAGTTTATCTTGGACGCCTCTGTATTCTCTGATTAAATTTCGCAAGCGGGAAATATCCATATTACCTCCCTTATTAGGCTAAAATCAGTCATTCTTTATTTCTCTGCCGTTTATGTTGTATGCCGGCCTGTATATTTCAAGAACTTCTCCTGTGTCTCTATCCACGAAAACCCAGACTTCGCCATCCGGCTCCTTAAAATTATAAAGCACGGCCTGGTATTTTTTCATAAAGCCTCTTTCAAAAAGTTTAAAATTTGGAGAATTTATTATATCAGCCATCATGTTTACTCTTTCGCGCCACCGCTTATTGTCTTTATCATAAATAATTTCAACGCCCGGCAGATAAAAACCCTTCTGAGTCAGCGCTTTGCTGGCTGCTTCTACGATTTCATATTTGCCTAATTCTTTTTTTAAGGCATAGGAAGGAAGCAGATATAAACAAGTCATCAGCATAACGGCTAGAAATATCGATTTCTTTACCATACATACACCCCCTTGATATATGTATTATACGCATTACTAAAATAATCTGCAATACCTTAAATTTACAATCCTCTTACAGCAATTGGGCGGAAACGTAATCGCAGAATAAAAAGCCCTTTTTCGTTGCGCTGACGCCTTTATATTGCTTATTTTTCATAAGGTATTTAAGGAAATTTTCCTTTACGAGCAAGCTTACAACGTCTTTTTCGAGAGCCATAAAATCAAAACCGGTTTTTCCCTTAAACCAGTCAAAATCAATGCCTTTTTTTGTGCGTATTTTTATTGCAGCTGTTTCAAGCGCGCTTTTCTTTGCGGATAATTTTTCAAAAGAAGAAACTACGGATTTTTCTCTTTTTATCCGTTTAACATATTCCCCGATATCCGAAATATTTTTTGACCTTACGCCATTTAAAAACGATGCTGCGCTGACGCCTAATCCTAAGTAGGGGTTGTTTTCCCAGTAGTTTAAATTATGCTTGCATTCAAACCCGGCCTTTGAGAAATTTGAAATTTCATACTGCAGAAATTCTTTTTGCGGCAAATAATCCATAGCCAGCTTATACATCCTGGCAGACACGCTATCAGGCAGCTGTGTTATGGTTTTGGCTTTTAGTTTTTTGAAAAGCTGGGTTGAGCGTTCGTATGTCAGCGAATAACAGGAAATGTGTTTTACCGGCAATTTTGCGGCTTTCGCCAGCTCTTTTTGCCAGGCATCAAGCGTCTCATTCCAGACGCCAAAAATTAAATCCATATTCAGATTAACAAAACCATTTTGGAAGGCCAGGTAAACGGCATCCTGGGCCAAGCGGCTGTTATGAATCCTGCCAAGGGCTTTTAATTTAGTGTCGTTTAATGACTGAACCCCGATGCTTATGCGGTTTACGCCGTAATCATACAAAAGCCTGGCTTTATCTTTTGAGAGGCTTTCAGGATTTGCTTCTACTGTAAATTCGAGGCAATTTCCTGAAATTCCAGTCAACGCTGTGAGAAGTTTTTTAAGTAAAGCGCGGTCTACGCTGGTAGGGGTTCCTCCGCCTATGTAAATAGTGTGAAATTTTTCATCTAAGCGTTTAATTTGTTTAGTAAGCGCATCTATGTAACTATGCGCCAGGCCTTTTTCGTAGCGAACGCTGTAGAAGTCGCAATACAAACATTTCTTAACGCAAAAGGGTATGTGTATATACAATGATTTTTTCATTTTATGGTATAATTATAATGCCAAAATTGTAAGCTGCAAGATATAAGGCCGAAAAGCATAAATAAAATTAAATCTAAACCATCCATATTCAATGGAAAAAAGTATCTATATTTTACATTGTCCTCCTTCGTGGCTTAAAACCGCTCCGCTTTCCCTGGTTTACCTTGAAAACTACCTTAGAAATAACGGCGCTATCGTTAAGGTAAAAGATATGAATGCCGAGTTTTTCCGGTATATGAAAGTTCAGCCGAAAGGCTGGCTTGCTTTAAACAATAATTTTGAAGAGAATTTATTTGATGAAAAAAGCTCGTCCGTATTATTGGAAAATTTATATCATGAAATCAAGGATTACGAATACATAGGTTTTTCTCTTCTTAACAGAAACAGCAGTTTTTCATTCAAGCTTGCACAAAAAATCAGGGAAATGTTTCCGTCTAAAAAGCTGATTTTCGGAGGGCCGCAAGCGCTTTTTCTTGACCATCAAAATAAACTCGACAGAAATTCTTTCTGGGTAATAGGCGAAGGCGAATATGCTACGGCAAAAATAATAAACGGCGCTGCGGAAAAAATCCAGCGTTTCAAAGAACTCGAAAACCTCGATGAGCTTCCTTTCCTTGATTTCAGCTGTCTTGAGGTGAAAAATTATTCAAATTCCATGCCTCTCTTAAGTTCCCGGGGTTGTAAATTCAACTGTAATTTTTGTTCTGAAAAAAAATTATACAATAAATTCAGGCAGCACAGCCCGGAATACGTTCTTGATTTAATGAAATATCTGGCTGATAAACATAAAACAAATACTTTTGTATTCTGCGACTCTATGATAAATACCAGCAACCAATGGCTTGGGGAATTCTGTAAAAAACTAATCCAAAGGCGCCTTAAAGTAAAATGGGAAGCTCAGATGCGGGTGGATGCGGCTTTTAATGCAGAACTCGGCAGATTAATGAAAGAAAGCGGCTGTTATAATCTTTTCATAGGCCTTGAGAGCGCTTCAAGTACTACGCTGAAAAACATGAACAAAGGTTTTAACCCTGAGATTGCTCTGGGGTTTTTTAAGAAGTTAAAAGAGGCGGATTTGCACTTTGAAATAAGCCTTATATTCGGTTATCCCGGAGAAACAAGCGCTGATTTTAGCGAAACTCTCGATTTTGTCGTAAAAAATAAAAAAATTATCCCTAAGATTGCCCAGGCCAATCCTTTTGTTGATTATATGGGCAATTTTTCAAGGGGAACTTTTCCAAGCGCAGAGGCCAGAAAAAAAGTTAAATTGTTTTTGCGCGCTGTTGAAACAGAAAAAATAAAATATACCAAAAGTTTTATCAATAATCTTGCATATTGATGAATATTAAACTCATCACAACCGAAAAAGCCCTTTCTCCTACGCAAATAACCCTTGCTGACTATTGCCTTAATCCTTATCGGGGCTGCGAATTCGGCTGTCTTTATTGTTATTCAATGGAAAACAAAAACATCAAAACGCTGAAAAGCCCTCAGGAAGTTGGAGCGAAAATAAATATCGATGAGATTTTGAGGCGCCAGCTTAAATTCTTAAATCCAAAACGCGTATTGCTGGGTTCTACCACGGAATGTTTTCAATATGCAGAGCTAAAATACCGGCTTACTGAAAGAGTGCTAAAGACGCTTAATGAATTCAATATTCCTTATACAATTTTAACCAAATCGCACCTCATAAAAGAATACCTCTGGTTGATTTCGCAAAATAAGCAAAATAAAATTTATTTTACCCTCAACTGCGAACCGATAAAACTTTTGGAATTAAAATCATCAGCACAAGCAGAGCAATTGGAAGCAATTAAGCAAATACGGAAAATGAGTATCGATTTAAGAATCCATATTGGCCCCTTTATACCCTATCTTTCCACTCTCAGAGAACTGGAAAGCATAATACCGGCTGGCATAAAAGAATTGGATATTGAGCTTTATCATCATAAAATGGGAAATTTCGGAAAAATTCTAAAACTGATAGAATGCAGGTTTGGCAGCGATTTTGCAGCGAAAATATCTTCAGTCTACGAAAATGAGAGTACATACTTAAGTTTCTCGCGTGAGTTAAGGAACGATTTACCGGATTTCAAAAAAAAATTCAAGGGTATTTCCTTATTCTACATTGTTCCCGATTTCGATAAGTTTTACGATAAAAATATTAATTACGAATGCAAACTCGAATAAAACAGTATGAAAAGCCCTTTTTTTAGCGTAATTATACCTACTTACAACCGAAAGCAATTTTTAAAAATAGCGCTTACTTCTGTATCCGCGCAAACTTTTGATAATTACGAAATTATCTTAGTTGACGACGGCTCAACCGATGGAACCGGTGAAATGATAGAAAAATTGCGCTGCGAGGGCCAAGGCAGTATAAAGAATATTAAATATTTCCGTAAAGAAAACAAAGGCCCTGCTTCAGCGCGAAATTTCGGAATAAAACAGGCAGCCGGTAAATTTATCTGCTTTTTGGATTCAGATGACAGGTTTAGAAGCGATAAACTGGAAACAAGCTATGAATTTATGCAAAAATACCCTAAATATAAAATATTCCATACGGAAGAAATATGGTATAGAAACGGCGCGCTCCTGCCGCAAAAAATTTACCACAAAAAACCAAGCGGAGACGTTTTTAAGGAGGCAGTTAAAATGTGCTCTATAAGCATATCGACCGCAGTCATAAAAAAGGACATTTTTGAAGAAATAGGCACCTTTGACGAAATTATGCCTGCCTGCGAGGATTACGATTTCTGGCTTCGCGCAACTAATAGATACAAGGTTTTTCTTATACCCTTTTACCTTACCATAAAAGAAGGCGGGCACGCCGGACAGCAGTCATTTAAATATCCGGCAATGGATACTTTCAGGATTTATGCCCTTAAAAAAATACTTGAATCAAATGAGCTTTGCGGTGATAATTTTAAAATTGCAGCGGAAGAGCTAAAGCGAAAATGCAAAATATTCATAAAAGGCGCCTTAAAACGCGAAAAATTTAAAGAAGTGGCTTATTATCAGTCGCTTATGGAAAAATTTTAACCCTAAATGCTTTATATTTTAAAAAATAAACTTCAAGAAAGCTTTAATTTTACGCCGAACAAAAACCAGCTGCGCGATATAGAGCGCCTTGTTTTTGAAATTATGCGTAGGGAAAACTGCCCAATGAATGAAATATTTTCCTATCTTCAGGATAAATCCGGGGTTGAAAAGCATGGCGGCAGAAATAAGTTTTTTGCGATAAAAAACTCATTAATTGCGCTCCGCTACCCTTTAACTAGCGCGAATGGGAAAATAGATACAAAAAGGATATTCCTAAACCAGGTACACACACCAATTAAGGAAAATATGCCGGTTAACAAAGATTTTAAGCCTTCCAAAATTTTCGTAGAGAAAGAAGTTAAAAAAAGTTATCTGGTAAGAAATTTTCATGAAAAGTTTCCCGATGTGTCCATTGAGGAAATAAATCTTTACAGCGATTATTTAAAAAACAATAAGTTCCATATTCAAAAGCTAAAGGAGCCGATAGTTTTTCTTATCAGGGAAAAATGGGATTTTCTTAAGCCCTGCCCCTGCACGAAAGTGCATTTAGGCTGCGGTTATTGGATACTTAATCTTGGTTTCGGCTGCCCGTTTGATTGCTCATATTGTTTTCTGCAATGCTATGCAAATTTTCCGGGAATAATACTTCCGGCCAACATCGAAGATTTTTTTACTGAATTCGACGCATTACATAAGAATTTTAAAAAGCCTATACGCATAGGCACAGGGGAATTTTGCGATTCTCTTGCCCTGGATGAGATAACCGGATATTCAACAAAACTTATACCTTACTTTAAAGACAAAAATGTTTTTTTTGAATTTAAAACAAAAAGCAACAAAATAGCAAATCTTTTAAATATTACGCCTTCAAAAAATATCGTAATTTCCTGGTCTCTCAACCCCCAGCTTCTTATCGAAAAAGAAGAAGTCGCAACCGCAAGCCTCAAAGACCGCCTTTCTGCGGCAAAAACATTGCAGCAGAAAGGCTATAATGTGGCATTCCATTTTGACCCTATAATTTACAGCGAAAACTGGGAAAAACTTTACGAACAAACAATCGAATGCTTATACTCCCATCTTAAGCCGCCTTTTTCCTGGATAAGCCTGGGAACGCTGCGTTCCCACAGAAGCCTTAAGGCGGTTAACGAGCTGCGTTTTCCTGAAAGTAATATTTTCTACGGAGAATTGTTTATAGGCGAAGATAAAAAATTAAGGTATCCTTCATTTTTAAGGAGAGAAATTTACAAAAATATGGTACAATGGATAAGATCACATGACGAGCATAGCCCGGTTTATCTTTGCATGGAAAATAAGGAAATGTGGGGTTTTTTAAAGAAAGATTCAACTACAGAAATAGAAAAATACCTTTTAAAATATGATTAGGAAAACCTGGCGGCACAACAGTTTAAAGGAAAGTTTCATCGGCGCCTTCCGCGGCATAACCATAATACTTAAGAGCGAAAGATACGCAAGAATAGTAAGTATTTACGGGTTGTTAATAATTTTGCTTTCGATTGTCCTTGGGGCTTCGCTTGTTGAAATTGCACTTCTAGTCGCAGTAATTACCCTGGTTCTGGTAGCGGAAATTTTCAATGCAATAGTTGAAAATATAATGAATATAGTAAAGCCTTACAGAGACCCTCATATAAAGGTATTAAAAGAAGCTTCAGCGGGAATGGTGCTCCTGGCTTCATTTGGCGCGGCTATTGTGGGCTGCTTAATACTTCTTCCCAAAATAATTCGTATATTCAGATAGGTTAATAGCGTTTTACTATTTCTGTGTGCGGATAGTAATGCTTTATTATTTCCTGGTAGGTAAAGTTCTCTTTAGCCATAAATTGCGCTCCTTCCTGGCACATGCCCACACCATGGCCGAAACCGGCGCCCCAAAAAAATATCATTTTCGCTTTTTTATGCGGAGAAAACTTTATGTCGACCTTAAAGGAAGAGCTACGTAATTTATCGAAATAATTGCGTATATTGAAATCACCTTTCACAAGTATTTTATCTTTCGGGGTTTTGACTTGTATCACTTTATACGCGGCGCAGGAAATCTTTTCCGAAGGGGTAATCGAAATTATATCGCGAAGCGGATAGCCAAATGCCAGTTGAAAGTCTTCTTCATCGTAAATTCTTTGCCAGCGGTAGTTACTTTTATATGAATGCGAGCAAAAACTTTCAGGAAACCCGGTGAACCAGTTTTCTTCTTCGTAAGGGGATGTTAAACAGCCATTTTTCTTCGAATCGAAATTTTGCGCGTAATATTCTTTTTTGCCGAAAACATCGTTTCGCAGGCATCCTCCGCAATTTGCATGATAAGTTGCTTCAATGGGTTCCGATTTATACAGAATAACTTGCCCTCTGGTTTCATCAACCGCCCGGTTGGTTAAAGGTACTTCGACGGACATGCCCTGATAAACCTGGCAATGAGTATCGGCGCAAACATCAAAATCGCTGTTTGGATGGCGCTGCTGGCGTATGCATCTAAATGCGAGAGTGCGCGCCGCAACTGCCTGCGCATAAAGCGCTTCTTTGTTCGAATTTGCTGGAATTTCGGAAGGCAAAACCCCGTAGAGATATTCCTCTATCCCTAAAATATTGACAAGCGTTATATCCTTATCCGCAGTAAGCTTGAAATCTCCCCTATAGATTCTATCGATTTTTTTATGCCAAAAATTAGCACGGCCATAGCTTACATCAAGAATGTAAAAAGGGTAACCCTTGCTTTTTATAGATACAGGGCTTTTAAATTTTTTGTAAACAGCTCCCGTTTTATTGTCGGTTAAATATACCCGTTTATTCTGAAATATTATTTTATAAAATTTGTTTTTTTCGCCTCTGAATGAAGTTTTAGAATCAGAAATTACAAAGTTTCCGCCGCAGCGAAAAGAAAAATCTTTAAGGTCGGTAGCAATGCCTACTCTTATAACTGGTATATCCTTTTCCCGTTTGTAAAACATAAGCTTCACAAGGTCTCTGGCGCGTTCTATCGTCTTTTTCGTCTCAATGAAGAAAGCTTTTCCTATTTTGTCTTTTATTTCAATAAGCTGGGTCCTGATATCTTTATTGTCCGGGTAAAAATTCATGCTTTTCGCCGAATAGGTATAAGCATTTTCGTAATCCCCGATTTTTAAAAAACATTCGGCTAGATAATAATTGGCAATGCGCGTGCTTGAATCAAGTTTTATCAGCCGTGAAAAAAAACGGGAAGCTTTTTTGTACGCTTTATGTTTATAATATATTTTCGCGAGCCTGTATAATGCAACGGTATTTTCATTTAATTTCAGCGACTGAAGGTAATTTCTTACCGCCAATTGGTTATTTCCCAAATCTTCATAAGACAACCCAAGATAGACGTAGCTAATCCAGTCTTTATCTGCGGCCGAGTCAAGGATTTTAATTGCTTTTTCGTTTTGCCCGTCCAGATAATAAAGGCGGGATAAAAAATTTCTTTCCTGCGTTTGGATAATCTCATCTTTGTTGCTTTCTAGGACGGAAATAGCCTCTTTGTAGTCCATTGTTTCTTTATACGATGCAGCGCTGTCCAGGAATGTTTTTTTAGCCGATTCGCTGGCGCATAAAGAAGTTTTTGGCAGAGACATAAAAAATACCGGAAGGAAAAAGAAAAAAAATGTTTTGCAGAAAATGGCAGGAAGGAATTTAATAATTTTACGTATTTTAAATACCAGCACGCTTACCTATTTATGCCGATTACAGGTATTCCGTATTTTGATGCAAGCTTAAGAAACTTTATTTTTTCCAAAATTAAGACTTTATTAGCTTCTAAAACTAAAGCTGATGCTTTTATTTTTCTAAGAAGGTTCAAAGTTCCTATTCCAACCACAGGAACATCAAAGCGCAAGTCCTGATTGGTTTTGCTAAACTTAAGGACAACAGAGCCGTGCCCTGAAAGATTGGCGCCGCGTTTTATGGTATTATCGGTTCCTTCAAGAGCTTCAACCGAGACAACGCTTTTGTTTTTAACCACAATGGTTTGTCCGATGTCTAAATCGACAAAACGGGAAATCATCTTAGCCCCGAACTCTATATCCTCTTTTGTGCCGTCTGAATAGTTTAAGCCGTTCATTACCCCGCCTGAAGCAAGGCTTTCTTTAAGATATGCCGTTGAGTCAATAAATTTTACTCCGTGTTGCTCAAGGTATTTTATAATACCTGAAAAAATGGTATGCGGCCGCATATCTTTGGTCTCCTTAACAAGCGTAAGCAGTTCGCTATCCCATTTTTTACGGTCAAAAATACGTAGCGGCGTAATTTGCCCTGCCATGATACATTGCGACAAACTTTCTTCTTTAATCCTGTCGCGTAGTGCCCCTAGGCTTCCCACAGAAAACCAGTAGGTTTTATCGGCATATTTCTTGATAAGGCCTGATGTTTCATGATAAAAGCAAAAAGCAACAAGTTCAATCTGGGGGTTTTTTTGTTTTATGGCTTCAGCGAGTATAATAGGAAGGAGGCGATTTCCGGCAATAATTCCAAGCTTCATATGACCTTCGATTGTTAACGAGAACTATTGTCTGCCCAAGCCACGTTTTGATGAGGAAATAAATGAAAGTAAATAGCTGAGTTCTTTGGTTAAGGGCAGTTCCTTTTTAACGAGTTCTTCTGCTTTGTCGAAAGTATGGCCTTCAAAGAAAATAATTTTGAAAGCTTTTTTTAGAACGCGTATGGTTTCCAAAGAAAAATTTGCCCGTTTCATGCCTATAAGATTGAGGCCGCAGGTAACCGATGGGTGCCCGTCGCTCATTGAAAACGGAGCAACATCCTGCACGACCTTGGAGCAGCCCCCCACTATGGAAAGCGTGCCCAGCCTGCAAAATTGGTGTATTGCAACAAGCCCGCCTATAGTTACTCTGTCTTCTATGGTAACGTGGCCGGCTAAAGTTGCGCAGTTAGCCAGTACATTATTATTGCCTATTATGCAATCGTGGGCAATATGGGAATAAGCCATTATAAGATTATTATTGCCTATTACTGTTTTGGAACCTTTTTCTGTGCCAAGGTTCATTGTAACGAATTCGCGCACTATGTTGTTATCTCCTACAATCAGGAAACTCTGCTCGCCTTTATATTTCAAATCCTGAGGCGGATTCCCTATCACCGCGTGAGAAAAAATATGACAGTTTTTGCCTATTTTAGTGTTTCCAATAACCTGGGCAAACGCATCAATAGAGGTACCTGCGCCTATTTCTGCGTCGGGGCCGATTATAGCATATGGCCCGATTATAACAGAAGAATCCAGACGGGCTTTTTCGCTGACAATAGCTTTCTTATCGATTTTACTAGACATTTTATTTATTATAACAGAAAAAATATTGAGGACAATTAATTTCGATAGGCTTGCTTTGGCTAATCGACAAGGGCAAACATAAGCTCTGCTTCTGCGGCAAGCTTATCGTCAACAAAAGCCTTTGCGCAAACTATGCCTGTTTTGCTGCGCACCTTGCCGGCAACCACTTCGATTACCAGCTGATCTCCGGGGACGACGGTTCTGCGGAATTTCGCGTTATTCGCTGCCATAAAGTAAGCAAGTTTACCTTTATTTTCTTCGCCTGACAGCATAAGCACGCCGCCCACCTGAGCCATTGCTTCTATGATTAAAACTCCCGGCATAACAGGCCTTCCGGGGAAATGTCCCTGAAAAAATGGTTCATTCATCGTAACATTCTTTATGCCTACGGCCCGCTTAAACTTTTCCATATCAATTATGCGGTCAACGAGAAGAAAAGGATAACGATGCGGCAGGAGCTTCATTATCTCTTCGCTGCTCAGCTGATTAGTAGTAGGTACGAATGAAGTATGTGAGCCGACTCCGGCTCCAACGGTTTTTTCCTTGTATCGGCGCAATTTCTCAAGCAATTTTATGTTTAATGAATGCCCGCTTTTTACAGCTATAATATGGGCTTTTAACGGCCCTGCAAGGTATAAATCTCCTATCAAATCAAGTATCTTATGCTTGACGAATTCATCTGGAAACCTCAATTTGTTTTTTACTACGCCGCTCTTTGAAACTACGAGCGTATTTTCATAATTAGCGCCTTTGCCTAATCCTATACCTAATAATGATTTCACTTCGTCTTCCAGGCAAAATGTGCGGGCCTCAAAAACATTTTCCTGAATATTTCCGTCCAAAAGAATATCAACATACCCGGTACCGATTAGCGGATGGTCATATTTTAAAGCGTAGGACATACGCAGGCCGTCATAAGGAAGAGCTACGATGCTCGTCTGCGCTTCTTCAACCCAGATAGGCTCTTTTACAACCAGAAAATTTATCGGCGCATCTTGTTCTTCTAAACCTATCTCTTTTATTTTTTGAACAAACTCTTTGGCGCTTCCATCCAGGCCGGGCACTTCTTCGCCCCAGATATTTATCTGCGCATTGTCTACCTTTAAAAGATTGAACGCAGCCATTAAGTGTTCGATTGTGTGTATGTAAATTCCGTTTGCAGAAATCGAGGTGCGCCTTGGAAATTTTTCAGCAGACCCTATGGAATAAAAATCAGCCTTAATTAGCTGGCTTCCCAGGTCTTGTCTTATAAAAATTATTCCGCTGTTGATAGGTGCGGGAAGAATTTCTATTTTCGACTTCTGCCCGCTATGAAGCCCGATTCCTTCAAATGAGATTTTTCCTTTTATTGTGCGCTGTTTATCCATTTTTTTCTTTGAGCAGATTTTCTAATTTTTCAATTTTTCGCTCAAGCTCCTTTATATGTTTATAGAGTTGCGGCAGATTTTGCACGCAGGCATTTACGCGCCTTGCAACGTCATGAGGCCTAGCTGGATACCCTGATACCATAGTATGCGGCGGTATGGATTTGGTAACTCCTGCCTGAGCGGCTGCTATAGCGCCGTCGCCAACAGTGATGTGGCCGACCAGCCCGGCTTGTCCTGCCAGAATTGCCCCTTTACCGATGGTTGTGCTTCCGGATATTCCGGCCTGGGCAACAATTATACAATTTTCACCGATAATTACGTTATGCGCAATCTGAACGAGATTGTCTATTTTTGTGCCTTTTCCTATAAATGTTTTATCAAATCTCGCCCTGTCAATAGTTACATTAGCTCCTATTTCAACATCGTCCTCGACAACCACTGTTCCAATTTGCGGGATTTTTTCCTGGACGCCTTTTACCTGTGCGAAACCAAAACCATCGCTTCCGATAACCGTACCGCAATGGATAATTACCCTACTGCCGATTATGATTCGTTCTCGTATGGAAACATTCGGGTAGATTATACATTTTTCACCTATTTTGCTATCGTAGCCAACGTAACAACTACCGTAAATAATTGTATCGTCGCCTATGGTTGCATCATCCTCTATAATTGCAAAAGGCCCGACTGCAACGTTTTTTCCTATTTTTGCTTTAGAAGAAATAAAAGCTTGGGGACTTATGCCTTTTGGATGGCGTATTGCATGAGGCGCAAACATAGCCACCACTTTCGCAAAAGCAAAAGAAGGATTTTCGGTTTTTATCAAAGGTTTGGATGAAGTAACTGTAAATTTAGAAGTAATAATTGCCGAAGCTTCTGTTGCCTCAAGCAATGATTCGTATTTTGGATTTGCCAGAAAAGTGATATCGCCTTTTTTGGCTTCTTTTATTCCTGAAATACCGGTGATTGGGATATTCTTATCACCTATCAGTTCCCCTTCAACCAATTTTGCTATATCTTCGAGAGTAACCTTAATCATTGTGCAACCATAAACCGAATAACCCGTTAGAAATAAATTTTGAGCGGATCTAATCTCTAACGGGATTTATCTGGTTTTTTAAAATCTTTTTAATCATACACATCAAAAAGACATGTATGATTTTTTACAAACTACTTCCTTGACGAAGCATTTACTATTTTTAAAATCTCCTGGGTGATATCCATAGCATTATTACCATACAAGACAGCGCTTCCATGCACTACTAAGTCGAAATTGTTCTTTTTTGAATAATCTTTTATGGCCTTGTCTATATCTTCTATTATTTCTTTCATTTTCTCATCTTTTTCTTTCTTCAGATCTATAAGAGACTGTCTTTTAAGCTGGAGAAAACCCTGCGCTGCTTTTTCGAAATTTTTTTGCTCTTTTTCTTTTTCCTTCTCCTTGAGCACATTTAATTTGCTTTGCATTTTCTCTATTTCTGATTCCTTGGCTTTCAGTTCTTTCTCTTTTGCTTCGGCTTTCTTATTCAATATTTCATCGTAGTCTTTTGTTTTTTTGTATTCGTTAAATACTTCCAAAAAATTCAAATAGCCGATTTTTAAATCTTTGGCAAAAGCTCCAGAGCAGAAAGAACATGTTACAAACAAAGCCACAAGAAAAATAACACATTTTTTCATTTCATTCCTCCTTTTTAAGATACGATACAATCTAATCTACTTCCTATTTACCTATCTTTTCCGGCCTGCCCTGCTTCAAAGAGGCAAACCAGAAGCAACATAAGAAGAGCATTTGGCGGGCAACTAGAAACCTCTACTGACATTAAAATGGAATCTCCCCTCTTTTGTCTCTTCTCCAGGCTCTAAATCAAGCGGCCAGCCATAATCAACGCTGACAGGGCCTATGGGGGTTTTTACTCTTATACCTAAACCGACGCTCTTAAACAGCTTATCCTTAAAAAAATCGCTATTTTTGCTCCAAACATTTCCAGCATCAAAAAAGGTAGCGACCTTTAAAAAATCTACCAACGGGTAAGTGTATTCAAGATTCGCAACAAACATTGATTCTCCGCCGAGAGGATCTTGAGTTTGAGGATCAACCGGGCCGGCTTTTCTTTCCTGATAGCCTCTTACGCTATTTGCGCCGCCCGCGAAAAACCTTTCATAAATAGGAACCTTTTTGGTATCAGAAAACGGGTCAGCCCAGCCGACACGCAGCCTTCCCTCCAGAACAGATTTATTTATAAGCGGATAATAATAACTAAAACGTCCGAAATATTTTACGAAATCCCTGTCTCCGCCGAATGGGCCGCCGGTGAGCTGGATATTATTGATAACATAAATACCCGTCAAAGGAGAAAATACGTTATCGCGGGTATCGTATGCTAGATCAAATTGCCCGCTGCTTAAATTAGTAACGCCTGCCTCATCTCTTAAGTCAGTTGTCGCGTTATCCACGATGTCGGTAATCTTTACCCTGTCATAACGATAAGAAAGCTGGCCCTTAAGCGTGTCGCTAAAATCTTTCCCGAAACGGATATCCCCTCCGGTAATATCTTCGCTGTAACCGTAACCTACGTCTTCATCCTGTTTGTGGCCTTTCTTATATGCGTCGAAGCCGAATGAATACGGCCTGTCAAATATCCACGGGTTGGTGAAACTTAGCTCGTAGCGGTTTGTCAAGCTTCCCAAACTTGCATAAAGGCTTAAATCCTGCCCGCCGCCGGAAAAAGTTGACCAGTTCTTGAAGTCAAAATTGGTTTGTCTTATTTCTGCAAAGCCAACAAATTCTTCGATTGAGCTATAACCTCCGCCGAAACTTAAATGCCCGGTTTTAGCTTCTTTTACGTCTACCACTAAATTTACTTTATCGGGTACAGTTCCCGGTTCGGTATCAAACCTGACTTCTTCGAAAAATCCCAAATTTTCCAGTTTTTCCTTGCTTCTCCTGACTGCTTTTCCGTCAAACCGTTCTTCAGGATAAACTCTCAATTCCCTTCTTATTACCTTATCCTTTGTTTTGATGTTTCCTTTTATATCGATGCGCTCGATGTAAGCTACTTGGTTTTCTACAATTTTATATGTAACATCAATTTTCTGGGTTTCCGGATTTAATACGCTGACAGGTTCGATTTGTGCAAAAATATATCCTCTATCCACATATACCGAACGCATCCTGGAAGACTCTTCATAAAGAGCGGTATCGCTGTAGACGCTGCCTGTTTTAAGCTTCATCGCTTTTTTTATCTCATTAAGCGAAACATCTTTGTAGCCTTCGACCTGTATCGTTCCCAAATAGTAACGTTTCCCCTCAGTAATATTTATCGTAATATATAAGCCTTTTTGTTCGAAACTAAGGTCTGGTTCAATTTTTACATCGGTAAAACCTTCCTGACGGTAGAAATCGGTTATTCTTTTTATATCATCCGTAAATGTTTCTTCCTTATAGAGCCCGGGATTGAAAATCCAGGCATTGCGGGTCTTCATAAGCTTAATTATGCGTCCCGCTGATATAGCCTTATTGCCCTGTATTTTTACGCGCCGCACTTTCAAAACACCTTTTTCTTCAATGATAAATTTTACTTCCGCTTCGTTCGTTTCCTTTAACGCCTTGAAATCATAGGTAACTTTTGTCTGGGTGAATCCCTTTTTTGCGTAAAGATCCTTTATTTTACTGGCAACTTCATTAAGCTTATAATCATCGACAAAAGAACCGACTTTTATCTCTATGGCTTCTTCTATTTTCTTCTTTCGTATAAAATTCGCGCCTTCGATGTCTAGCTTCGAAAGCGCCGGTTTTTCTTTTACTACAAAAGTTACGATAACGCCTTCCGGGGTTTTTTCCTTTTCGGCGTCTACGTTTTCAAAAAAACCGGTAGCGTAAAGGTTTTTTATGTCTTCATTCACTATATTTTCGTTGTAAGGCTGGCCTGCGCGAAGTTTGATTTTTGAAATGATGGTTGCGTCGCTGACTCGGTTGTGCCCCTTAATATCGACACGGGCAGTTATTTCGCTGTCGGCACATAAAGCGGAAAAAATAAAAATACAGGAAAGAAATAAAATTAATAGTTTACGCATTTATATATTATAAATATTTTTCGCCCCAAAGTCAACTATAAGAAGAATGGAAAAGCAAAATTAAAACTCTTCGCTGGCGCCTTTAGCTAAATTTACAAACTTCATGTATTCCCGGATGAAACCAAGGTTGACGCTTCCTACCGGGCCGTTCCTCTGTTTTGCAATGATTACTTCGGCCACACCTTTGTTTTCCGGCGTAGGATTATAATATTCTTCGCGAAGCAATAATACAACCACGTCTGCATCTTGTTCTATCGCTCCTGACTCGCGTAAATCAGAAAGCTGCGGGCGGTGGTCTGTGCGCGATTCAACTGCCCTTGATAGCTGGCTTACTGCGAGTACAGGAATGTTAAGCTCTTTCGCCAAAGCTTTTAGGGCCTGCGAAATTTCCGATATTTCCTGCTGGCGGCTGTCACCTTTGCGCATGCCTCTAATCATTTGCAGATAGTCGATTACGATAAGTTGTATATTATAATGAGCGCGAAGCCTGCGGGCTTTTGCCCTTAATTCAAAAACGTTTATCGCAGGAGTATCGTCGATATAAATAGGCGCTTCTGAAAGCTTTCCTGCCGCGCTTGTTAAAATGGGCCACTCGCTGGGAGCAAGAAAGCCTGTACGCAGCTTATGCATGTCAACTTTTGCCTGAGAGCACAGAAACCTTTGCATTAACTGCTCTTTTGACATTTCAACGCTAAAAAATGCTATAGGTATCTTTTCTTCAACCGCAGCGAATTCTGCGACGGAAGTAGCAAGAGCGCTTTTCCCCATGGAAGGCCTCCCTGCTACAATTACTAAATCTCCTTTCTGAAGGCCGGCAGTTTTTACATCGAATTCGTGAAAACCCGTAGGTATGCCGGTTATGTGCGATTTTTTATGGTATAAAGACTCAATGAGCTCTATCCCGTCTTTTATAATTTCTTTTATGTGGATATAGCCGCCCTCGACGCGCCTATCGCTTATTTCGAAAATAAGTTTTTCAGCTTTATCGAGAACCGTGCTCACCTCTTCATCTTCTTTGTATGCCATGGCAACTATCTGCGTTGCGCTTGAGATAAGAAAGCGCAAAACACCCTTTTCTTTGACGATACGGGCATAGTGGCTGACATTTGCCGAGGTAGGAACAAAATCTGCAAGTGAGGTTAGGTAGCTTGCTCCGCCTATTTTTTCGAGAAGCCTTTTTTTATTTAAATCTTCCGATACGGTTAATATGTCGACTTTTTTCCGGGAGTTAAAAAGTGAAACGATGGTAGAAAAGATTACCTTATGTTCTTCTTTATAGAAAAAATCCTCATCGACAATCTCCATGACCTCCGCTATGGCAGCTTCATTAATAAGCATCGCTCCCAGCGTAGCCATTTCCGCTTCGAGGTTTTGCGGCGGAAGCTTATCGATTGCTTGAGAAGAATTTATCGAAATCATTTCTTCATTACCCACAAACGCAGGTTAGCTTCTACAGCAGGGTGAAGGTTAACCTTTAAGTTATACACACCTAGTTTCTTTATCGCTTCCGGTAAGGCAATTTTTCCTTTGTCGAGGGTGAAACCCTCTTCTTTTAATGCTTTCAGTATCTGCTGTTCGGTGACTGAACCATACAGCTCTTCGGTATCTTTTGCTTCAACTGTAATTGTTACCGACAATGCTTCTAATTTTGTTTTTAGCTGGGCCGCTTCGTTTTTTATTTTTTCATCCTGTTTATCTTTTCTCTTTTTTAATTCTTCGATTTCCTTAAAACTATTTTTTGTCGCTTTAATCGCCGAGCCTTGCGGCAATAAAAAATTACGCGCGAAACCTTCCTTGACTTCTATGACATCGCCTTCTTTGCCCAGTTTTTCTACGTCTTTTGTAAGAATTATCTTCACCTCTATACCTCCTGGTAATTGTTTAACTGTATTTAAAATGCGTTATTTGACTATGTAGGGAAAAATGCTTAAAAAACGGGCTATCTTTATTTCTTTTGCCAGCTTTCTTTGATGTTTGGCGCAATTTCCGCTTATGCGCCGCGATAAGATTTTTCCTTTTGAGGAAACGTAACGGGAAACTAATTCGATGTTTTTATAATTTATATCAAATTCTTTTTTGCAAAAAACACAACTTTTTTTAAATCCGATTATTTTTGGTTTTTGTTTAATCATGTCAGTTTACCTCTCCTGGTTCTTCATTGTTATTTTCTGAGTTAGGAACTTCCTGCGGTTCTTCGCCCAAATCAACATCCTTAGTTTCTTCTTTTACGCGGTTAGGCATAAATTGCACATTATCGGCCCTAACCTCAATTGTTGTCCGGTTTTTCCCTTCATTATCCTTCCAGCTGCGCGATTGCAGCCTTCCTTCGACTATAATCTGCCTGCCTTTAGCAAGGTACTGGTTGCAAACCTCCGCCATCTGTCCCCACACAATTACATTTATGAAGCATGTATCTTTCTGGTTTTGGCCGGATTTATCCTTAAAAAATCTGTTTACCGCAAGCCCGAGATTAACCACAGCTGTTCCCTGCGGCGTATAACGCAATTCCGGATCCCTTGTCAAGTTCCCCATTAAAAATATTTTATTCAAGCTCGCCATATAACACCTATGCCTCGATTTTTTCTGCCTCTTGCATCCTGCCACGCAGTATCATGCTGCGCAGTATGCTTTCTTCAAGCCTTATTGTTTCTTTAAGGTCGCCCAATTTATCGGTATCAAGAGAAAACTCGACAAGCCAGTAACAGCCTTTCGTATGTTTCTTCTTGTCGGCGCCCCTTGACTTTAAAAAAAACGCCAGGTTTCTCTCTTTGGCCCATATTTTGGCGCTTAATACTTTCCCGTCAAGGCTTTCTATTTTTTTTGAAATCTTTTGAAAAATTGCTTCCTGGGCCGCATCCCCTATGTCGGTAGTTAAAATTACCATGCATTCAAAATTCCTTTTCACTTTTTTCCTCCTGTTACTTGTTATAATTGGTCATTACGTAATCTGTTCCTGAATCAATCCAGTCCATACAAGCCGACGCTGCAGTTTGTATGACCTGCTCGATTTCTTCTTTTTCATGATTGTGAAAATCAGAGAGAACATAATCAGCCAAATCCTGTTTTTCGGATTTGCCTATACCGATTCGTAAACGGGAAATATCTGAAGTGCCTAGTTTATCGATAATAGACGCCATACCCTGATGCCCGCCGCTTGAACCGCTCTTTTTTAACTTCAATTTACCCACTAACAAATCCGCGTCATCATAAACAACGAGTAAATCGCAAGGAGCTATGGCGTGTTTTGAGATAATTTTCTTAACACAGGTACCGGAATTGTTCATGAAAGTGGAAGGTTTTAGCAAGATAACATTTTCTTTTTCTGTCTTTATTTTTGCCGTGTAGCCATTCATCAGAAAACCTTTCTTAAAGACAGCGTTTTGGCTCTTTGCTATTTGATCCACAACCATGAAGCCAACGTTATGCCGGTTGTTTTTGTATTTTATACCTGGATTGCCTAACCCTACGATAATTTTCATATTTTCCCCGCTGGATTAGGCATTCTTTTCAAAGATCCTTATCGCAGCTGGTTTACTTTTTACCTTTCCCAGCGTCTTTTCCTTTAGGCTCTTCTTTGGGCTTTGCTTCTTCTTTCGGTTTTGCTTCTTCTTTGCCTTTCGCGCCTTCTTCTTCGCCTTCTTCTCCCTCAGCAACCTCTTTCTTTTCTTTTATTACTTCAGGGCCCGTAGGTGCAGCTTCTTCGGCGGTAGTTGCCACAACTTCTTCTACTTTTTCAACCACGGTCGCAATTGTTTCTTCAGGAGAATTTATAATTTTAAGGTTATCGGCTAGCTTTATTTCAGCAACGTGCACGGAATTTCCGATACCAAGATGCGACACCTCGACTTCAATTTTCTGAGGGATATCCAAGGGCAGAGCTTCTATGACAAGCTGCCATAATATCTGCTCCAAAACTCCGTCGTCCTTTAAACCTTTCGGTTCTCCTTTAAGAACTACCGGGACATTTACTCGTATTTTCTCCTCAAGAGAGACCCTTATAAAATCAATATGCTGAATTGCCTCTGTCAACGGATTATATTGCATATCTTTTATAAGCACTGAAAAGCTTTCTTTCTTTTTTTCTCCGGACAGCTCCATATCAATTACCGCGCTTTGCGAGAAATGTATAGAGTTAAGTATCTTTAAACTTGCCGTCGAAATCTGCACGGCGCAATTAGTTCCTCTTCCGTAAACGATAGCCGGAACATTTCCTTTGAATCTTACTTTCTTCGCTGTTTCTTTGCCTGTTTTTTCTCTTAAAACTGCTTCAATCTTTACCCTTTCCATCTTACCCCCTTAATCAGTGCCTAGCGCCTTACCGAATCGAAAAGCACGCTGATAGACTGTTCAAAATGTATACGCTTGATTGCTTCCGCAAAAAGTTTGCTTACGGAAACTATTTTTATTTTTTTGCTCTTTTTTTCCTCACCCAGAGGAATAGAGTCAGTGATAACAAGGTAGTCTATATCGGAATTTTCCAGCTTTTCTACGGCATTTGCGGACAGGATTCCGTGGGATACGGCAGCAAATATTTTCTTTGCACCGGCTTTTTTAAGCGCGCCGGCTGCTTCAACCAAAGAACTGCCGGTTGCAATTATGTCATCAACCATTATAACGTTTTTACCCTTGACTTCTCCGAGTATATGCATTACTTCAGTAGCATCGGGGCTGTTTCGCCTTTTATCTACTATAGCAAGCCCTGCACGGAATTTCTTCGCATACGCTCTTGCCATTTTTATTCCGCCGACATCCGGAGAAACAATTGCAAGGTTGTTCTCGCCTATTTTTTTAAAGTAATCTACAAAAACATCTATTGCAAAAATATGATCTACAGGAATATCAAAAAATCCCTGCACCTGGCCTGCGTGCAAATCTAAAGCTAAAACGCGGTTTGCGCCGGCAACAGTTATGAGATTTGCGATTAATTTTGCCGTTATAGGAACCCTTGGCTGGTCTTTTCTGTCCTGACGCGCATATCCAAAGTAAGGCATGACCGCAGTTATGCGGTTTGCAGATGCGCGCTTTAACGCGTCTATCATTATCAGAAACTCCATTATGTTTTCATTCACGGGCGGGCAGGTGGGCTGAATAACAAAAACATCCTTGCCCCGGACGTTTTCCTCGATTTTTATCCTGACTTCGCCGTCGCTAAAACGGGAAATTAAACCATGTCCCATTTTAAGCTTGAGATTTTTACAAATACTTGAAGCTAAATCCTTATTCGAATTTCCGCTAAAAACAATCATTTTATCCATGGCAGCCTCTGATTATTTATTTAATTTTTTTAAAAACTTTGCCGGAACGCCTACTACTACTGTTTTTGCTTTAACGTTATTGCGGACAACGCTTCCTGCTCCGGTTACGGCATGGTTACCTATATTAACAGGTGCAACCAAAACGCTATCAGAACCTATAAAAGCGCTATTCCCTATTTTGGTTTTATTTTTGGTTTTACCGTTGTAATTTGCAACAACAGTGCCTGCGCCTATATTTACGTCTGTTCCTATTGCTGCATCGCCGATATAGCTAAAGTGTTTGATTCTAGAAGCTTTTCCTACTTTAGAACGGCAAATTTCAACAAAATTTCCAAGCCCGACACCGTTATCAATACGGGTACCTTCCCTTAAATGAATAAACGGTCCAAGGCGACAATGACTGCCAATTATAACATCCTTTTCTATAAAGGTAAAGGGATAAATTAAAGTATTTTTGCCTATTTTTACGTTATCGCTTATAAAGGTAGATTGGGGGTCAAGAATATTTACTCCGTTAGCCATAAACCGTTCAATTGCCCTGGTATTTAGGATTTTTTCTGCCATGGCTAATTCCCTGCGGCTGTTTATGCCGAGGATCTCGTCGTTATTTGTCAAAAGATAAGACCCCGCAGAGATACCTTTTTGATACAGTATTTCTATGATGTCAGTAAAGAAATATTCGCCTTTTTTCTCATTTTTCCTGATTTCTTTGAGGTTTTCGAAAAGAATACGCTCGTCAAAAGCGTATATCCCGCTATTAACTTCTCTCAGGTTCTGTGTGCCAGAAAGGTATTTAGCCAAATCCTGTTTTTCACAAATGGCTTGAATGTTAGCGCTGCTATCTCTGATAATTCTGCCGAAATCATTTTCGGATTCAACCGAAGCAGAAATTAACGCGCATTTCGCGTTTTGCGTTTCGTAGGATGAGATAAAGGAAGAAATAGTTTCTTCGGTTATCAATGGCGCATCTGCGCATAGGATTAAGACATTATCGTATTTTACTTTGCTTTGGGCGCACTTAACAGCGTCAGCGGTCCCCGCTAATTTATGCTGACGGGCAAAATTGATATTTTTAAAGTTGCTTTTTACATAAGCCTCAACCGTACCTGCCTTATAACCGGTTACAACTATCACTTGTTTTACGGCTTTTACTTTTTTTAACTGCGTAAGAACGTGGCCAATCAGCGGTTTACCCCTTAGCTCGTGAAGAACTTTCGGCAGTTCCGATTTCATCCTGACGCCTTTTCCTGCGGCCAGTACTATTGCGGTAAAATTTTTCATTTTAATTCCTCATTAAGTTTTCAATTCTTGTTATTTATTCCCGCGATTTACTTAATTTTATCAATTTACCTTTATCTGCATGAATTAGAGCAAGTTTTTTTGCCTTGCTCCAACGCTTAATCTGTTGTTCGCGTTGTTCCGCATTTATTCTATTTTCAAACGATTCGCTATATAAAAATTTGCTGGTCGATTATAGTTTGTATAATGCCCTCCTTTACCAAGTACGTGCTCTTCGAAACGCCTCAAAAGATTATCTGTGCTGCCGGTATAAATTGAACCATCTTGGCATTCTAGCATATATATGTACCACATTTTATCCTTCGACGCGCTCGCCGAAAATTAAATGCTAGCTCGCTTGCTCAGGATGGTTCGCCGCGCTTAAATCTATGTAAACGCCCTTCACGCCATATGCTTTGCTTTAAAATGGTGAGCAAGCCCGCGCGAAGCAAAGGGCGCGTCGAACCACTGCCCGGTGTGGACTCACTCCTCGGCTGCGCCTGCGGCGTGGAACGCTGTTGTATAAATACCTGAATAGCCGCTATCGCAGCGCGTTAACTCACCAATGAATGCTTCGCATTCAAAAGTGGTTCTCGCCAACCAGGCTTCAGTCAATAATTTTTCTCACCCTATTCAGGGTAAAAAAATTATGGCTGCCCGGTGTGGACTCGAACCACAAAAAACAGACCCAAATTCTGCTGTGTTACCAATTACACTACCGGGCAATCGTTATCTATGAGCGAATCTCTTAAAACCAATCGTAAGGACCTCTTTCCTTTTGTTGTTTTGAAGTATTTTTCACGCCTTAGGGCGTCTGACTTCGAAACAAAATGCTCGCAAAATATCAGTTTAGATTCCGGTAATCTGGACGTTGTCCATGTGTTGCCGCGTTTATGCTCAGTTATTCTTCTCTGCAGATTTTCAGTATAACCTATATAAAATCTGTTAACTTTTTTGCTGTATAGAATATAAACAAAATACATACTATACCCAACCCTATACCAGAGCTCTCTTTGCTCGCACGGTATAGGGTTGCCGTGAACCGTGCTTTGCTCTGGTTCACGGCAAATTCTGCTGTGTTACCAATTACACTACCGGGCAATCTATAAAAAACAAAAAAGGCTGAGGTTAAGGTTCAGAATATAATAAATCCGTTATCTTGCCTAGCCTTAGCCTTAGCCTTAACTTTTTTTTAGCTTTGCACTTCAGGGCTTTCTTTCGTAAGCTCTTCCTTCGGCCCTAATGCCCTTTCTCTGTGATAAGCATCCAAAACTTTGCTCTGAAGATAATCGCGAAATTCCTGGTTTATCGGATGCGCAAGGTCCTGATGCGTTGTTTGCCTGTTTGCTCCCAAATCTTTCGGGGGCGGAGGCAGTTGCACGCCGCAATGATTGCAATAATGGCTGCCCATGTCGACTTTTTTTCCGCAACGCGGGCAAAACTGTTTTGCTTTTCTTGCCGGCATGGCCACAAACAAACCGCTATTGCCTTCCACAACTTTGATATTTTTTACAACAAACGAATTGTCAAATGTAACCGTTGCATATGCCTTAAGCCGTTTTCCCTCGTTTTCCCTGAGTGAAACTCTGACCTCTGTAATTTCCATTAGCTTACCTCCTTTAACCCAAGCTCTGCCCCAACAAAATGGGACAAGCAAAAGCAAAATTTGCCCTTATGCAGTTTATTTCGCCCCGCGCCTCACGAGGCAATTGCAAATAAATTAGCAACTGCATATCCAAAGAAATGTTCAACCAGATATTCGAGGTTGCACTTTCTTCAGCAACAAACCTGCTCTGCCCGTGGCTGTTAGTAACTGTGAGCTTAAAGAACAATTGCTTTTCTATAAAGAAATTGTTCTAAACGTAATTGGATTAAAATGTCTGAGCATGGAAAACAAAGTAATCTTCAGGCAAAATGCTTTTTATTTTTCGCTGTAAAGATTCTTTACAAAGTGTGTATATAGCACTGCCGCTGCCGGTTACTTTTGAGAAAATCCCATTCTTAAAAAGCTTATTCTTGGCTGCAGACAACTCCACGCAAAGACAAAGAGCACTGTTCTCCAAAGCATTAAAAATACTATTTTTTACAAGGTAATTATCCCCTTTTTTTAATGCGCAAGTCAGTATATTAACATTATTAAGAAACTTTGTCAATTTACCTCTATAATTGCCGTATACCCGCTTTGTAGCAAGGCTAACCCCCGGCCATATGATTGTATGTTTAAGGGTTTTACCTTCTATGGGCAATACTTTTTCCCCCTTGCCGCTGATTATCGCAAATCTGCTTTGCGCCAGGAAAAAATTGACATCGCTTCCTATCAAGCTGCCTAATTTATATAAAACTTTTTGGCTTAAATTAAGCTTACAAAGTTCATTTATGGCAAGCATTGTCAGGGCGGCATTGGAAGAGCCTCCTCCAAGCCCGGAGCCTACCGGAATTCTCTTAAAAAGACGGATGTCAAAACCGAAATTTATTTTATATTTTTCTTTAAGCAGGCGGGCAGCTTTAACGCAAAGATTTTCGCAATTTTCAAGATCTTTTTTATTGCAGTAAATTTTGATATCGTTATGTTTTGCTATCGTAATAGTTATTTCGTCAAAAAGAGAAATTCTCTCGGCAATACTTTCTATTTTGTGAAAACCTGAAGGATATTTTCCTAGAATGTTAAGGTAAAGGTTTATTTTGGCGGGACTTAGAACCTTTATTTTACTTCCGTAAAAATTCTTCACACTTTTTCGCGATACAATCAGCCGAGAGTCCATAGCATTCCATAAGTTCTTTTGGCGAGCCAGACTGGCCGAACCTGTCTTCAACTCCAATGCGCTCAACCAAAACAGGATAGTCGTGAGATAATGTCTCACATACTGCGGAATATAAACCGCCGGTTATCTGATGCTCTTCGCAAACAATGATTTTGCCGTATTTTTTGGCAATTTCGATTATTAAATCCTTATCGAAGGGTTTTATCGTGGGAATATTAAATACTGCTGCGTTTTTCCCTTTCTCTTTAAGCATTTTTGCGGCAGTTAATGCTTCATTTACCATAACTCCGCAGGCAATTATCGCCATATCTTTTCCATCCGCGCACATATAGCCTTTGCCGAGTACAAACTCTTTTCTGGTTTCAATAGAAGGCACCTTGGCTCTTCCCAATCTTATATAGAATGGGCCGTTAGTCTGATAGGCCGCAAGTATAGCTGCGCGAGTTTCAGGGCCGTCAGCAGGAACTATTATCTTCATATTAGGTATAGCGCGCATAAAATTGATATCTTCCAGGGCCTGATGTGAAGCTCCGTCTTCGCCAACCGTTATCCCGCTATGAGTTGCAACGATTTTGACGTTTAGGTTATTGTAACATATGCTGTTTCTGACCTGATCCAGCGCCCTTGCGCTTGCAAACATTGCAAAAGTAGAAGCAAATACCACCTTGCCGCAGCTTGCAAATCCGGCGGAAGTAGCCATCATATTCTGTTCCGCCACGCCGAAATTAAAAAATCTGTCGGGAAATTCTTTTGCAAATAGAATCGTCCGCGTCGAGCCTGACAAATCAGCATCCAGCACAATAACACTTGAGTCTTTCTTTCCAAGCTCAACAAGAGTTTTTCCGTAAACATCGCGCTGATATAATTGCTCTATTGCCATTATTCCTCTTCCTCTATATTTTTCTCAACATTCTCTATCTCGCTAAGTTCGCGAAGGGCAATTTCCCTTTCTTTCTCTGTAGGAGCTCTTCCGTGAAAATCAACTACGTGCTCCATAAAAGAAACGCCCTTTCCTTTTACCGTATGCGCGATTATAACCGTGGGTTTTAATTTAACTGAATTTGCGATACGGAAAGCTTCAAGTAATTCTTTTATGTTATGGCCGTCGCAGGAAATAGCATGCCAGCCAAACGCCTCCCATTTATTAAGGAGCGGTTCCAGGTTCATAACATCATCGGTCCTTCCGTCAATTTGAAAATGATTATAATCAATTATGCCGCATAAATTGTCGGCCTTAAAATGCGCTGCAGCCATGGCTGCCTCCCAGATGTTTCCTTCCTGTATCTCGCCGTCACCCATAAGGCAATATACCCGGTAGCCTTTTTTATCGACCTTTGCGGAAAGTGCCATGCCTAAAGCAACTGATAAACCCTGGCCAAGAGAACCGCTTGCAAGCTCAACCCCCGGAACACGTTTGTCCGGATGTCCTTGCAGCATAGAATTAAATTTACGCAAAGTCCATAAATGTTCCTGCGGAAAATAACCGCTTAACGATAATGCCGCGTAAAGCGCAGGACAGCAATGCCCTTTTGACAGATGAAACCTGTCCCTGTCCGGCCAGGTCGGATTCTTAGGGTCATGCCTCATTATTTCAAAATAAAGACACGCAATTATGTCTGTTGAAGAAAGCGAACCTCCGGGATGCCCGCTTCCTGCTTTTGCAAGCATCTCTATGATTAGCCTGCGCATTTCGTTCGCTTTATTTTTTAGATGTTTTATTTTCGTTTCCATATTTATCTATTTTGCTTTTTAACTCTTTATTATCGGGGAAACGCTCAAGGCCTTTTTTGTAAAAGCTAAGCGCTTCTTCTTTTTTGTTTAAAGTTATATACAGGTCTCCAAGATGTTCATAAATAACCGGGTCTTCCTGGTAGCTTATGGCTTTCTTGAGATATTCTTCTGTTTTTTTGTAATTCTTTTTCTTAAAATAAATCCAGCCTAAACTGTCCAGGTATGCGCCGTTTTCTGGTTCAGCCGCTAAAGCCTTCTTAAGCATACTTTCTGCTTCATCGAGATTTTTCCCCTCTTCCGCATACAGATAACCGAGGGAATTTAAGGTTTGCCCGTGCGCGGGCGAAATCTGCAAAGCTTTTTTCCAGGTTTTTATCGCATCATCCCGGCGGTTCAGGTCTTCATACAAATAACCCAGCCAAAATAACGCGTCAACATAATCAGGCTGATGTTTTATGATATCTTCGTAAAGGCTCAACGCTTCCTGCGATTGTTTTTTATAAAAATAAAACTGGGCAAGGTATTCGGAAATTTTTATATCTTCCGGTTTTAGCTTATGGGCTTTTTTTAAAAAATCTTCATATTCCGTTTCAAGTTCCCTGTCTTTCTGACCATAGGAATAAAGGAAAATTAAACCCAGGGAAGCATCGAAACTTTCGGGGTCAAGCGTTTTAGCTTCTTTAAGCTCGGCTTCTGCTTTTTCAAGCTCGCCCATACGTATCAAAACGCTTGCGATTTTCAGCCTCACGTATACCGATTGAGGGTCGGTCTTTTTTACCTTGTAAAGCTCATTCAAAGCCTCGCCGTAATCTCCGGCTTCTGCATAGAACAAACCCTTAAGATACTCGCCGTAAAGCTCTTTGATTGATTTTTCACTGGCGGCAAATAAATTTGCAGTAAAAAAGCAGGAAATAAACAAAATCAGAAACGGCAGTAAAACCTTTTGCTTTACTGCCGCAGACTTTCTAATATTAACAGCGTTTGCAGTGTCAAAATGATTAGCAGACGCCAACATTCGAAAAAATCTCATAGAAGTTGCGAGCCTTATAATTGACTGCGTGGAGATTGCCGGGGAAATGCAGTCAATTAATTATCTTGATTTATGTCTCTGTTGTTTTCTTCTTTTTTTAAACCAGTGTCTTTTTACTTTTTTTAGCTTTCTTTTCCTTCCGCAAGGCATCCTATCCTCCTGTACTCTGTGTATATTAATATATAAGTTTATTTAATGGGTACTCAATAATACCTTCTGCCCCATTTTCTTTAAAAAGTGGGAGCAACTTCCTTACTTCTTTTTCTTCGATTATAACTTCAAGCGCATACCACCCTTCCAGCGTCAGAGATGAAATTGTCGGCTTTTTAAGTGACGGGAGTATTGATAGAATTTTCTTAAGATTTTCTTTCTTAACGTTAAGCTTTAAACCAACTTTATCTCTTGCTTCAAGCGCGCCTTTTAAAAGAAGCAATATGTAATTCATTTTTTTCTTTTTCCATTCGTCTTTATAGGCTTCTTTATTTGCGATAAATTTAGTTGTGGAAGTGCACACAGTAGCTATTTCTGTTAAGCCATTTGCGCGCAGGCTGTCTCCTGTTTCCGTAAGCTCAACTATGGCGTCAACGAGCCCGGTTTTAACTTTAACTTCAGTTGCGCCCCAGCTGAATTCAACTTCTACATTTATTTTCTGGTCTTTAAAAAATTTCTTTGTGTAGTTAGCAAGCTCTGTCGCTATGCGTTTGCCATCCAAATCTTTCAGTTTCTTTATTTTCGAGTCATCGCGGACAGCAACTACCCAACGAACCGGATTTAATGTTTTTTTTGCGTACAAAAGCTCATCAACCCGTATTACGTCTGAATTATTTTCAAGTATCCAGTCTTCGCCTGTTATCCCACAGTCCAGCACGCCATCTTCAACATAGCGAGCCATTTCCTGAGCGCGCAGAAGGGTTGGTTTTATTTCCGCGTCATCTATCGATGGCGTATAAGAACGCGAGCTTACGGAAATGTTAAATCCGCCGTTTTTAAAAATTTCCAGGGTTTTTTCTTGAAGGCTGCCCTTGGGTAAGCCTAATTTTAAAACTTTCACGTAATACCTCCGTATTCCTTAATACTTGGAATTAGTCAAAACTTTACAACTTGAAAATTATACAACCGGAAAGTATGCTTGTAAAGAAAAATTAGCCTGAATTTAAACATTTAAAAGCGATTTG
>Ga0265297_10002286_pt1 | contig 39797 bp, 39 predicted proteins | sample Munlanlwell13791_FD_192502 | JGI IMG/M metagenome (GOLD analysis project Ga0265297, IMG submission 192502) | Leachate microbial communities from a municipal landfill in Southern Ontario, Canada - Leachate well 137-91 | ecosystem: Engineered > Solid waste > Landfill > Unclassified | place...
CCCGAAGTTCCCCTTTATGGGGGCCTACGGTAAGTTTGGTGACAGGGAGTAAGTCGTAACAAGGCACGGGTAGCGGAAGCTGCTCGTGGATTATTTCAAATCGAAAACGTTCTTTCGCTTCGGCGAAAAGAACTTATCGGTCGGTTTTCGGTGCCTCAATTGAGCATCGAAAGGTTTACTTAAACTTTAAATAAGTTGGCAGGTTGGAAAGACAATCACAAAGATTCATTTATTTGAGTCGGAGAACGGAACAAAAGAAAGAATAATAATAAATCAAATGAAAAGGCCCCGAACGCGAAGCGTTCGGGGCCTTTTCTTATACATTTTCCCCTTTTTTTCGCTATTTTTATCTGCTTGACAAAAAGCTAGGATATGATACCATTATAGAGGAAGTTGAATTGATAAACCTCATGTACATAGAAAGGGAATAACCATGAGTAATTTAGCGATTCTTTTATCTGGAGTCAATATGGAATTACATGCTGTCAAATCTATGATAGGACAGCTTGAGAGATCCATTGCCGTGGATAAGTTTTTTTACAGCGTAAAAAAACTTAAGGTGATTCAAACTGTAATCGCAATCTTCCTGGCTGTGGCTTTTGTACTTCTGATCCCATTGGCTTATCCGCCGGTGGTTGAAGTATATCAGTCCGTAAGTTTGGGAGGAAAAGTGACGAAAGTTCGTACGGCAGACGGTCGTTTGAGTAGTGATCCTGCAATAATCGCGCAGGTACTCAAAGGTTCTTATGACCCTCCCATCTGGGTGGAATAAGTTTCCAAATTTGCTCTGAGAGCGCTGAAGGTCTTTGTGACCGGAGGCGCTCTTTTTTATTTGTATTTTCGTTTTTTTTTTGCTAGATTTATGTTGTTGCGCGTATAGCTCAGATGGTTAGAGCGCGTCACTGATAATGACGAGGTCCCACGTTCGATTCGTGGTACGCGCACAATTTAAAAAACATCCGTTTAGGGTGTTTTTTAAATTGTGCGAGCCGGACTGAGCGAAGGCGAAGGAGGCGGGGTCGCGGAATTTTCTAGCAAGAAAATATCCGTGACCACCGTAAATAAAAAACTATGAGGCGTAGTCGCGACTTTTTCCGAGTGACGGAGAGGAAAAAAGCCGTGACCACAACAATTTTCCATGTTATATTTCTTACGTTGGGCGCGTGGCGGAATTGGCAGACGCATACGCTTCAGGTGCGTACAGGAGTAATCCTATGAGAGTTCAAGTCTCTCCGCGCCCACAAAACTTATGAAAGATTTTTTTGTTAAACTTTTTTGGTTTTTTGTAAACCCAGCGATGGAATTCTATTGGTTTATTTTTAGACCAAAAACCAAAGGTGTAAAATGCATTATAAAATGGCAAGACAAAATACTTTTTGTACGTCTTAACTATGCACACAAAGGATGGACTGTACCAGGTGGTGGGGTAGGCAAGAATGAATCTTTTGAAGAAGCCGTACGGCGGGAAGTGAAAGAAGAAGTCGATATTACTCTTGGAGAAGTTAAAATGTTTAGAGAGTATGTTACTACCCAACAATACAAAATTGATACAGTAAGATGTTTTTTGTCCAAAGTAGAAAATTCTTATTTTAAAATTGATAATCTTGAAATAGCGGAGGCAAAATGGTCATCGATTACAGATATTCCAAAACCACATAGATTAGGTCTAGTTGAATTTTTGTCTTATATTAAAGACTAACCTGGTATTGACTTTTTTTATAGATATGCTATACTCTTAAACGGATAGAAAACCTAAACAAAGCGAGTTTTTTCTCGCAAAACAGAAGGAGGTTCTTTGTGAATGTAAAACAATTAGTTGTGCATCTTAACCCTCATCTTGATGAATTGGTGGCAGTTTGGCTGTTACGAAACTTTGGGGAGAAATTCTTCCCAGGAGTTTCAAAAGCAAAACTTGTGACCTGGGGAAAGAAAGAGCTGGAGGTAAATTCTCTTGAACTGGCGCTTGCGAACGGAAGTCTGCTCGTGGGTCTTGGTGGAGGAATGTTTGACGATCATGTTCACGGCGAATGTGCCGCGATTCTGGTTGCCAAACGTCTCGGTGCCTCTGATGATCCGTCGCTCAAGAAACTTCTCAATGGAGTTTTGATCGCGGATTCTGAGGCCGACGGGTGCCTTTATTGGCTAGCAGAAGAGATTAAAAATCTCAATCGTTACTGGTCAGGCTCAGTCCATGTTGAAGCTCTTTATGAACGGATTCAGCCGTTTATCTTTGTGCAAGTTGCAAGACAGAAAGAGTTCCTGGAAGCCAGGAAATTGTTTGATGTGAGGTATAAAAACCGTGTGTGCGGAGTGCCAGTTTCGGCAGCCGACGCGGTGGACAATCCTCAATATCAGCATGCGGCACGGGCGGGTGGAGCGAAAGTGATCATTCAACGCAACACTCATGGATTAACTCAGATTTTCGGCTGTGAAGATCTGAACCCGTTCCTTCTTGCGATGAAAGTGCGCAAAGCGGAACTATCTATGATGCACAACGGTAGTCGTCCTTCACGGTTTATTAGTGACGAAGAATTGTTGGTGAAGGGAACTTTGTCTGAAATACCTCAATGGTGTGCAGATGAACCTTTTCTTCTCAACGGCTCGGAGTCTTATCCTGATGTGCCTCCTTCACGGATTAACTTCCGTGATCTCGTCCAACTGGTCGAGAAACACATTATGGAAACTGTGAATCGGAATGAAAGGGAGACCAAAAAATAATGGCGTGAAAATGCCATAGGGTCGGGGGAAGTGAAAAACTTTCCTCCGGCCCTATTTTTTTGCCTGAATTTTGATAATATAGTTTTAATGAAAAAAAATATTTTTGAGAAAGCAAAAAATATTCATTTTATAGGAATTGGGGGGATTGGAATTTCTGCTGTTGCTCGTATGATGCTAGGAGAAGGGAAAAAAGTAAGTGGTTCAGATTTGGTCGTGTCAGAAATAACAAAAAGTTTAGAAAAAGCAGGTGCGAAGATTTTTATTGGCCACAATAAAGACAATTTTGCAGAAAAAATAGATTTAGTCATTTACACTGTTGCAATTTCAAGGAAAATCCTGAATTTTCGGAAGCCCAAAGGAAAAAAATAAAAACTATTACTTATGCTGAAGCGCTTCATGAAATTTCAAAGGACAAATTTACGATTGCTGTCTCGGGAACTCATGGAAAAACCACAGCAACAGCTATGATTGCAAAGGTTATGATGGATGCGGAACTTGATCCAACGGTAATTGTCGGCTCACTTTTAAAAGATTCTCAGACAAATTTTATTGCCGGGAAATCAAAATACCTAGTTGTTGAAGCTTGTGAATATAAAAGATCTTTTTTGAATATTGAGCCGACAATAGTGGCGATTACAAATATAGATAATGATCACTTGGATTATTACAAAGATATGGCAGATATTCAGTCGGCTTTTAACTCTTTTGTAAAAAAAGTTCCAAAGAAAGGTTTTGTGGTCTGTAACCCTAAAGATAAAAATATTTCACCGGCAGTTTCTGAAGTTAATGGAAAGACGGTAGATTGGTCTAAATTTAAGACAGATAAATTAAAGATGAAAGTTCCGGGAGAACATATCAAAAAAGATGCAAGTGTGGTTCTTGCAGTTGCTCATATTCTAGGAATAGACAAGAAAAAAGCTATAAAGTCTCTAGAAGAATTTTCTGGAACATGGAGAAGATTTGAATATAAAGGTAAAAGCAAATGTGGCGCGGAAATGTATGATGACTATGGACATCATCCGACGGAAATAAAGGCGACACTGAAAGGCGCGCGCGAAATGTTCCCCCAAAAACGTATTGTAGTGGTTTTTCAGCCTCATTTGTTTTCTCGCACCAAGTTGCTTCTACACGATTTCGCGCGCGCCTTTCAAGATGCTGATGAGATTATCCTTGCTCCAATTTTTCCAGCACGCGAAGCATTTGACTCTACTATTTCTTCTGATCTTTTAGCTAAAGAAATTACAAAACAAGGTAAAAAAGTCTTTTCCTTACAAAATTTTTTTGATATAGAGAAATATCTTACTAGTCATCTCAAGAGAGATGATGTCCTTATCACTATGGGTGCTGGCGAAGCATACAAAATTTCAGACAATCTTGCATAATGTTTAGATGTTTTATACTATATAGGTAGTCGGAATTCGGATTTAATAGATTAATTTTTATAAAGATGTTTAATTTTTTTGGCGGTTCAAAAGATAACGTTAAAGCAGAATCTCAACTGATTGTTCCTGAAGATATATTAACTTTTGCAGAAAAGTTGGCTAGTGACCTTGGTGAAGTTCAATCAATGCCTATACCGGGACAAGAAGGATGGTTTGTTATGGACAATACTACTGCACAAGAAGCTGAGGAGAAAGGTGCAAAGATTTTTAATTTGCAAGATATGATTCACTGCGTGGTATATGCAGGAAAAGACATAACAGATAAAGTAGGAGAAACGGCTCAAGATATGGAATAAAATTAATTTGATTTTTTGAAGACCCCACATATAAAATTGTGGGGTCTTCTTTTTTTTCTAAAATCTAGTAGATTATATGTATGAGTGACTTTTATGTAATAGGAACACCAATAGGGAATTTAGAGGATATAACTCTAAGAGCTATTAGAATTTTATCTGAAGTAGATTTTATTTTATGTGAAGACACAAGGGTTACAAGAAACATTTTAAAAAAATATTCAATTTCAAAACCAACGATTAGTTATCACACACAGAGTAAACTTTCTAAAATTGACGAAATTATCACTATGCTAAAGGAAGGTAAGAATTTAGCGCTTGTTTCTGATGCAGGCACTCCCACTATATCTGACCCTGGTTCACTTCTCATTTCTCATATTTTGAGAGAAAGCCCTGAAACAAAAGTAATTTCAATTCCTGGACCATCTGCTTTGATTTCAGCTCTATCAATTTCAGGATTTCCTTCCTCGGACTTTCTTTTCCTTGGATTTTTACCTCATAAAAAAGGCAGAGAAACTTTATTTAAAGAAATTGCAAGTTCAGAAAGAACCGTTGTTTTTTATGAATCTCCGCATAGGATAATGAAAACTCTCGAATCATTTAAAAAATTTATTCCAGAGAGAAAAATAATGATAGCAAGAGAACTTACCAAAATTTTTGAGGAAACGGTTTTTGGATTTCCAGAAGAAGTTGAAAAATATTTTTTTGATAACACAACTAAAGTAAGAGGAGAATTTGTTGTAGTAGTTTCACCCCTAAAATAGACAAACTGAGCAATAAAAAGCTTTATTACTAAGAAAAATATGATACAATGAGGGTATCCTTAAAAGTTAATTATATACAAGCAATTATGATAAAAATTTCTTCAATCTCAGTGTTGAGTTTTCTCTTAATAATAATTCCTTTTTCTGGTTTTCCTCTTGATTACAAAAATTTCATATATATTACGTTTGGAGCTATCATTCTCATACTTTCTTTATTAATAAGGAGAGAACTTCATGAAGTCTTAAGAAATTTGCACCAGGACGTGGATATTAAGAGTAATACTTTTTCAGAAAATAATCCCCAACAGGAACAAAAATGAAAATCGGAAGAAGTGTAATATTAAAAAAAAGACATCTTTATTTTTTTATTTCTTCCATTTTACTTATTGCTGTTTTTTACTTTATTGTTCCAACTTTTTTTTCTTCTTCTTTCACTGTTCTACAAACCTCTGTTGTCGAACAGGTAATCCCCCAAAAGCCAGTGGTTATCCATATTAAAACTCCAGAAAAAGTCCGAGCGATATATATGACAGCTTGTGCCGCTTCAAGTAAAACTTTTCGAGAGAAGATTGTTTCACTCGCGACTACAACGGAAATAAATTCTATAGTGGTGGATGTTAAAGATTATACCGGAACAATTTCTTTTAGTTCGGAAAACCCCTTAATAAAAGAAAATGATGGAACAGGTTGTAAGGTTTCCGATATGAAGGATTTTGTGAATGAACTTCATAAAAAAGGTATTTACGTTATTGCCAGAATTTCTTCTTTCCAGGATGGTTTTTTGGTCAAAAAAAGACCAGAACTTGCCGTAAAAAAGGAAAGTGATGGAACAGTGTGGAAAGATAACAAAGGCGTAAGTTGGCTGGATCCTGGTTCAAAAGAAGTCTGGAATTATTTGGTAATTATCGGTAAAGAATCTTACGCTCTTGGTTTTGATGAATTAAATTTTGATTATATAAGATTTCCTTCAGATGGAAATATGAACAATATAGCTTATCCTTTTAGTGAGGGTGTGGTTAAACGTGAAATTATGAAAAATTTCTTTATATATTTAAGAGATAATTTAAATGATTTAGAAGTACCACTTTCTGCAGATATGTTTGGAATGGTAACTGTTGCGGATTTTGATTTAAACATTGGTCAAATGCTTGAAGATGCATTACCATATTTTGATTATATTAGTCCTATGGTTTATCCGTCGCATTATCCAAAAGATTGGAATGGTTTTTCAAACCCAGCAGAACATCCGTATGATGTAGTTAAAGGTGCGATGGAGGGTGCAATATTAAAAGTAAATAATTTGAAAATGTCTTTGGCGAGCAGTACACCGGAAGATGTTAGAACCAGAATTTCTACAAAACAAATTCGTCCCTGGCTTCAAGATTTCAATCTTGGTGCGGACTACACGTCAGAAATGATAAAAGCTCAAATACAAGCTACTTATGATGTCGGACTTGATTCTTGGCTGCTTTGGAACGCCGGAAATATTTACACAAAAGGAGCATTACTACCAAAATAATTTACAGGGTGATATAATTGTAAAAATGGCTGACGCTGAAAAGGTAACATATTTTGCCGAAACAGACTCTAGAAACAAAAGAGTCAAGTTTGGTATAAAAGAAAAAGACAGGGCTCGTCATATGTATGTAATTGGAAAGACAGGTATGGGTAAGTCCACTCTACTTGAAAATATGGCGATTCAAGATATTCAAAACGGTGAAGGTATGGCTTTTATTGATCCTCATGGAAAAACAGCCGAACTCTTGCTTGATTTTGTCCCGCCAGAAAGAATGAAAGATGTTTTATATTTTGCGCCTTTTGATCTTGATTATCCAGTATCCTTTAATGTCATGGAAGATGTGGGAGAGGATAAAAGACATTTAGTCGCCTCCGGACTCATGAGCACTTTTAAAAAAATCTGGGAGGATGCTTGGTCCGCAAGAATGGAATATATTTTGAATAATACTATTTTGGCACTTCTTGAATTTCCCGGAGCAACCCTTCTCGGAGTAAACAGAATGCTTTCCGATAAGGAATTTAGGAAAGTAGTCGTTGATAATATCAAGGACCCATCGGTGAAGTCTTTTTGGGTGGATGAATTTGCAAAATATACCGATAGATTTGCAGCTGAAGCTACACCTGCTATTCAAAATAAAGTTGGTCAATTTACATCGAATCCTTTGATTAGAAATATTGTGGGGCAAGAAAAATCTTCTTTTGACATCAGAAAGATAATGGATGAAAAAAAGATTCTGATTATAAATCTTTCTAAAGGGAGAGTAGGGGAGAGTAATGCAATGCTTCTCGGAAGCATGCTTGTAACTAAAATTTATCTTGCAGCAATGTCTCGTGCAGATATTCAAGAAAAAGAGTTAAAGAAATTACCAAATTTTTACTTGTATGTCGATGAATTTCAATCATTCGCAAATGAATCATTTGCGAATATTCTCTCGGAGGCAAGAAAATATAAACTTAATCTTACAATTACTCACCAATACATAGAGCAAATGCCAGAGGAAGTCCGCGCAGCTGTTTTTGGCAACGTGGGAACCATGATTACTTTCAGGGTAGGTGCGTTTGACGCTGAAGTTCTTGAGAAAGAGTTCGCTCCACAATTTACCGCTGAAGACTTGGTAAATCTTGGGATATTTCAAATTTATCTTAAGTTGATGATTGATGGTGCTTCTTCAACACCTTTTTCTGGAGCAACTTTACCTCCTTTTCCAGAACCAGTAATATCATATAAAAGAGAAATAATAGAAGAATCTAGAAAACAATTTGCTCATCCACGTCTTATTGTGGAAGATCTCATTAAGAAATGGTTTCTTTCCGATCATAAATTAGTCAATCAATCCAAACCTTTTGTTGCTCAGAATACCGGGACCGTTTATCCAGGTAAGTTACAGGAAAAAATAGTTAATGATCGTCCAAGTAATATCAGGAACTTTTCAAACGAGAATAAAAACGAAAACAGTAATAAAGATAAGAGATTAGATCAAGATTTATTTAAGAAAGAACCCCAAAGATTTCAAAAATCGTTACAACAAACTAAACCGCAAGAATTTCCTCCTATTGAGAGTGGGGGGGACGAAGGATTTTTACCTTTAAAAGAAATGGTAAAAAAAGTTACGGAGATTCCTAAAAAAGAAGACATTAATAATAAACAATCAAACTCAAGCCAGTCACCAAATCAAAATTTAGGAAATAGCAAAAATACTTCCAATTTAAAATCTGCAATTGAAGCGGTACTCGGAACAAAAATTCAAAACAATAATCAGAATCAGACAAATACTGTAAAAGAAGAAAAAAAATTGGAACAAAAATCAATAATAAAAGAAATTCCAGAAAAAGAATTGCGAAATATGCTTCATGTGGACAAACCGAAAGAATAGATGGATTTTTCAAATAAAAAAATAACAGTAATGGGGCTTGGGCTTCTCGGTAGGGCCCTTGGGGATATCTCTTATCTTGCGCAAAAAGGTGCGGAGATTATTGTTACTGATTTAAAAACTGAAAAGGAACTTGCAACAAGTTTGAAGGTTCTCAAAAAATATAAAAATATTTCATATCATTTAGGCGGACATTCAATAAATGATTTTAAAGACAGAGATATTATTTTACATGCCCCAAACGCTCCAAGGGATTCTATTTATTTGAAAACTGCTAGAAAAAGCAAAGCTCTTATAACACAGAGCACTGCTTTGTTTGTTTTTCTTACACAAGGGATTATTTTAGGAATCACTGGCACAAGAGGAAAGACGACTACGACTCATCTTGTTTATCATATTCTGAAAAAATATTTAAAAAATAAAAAACCTGTCTGCATAGGCAGACAGAAAGTATATTTAGGAGGAAACATAAAAGGTATTTCAACCCTTGCAATGTTAGACAAAGTGAAAAAGGGAGATATTGTAGTAATGGAACTTGATTCTTGGCAACTTGAGAGTATGGGGAAACTTGGTATTAGTCCAAAATATGCCGGGGTTACTACTTTTATGCCGGACCATCTAAATTATTATAAAGGAAATTTGGACGCGTATTTGGAAGATAAAGCCCAGATTTTTTTGCATCAAAAAAAAGAGGATATTTTGGTTTTGAATGAAGGTATAGCCAAAATTATTTTAAACAAATACAAAAATAAAATAAAGAGTAAAATAACTGTTGTTAAAAATAAAGAAGCACAAAAATATGATATCAAAATTCCCGGTGAACATAATTTTATCAATGTTTCCGTAGCTATTGGGTTATGTAAAAAATTAAATATACCTGAAAAAATAATAAAGCTTGGAGTGGAAAGCTATCACGGAGTAGAGGGTCGTCTTGAATTTGTAAAAAGTGTAAAAGGCATCAAAATATATAACGATACTTGCTCAACTACCCCAGACGCCACGCTGGTGGGTTTGAGAGCTCTTTCGGGCGGTTCCAATGCCATTAAAAGCTCTAAAACTGTGCTTATTATGGGTGGAGCAGATAAAAACATAGATATGACCAAATTGACTGATTCTATAGCAAAATACGCAAAAGCAGTGGTTTTGATACCAGGAACAGGAAGTGACAAGGTGAGAGAAATTTTAAGAAAAAAAATGATAAAATTCTACGAATCAAATACTCTTAAATCAGCAGTTTCAATTGCTTTTAAGCTTTCAAAAAAAGGTGATACAATTTTATTTAGTCCAGCTTTTGCTTCCTTCGGGATGTTTAGTAACGAATTTGATAGGGGGGAGAAATTTTTAAAAGTTGTGAATAAATTTAAATAAATTATGCAAAACATAAAACCAAAAATAAGTGTAATAATGCCAATATATAACTGCGAGGAATATCTTAAAGAAGCAGTGGAAAGTATCTTGAATCAGACTTTTACCGATTTCGAATTTATCATTGTGAACGATGGTTCTATAGATAAAAGTTTGAGTATTTTACGAGAATTTGAGCAAAAGGATAAAAGGATAAAAATTATTTCTAGGGAAAACAAAGGTCTCATATATTCTTTGAATGAAGGGATAAAATTATCGCAAGGAAAGTATATTGCCAGAATGGATGGTGATGATGTTTCGTTTCCAGAACGTTTTGAAAAACAAGTTAAATTTATGGAAGATAATAAACTGGCCGTTTGTGGTACTTGGGCAACGGTTATAGACTCTTTTGGAAATATTATAAAATATTATACTTATCCTCCAATTGGAAATAATAGAATAAGGTTGTATTCTTTTTTTCATTGTCCTTTTATTCATCCTTCGGTTATGCTTGAAAAAGAAATTCTTGAAAAAGTTGGGGGATATAAAAATTATAAAAACATAGAAGATTATGAACTTTGGACAAGAATCATATACAAAAACAACATAGACAATATCGGGGAAATGCTTATAAAATACAGAATACACGACAATCAAATAACAAAGAATAATAGAAAAGAGATGAAACTCAAGGGACTTTTTATTCGTATTCTTGCGTTATGGAGATTTATCTTTAAATTCTAACCCAATTTTCTGGACAAATATTTTTGTATTCTTTCTGATATAAATTACTCCACTTCTTTGGAGCTATCACTGTTTTGCCTTGGTTTTGATTGAGCCATGCTCCCCAAAAACTAAAACTACTGTTTGCAATTATGTTATGTTTACATACACTCATGATAATCAGTTCTTCATAATCTTTGATCTCTGGATCCGATACGAAGATAATAGGATAATTGATTTTTAAATTTTCTTTGACCCAAGAGATGTCATCTGAAAAGACAAAGAAAACAGGGTCTTTTATCTTGTCTTTTATTATCTTTATAGCTTCCTCGTAGTATTCTAATCCAAAAGTAATATGAGTTTTTTTAGTTTTTGGATCATTTACGTAATCACCACGGCGAATGTGTATAGATACGGAATTAGAACCATTAATTTTAGAAATAAATTCTGAATATTTTTTGTTTATAGATTCTTTTAAAGAAATTTCTCTTAGCAATTCTTTCCTAATTGGTTCCAAATATTTATAACTTTGCCAGTATCCGTCGTAATATTTTTCTCTAGAATTGACTATCTTTTCTGAATATCCAATATTATAAATTCTAAGTATTTTTCTTTTCGTCCACATCCATATTTTTGAAATAAAACCAAAAGAATATTCACTTTTTTTAATCTCTTCTAAAGACGCCAGTTCAATTTTTGTATTAAATCTATCTAATTTAAAATCTCTATGTATATCTCTTTTATCTATAGACAGGATATCAAACTTCACAGAAGTATTCCTTTTGATTGATAACAATCTTCCAAATGCATATTGAAATAGTTGATTTCCCAATCCACCTTTTAATTTGACGATTATCATATTTTATTTTTTTTCCAGTTTTCCCAGACAAACTTATACTGAAACGTGATATGGTGGGTTTTTTCTAATTTATTCTGAATTTCTCTCATTCTTTCCTCTGCATTATCTATAAAGTGATGAAATTGTATTTGTATATTCTCTATATGGTTTATTGTTCCGCTTGAAATGATTTCTTCCATCAAATCGTATTCTCCGCCTTCAATATTAATTTTCATCAAATCAATTTTTTTTATACTTCTTTCGTTTATGAAATCAGAAGCTTTTCTTAATTTAATTTTTTCATTTTTACCGCCTTTAGCATAGAGAGATGAAGCATCTTCTTTTATTGAAATGTTAGCTTCTTTATTTGTATTGGAAAGTCCAAAATCAAATACTTTTATTTTATTGTTACCTTCGAACCGTTTACTAATATTTTTATAAAAAGATTCTACGGGCTCAAATACGAAAATATTGCAATTGTATCTAGAATAAATATCGTTGGTCCATTGTCCCACATATCCTCCTAAGTCAAAAACTATGGAGTTTTGATTCAGATTATATTTGTATCGAAGCTTGTCTCCATCGTCTTTTTTCCAGCGGTTTACTGTTTTCTCATGTTTGCTTAAAAGACCTCTTAAGAAATCTACAACGGGTTTTAATATTTTTTTAATCATGATGTTTTTTTTAATTTTGAATAAAGTATCTTTATAATAATCTTAGCTTTGAAAAGGAGATAGTACAAACCGGAACAGTCCACTAACCTTAAAAATGTTTTCCATAAGCCAATCTTTTTTTTCTTATTAAAATTTTTAAGAGAATAATTGATTTTCTCGGTTAGTTTTTCAGCTCTTTTTTCCCAGGTATGTAGATTTAACGCCCTAACCATCGCTTTATTTGACATCTCTTCTCTTTTTCCCCTATCTTTTAGAAATTTATCAATAGCGTCTATCCAAAGGTTCGGATCATCTACTGCAAAGATTTCTTCTTCCCCAAAATATTTCCTGATAATTTGTGGAGCATTACTTATTTGGAAACATCCGGACATAGCCAGATCAAAAACTCTGTTATTCAAATCTAGACATTTATCTTCTCCCATTTTTTGTTCGTTGTTGCTTATGTTTAAAGATATTTTTGAAGAATTATAAACAAAATTTAACAATTCACCATGAGCAATTAATTGCAGAGGAAAACCATATTTTTCCCAGCCACTTCCAATCAAGAGAATTTTCCATTTTTTTTCTTTAGCCTTTTGTATTAATTTATCTGTATACATGTATCTACCAGTTCCGCTTTTTGCATTTCCAACAAATAAAACATCGTAAACCTTTTCTTTAAAATTGAGGGGTCTGAAAGTATTTTTGTCAGAAGCAAAAGGAAGAGTGATATACTCGATATCTATTTTCTTATATTTTTTTTGACTATAAGTTGATTCATCTGTGTTATAAACAAATAAAATTTTATGCGACCATCTTTTTAGCAAAGATTTTTTGAACCAGAGAATCGCCGGAGGAGTATAAAGGATAACAGGCCCGTTAAAACTATTCATCACTTTACAGCTTTCACTTTCTTGTCCGCTTCCCATCGTAAGAACCATTATATCTACGCTGTTTATACTTTTAAAATCAGATATATAGATTACTTCATAATTTGGCTGTTTGGATATAGCGGAAAAAAAATCTTTATACATCCCGCCAAAAGCGGTATTAACCTTTGCATTATTTAATCCTAATTTATAAAATCCTATTTTCATTTTTTGTTTTTTTGAACTTTTTTATAAACTTCTATCGTTTTATTGACGCATTCTTTCCAGCTGTATTTACTGATGACGTATTTTGCTCTTTTTTCAAGCTCTTCATCGGTATGTCTTTCTGAAGTACTTTGCTCCAAAGTGTTTATCAGACTTTCAATTTTCCTTGGATTAAAGTACCTTATCATATCTTCTCCTATTTCTCTAAAAGCATCAATATCGGAAGCAATGACTTCTCCTCGGCTACCAATAGCCTCCAATATGGGGAGACCAAATCCTTCTTCAAGTGACGGATAAACAAAAGCTATGGAATTTTTATACATATATTTTAAATCCTTCTCGTTTACAAAACCAAGCAGTTTAACTTGTTTTTCTATTCCGAATTTTTTCAAAGTCAAATGTTCTTCTTCTGTCAATTTACCGCCTCCGGCAACCAATATGTTGTAGTTTTTATTTTTATCCCATTTTGAAAAAGCTTCTATAAAAAAAATAAAATTTTTATACAACTTTCGAAATCCTACAAACAAAAAATATGGTTTATCGGAAATATCTCTTAGTTTTATATTTGATATGGTATCAGATATAAAATTTTCCGATATGCCGAGATGTATTACGGATATTTTTTCATCGTCTATTTTATATATATCAGTCAATGTTTTTTTTGTAGCATTTGAAATACAAATTATTGCATCTGCGTTCATTATGCACTTTCTTTTGTTGGCAATGAATCTTTTGGCACCTCTAGAATTTGAACAATAGGTGAATCTTTCATAAATCATGTCGTAAATTGTCAGTATCTGAGGTATTTTTAGATTTTTGTATGTTGTGTAATAGGTCGAATGGAATATCCCTGTGGATATTTTCTTAAAATAATTTTCAAATAACATTTTATTGATAGGAGAAAATATTTTTCTAAATATTGAGAACAAAAAATCGGGCACATACCTGAAATATGCGATATTTTTTATAACAACCCCTCGTTTTGGGGAGACATAGTATGAGGGTAGACGCATTAATAGGGTGGTCTCCATTTCCTTATTTTTTCCGCATTCACTGATGAGTTCTTCAGAATATCTGTGAATTCCGCCTTCTTTCTGCCAACTATATATCATTCCATCAAAAAAGACTTTCATTTTATTGTATTTTTCTTAAAAAATCATAGTCGGAGGTTGTTTTGCTGTTTAATATTTTTTTTATCAAAATGTCGATTTGCAATCTACTGAGAAATAAAATAATTTTGAAAGTTAGAGAACCAATTTTTTTTGTAGTCAAAAAATGCATATTATTTTTGTCTGTATAAAGATTCAGTTTATATTTTTCTGCCAAGAATTTCAGAGTTTTCAATGAATAAAAAGATATATGCTGGCCATGTTCGGTCCCAAAATAACCCCAATCGTTCCCCGGTTCTTTTTCTGGCAGGAGATAGGTTGAAAAAAATATATTTTTTGATATTTTTAGTATTTTTTCTATCTCTAAAATTGGAGAAGCAAAGTGTTCAAAACACTCAAAGCACGTCATAGCTTTTATTTCTTCATTGTTATATTCAAATCCCTGTGCAAATAAATTTGGCGTGTGAGGATCTAAAGTTAGAAAATTCAAACCGTAATCTCTCATCAATCTGGCTAACATTCCATAGCCTCCAGCGTAATCGAGGTAGGTAAAATTTGTTCCGAAAACAAGTGAAAATAAAATCAATGTCTTTTTGGATAGATAAACATTTCTTGTGACGTATCCCGTGTCGGTAATATTTATTGATTTTTCATAGGCTTCCTTGAGCCATGAGGGTTGTCCAACAAACATAAAGCCACAAAAATCGCACATATAATACTCTGCCTGATATTTTTGTCTTACAGTTAACGTTTTTGTTAGTCTTGCTTGTCTCTGGCAAACTTTGCATTCCATATACTGAAGATTATACATTATATTAAACTTTTCTTAAAATAAGGTGAATATTTCCAAAAAGTTTGTCTTTAGGAAAATTTGTTACAGGATTAGTCGGAAATATAGTAAAGCCACGATAATTATTAATAAAAACATTCTTAATAAAATTGAGGAATTTATTTCTAGAAGCATTTCTCAATGTTTTCATTGTTTTATCATATGTACCGTTTATTTTTTCCCAAAAAATGTCCTTATATAAAACTTCTACATTCTGTAACTGGTCAAGAAGGGAATTTATTTCATTCTCATCAAAACGGTAAAAGAAAAAAGTTTTACCCTCTTTAGAAAACTGATTTGAGTATACATATCCTCTAACCCATTCCTCTTTATATTTTTCTGCGACAGGAAAAGTTAAATAAATATACCCACCTTTTTTTGTTACCCGAATCATTTCAGAGATTGCTTTATTATAATTTTTATAGATATGTTCAATAACACTGATAGAATATGTCATATCAAAAACATTATCGGGAAACGACAGTTTTGTAGCATCTTCAAGTTTAAATCTAAGATTTTTATTTTCTTTGATAAATCTTTTTTCTTCAAAATCAATATTTGTTTTTAAAATGCTATTATTTTTTGATAAATAATAAGCCATCATGTGAGGAGAAGAAACGTCTAGAATATTCAAACCGCGCAGATTATTTTTTTTCATGAATTTAATCAAGTATGCAAATTCAAAGAAACGCGTAGTATCAATAGGTCTAAAAAAACAGGAAACCTTTTTTTTAAAACCAGGTAAGAGTTTTAAGACTGAATACATAGAGCCAAATAACTTAATTTTGTCTAGAGTTGTAACTTTCATAGTTTAAAAATAATTTTTATTTTATCTATAATTTTTTTAAAAAGGGATTTATAAAATATTGTTTCAAAAACAAATTTGTCTGCTTCTTCATTAACAGTTATAGATTTAGGATGAACAATTTTTTGTAAGGTTTCTGTAGAAATATTGCTTAATATACCTTCTGTTTTTGTATGAGTGGCGTTTCTTCCAAAACCTATATTTTCAACTAAATTTACATTGGGAGTTATACTCATTCCTTCTGATTTTAGTAGAGTATATACCCATTGTGCATCCCATGTATCTATGTTCTTTTCGGTAACGTATTTAATTAATGAAATCCAAAACTTTGCTTCTTTTTTATTTTTAAAAAGTTTATATATTTTTTTAGATTTGTAATATTCTTCCAGACCTTTCATATCAATATCGTATTTTTCCCAAGCTCGCTTCCACGTCGCCCAACCCCACATATGGATATATCTAGAAAAATAGTAACTAGCTTCTCCTCTTTTGTTTCCATATTGCAAGTTGGTGCCACTTATATGCAGAATTTTTTCATTTTCTCTATATTTTTCTAACATTTCTTTGCAAAAAGTAAAAAAACTTTGGTTTGGTAAACAATCATCCTCTAGAATTATTCCCTCACTAACGTTCTGAAAAAACCAATTCACTGCTGTAGTTGCACCAATCTTACAACCGAGGTTTTTTTCTTGAAATAATGTAAAAACCTTACATTCCCAGTCGATTTTTTTACAGATATTTCTAACTTCTTCACATTTTTCTTTTTCTCCAATTTTATTTTTTCTCGGCCCGTCTGCTGCGATAAAGAGTTTTGATGGTTTGATTTTTCCAATAGCCTCAAGCACTCGCTTGGTCGTATCTGGACGATTAAAAACTATAAAAAGTATAGGTACTTCAAAATTATTGCTCATTTTTTAATAATTTAAACATATATAACGCCTTTTACAATTCAAAATTAGTCACTTATTACATCTTATAAATATATATAAACTATAACATATAATATATAAAATGCTCGACAGCTATAAGCCGTCGAGCATTTTTTCTACTTAAATCCAGAAGAAGATTTCAATACACCAAACTGTCCCATACTGTGTTCATACTTTACGGCGTGAGCACTGGACGGATATGGAATACCTAATGTTTTACGAACCTCGGCCTCAACATTGTTTCTTAAAGTCACAATATCTTTTGGCGAAAGGTAATCTGTAAAGACAAAGGATTCATAACCGCCATTTGGGTCACCTTTGTAAAAGTTGGCCGTTTCGGCATAATCAATTTCTTTACTGTACAGAACATCCCCGCCACGATGTCTATAAATCCACACTTTATTTGATTCGTCGTGTGGTTTTGCCTCATCATAGTATGGGGTTCCTGGGTAAACAGTAATAATTGTTATATCGAAATCGTCCGGTTTAACATTGATTAGCCAATCTCTGGTCTGAAGGACCGTTCTTTCCGACTCTCCGGGGTGGCCAACCGACATTAACGCTTTTACTTTGAGGTGATATTTTTTCCCTATTTCTATGCACCGAGTATTTTCTTCTACTGTTGCTACTTTGTTCATATTTACGAGCATTTGCGGCGATGCAGATTCGAAGCCAGTCAATATCCAACGAAACCCAGCTTTATACATATACTCGGCCTGTTCTTCATTGAACAACTGAGATTTTATAAAACCTCTCAAGCGAAACTTTATACCAAGACGGTCTTGAAGTTTTATAATCTCTGACATCAAGTCAATAAAGAAATGATGGTTGACATTCAACTCATCATCATAGAACATGAAACCCTTTACCCCGTATTTATGGTATAGACTTTCTATCTCGGCAATTACACTTTGTATTGATCTGCTACGTTTCATTCTGAAAGAAGGCGAATTACGTCCACCACAGAAACCACATCCGAATGGACAACCCAATTGCGTAACCACACTAAGTGCTCGCTCTCCATCAACGAAATATTTGTAGCTATTTACGTCAACTAGATCTCTATCCGGCCAGGGTGCAGAGTCCAACTCGTTTACTTGTAAAAATAAGTTACCTTTTGGATCATCTGCACTTATGACTTTTTGAACATCTGACCCCAATGCTTCAAGGATTGCCTTTTCACCATCTCCGGCGACTAAAATATCCGCCAGTTCCTTAATCCTTTCAAAAGCTTTGTTGGCTCGTCCATATTCTCCGTGTTTTGTCTCGCGAAGAAATGCCGAATGAGTAAGAGTCACATGAGGACCACCAATAATAATTTTCGTCTTCGGCGCTTTTTTTCTGATGACGCTGACTATTTCGGACACCGAAGGTAATTGGGGCGTTGTTACTGTAATACAAACTACAAACGGTTGATTACTTAACAAATAGTCATCGACCACATTTTTGTAGTTAGATATTCCAGACAGATCCAAAACATCAACCTGAAAATACTTTTCTATAACAGCAGCAACTTTCAATAGACCCAAACTCATAAAGACTCTCTCATCCAGAAGAAACGGAGATGGGGGAATAATACAGCAAACTTTTTGAGTATTCATTTATATTGTCCTTTTCTGAATATAATTTTTAAAAATCAATCCTTTTTGATTTAATCAGAAATATCTATAAATGTCAATTTTTTTCAATAAATCGAAAAACATTTATGTTTTATCTTTTATATAAAGAATTAAAAGGAGTTCTCGCAAAAAGCTTGTATCCTAGTTTACCCAGATATGTATGTATCTCGTTATTTTCTAGTTTATCTATATCTAAATTTGTAATCTCAACAATTATTACTTTTGGTTTAAACACATTCCAATCATTAGATTTTAATACATCCAATTCGCAACCCTCAACATCAATGCTTAAAAAATCAATTTCTTTATTTTTTGCATATTTTTTAAGAATTTCGCCCAATTTCTGTGTTTTTATTTTAATTTGTTTTTCAGAAAATATATTTTCTTTTTTTAGTTCTTCTACTCTATTTTTGTCGGTAGTATTTAGGGGTGCTGATTTGAATATAAAATAATTTATATCTGATTCATTGTTTGATATGCCAATGTTGAGATTGATATCTCTTTTTCGGCATTTAAATTTTTTGATCATTCCTGGAATAGGATCTATATTTATTCCATGCCATCCCATTCTGTAAAAAAGATATGTGTTGGAGAGAATTTTTGGATGATGTGCTCCTATATCTACATAAAAACCCTTTTTATTAATAGGAAAAAAAATAGATTTTAATAACAAAATATCTTCTCCTTGTTGACTATATGAAATGCCTACATTTTTATTTTTTATCAGCCAATACCATTCCAGTATTTTTTCCTTTATGCTTGGAGGTAAGATTCTTTTTATTAATTTAATCATTCTTATTTATTTATAACTGAATATTGATTTCATCATTAACAAACCCTGACTTCTTGCCTCTTTGAAAAGAAAAATTCCGAACGTAGACATAGTATAGGAAATCAAAGTTGCAATTGCGGCTCCGTTTATTCCGATTTTAGGTATTAATATTATGTTAAGTACTATATTAATTATTGCCCCTATTAAAGTATTATAGAAAGATATTTTAGTTAGGTTTCTTGCTAATAAATATTGGCCAACGGCAACACCCAAGAACACTCCTAAACCGGCCCAAACATAAATTTGTAATGTTGTAATAGCGCCTAAGTATGGAGTACCAAATAATATTTTTATAATTGGGTAAGAGAAAATTGTTATGAAAGAAGCTATAAAAAATGAAAGCCAAAACATTAAAAAGTATAACTTTTTCATTCTATTTTCAAATAGTTCTTTGCTTATAGTAATGGCTTTTATGATAGCAGGGGAAAGAGAAGTGCAAATCAATACTGGTATGAAATACCATACTTCAGAGAGTCTAACTGCCACAGAATATATTCCTGTCTGTTCATTACCAAGCATATTTTTTATCATCACCTGGTCTATTTTCATGTATATGCCAATAGCCACGGAAGAAAGCATCAAAGGCCATGAATCTTTTAGAAGAGATTTAACGATATTTATATTGAACTTCCATTTTTTTAAATGATTTCCAAATTTTCTAAACGAGAAGAGTAGAATAAGAGCATATATTGATGTTTCAACTATATATATAAGTGTTAGCCAGAAAATACCCCTATTTAATGTTATACACAGAATTTTAAGTAATGTGGATATTACACTGGCTGTTATTTGAGCAGTGACAACTTTTTTTGAAAGTACCTGTGATTGAAAATATATTTCTATAATATTGAAAGCTTGTGGAATAAAATTTAGCGAAAATATCCAAATGAGTCCAAGGGTGAAGAAATCTTTTGTTGTAAAAAAGGAAACAATAAATATAATTAATATCGCTAATATACTGCCAATGATTTTCATGTAAAACCCAGTACCGATAATTTCATCTTTTTTACTATGGTCTTTTATTATTTCTCTGCTTACTATGCCATCTATACCAAATGATGTTAAAAACCCAAAAAGTCCCACAAAACTTATGACATAGTTGAATAAACCATAGTTTGATGGACCAAGATAGCGAGCTATATATATACCTATGAAGAAAGAAATACCAAGAGTGAAAAACCTACCAAAAAACATCCATGCCGTATTTTTGGAATATTTTTGTATACCAGGATGGCGGATTTTTCCTTTTATATATATCCACAATGTGCGCCAGTCAGTAAAATAGTCAAGGAAATTTTCCTTTGATTTAATCGTTTGCTTTCGGTCTTCAATTTCCATAATTCTGAATATCTTATCATTTTTGTGTTATAATGCACGCTTGTGCTGGATTTAAAAGTTTTTTTGTTGTAAATTATCTACATTATTATTAATTAAATCCGCCTAAGGTGGATGAAACAAAGATATGGATTATAAACAAATATTAAAAGGATCGATTATCACAGGGTTGTTTGCGATACTTATTGTGCCATTTATCGTTTCGAACGGCATGTACTTTCCATATATAGTCGGTAAAGCCTTTACCTTTCGAATTATCGTAGAAATTATTTTTGCTCTATGGCTTATACTTATTTTTAAAGACAAAGAAAGTAGACTGAAATTTTCTTGGATAGCTTTGATAGCATTTCTTTTTGTTGCAGTAATGTTTATTGCAGACATATTTGGTGTTGCTCCGGCAAAATCCATCTGGAGTAATTTTGAAAGAATGGATGGATGGATGACCCTCATTCATCTTCTTATGTATTTGTTTGTTTTTGTTTCTGTCGTTAAAGAAAATGTTTTGTCATGGTTTTTAAGGTCATCTATCGGACTCAGCATCATTATGGGTATCTCAGCGATTTCTCAATCTATGAAATCTGAAAATGTTAGGGTAGATGGACCTCTGGGTAATCCAATTTATCTTGCAATTTATTTTCTTTTTAATTTTTTCTTTGTCCTGATTTTGATTTATCGGGACTGTTTCTTAGTTTGTGAAAAGAAAGGTCAAAACTTTTCAAAAATTTTCTCAAATTCTTTATTTTATGTTTATTCTCTGGTAGCGCTTCTGAATGCATATGGAATATATATTACGCAGACGAGGGGAGTAATTCTAGGACTTCTCGGAGGACTTTTTGTCATGGTTTTAGCTATCGTAATTTTTGAAAGACAAAATAAAGCTTTTAGAAATATTGCTCTTGGCGGGATTGTAATTGTCGTTGTGTTGGTAGCTGGATTTTTTGCAATAAAAAACACTGATTTTGTAAAAAATCAGCCGACACTTGCGCGACTTGCTTCTATTTCCTGGAGTAATGTAAGTGGACAGGCACGTCAATATGTTTGGCCTATGGCCATAAAGGGAGCAATAGAAAAACCAGTTCTTGGTTGGGGTCAAGAGAATTTTAATTATATTTTTAATAAATATTATGATCCGAGAATGTATGGGCAAGAGCAATGGTTTGATAGGGCTCATAATATGCCTCTTGATATGCTTGTGGCGGGGGGAATTTTGGGATTTTTACTTTATATCGGCCTTTATTTTGCCGCTTTGTATGAGCTTTGGAAGAAAACTAAAAATTTCTCTGTAGTGGAAAAATCAATTATCACAGGGTTACTTGCGGGATATTTTTTCCAAAGTATTTTTGTCTTTGACAATAATGTAAGCCTTATTTTATTTTTTACGGTTCTTGCAATTATCCATATTTATTCCGGAAGAGAAAGCGAAAAGGGAATTTATATGGAGAAAATTTCCAAATGGGCAGATGAAACAGGAAAAAACGATGAAGCGATAAATTATATTGTTGTACCACTTGTAATTGTTGCACTTTTTGTCACTTTATATTTTGTAAATTACAAACCAATGCAGACAAATTACAATTTGATTTCTGCCGTAAGAGTTCTAGATTCAGACCCTGCCTCTAGTTTAGATTTTTATCAAAAAGCTGTTACAAATGGATTTTTAGGCAAGGCGGAGGTTAGAGAAAGAATGCTTGATAGTGCCCCCACTGTATATAAAGGAACGAAAGCCACTCAAGACATAAAAAATAAGTTCATTGATTTTGCGTATGCTGAAATTAAAAAACAGGTTGAAACATATCCAAACGATGCAAGATATCAAGAATTCTTCGGGGTTTTCTTAGCTAGTTTGGGAGATTTTAACCAAGCTTTAACTTATCTTAAAGAAGCAGAAAAGCTTTCTCCATCCAAACAGGTATTTAAAACGCAAATTGTAAATGCTTATCTTAATCTTGGACAAATAGATAATATGATAAAGGAAGCTAAAGCGTCATATGATCTGGGGCAAAACTTTATAGAAACAAAAATAATTTACGGAGTGTCTTTGGTTTTCTCTCAAGACCAAAAAAACTTTGATGCACTTTGGGGAGATGCAACAACAAGTGACTCGAGAATCCCCTCTGCTTATATTGCCCTTGCAAAAGGTTACTATGACCAAGGGTCAATCTCTACTGCGATTAATTTCTTAGGAAAAGCAAAAAAGATTAATCCTGACATGGCTAATCAAATAGAAAACATGATAAGTTCAATTTATAAAGGAACAGACCCATTCTAAATAGAGACATGAAAGAAAAAGAAATAAAGAAAGAAAATGATATGCTGTCTGTCCTGAAAAAATCTTATATTATTAAAAAAATATGGATAGCGACATCTCCTTGGATTTCGCGCGTATTCGTAATAGGAAGAATTAAAAAATTTAATACTGATAGTGGCGAAGATGCATTAAATTTTATCCAGTCATTATTTTTTGGTTTTGCTATTCGTCTAGCACAAGTCAGAAATGAATTTCTTGAACTTCTAAAAATATTTAAAGAAAAATCCCCTGAAGTCGTAGTGGAAATAGGGACTGCAAAGGGGGGAACACTCTTTTGTTTTTCAAAACTTGCTCCTCAAAATGCAACTATTATAAGTGTTGATCTTCCAGATGGAAATTTCGGTGGTGGTTATCCAAAAAGTAAAATTCCTCTATACCAATCTTTTAAAAAAAATGGACAAAAGATGTTTCTTTTACGTGAGGATTCTCATTCAGAGAAGACCGTACAAAAATTAAAAGAGATTTTAAATGGAAAAAAAGTTGACTTCCTTTTTATTGATGCCGACCACACGTACGAAGGTGTAAAAAGAGATTTTGAGCTTTATAGTCTCTTAATGGCTAAAAATGGTATAATTTCATTCCATGATATAGCCCCTATTCCGGGAGTTTCAAGAACTTTCGTAAATGCTTTCTGGAATGAGATAAAAATCAACTACAAATACAAAGAACTTATAGAAAACAAAGATCAAGGATGGGCTGGTATTGGTGTTCTATTTTTAAATTAAATTGACCCAACTATCTGTAGCTTGCATTATTCCGGGGATTATGGTAAGATACTTAGGTGAGTGCTAGCAATTAGTTAGCCCAAACGAATGTCTGTGTAAGGCCCCACTTCGGTGGGGTTTTGCATTTCTTTTTAAAAAATTGTTGATTTTAAGATATAAAACCAAAGATTATTTTTTATTTTCCTTGTACCAGTTTATAGCCTCTTTTAAACCTTTTTTAAAACTGGTTTTTGCCTTGAAATCAAATTCTAATTTTGCTTTTTTGGTATCAAGTTTTCTTCTTGGCTGACCATCGGGTTTACTTGTGTTCCATTTTATTTCTCCTTTATACCCGATAATTTTCGATATTTCTTTTACCAGATTTTTTATAGAAATTTCCATTCCAGATCCTATATTAACAGGGTCACTTTTATCATATCTCTCTGTAGCAAGAACTATAGCTTCCGCTGCATCTTTTACGTACAAAAATTCTCTGGTTGCTTTTCCTGTACCCCACACCTCTACAAAGGGGACATTTTTTTCTTTTGCCTCCAACACTTTTTTGATCAAGGCGGGAATTACATGACTTGAATTTGGATCAAAATTATCTCTTGGCCCGTATAGATTTACTGGGAGTAGATATATTGAGTTGAAACCATACTCTTGTCTATATGCCTGAGATTGAACCAACATCATTTTTTTAGCTAAACCGTAAGGAGCATTAGTCTCTTCAGGATAACCAATCCAGAGATCTTTTTCTTTGAATGGGGTAGGAGTAAATTTTGGATATGCACAAATTGTCCCAACAGCGACAAACTTTTTTATATCTTTTTTTCGGGCTTCTTCTATAAGCTGAGCCCCCATGATTAAATTGTCATAATAAAGTTGCCCCGGATGTTCTCTATTAAAACCTATACCTCCGACTTTTGCGGCAAGATGTATCACAATATCTACCCCCTCGAGAACTTTTTTACAATCTTCGAGTTTCCTTAAATCAAAATCTTTTGACCTTGGCACAAAAATATTTCTTTCTGGTACGCCTCTTTCTTTTAGTTTTTCTACAACAAAAGAGCCCAAAAATCCGGCTCCGCCAGTGACTAATATTTTTTTATTTTTCAGGTCCATAGTTTTTTAAATCTTCTTTTACCATTAACTTTACTAAATCTTTAAACTTTGTTTTTGGCTTCCACCCAAGCTCTTTTTTTGCCTTGGAATAATCTCCTATAAGTAAATCAACTTCCGCCGGCCTAAAGTATATAGGATCTATTTCTATGATTACTTTTCCCGTTTTTTTGTCAATTCCTTTTTCTTTTTTTCCTTTGCCTGTCCATTCTATTTCCATATCCAGTATTTTTGCAGCTTCTTCCACAAACTCTCTGACACTATGGGTTTCATTTGTAGCTATTACGTAATCATCCGGTTTTTTTGCTTGCATCATAAGCCACATTGCCTCTGCAAAATCCTTTGCATAGCCCCAATCTCTCTTAGCATCAAGATTTCCCAAATACAATTTGTCTTGCAAACCGAGTTTAATTTTTACAAGACCTTCCGTGATTTTCTTTGTCACAAAGGTTGATCCTCTGCGAGGACTTTCGTGGTTGAATAGGATTCCATTACAGGCAAATATGTTATAGCTCTCTCTATAATTTTTCGTTATCCAATAAGCAAAAACCTTTGCGCATCCATAAGGAGAACGAGGATGAAATGGGGTTGTTTCTTTTTGAGGAATTTCTTGGACCTTTCCGAACATTTCGGAAGATGATGCTTGATAATATTTTGTTTTTATTCCCGACTCTTTAATGGCGTCCAGTATTCTAAGTGCGCCTAAGCCCACAACGTCTGCTGTATATTCAGGCATATCAAAGCTTACTCTGACATGGCTTTGTGCACCAAGATTATATATTTCGTCTGGTTTAATTTTTTCTATCAATCTTGAGATATTGCTGGAATCAGACAAATCTCCAAAGTGCAGAAAAAATTTTACTCCATTTGTATGTGGATCTCTATATATGTGGTCTATCCTGGAAGTATTGAAGCTTGAGCTTCGGCGTATTATTCCATGAACTTCATATCCCTTTTCCAATAAAATTTCGGCCAAATAAGAACCATCTTGGCCAGTAATACCTGTCATTAAAGCTTTTTTTCTCATAATCATGTGATTATACCTCTTATTTTATAAAAAACTAGAGGTTGTAAAAGTCATTTACTTTTCTTCTTCTTTTGTTATTATTAACTTCAGGTTTGTGGAAAATCACGACCGGCGGTTGCACTCACATTAAAGACATTAGTTGGAGGTTAGCCCCCGCCGGTCATGATTTTACATAAACTTTATTTCAACAAACGAGGAGTGATGCAAAAAATTCTAATTTTTTATATCATCCGAGTGAAGTTGAAATATAAGAGTTAAAAACTGCTTTTATGAGAATTTTTAAAAATTATCCGTTAAAGAGTCTTAATACTTTTAGAACCGGAGGATGTGCCCGGTTTTTTTGTATTATTAAAAATCTCGGAGATTTAAAAAAAGCCATTTTCTTTTCAAAAAAAAATAAGATAAAATTTTTTATCCTTGGCGGAGGATCAAATATTTTGATAAGCGATACTGGTTTTTCCGGGTTGGTGATAAAAAGTGAAATTCTTGGCAAAGATATTTTCAAAGAAAATATTATCTGTTTTGGAGCAGGAGAAAAATGGAATGAGAGTGTTTCTTTTTCTATAAAAAATAATTTGTTTGGTTTGGAAAATCTTTCTTATATTCCTGGGACGGTGGGGGGTGCGACGGTACAGAATATTGGAGCGTATGGTGTGGAAATAAAAGATTTTATTTCAAAAGTCGAAGTATATGATTCGGAAAACGGAAAAATTTTTGAAATGGAAAATAAAGATTGTAACTTTTCTTACAGAAGCAGTATTTTTAAGATTAAGAAAAATTTGGTAATTTTAAAAGTCTATTTCTCTCTGAGTAAGAAGTTTAAACCAAATTTAAGTTACAGTGGAATAATAGAAAAAATGAAGGAAACAAAAATCGTGAAGGTTCTGAGACAAAAGGTTTCAGAACGTCTTAAGTCCGGACAAAGACACTCTGAAGCCTTTTGCCTCAGGACTGTTTCTCCTAAAATAACAGCTATGGATGTTAGAAATGCAGTAATTTCAATAAGAAAATCGAAACTTCCGGAAGTTTCTGAACTCGGATCAGCTGGTTCTTTTTTTAAAAACCCAATAATTAATAAAAAAAAATATGCAAAGCTTAAAAAGAAATTTCCGGGTATTCCTGGCTTTCCTGAGCCAAAGGGGAAAATAAAAATATCCTTAGCTTGGGTTCTGGATAAAATTTGTAATTTAAAAAATTATAAAATAAAAAATGTCGGTCTTTATAAAAATCAACCGTTGGTTCTGGTAAATTTTGGTGGAGCGACAACTACAGAAATAATAAATTTATCTGACCAAGTGAAAAAAAATATCAAAGAAAAAATTAAAATTAAAGTGGAAGAAGAAGTTATCCACATATTTTAAAAAAAATCCTTGCGATATTATCTAAATGATATAAAATTGTATTAGTTCAGCAATTTTTGTAGTTTAGGTCGAAAAAAATTGTGAGCTCGTTAGGAAAAGATTTAACTTAAAATAAGTTTAAAAATTTCTTGAAGATAAAAATTTAAACTTAAAAACTATTATGGCAAAAAAGAAAGCAAGAAAAGCTGCAAAGAAGACAAAAAAGGCAAAGAAAGCAAAGAAATCAAAAAAAAGATAACTTTTTTAAAACCGTTCGCTTAAGGCGAACGGTTTTTTTTATTTATTTTTATGCTATGATATTTCCATAATGATTTTAGACAAAATATTCGGAAGTAGACAAGATAGATACATGAAAACTCTCATGCCTATTGTGGCTAGAATTAACGCTCTGGAAGCGGATTTTGAGAAAATCCCTGATAATGATCTAAAACTAAAAACTTTGGAGTTTAAAGACAGATTAGGAAAAGGTGAATCGTTAGACGATCTTTTGCCAGAAACTTTTGCTCTTGTCCGTGAAGCGGGAAAAAGAACTCTTGGCCAAAGACATTTTGATGTCCAACTTATGGGGGGAATTATTTTGCACAGAGGAAACATTGCCGAGATGAAAACAGGCGAAGGAAAAACTTTATTAGCTACGCTTCCGGCATATTTGAATGCTTTATCTGGAAGAGGAGTACATATTGTAACGGTCAACGATTATCTTTCAAGAAGGGATACAGTGTGGATGGGACAAATATATTCTCTTCTTGGCCTTTCTGTCGGAGTTATAAATCATGAGTCATCCTTCCTGTATGATCCGACTCATACAGAAGAAGATAAAGAAAGAGATGAATTTGGTTCCTTTAAAGTCATTTACGATTTTTTGCGACCATGCACTAGAAAAGAAGCATATCTTGCGGACATAACCTATGGAACAAACAACGAATTTGGTTTTGATTATTTGAGAGACAACATTGAATATAATGTAAACGACCTTAGGCAGAGAGATTACAATTTTACAATAGTTGATGAAGTTGACTCTATCTTGATAGACGAAGCAAGAACTCCGCTTATTATTTCTGCGCCAACCTCAGAAAGCGAAAGTCTGTATGATTCATTTTCAAAAATTGTTAGAGATTTTAAAAAAGATGAAGATTTTACGGTTGATGAAAAACTCAAAGCAATTCAATTAACTGACAATGGAATAAATAAAGCTGAAAAAGCTCTTGGCATAGAGAATATTTATACGGAAGGCGGAATGAAAATGGTTCATCATCTGGAAACAGCAGTGAGAGCACTTGCACTTTTCAAAAAAGATACGGAGTATGTCATAAAAAACGGGGAGGTTATTATCGTGGATGAATCTACTGGGAGACTTCAGCCAGGGAGGAGATGGTCCGAAGGTTTGCATCAGGCAATAGAAGCAAAGGAAGGGGTAAAAGTACAAAAAGAATCCAGAACTTTTGCGTCTATCACTTTTCAAAATTATTTCAGAATGTACAAGAGACTTTCTGGTATGACAGGAACAGCAATGACATCCTCAGAAGAATTTTTTAAAGTTTATCATGCCGATACTTTGCTTGTGCCTCCCAACAAACCTTTAATAAGAAAAGATCAGAACGATTTGATTTTTCAGACGGAGCACGGCAAATTTTTGGCTCTTGCAAGAAAAGTAAAAGAATTAAATAAAGAAGGTCATCCAGTGTTGCTTGGAACTGTTTCTATCGAAAAAAATGAAGTGCTTTCTGAGTATTTGAAGAGAGAAGGAGTTGTTCATAATGTATTAAATGCTAAGAATCATGAAAAAGAAGGGGAGATAATAGCTCAGGCTGGAAAACTTGGCGCTGTTACAGTAGCAACAAACATGGCAGGAAGAGGTGTAGATATAAAACTTGGTGGAATACCCTTTGAACAAAGTACTTATGAAAAAGTAAAAGAGCTCGGAGGTCTTTATGTTATTGGTACTGAGAGACATGAAGCAAGGAGAATAGACAATCAGCTTCGAGGAAGATCTGGTCGTCAAGGAGATCCAGGATTTACACAGTTTTATGTTTCTATGGAGGATTCTTTAATGAGAGTTTTTGCAAGTGATATTGTCAAAAAAATGATGGGCAAGCTGGGTGTGCCGGAAGACGAACCGATTGAAAATTATCTGATTACAAAATCGCTTGAAAATGCGCAAACAAAAATAGAAGGTTTTAATTTTGATTCAAGAAAGCAAGTTTTAGAATACGACGATGTGATGACCTTTCACAGAAAGGTTGTCTATGAAAGGAGGAGAAAGATCTTACTTGGAAATAAAGATGAGATAAAAGAAAAACTTTTTGAGATAGTAGAAAGCGACGAAGACAAGAAAATCGTAGAAGAAAAAATAAAAACTTTGGGCGAAGATGAGTTTTACAGAATTGTCCGACTTTTGATTTTACAATCGATAGATATGTTTTGGGTAGATCATTTAGAGATGATGGATTATCTTCGGGGAAGTGTGAATCTTCGCGCTTATGGTCAGAGAGATCCTCTCGTAGAATATAAGAAGGAAGGACTTAGTTTATTCAAACAGATGCAGGAGAGTATAAATGTAGAAATTTTGCGACTTTTGCCACATCTTGGAGTGGGAGCTTTTAGACAAGATGAAGAAAAACTGAAGGAAACCCAAAAGCATATGGTAGAGGCTGGCGCAGAGGGGAAAAGTGACTCAAGTATTCCTGTCAAAAAAGATGAAAATAAAGTTGGTAGAAATGACCCATGTCCATGTGGAAGCGGAAAAAAGTACAAAAAATGCTGTGGAAAATAAAAAATATTTTTATTGACATTTAAAAACAGTAGGAATAAAATCTAGTTAGGTATTGTTTCATAAACGTCAGTAAAAAGGAGGTTATTATTGTACATTAAATCTGTTGGTAATGGACAAGATTTTCAAACAGAACTTCTTCTCGGAATAGACAAAATAGAGGAGCAAGTTTCTTCAGAGAAATCTGGAAAAAACGATTATAAAAAAGTTCATAGACCAGAGTATTTGCCTTTCTCTAAAAGTGTTCTGTTGGTAAAGAGAAATCAGGAGCGAGGTCACAAGTCTCGTTGCCCCCGGACGCCTTTTTTGAAGGCAATGTATAACTGTATAGCTCCCATGTTGAGAAAAGGAAGAAGTAAGTTGCGAGTTTTTGTTGCTCTGGGATCATCTCTAGATATTTTTCATGGTGTTGATTGTTTTTTTGATTATGAAGGAAAGATAGTGACAGTTGATGTGACAATCAGCTCGTGGAAAGAACGTTATAAGGCAGATGTTCTGATCACTCTAGAAGATATTCAGCGCAACGAACATTACAGGAAAGCAAGGTTTATTGCACAACTTCTCCAAACCAGATGAAATGCCTTTTTTCATCAAGTAGCACAATCAATGCTCACTGAACACTTTGTTTAGTGAGCATCTCTTTTTTTAACAATAAAAATTTTCTCGCATTCTTTCATTGGAAATGTTACAATGCCATAATTAATAATTAGAAACACAATGAAAAAAATAATCCATTTTTTTGATAAGTTGGAAGATAAAGTTAGAACAAGATTAAGTCATAGGTCCATATTCTATGCGTTTTTAGGAGGAACTTTTACAATTATTTTTTGGCGAGGCGTTTGGCACACTGCGGATATTTTGGAAGCAAAGGGAGGAATTTGGACCTATATATTTTATGAACCAAATACTATTGTTTGGACTCTGGCTTTGTTACTTCTTACGGGACTTTTTGTTTCTATAATGATAGGAGATAGAATTATTCTTTCTGGGCTTAAACACGAGAAAAAAATTGAAGAAAAAACTGAAGAGGAAGTAAAACAAGAAGAAAAGGATATAAAAAGTCTCAGAAGTCAGATGACCCAAATATCTAAAGATGTTGAGGAAATAAAAATTCTTTTAAAGAAATAATGTTTTTTACTAAAAAAATCATTTTATCAACTCACAGTGGAAATTTTCATCCGGACGATGTTTTTTCTGTTGCTCTTTTTTCTATTCTTTTTCGCGGAAAAATAAAAATTATAAGAACAAGAGACAAAGCAATTTATTCAAAAGCCGATTTTGTTCTTGATGTCGGAGAAGAGTTTAATCCCGAAAAAAGAAGATACGATCATCATCAGGAAGGAGGAGCGGGGAAGAGAGAAAACGGTATATCCTATTCAACTTTTGGGTTGCTATGGAAAGATTTTGGGGAAAAGATTTGTCATTCAAAAAAGGTGGGAGATATACTGGATGCTAAGCTTGTACAGATAATAGATGCGGATGATACAGCCTTTAATCTCTGCAAACTTAATTTATCTGGCGTTTATCCTTATCTGCTTACCGACATCATTTATTCTAAGTCTCCAACTTGGAAGGAAAAAGATATTTCTTTGGATAAAGCTTTTTTAGAAGCGGTAAATTTTGCAAAAGGTATTATTTTAAGAGAAATAAAAATTGAGACTGATAATATAGAAGGGGAAGATATTGTGAAAGAAATTTATAAAGAAAATGAAGATAAAAGAATTATGGTTTTTGAAAACCCCTTTTTGCCGAATTCTTTATTTTCAAAATACCAGGAAGTGCTATTTGTAGTTAGACCAGATAAGATGGGAAAAAACTGGAAGGTAACATCTATTAAGGATGATGAAAGAATGTTTATAAGTAGAAAATTATTTCCTAAAGAATGGCGAGGGAAAGATAGTTTGGAAATTTCCAAAATTACCGGAGTTGCAGACGTCGTTTTCTGCCATAATTCTGGAGTTTTTGCCGGAGCAAAAACAAAAGAAGGGGCTATTAAACTTGCTAAGTTGGCTATTGATTCAGAATAGTTTTTAAAAACATAACTATTGACGATAACTTTTTTAGTGCTAATATTGGCATCCGTTATTTGTTCTTTGTTATTTTAAGGATTTTAACTTGTATGAGGCAAGTTAAATAAAAAAAAGGAGGTAGTATGGCAGTAGCAACGTTTGCAACGACGGGGGAAAAGCAAACTTCGGTTCCGTTCGTTCCTTTGGATATCAAAAGTCTCAAGGGGATTAAACTGAATGGTCGGTATAATCTTAAGTTGATGAAAACGTCAGCTTATTTCAGTCGGTTTTTGTCTGGGTATTTAGGGGGTTCATCTTTTACACGCTCGTGCGTGGTGGTAACAAATCTTGTTTCCACAGACGAGGGGGTTTTGAAAGAGATAGGCAACGGGGAAAAAGTTCTAGTTCCTCAACATGAATCGTATTGCGGTTGGTTTTTCGACCCCAAAACGAAGGAATTCTCAGAACTTCACTGGTTCCCCATTATAAGGATAAAATCTCTGTCCGAATATGAAAAAATCATGTGTAAGAATTATCTCAAGATGTCGGCGGATTTGATAACAGTAATCCCCGACGAAAAAGCCATGGCTCTCTTTGTAGAATTTCTTCACAGTTGAGCCATGATACTCAATCCAGATCGCTCGAACACTTTGATATACTCAGAGAGTCCGGGCGATTTTTTTATTTAAATAATGCTCTAATTAGTTTTTTATGATAGAGTAATAACAGTTAAAATTGTTTAATAATGGCATTTATAGATGAATTAAAAGTACATTTGAAGGCAGGAAGTGGGGGAAACGGCGTGGTTCGTTGGCTACACGAAAAGGGAATTGATCACGCAGGTCCTGCCGGAGGAAATGGCGGAAAGGGAGGAGATGTTTATTTGAAGACATTACGAGATGTTAGTGTTCTTTCCAAATATAAAAATATAAAAGAATTTTCTGCTAAAAGAGGTAATGATGGGATGAAAAAAAGTATGCATGGTAAAGATGGAGAAGATTTTTATTTTGAACTTCCTATCGGTTCTGTTATCACAAATCTTGTTACGAGAGAAAAATTCGAACTCTTCAAAGAAGGAGAAGAAATAAAAGTTTTGAATGGTGGAAGAGGGGGACTTGGAAATGAATATTTTAAGTCATCTGTAAATATTGCTCCAGAACAATTTAGTGAAGGAAAAAGGGGAGAAGAAGCGGATTTTTTTATTGAACTCCAACTTATGGCAGACGCTGGTTTTGTAGGCCTGCCAAACGCAGGAAAATCGAGTTTATTGAATGCTCTTACAAACAGCAAATCAAAAGTAGCTAGTTATCAATTCACTACACTGGAACCACATCTTGGTGACATGTATGGTTTTATTCTCGCCGATATCCCGGGACTCATAGAGGGTGCTTCGGAAGGGAAAGGGTTAGGGGATAAATTTTTGAGACATATCAAAAGAACAAAAATGATTTTACATTGTGTTTCTCTGGAGAGTAAAAAACCTCTTACTGATTATAATGTGATAAGAAAAGAGCTTGAGAATTATAGTAGAGAACTCGCTGAGAAAAAAGAAATTGTGATTTTGACGAAGACTGACGAAGTAGATGAAAAAAGAGTGAAAGAAGTAAAAAAAATAATTTCAAAGAAAAACAAGGATATTTTGGAGGTAAGTATTTTGGATGATACATCTATTAAAAAGTTAAAAGATACATTAATTAAAAAATTGAGAGAAGAAAGCAAATAATATTTTATATATCTAATTATATGCCAGAGAAAAAATATACAGCGACAATAGGTCTTGAAATACATGCTGAGCTTAAGACAAAGACAAAAATGTTTTGTTCGTGCAAGAATGATACCGAGGAAAAAAGGCCAAATGTAAACGTTTGTCCGATATGTATGGGTCATCCAGGAACCTTACCTGTTTTAAATAATGAAGCGATGAAACAAGTTGTGAGAGTTGGACTTGCAGTAGGAGGAAAAATCGCTGATTTTACGGAGTGGGACAGGAAAAATTACTTTTATCCAGATATCCCCAAGGGCTATCAGATAACTCAATATAAATTTCCAATAGTTACAGGTGGAGAAATAAACGGCATTGAACTTACGAGAATTCATCTAGAAGAGGATACCGCAAAATCATCTCATGAAAGTGGAGATTTTAGTTTGGTGGATTTTAATCGTTCCGGTGTTCCACTTATGGAACTTGTTACTGAACCTGTAATTCATGATGCAAAATCTGCCTCAAACTTTTCAAAAGAATTGCAGTTAATTTTACAATATCTTGGAGCGGGTGATGCAAATATGGAAAAAGGTGAAATGAGAGTAGAAGCAAATATTTCCGTAAGCGATAGTAATAAGCTTGGTAGGAAAGTAGAGGTAAAAAACCTAAATTCTTTCAGAGCTGTGGATAGGGCGATAGAATATGAAATTGAAAGACAAATTTCTGTGTTGGAAGAAGGAAAAGAAATAGTACAAGAGACCCGTGGTTGGGACGAAGGGAAACAAATTACTTTTTCTCAGAGAGTAAAAGAAGACTCTCATGATTATAGATATTTTCCTGACCCAGATTTACCAAAGGTTATGATTTCAGAACTTTTTGATGTTGAAGAATTGAAAAAAGATTTGCCGGAGTTACCACAGCAAAGAAGGAAAAGATATACAGATGATTACTTGATGAAAACAGAAGATGCAAATATGTTTGTTTTAGATACAAAACTCGGAGATTTTTTTGATAAAGTTGTTCCACCTTCAGAGAATCTGAGTGATAAATTGAAGAAATCTTATGTTAATTTTATTACAAATGATCTGGTTGGGCTTCTCAGAAAATCACAAAAATATTCTTTGCCTTCCGTAGAAAATTTCCGGGATCTAATGGGATTGTATAGCAGGGAAGAAATTACCAGTAGAGTTGCAAAAGATATTCTTGCTTTCATGGTTGCTAAGGATGAAAACCCAACGGCGATAATGCTTGCTAATGGACTTCAACAACAAAGTAACGAAGAAGATTTGAAAAAAATCGTTGAAAAACTTATTACTGATAACCCAAAAATTGTGGCTGATTACAAAGCGGGTAAAGAAAACGCCATAATGTCTCTAGTCGGACAAGCGATGAAGGTGACAAAGGGTTCTGCTAATCCACAAGTCATCAAAAATTTGCTATTATTGTTATTGAAGTGAGTATGAATAAAAAAACTCCACATTTTAAAATATATATCGGCGGAGATCATGCCGGTTTTAAGACAAAAGAAAAAATAATTCCATGGCTTAAGAGAATGGGTTATGAAGTTTTTGATTGTGGATCTTTTCAATATGATGAATATGATGACTATCCTGATTTTATTGCACCTGTTGCAAAAGCCGTATCTTTAAATCCGGAACACGTAAGGGGTATAATTTTCGGCGGTTCAGGACAAGGAGAAGCTATAGTTGCAAATAGATTTCCAAATGTTCGAGCAATTGTTTATTACGGAAAGTCAAGATCTTCTTTTAAAGATATTATAAAACTTGGACGAGAACACAATAATTCAAATGTGATTTCTATTGGGGCAAGATTTGTAAGTCTGTCCTCAACAAAATCTGCAATTGAAAAATGGCTTACGGTGCCGTTTTCTTGGTCCGATAGACATATGAGAAGAATTAAAAAAATAGAAAAAATTTCAAAAGAAGTCAAAAATATATGGTAGAAGTAATTCCTGCAATATTGCCAGAAAATATTGAAGAAATCAGAGAAAAAATGTCTCTTGTAAACGGTCTTGTAAATATTGTACAAGTGGATATTTGCGACGGAAAATTTGTGCCGAATACTACTTGGCCATACAAAAATGACAACGAAGGAAGTTTTGAAAAAATAATAGGAGAAGAAGAGGGATTTCCTTTCTGGGATTCTCTTGATTTTGAAGTAGATTTGATGGTAAAAAATCCAGAGGAAGTTGTAGAGGAATGGATAAATGCTGGGGCAAAAAGATTAGTTTTACATATTGAATCGTCGAATGATATTTACGGACTTATAAAGAAACTACGAGATGAATATGGTTATTCAGGAGATAATCCTTTTGATATTGATATAGGACTTGCGCTTGATGTAAAAACTCCAAACGAGGCAATTTATGATTTTTTGAATCCACAAGCGAACGGAAAATTTCTCATTGATTTTGTCCAGTTTATGGGGATTGACCGTGTGGGTTTTCAAGGAGAGTCTTTTGACGAAGCAGTACTTAATAAAATCAGAGAGCTGAGAAATAATTTTCCAGATATAACAATTAGTGTAGATGGTGGGGTAAATCTTGATAATGCCTATGAAATAGTCGAAGCAGGAGTTAATCGTCTGATTTCTGGTTCTGCAATTTTTGAATCTGGAAATGTTGGAGATGCAATACAAGCACTTGAACAAGCATGAAATAATAAATTTTTGTGTTAAAATTATAATATGAAAAAACTTAAAGAATATATTTTGGAAGCGGAAAAAGAAGGAAGAGCAATAGGACATTTTAATATTTCAAATCTTGAAACATTGCGAGGGATTTTTAATTCTGCCAGTAAACTTAATTTACCAGTGATTATTGGAACAGCGGAAGGCGAGAGGAAATTCATCGGTACAAAACAAGCCGTAGCCTTGGTTAAAAGCTTGCGTGAAGAGTATAATTATCCAATTTTTTTGAATGCCGATCATACTTATAGTTTTGAGGGGGTGAAAGAATGCATTGATGCCGGGTATGACTCCGTGATTTTTGATGCGACAGGTATGTCTTATGAAGAAAATGTAAAAATTACAAAAAAATGTGTGGAGTATGCAAGAAGTGTGAATCCAGATATTATTGTTGAAGCGGAACTCGGATTTATTGGAAGTTCATCAAAGGTCTTGGATAAAATTCCTGAGGGTGTAAAGATATCGGAAGAATTTCTGACGAAGCCAGAAGAAGCAAAAAAATTTGTGGAAGAAACCGGTGTAGATATGCTTGCCCCGGCGGTGGGAAATATCCACGGGATGCTTAAGGGTGGAGTAGATCCGGCACTTAATATAAAAAGAATCGCTGAGATAAAGTCGGTGGTAAACATCCCGATAGTTCTACACGGTGCGTCGGGAAATTCTGAAGAAGATATAAAAAATGCAATTAAAGCAGGTATTTCTTTGATTCATGTAAACACAGAAATCCGCGTAGCTTTTAGAAAAGCACTTGAAGCAGAACTTATAGAAAAGAAAGATGAGGTTGCACCATATAAATATATGGACAAAACCATTTTAGCTGTAGAGAAAGTAATAGAAGAAAAACTCAAACTTTTCAATAACCTCTAAAGTATCTTAAATCTTTCTTGCGTCTTCTAGAAAAATGTGTATAATATGACACTATGCTTACATTAAAAGTAGAAAAGAGAGACCTAAAGATAAGTCCAGAAAAGATAAGAAAAGAAGGTAATTTACCGGCTATTTTTTATGGAAAGAAAGAGAAGTCAACGCCAATATTTCTAAAATTTTTGGATTTTGAAAAAATATTTGAAGAAGCTGGAGAATCTACAGTAGTACATCTGGACGGAACTGGAATAGATGTGGACGTGCTTATTCACGATGTTGATTCTGATCCCGTGACTGACAAAATTAGACACGTAGACTTTTATGCTATTGAAAAGGGTAAGAAACTTGAAATTGCTGTTCCTCTTGAATTTATCGGAATAGCACCTGCGGTTAAAGATCTTGGTGGCGTGCTTGTGAAAGTTATGCACGAAGTGGAAATTGAAGCTCTTCCAAAAGATCTTCCTCGTCACTTGGAAGTAAATATCTCAGGTCTGCTTAATTTTGAAAGTGTGGTTCTTGCAAAAGATATTAAACTTCCCGAAGGAGTAACCTTAAAAATCAAACCGGAAGATGTAGTTGCTTCTGTATATGAACCGAAAGAAGAGGTTGTAGAAGAAGTACCGGTGGATCTTTCGGCTATAGAAGTGGAGAAGAAAGGAAAGGAAGCTGTAGAAGGTGAAGAAGGAGCCGAAGGTGCAAAAGTTGCAGAAAAAGCAGATGCAGGAAAGAAACCTGAAGCAGGAAAGAAGGAAGAAAAGAAAGATAAGAAATAATTTAAAATTGTAAACAAAAATAGTCCTTCCACAAAATGACCTAAAGTGTCTTAAGTCCGGACAAAGACATTTTAAATTACTTTGCTACAGGACTATTTTTGTTTTAAAACCAAAGAGAGAAGAATGTTTCTGAATAAGCTTTGTCCGGATTTAAGCGAAATTCAGGAATATTCTTCTCCCTTTGGTTTTTTCTGTTTGTTAGATTCTGTGTTAAAATAAATCAGTGAGTTATCAAAAAAATATACTCTGCATATTTGCTTATATGATTTTGTTTTCGTTTCCTATTATGGTAGGGGCGATAACTTGTGATTCTAATTTAGATGGTAAAAGTGACCAAGAATTACAGGCTATATCGACCCAGTGTGACGCTGATCTTATTGAATTAAATAAGCAATTTGAAAATACCAAAATATCTTCCTCAGCGTTGGAAAAAGGAATAGCTGAGTTAAACTATAATATAGCCAAAATACAATTGGAAATTAAAGCTAAAAATGCAAAGATAAAGCAACTGGGTGAAAATATTGTGGTCAAGACTCAATATATAGGTCAGCTTTCAGAAAAAATGGTTGAGATAAAGAAATCTATAGGTAATATGCTAAGAGACAATTACGCAACGGATGGAGAGTCGTTTATTGATGTATTTTTATCAAGTGAAAATTTATCTGCTTTTTTTATAGATGCTGACAATTACGCTACCATAAACGAAAAGCTTCAAGAGCTTACACAAGAACTTTTGGGCATAAAGAAGACTTCAGAGAGTGAAAAAAAGGCTTTGGAAACAAAACAAGCTCAGGAAGCAAAATTGAAATATGAACAAGAACAGGCCAAGAAAACAACCGAGGGTTACAAAAAAGAACAACAAACGTTACTTTCTTTAACTAAGAACAAAGAGGCGGAATATAAAAGGCTCATAGCAGAAAAAGAAAAATTAAAAAATCAAATCAGAAATAAGCTTTACAAAACTGCTAGTGGTGAAGAAATATCTTTTGGAGATGCATTGAAAATTATTCAACCCTATGAAAGTACTATCGGAGTAAATTCCGCTTTAGTTTTAGCCGTGTTATTCCAGGAATCAGCACTAGATAATACTATCGGAAAAAATATTGGAAAATGTACTTACAACCAACCCTCATCTTGTGTCGCTGGTAAAACTGTTATGTCTGATACACAAAAACCTTACTATTTAGAAATTATGAATAACATAGGTTTAAACGCCGACACATCCCCGGTATCTTGTGCAATTTGTAGAGATGGAAATTATGGGGGTGCTATGGGTCCGGCACAGTTTATGCCAGAAACGTGGACAGGTATAGTAAAAAGAGTTTCAAATATTATTGGTGTATCTTATCCATCTCCTTTTGAAAATTCTGCTGCTTTTACTGCATCTGCTGTATTACTCAAGGATAATCAAGATAGATGTAAATCGGCATTTACTAAAAGAAATGATATTTGGGCTTGTGCCGCCTCAAAATATTACGGGGGTTTAAATTTGAAGGGAAGTAAACTTACAAGTTTTATGTATTATGGTTACGGATCATCGGTTTTAAAAAGAGCTTTGCAGTTTGAGAAAGATATAGATACATTAAATTTATAACCCGATAATGTTGCTTTTTTGGCTTAATTTTGTTACTATCTTAGTCTATGAAAAAAGAGATACATCCAAAATATTTTGAGCATTCAAAGACTGTTTGTGCCTGTGGCGCTACTTATAATTTTGGTTCAACAAAGGAAGAGA
>Ga0265297_10002287_pt1 | contig 39796 bp, 35 predicted proteins | sample Munlanlwell13791_FD_192502 | JGI IMG/M metagenome (GOLD analysis project Ga0265297, IMG submission 192502) | Leachate microbial communities from a municipal landfill in Southern Ontario, Canada - Leachate well 137-91 | ecosystem: Engineered > Solid waste > Landfill > Unclassified | place...
CAAAGCGGCAGTCGATGCGGGGTATAAAGCGGGTTACGACCTGCAGACCCTCCAAAATACGAGATCCATCGAAGAGCTCGAAATCAAAATAAACGAGATCAATATCCAGATCGAACTTTCATCCCTCCATTGGATGATGCGACACCCACAGGAGAAGCCTTTATGACCCAGAATTCAACGTCCATCGAAACAACACTCAAAATAGGAGAAAAGCACGCTCCGAAACGGTGGAAAAAGATCGTACTGATTTTGACTCTCCTCTTAGTGATCGTCGCAGGAGTGCTATACGGAATCAAACGAAACGCGAAAAATGATATCGCCTACATCACCGTCCCTTTTAAAACGCAGGATCTGACGACGACCGTTTCGGCTACCGGAAATCTGGAACCGACCAATACCGTCGATGTGGGGATCGAAGTCTCCGGAACCATCGCCGAAGTGTTAGTCGACTATAACGACCGGGTCCATGTGGGACAGCCGATGGCACGGCTGGACACGACCAAACTCTCCGCCGTGGTTACAAGTTCCAAAGCCAACTGGATGAAAGCTCAGGCAAACGAACAAAATGCCAAAGCCGGATTGGACAATGCGATCATCGAAAACGACCGTTCTCTGAAGATGTACCAGTCGACGCAGGGTAATTATCCCTCACGCAAAGAGATGCAGTCCTCTGCAACAGCCGTTGCCCAGGCCAAAGCCGCCCTTGCCGCAGCGAATGCCGGAGTAGCCCAGTCGTTCGCTCAACTCAAAACCGATGAAGAGAATCTCCGCAAAGCACTCGTCGTCTCTCCGATCGAGGGGATCGTCCTCAACCGCAAGGTCGAACCGGGGCAAACGGTCGTCGCCTCCATGCAAACCCCGGTCTTATTTACCCTGGCGGAAGACCTGACCAAGATGAAAGCGGTCGTCAGCGTCGATGAAGCCGATATCGGCGGAGTCAAAGAGAACCAAAAAGTGGAATTTACCGTAGATGCCTACCCCAACCGTAAATTCGAAGGAAAAATTACCCAGCTGCGTCTCAACTCGGCCGTCGTGAACGGTGTCGTCACCTACGAAGCGGTCGTAGAGGTCCATAACGACGACCTCCTTCTACGCCCGGGGATGACGGCCAATGCTTCTATTATCACCGACACGTTTAAAAACGTCCCCGTCGTCCCGAATGCAGCCCTCCGCTTCACCCCTGCGGCTACCGACGATAAAGGAAATGACTCAAAGAAAAAACGGGCCACCAACGAGGATGATAAAGGGAATCATGTTTGGATACTGAAAAACAATACCCCGACAAAAGTCAAAGTCCAAATCGGACAAACGAACGGTATCGAAAGCATCCTCCTTGATTCACCGCTCAAAAGCGGTGATCTCATCATCACGGGGATCGAAGAGTGACTATGCCCCTCTCCCGCCCCCCCGTCATTGAGCTCAAAGGGGCCAAAAAATACTACGGCGAGGGGGATGCGGCCGCGTACGCTCTGCGCGGGGTCGATCTGACCATACGCCAGGGTGAGTTTGTCGCCATTATGGGGCCAAGCGGATCGGGAAAATCGACGGCAATGAATATCATCGGATGCCTCGACATCCCGACAGAGGGGCATTATATCTTCGAGGGGATCGATGTCGGGACGCTCAGCCGCGACCAGCGCGCCCTGCTGCGCCGCAACTACATCGGGTTTATTTTTCAGGGTTTCAATCTCCTGGGCAAGACATCGGCGATCGAAAATGTCGAACTTCCCCTTCTTTATCGTGGGGTCCCTTCTCATGAACGGCGTGAAATGGCCATGGAAGCGCTTCGAAACGTAGGGCTTGAAAATGTCGCCCATCATACCCCCGGAGAGCTCTCCGGAGGACAGCAGCAGCGTGTCGCCATCGCCCGTGCTATCGTCACCGATCCGCTTGTATTACTGGCGGATGAGCCGACAGGGAATCTCGATACGGCCAAAAGCATCGAAGTGATGGAGCTGCTCAAATCGTTTAATGTTGAAAAAGGGATCACGATCATCATGGTCACGCACGAAAATGATATGGCCCAATACGCCACGCGGACGATCCATTTTCGCGACGGCAAGGTTGATCCTGCCAATCATGAGGCCCACCCATGATCTGGAATGCCTTTATCCTGGCACTGCGCGAAATCCGCCGAAGTGCCATGCGCTCTATCCTTACGACATTGGGAATCGTCATCGGCGTCGCATCGGTCATCGCGATGGTGATGCTGGGGGATGCGACGACGGCTTACGTCACCAACAGTATTTCAAAACTCGGCAGCAATATGCTCATCGTCCGTCCCGGACAAGACCGTCACGGCCCCGGAGGCGGAGATGTTACGGCCAAACGTTTTACGCAGGATGACGTTACCGCGATTGTGCGTGAGATCGGAGGACTCAAAGGGGTCGCACCCGTCGCTTCCAAATCTATCCAGGCCGTTTATGGCAATCAAAACTACTCCACCTCGGTCGATGGGAGCAATGATGATTATTTTGCCGTCAAAGATTGGGTATTTGAATCGGGGCGAAACTTTACCGCTGCCGAAATTCAAGGGGGAAAAGCGGTCTGTGTGATCGGCGATACGATCCGAAAAGAGCTGTTCGGCGACCAGAATCCGCTCAATGCCTCCATTCGGCTCGGAAACTTTTCGTGTCAGGTAGTCGGACTGCTTCACAGCAAAGGGGCTTCCATGTTCGGGATGGATCAGGATGATATCATCGTCGTCCCGATCCGGATGTTTCAGCGCCGTATCAGCGGCAATCAGGACATTTCGGTCATTATGGTTTCGGCTAAAAGCGCTTCGGGGATCGAAGCGATCAAGGGGAGCGTCACGTCGCTGATGCGTGAACGCCGTCATATCCGCGCGGGAGATGAAGATGATTTCAATGTTCGGGATTTGCGCGAAGTGGTGCAGACTCTCTCCTCGACAACCAAAATGCTCACACTCCTGCTGGGTGCCGTTGCCGCGATCAGTCTCCTCGTCGGCGGTATCGGAATCATGAACATCATGCTCGTCTCCGTTACCGAGCGGACACGTGAAATCGGTATCCGTCTGGCGATCGGAGCGTTGGAGCGCGAAGTGCTGCTTCAGTTTTTGGTCGAAGCGGTCGTCCTCTCTTCGCTGGGGGGGATCATCGGGATGATTTTGGGGATCAGCGTGGGAATCGGCATCAATCTCTTTTTTGATCTTCCCTTTGTCTTTAATACCTCGATCGTCATCATCGCTTTTTTATTTTCAACGATTGTCGGCATCGTTTTCGGCTATTTTCCGGCACAAAAAGCGGCCCGGCTCAATCCGATCGATGCCCTGCGGCATGAATAATCACCCTTGCGCACTTTTGCAATAAGGGCAGGTTTTTGCCGCGAAAGGAATCTCCATCGCACATTCGCCGCAGATCTTGGTCGTAGGCACTGCCGGTTCAGGTAATGATTCAGGCCCAGCTGCCTGTGCTTTGAGCTTATTGTACCCTTTTACCATCAGGAACATCACAAATCCCAGGATCGTAAACGAAATGAGATCGTTTACAAAAACCCCGAGCTTGATCGCCGGGGCTCCGGCCGCATCAAGTGCACTCAAAGAGGGATACTCTTTACCGTCCAATGCGATAAATAAAGAGGAAAAATCGACCCCCCCCATCAATAGCCCGATCGGAGGCATGATAATATTGGAAACCAAAGATTTGATGACCGTCGCAAATGCCGCCCCGAAAATAAAACCGACCGCCATATCGACAACATTCCCGGTGATCAAAAATTTTTTAAATTCGCTAAACATATCTTACTCCTCTGATGATCTATTCTTCAAGCGTATCTTTTAAACGATTACGAATTGCTAAAAATTCGTTCAAACGGTCAAAAAAGATATCGATCAAAACGGGATCAAAATGTTTTCCCCTCTCCTCTTTAAAAAACGCAAAAATTCTCTCATCGTCCCATGCTTTTTTATAGACACGGTCACTCCCGAGTGCATCGAATACATCGGCCAATGCCGTAATTCGGCCGTAGATATGGATATTTTTACCGCTGAGACCTCTGGGATAACCGCTTCCGTCCCATTTTTCATGATGTTCATACGCCACGGTCGCCGCCATCTGCAGCAAGGTACGCTGTGAATGTTTGAGCATGTCGTATCCGAGCGCGGCATGGGTGTCCATGATACGCCGCTCATCTTCGTCAAAGCGGCCAGGCTTGTTAAGGACGGCATCGGGAATCGCCACTTTCCCGATATCGTGCATCGGAGAAGCTTGCCTGAGCATCTCCGCTTCCGCAGCATCCAATCCGTAATATACGGCCAAAAGCTTTGAATACTCCGCCACCCTTTTAACATGATTTCCAGTCTCTTTGGATCGGCTCTCACCGATCGATCCCATCGTAAAAACGACTTCGCGCTGGGTATCTTCGATCTCTTTGTTCAGTGTCGTAATCTCGCTGAGCGCATGATCCATCCCTCCGATCATCATGTTAAACGCTTCGGAGAGCTGTCCGATCTCATCATTTCGATGGATGGAAACCTGCTGCGTATAATCTTGCGTCCGGGTGATCTTTTTTGCCGCATTCGACAAGGTTATGACGGGACGGATAAGTGCCGTAGCGACATAATAAGCGGCAACAGAGATAAAAATCGCTCCCAGTATCAGCAAAAGCAAAAACCACCACTCGTATTTGTAGAGAAGTCGATAGGCAAAATCTTTTTCCTCTTCCAGAACAATCGTGAGGTCGGAGTTGTTCGGCAGTGGCTTGGATACTTTCAGCGATTCTTCAAATACGCTCGGACGCAAGTCTATGCTTCCGTCTTTATGCCGGATATAATAATGCCGTTCCGGTGAATTTGAAAAAAACGGCTGCAAATTTTCCAGCGGATAGACAACGATCAGTTTCGCAATCTCTTTTTGGGTGAAACTTGACATAATGGGCACACTGAAAAAAGGGTTGAAGCTCTCTTTTTTTCCTATGGAGGCAAAATCGCTCGATGCGATGATGAGATGATCCAAAGCAACGACATAAAAATTACCCGACATTTTCATGTCGTTTTTTTTCAATACCAGTATCGTACTGATCCGTCTGTCCAGATCCTGGGTATAGATATCGTTCATCACATCGGATTTTGCGATGAAGGTCATATCGTTTTTCAAAGTCAGGAGCTGATGATCGATCCGTTCAACCGTTAGACGCAGCTGGGTATTCAATTCCTGGGTGATCGCTTTATGCTGTTCTTGACGAAATGAATTCCCTAATAAAAACATTGTTAACGCATAGGGGATCAAACTGATCCCTAAAAACAGTAAAATCGTTTTAAATTTAAAACTCATAAACAGCCTTTACCGTATTATCCACCATCGATGATGGGACATAACCGATAGCCCCCTCGACATTTTGGACAAACACTTTGATCGATTCGACCGAAGGTTGTGTCAGAGGGGGTGTAACCCCCTGAAAATGCTGTTTGATCCAATAGGCGTTCAGCCGATTCCGATCCATTCCCAAAACGGACGATTCAAATTTGCTTCGCAGTTCATCCTGTCCTACCAGATTGACGGGAATCATCTTCTGTTCTCCGACAGAATGGCGTTTTTGCAAAAAGACCTCTCGCACCTGCTGGGATGTCAACGTGGAAAAAGAGACTTTTTTTGAAACGATCACACTGTAATCCGATCCCAAAAGGAGCGATGAGAAGCAAATCAAAAAAGCCGCCGTTTTCATCAGAAAAGTACCGAAAATGAAAATAAGGCGCGATTTTCACCGCCGAGTGAATGCCATTGATATTCCCCTTTCAAAGAGACAGGATACCAAGGACGGTAACTGTACCCGACAACCCCTATGGTGTCTTTATACCGGGTGTGGTGATCGTTGAAATATTCTACCCGGCTCAAAAAAGCATGCTGCGGCGTATATCGATACATCCCCTGAAGATATCCGGAAACGGCATAGGCATCAGTAGTGTCACGGTATTCACTCCTCGCGCCCAAGACTTCTGCCATTACCTGCCATTGAGAATCGTCATACTTGGCATTGGCCTGTATAAAACGGGTCCGCTGCTTGGTGGACGTGATGTATTCACCAAAACTCCCGCCGCCGTTCCAATCGAGAGAAAACTCTTTTTCTACCGATAGTCCGAAGAAATGGGTGTTGGGGATATTGATATATTCTCCGTCCAAATCATGATTATTTTGACCGAACAAATGGTATTTTGTCCCCTCCGTCTCGGGAATATAGCCGTTGATATCAATACCGGTCAAAAATTTGGGGAACAAAAGCATCGTATAAAGAGGATTAGAGGTGGTATCACGCAAAACATTGACCGGTTCTTTATTCCAGTATCCGATCGGGGTAATCATCTTTCCGAAACGGATATTAAAGGCATCCGCCATCCATAAATCGCCGTAAAAACGTTCCGCATGGAATTTCCGGCTGCCGTTCTCACTTCCGGTAGAAAGATTTTTGGTATAAAAACCGACGGCTTCAAGCTCCCCTAAATAGGAGAGCATCGGATTGATATCACCGTAGGCAAGAACGGCAACGTCTTCGACAGAAGCACTCTCTTTGCCGTTTTTCGATTGGAACTCTGATGAAAAATATCCGCCGACATTGAGCATTTCATTAAAATGAACCCCCTGCCCCAAGGTATACGGTTCAGCCTGTAACACTGCAGCAAGCGTCAACCCTACACCTATTGTAGAAATTTTCATCCGTAACCTCGCCTTAATTCATAATAATTACCAATTTTACACTATTATAGCCAAATTAAAAATAGGCGATTTGCTTCTATCAATCCCGTTCATGCCCGTGTTTGTAGCGATGTTTATACTGCCCATTGTGTTTGCCGTTATCATGGTGTCCTTGATAATTACGATCATCCACTATCATAATATTTTGAGTCGTCACTCTCCCCGATGGCTGAACCGATCCATGGCTGCTCCCCACAGCGGCTCCGATCGCGCCGCCTACTCCTCCGCCGATGATCGCACCCTCTTTACCGCCGGTAGATGAACCGATAGCCGAACCTGCCGCAGCGCCCAATGCGCTTCCGAGTACGGCACTGCCGTCTATTTGACCCGCATATGCTCCGATTGAGATAAACAATGCCGCAATCAGTGAAATTGATTTTTTATGTCTCATGAATAATTCCTTTTTTGCGATTATGCCGTTTAAGTGTTAACTGAATATTAAAAGTAACAAACACCTTTAAAAAAGTTCCAGTTCATCATCGTTTCATTGTATTAAAAATCGGTAGCGATACAGATACTTATTTATGCAGAATTATTTCCCTCATACTCAGCACCATACCTGATTTTTACGAACCAAAACCGGTTTTTCATACTGTTGTACGCTGCGTCTCCAAAAATCACATCAGTTTTTGTTTGATCCTCTCTATACTCATAGCAATAATGACAAGGGTGATCAACCCGATAAAGAGGGGTTCGAGCAGATACAAAGAGAGATGCCCCTGCGTAATGATCAAAAAATTTGCCCCGGCAGGAGGATGAATCACCCGCAGCCAGTGCATCAGCATAATGGTCAATCCCAATCCGATCCCCACCGAAAGCCATCCTGCATCGGTATACAGCAGTATGAAAGATCCCAATAACGTCGAGATCAGATATCCGCCGAAAATATTCCACGGCCTGGAAAAAGGGCTGTTCGGGGCACTGAAAAGCAAAACGGCGCTCGCCCCGAAGGGGGCGATAATAAGAAGCGTATGCGCTTTTTCCGCTATCAGACCGATAAAAGAGAGACCGATCAACGCCCCTACGCCGGCAATCACACTTTCTAAAAAATGATGAAACCGGTTTCCTTTAGCGTTGTGCATACAGTTCTTGTTCGCGCTGGATCAAAATAGCGGTTTTCTGCGATACGTACATTCGGTTTCTTTGTTGTAAAATTTGTATAAACTTATATCGTATTTGCATAAAAACGATATTGATCAAAATCAAGTTGCTACATTTCCCTCAGACTCAGCGCCACCTTTCCTTTTACCGCGTCCACTTCGATGACACGGATATGGGATAACTGCTGATTGACGCTCAACACCTCCAGCGGATGGGATATCCGCTTCTCCGACATCTGGGAGATATGGATCAACCCGTCGTTTTTGAGACCGATGTCGACAAATGCCCCGAAATCGGCGATGTTTCGGACGACTCCGGAGACGATGGAGCCCTCTTTCAGCTCTTTGATATCGGTCAGGTCGGAGCGGAAGATGATCGGCGGAAGATTCTCTCGGGGATCGAATCCCGGCTTTTTGAGTTCGGTGATGATGTCACCCAGCGTTATCTCTCCGATGCCGAGTTCTTGTGCGATACGGGAAATCTGTTCTTTTGTGATCGTATGGACGTCATAACGCTTTACCAATTCCTCCGCCGCACCGTAGCTTTCGGGGTGAACCCCCGTATTGTCAAGGAGGCTTTTCCCCTCCCGTATCCGGAAGAATCCGGCACACTGCTCGTACGCCTTGGCCCCCAACCCCTTAACTTTCAGCAGTTCGCTTTTGCTTTTGAACGCTCCGCTGCTCTCACGGTATTCGATGATCGCTTTTGCCAGTTTTGCCCCTACTCCGGCGACATACGAGAGGAGCGATACCGACGCGCTGTTGGGATCGACGCCGATACGGTTGACCAGATCTTCGGTGACATCGCCCAGCTGTTTTTCGAGCAGTTTTTGATCGACATCGTGCTGATACTGACCGATCCCCAGCGATTTGGGATCGATCTTCACCAATGCCGCCATCGGATCGCGCAGACGCTGGGCGATCGAGATGGCTCCGCGGATTGTGACGTCGAGGTCGGGATACTCCTCCTGCGCTATTTTGGAAGCGGAATAAACCGACGCCCCCGCTTCGGAGACGACGGTATAGGCGAGATTCAGCCCCTCCTCTTTGTTAATACGGGCAAAAAATTCCTGTGTCTCGCGTGATGCGGTACCGTTGCCGATTGCCACGGCAGTGATGTTATAGCGCTTTGAAAACTCTTTGATCACTTTTGCCGATTTCTCGTAATCGCTCTGCGGAGGGGTAGGATAGATCACCGCATGGGTCAGATAGGTGCCGTGTTCGTCGACGACCGCCAGTTTGCACCCCGTGCGGTAGGCCGGATCGGCTCCTAATATAACCCGTTTGGTCACCGGAGGTGTGTTGAGGAGTTGGGTGAGGTTTTTGCCGAACGTCGCAATCGCCTGCGCATCGGAGCGCTCTTTGACCAGGGCATGGATTTCCCTCTCCAGCGAGGGGAACAGCAGCCGCTTAAACCCGTCCAAATACGCTTCGAGCAAAATTTCCTTACTGCCGGCGGCATTAGCAGGAATCCGGAACCGCTTAATCGCATTTTCGACCCGTTCCATGTCGACGGAGATCTTGACGCTCAGCTCTTTTTCACTCACCCCGCGCATTAACGCGAGATAACGATGCGAGGGGATCGATGAAATCCGCTCCGCTTTACCTGCCAGCTTGGCGTAGAGCCCGTCCTCTTTGAGCCCTTTGGCCCCTTTAATCTCAAACGAGGAGTACTCAAAGAACTGTTTACGCCAATGCTCGCGCTCACGCGGGTCATCGCTGTAGCGCTCCGCCACGATATCCTGAGCCCCTTTGATCGCCTCGTCAACCGTTTTGACGGACCCTTTCACAAACTCTGAGCCTTTTCTTGTGAACTCCGCACTCTCCAGCCGCGCACTCTGGAGAATATCGGCCAGCGGCTCCAATCCCGCTGCTATCGCCGATGCCGCACGGGTGTTTTTTTTCTCTTTGAACGGACGGTAGATATCTTCGAGTACCTGAAGGCTCTGCGCCGCGTCGATAAGGCTTTGCAATTGGGAGGTCATATGCCCCCGCTCGGCGATCAGCCGCTCTATCTCCTCTTTGCGCTCCAGCAGTTTTTTGGAATAGGCATATACCGTGTCAAAGTCGCGCAATTGCTCATCCGTTGCACCCCCGGTCATCTCTTTGCGGTAGCGGGCGATAAAGGGGATGGTGGAGCCCTCTTCGAGGAGGCGCAGGATATTGGCGACGTTTTTGGCCGATATCCCTGTTTTTTGGGTGAGACGTTCGATTAGTGGGGTCATAAAAATCCTGTTTATTTAGTGTAACGCAGAGGGGATTAATATCCCCACGCTTCGTGCCGCACCGGCAAACGATTCAACTCATCTTTATACATTCGCCACTTTGGCATAAACTGATTCATGAGCGCTATGAAGCGATCATTATGGGTAGGTTCGATCAAATGTACCAACTCATGCACGACGATGTATTCTAAGCATTCGGGGGGCTTTTTGGCTAACTCCGTATTGAGGCGAATATTCTTCGCTTGCGGGTTGCAGCTTCCCCACTTCGTTTTCATCCGTTGCAAAAAAAACTTCCTCACCTTTACCCCCATCAGACTCTCCCATTTGGCGATCATTGGTGCTGCGGCTTCTTTGAGGATTTCACGATACCAACCGTCAAGGATTTCCTGCTTTTTTTCGATATTTGTATCAGGACGAAGCTGTAGAATCATTTTTGAGTGCTTTAGTTCGATAGAGGGAGCAGCATCTTTTTCGACGATGCTCAGCAGATAACGCTTGCCCCAGACGTAGTGACTCTCACGGTTGAGATACTCGCGAGGAGTTTCACGTTCTTGTTCTCGGAGTTTTTTCTGCTGATTTTTGATCCATGACAGCTTGGTGATGGCAAAAACTCGAATCGAGTCGAGTTCCATCCAATGCGGTGCGGAGATACGGACTTTGCCCATCGGCGGATAAACACTTAGATGGATATTTTTAATCTCTTTCTTCACGACATCGACAATGATATCACCCAGTTCGATTTGCATCAATACTCTTTTTGCTGCTTGATGATGAGGAAAATGCGTTCGACTTCATCCACGTTTTGAAGTACACCGTATAACGCCGCCTTGATCACTTGCTCTCGTGTCTGAACACCACGCCAGCCATCAGGTCGTACATTCTTAACCGTCTCATCGATCTTGATCGCCAGTGCTTCGTCGTGTCCGAGGTTATTGTACAAAGCACGGCGTCCAGCGGTGCTCAATGACTCCGGCGTATCATCGGCATGAGCGACATTGACCCGTTTCGCCAGTTCCGCGATCCGTTTGAGATACTCTTCATACTCGATGGCTTTTGCTTTACGTGCGGCGATGATCTCATCGAGGAGTGCCGACATCGTATCGTAGTATGCGGGATCGTTTAGATGCTCTTTGATGATCTTGCTGCGAACGTTGTTCTCGATCACTTCGGCAACGGCGTCACGGTTTCCTTTGAGACCGCTTGGCAAGGTACTGATCGCATTGGCGATACCTGTTTTAACAATTAGCTCCAGTAGCGGCATATCATCGAACGGCGATATCTTACGTGGCTCATCGGCTTCGATGTAGGTGTCGATCAGATGACGCATATCGGCTTCGTAAGCTTTCATATCCAGCTTCTCATCGGCGGCATTTCGGATAATCTCGCGAAGTTTGACGGTATCCTCCACGGTGCGTTTGATTCGCTGGCATTCGCTTGCGTTATAGCCTGCCTTGTCGAGTTCGTCGGCGATGTTGGCATACGCGCGTACCAATGCGACGGTCGCTTTGTAGAGTGCCACACGCTGTGTTTCGTGCTCTTTGAGATCATCGGGGATTTCGGTGTTGCCGCAAAAGTAATGGATGTGTTCGAGCTCTCCTTTGGGAGGCTCTACGGGTTCACATAAGAGTGCCACCGCTTCGAGGGCGTTATCGAGTCGTTCACGCCCTTTGTTCAGTCGGTCTTTGAGGAGGATTTGCGAATCACCGCCTCCTGCACTCTCATCAAGCTCGGAGGTGTAGACACTGATGGCATTTTCCACTTTTTTAAAGAGGTTTTTGTAGTCCACGATGTAGCCGAAATCTTTGTCCTCACCGTCGAGGCGGTTGGTTCGGCAGATTGCTTGAAACAGTCCGTGGTCTTGCATCTCTTTGTCGATGTAGAGATAACTACAGCTGGGGGCATCGAATCCCGTGAGGAGTTTGTTGACGACGATGAGGAGCTTCATATTGGCGGGTTGATCTCTGAAAAGCTTTTTGGAATCGTCTTCGTATGTCTCGGTTTTGGATTTGTTTGGGAGTGCTTCGACGTTTTTTAACAGATCGGTATAGGTGTTGAAGATAAACTCCTTGTCCGTCTCGGTATTGGCTCCCGTATCTTCCAATGTTATATCTTTAGTCTGCGGATTGTAGGAGGTGACGACGGCGCACTTATTTTTAAAGACGGTCTTGTTGAACAGTACGAAATACTTGCACGCCTCGTAAATACTCGACGCCACGAGAATCGCATTACCGCGCTCATTTGAGAGGCGCGGTTTAACCCCGAAATCAAACACGATGTCCGCAACCACTCGATCCATACGGGAACGGGAACTTAGGACACGCTGCATCGTCCCCCACTGTTCACGCAAGGCGGCTTTTTGCCAATCATTCAACCCTTTGGTCTTGGCATCGAACCATACGTCGATCCGATCTTGTGAGCCTAAATGCTGATCGATGTCCCGTGCTTCATACACGAGGTCGAGGACAACTTCATCTTCTACCGCTTCACTGAATTTATAGGTATGGATATAACGTCCGAAGGTTTCCATGCTGGTTGCCTTGTCAGCTTTGAGCAACGGCGTCCCCGTAAAGCCAATAAAGACGGCATTGGGCATCATCGCTTTCATGGTTCTATGCAGTTTTCCGCTTTGGGTACGGTGACACTCATCGACGAAAACGAAAATCTCTCCCACACTGATAGAGGGTTGAGATTCGAGTTCGGCGATAAACTGCTCGAAATCATCCACCCCTTTACGTCCGAATTTATGGACGAGTGAGCACAGTAGTCGCGGTGTCGGGGAAGAGAGCTGTTTCATCAGATCGCGTCCGCTGGTGGCTCGACTCATGTGATGATCAGCGTCTCTGAAAACCCCTTCGATCTGTTTGTCGAGTTCATCGCGGTCAGTGACGATCACGACACGGGCGTTGGGCTTGTTTTCCAGTATCCATTTGGCGAGTAGAACCATGACGATACTCTTGCCGCTCCCTTGGGTATGCCAGATAATTCCCCCCTCACGACGGTGGACAAACTCTTGTGCGAGTTTGATCCCCAGATACTGATGGACACGGGGGAGCTTTTTCTTCCCGCCATCGAAGAGTACAAAATCGTGCATCAGTTCGATCAGTCGCTCTTTGTTACACATTTTGAGGAGGTATTTATCGAGTTTGAAACGGCTGTTGTCGGTTTCGTCCTCTTTCCATTTGAGAAAGTATTTTTCCTGCGTACCGACGGTGCCATACTGTAGACCCTCGGAGTCATTCCCTGCGAAGATGAACTGTACCGTACTGAAAAACCACGCATTGAACTGAGTACTTTGGTTCGAGATATTTTGGCGGATACCGTCTCCTATACTGGCACGGCTGTTTTTGAGTTCCAACACCCCGATGGCGATCCCGTTGACGTAGAGGACGATGTCGGGACGTCGTTCATAGTTGCCTCGTAGTGTCACCTCTTCGGCGATGGCAAAATCGTTTTTGGTCGCATTTGCCCAGTCGATAAGATGTACCGTCTCGGTTTGCTCTCCTATCGCCGTTTGCACCTGTATTCCGTAGCGGAGCAGTGAATAGATCGCTTTGTTGTTATCGTAGAGGCTTCGGTTCGGGTTGAGGGCTTCGGTGCGGAGACGATCGAGGACACGGCTGATCTGTACTGCTGTATAACCGCGTCCGCTTAGATAGGTAGAGAGTAGTGATTCCTCGACGTTGCTGTTGGTGGTTCTATCGCTCCAGTCGCCGAGATAGTCGTACCCCAGCTCCTCACGAAAGAGTTCTATGACGCGGTTTTGGGTGGTGCGTTCGCTCTGTCCTATGCTCATATCAGTCGAATCCTTCCTGTGAGTAGCTCGTGCATCATCCCCGATTTGAGGGTGCGGGTTTTTTCTAAACGTTCTTCGAGAGCGGTGATCTCTGCATCCATATCGGAGAGGATGGTGGCGATGGCGGTTTGTTCAGTAATATCAATAGGTGATTGAAACTCGAATTCAGTCAAATTGCCTTTTTTAATATATGGAATTGATGACCCTATCTTGCCGACACCAAGAGAGTCTACTAAACAGAAAGACAATAGTTGCCAAAGATAGCTGACATTGGTTCTAAAGTTTTGAAGAACATAAGTTCTCTGATAAGCCTCGAATTTACCGTTATAATAATTAAGATTTCCAACTTCACCATTACCAGCAATCAAAATTGCTTCTCCCTCAAAAGAATATGAATCACTGAATGTATTTACTCTTGCACAGGTGAAAAATGGATACTGACCGAGCAAATTACCCTCATTAACATCCTTATTACCAGTGCTAATATGGCATACATCCCCTAACCGCTTTATCTTCCATTCTCCACTAAACCCTGGCAAACGCTTCTTTCTCGTGAGCAACTCATGCATCATCCCTTGTTTAATCTGCCGTTTTTTGGCGATCAGTTTTTCGAGTGATTCGATGAGGGCATCGGTGTCACTGAGGGCGGTGGCGATGAGTTGTTGTTCGGCTTTGGTGGGGAGAGAAATTTCAAGTTCTTTTAGCTCGCTTGATCGAATCCCTTTGATATTCGTCCCTGCAATAATTGAGCTCATGTGTAAACGACCTACTGAAGACGCAAAAAAATAATACAAAAATAGCGGATAAGCTTTCTCTTGATTCAGTCGCACCCTAATAATTGACGACTCAAAAATTAGAGGCTCTTGTGGTGCAATAACTAAAGAACACTTACCAGCTCCGGATGGAACAACCGAACGACGCCCAAATAACAAATCTCCATCTTGAAGTGCATTTGAAAGCAATTCTTTATTCGATAACATAACGCGATTCATATCTTGGTTAGAGATGAATTCATAACCAAACATCTCTCCCATATTGACAATTCGCGTACCCTTTCCTTGAAATTCTGCCGTTTTGTATATTCCATTACGGGATGTTTCCGAGTAAAAACTACCAAAGGATCGTTTATTCCAATCCTCAGGTATCACACCAATCTCTGTTTGTTTATAGCCTGCTGGGAGAGTACTCATTACTCGCCTACCGTTCCCGTCTCACTCAGCTGGTGCTGAACCATATTGGCACTCAGACTACGCAATTGGCGTATGGCAGCTTCGTTTAGTTTTTGTAAACGTTCGCTTTGAGTCAGACCCATATGGATAAATTCGGCATTAAGGCTTTCGAGATTAGCCAATACCAACAGCTGTGCGATGTCTGCATTATCGCGCATGTTGCCCTCACTGTCGGGGTGAGTATCACGCCATTCTTTGGCAGTCTGAGAGAACAACGCTACATTGAGCACATCCGCCTCATTAGCGTAGGTCAAACGCGCTTGTTCCGCAGTGATGGCAGCAGGGATCAAGTACGTTTTGATAGCATCGGTGTGAATCCGATAGTTGAGTCGAGACAAGGTTCGGCTAAGATTCCACTCCAACGATAATCGACGATTTTCATCGTCTTTAAGACGTTGGAATTCTTTGATAAGATAAAGTTTAAACTCCGGACTAAGCCAAGAACCAAATTCGAAGGCAATGTCTTTGTGAGCGTATGTCCCGCCATAGCGACCGGCGCGTGCACTCAAACCGCGTGCGTTTGTCAGCTCTACCCACTTTTTAGCAGAGAGAAAAAAGCTGTTTCTGCCTGCTTCATTTCTAATTCCCTCGAATTCGAGGGAATTAAACTCAGGGTTGTGGATTTGTTCCCAAACACCGAGAAAAAGGACGGTATCCTTGTTTTTTAACCATTGTTCAATAAGAGCACTACCACCATCGAAATGTTTGACCATGTCGGTGAGCGAGATATAATCCTCCTCACGTTGCGACAAAATGGTGATAGCTGTACCCTGTACATTGATAATTGTTTTTTTGTCTTTACTCATGATAGAACTCCAAAATTTATACTTGATAAAGCATCATGATTCAATGTGTGACGCAGTGCGTCACATTTTAATAATTGTGCAGACAGCGTTTGCATAATTGGGTACGAGTGATCGAATTTCATAGTATAAACCCCATTTTTCGCAAATGTTCTTCTACTCGTGTACTCAATATTTCCACTTCACTCACTATCTGAGGCAACGGCGATTCGTACCGTTCGATGAGTTCTTTGACCCGCTGTGTGAGTGCCTGACTGATGCGATCCATCTCGCCGTGGATGGCGGCGCTGATTGTGGTGAGCCATTTGTCCTCGACGACGAGGGTTTTGATCTCTTCGACACGTAGAGTCGGATATTTGGCGTAAGCGAGGAGATCCAGTTTGATCTCAGCATCTTTGAGCGCTTTTTTGAGGTCGGATTCGGTGGTATTGAGTTCCATCCATGCGCTTAAAATATCGTATTCCTCTTTTGCCTCTTTGTCCCCCTTGATCTTTTTGAGCTGTTTGGCAACTTCGGCTTTGTTGATTTTATCGAGTTCGCTAAATGCCCCCTCTTCACCGCCGTGTTCCTCTTCGAGTTCAGCAAGGCGGGCAGTGACGCTTTCGAGTTCGGCGGTGAGCTGTGTGATCGCTTCTTGCTCGATAGAGAAGTATCGGTTGACAATCAGCGCTTTAGGGATCAGATCACACATCCACCCTTTGTCTTTTACTTTCCCTTTTTTGTCCGTTTCGATGATGCGAGTCGTTTGGGCGATCCATCCGTCCACGGCGACGAGATAAACATCGTCCTGCATCGTTTCCGCCCAGTAGTCCATGAGGTGCTGATAGACATCGTATTTGTCAATGAGAGGTTTGGCGGTATAGTGTTCCAGCAGCGCTTCGGCGAGTTGCGCGATGACAGTTTTAGGATGGCAACCGATGGTAAGCGCTTTGAGCGTTTGAGCGCTGTGGTTCTTCCAGTCTTCAAAAAGTGCGGTCATGGAGCGGATGAACGTGACAAACTCTGGGTGTTCATAGATGGTGGGCTTGATCGCGGATTTGGAGACGGCGAGATCCAGATACCCCTCACGGTTGCTCACAAACAAGCTCTGACGCAATTTTGGGCATACATCCCAATAGGGTTGAAGCGCATCCACGTCACGGATAGGGATACCGCCGTGCAAGTGGGCTTCGATGTCTTGGATGTCTTCGGCTTCCTGAGAGTCGATGTAGCGTGGGATATTGAGATTGTAGTCGTTTTTCTCGATCTCTTCTACGCTGACCATGCGGGAGTATTTTGGAATCTCGGCGCATTTGTTGAACACATCGACGATTTTATGGAGATCCATATCGCGGAGACGGTTTTTGTTCCCGTCTTTGAGGTAGCCGCTGCTCGCATCGATCATAAAGATCCCCTTACGAGTGTGAGCGTTTTCTTTGTCGATGAGGATGATACACGCGGGGATGCCTGTACCGTAGAAGAGATTGGCAGGTAATCCGATGATCCCTCGGATGTATCCCTTGCGGATCAGGTTGCGGCGGATGTCCGCCTCGGCATTCCCACGAAACAATACGCCATGCGGCAAAATACACGCCCCTTTGCCGTTGCTTTTGAGAGAGCGAACGATGTGGAGGAGATAGGCATAGTCTCCCTGTTTCGCCGGAGGGGTTCCGAAATGTTTGAAACGCTCATGGGGATCGTTGGCAGGATCGATCCCGGTGCTCCAACGCTTGTCGCTAAAGGGAGGATTGGCAACAACATAGTCGAATGTTTTGAGCCCACCGTGTTCATCGGTGAAAAGAGGATTGGCGAGAGTGTTGCCTTGCGTGATGAGAGCTGTAGGGTTGTCGTGGAGGATCATGTTCATACGAGCAAGACCTGATGTTGCCGCGTCTTTCTCCTGCCCGTAGAGGGTGACTTTGGTTCTCGCTTCATCGCCGACTTTGAGCAATAGTGAACCCGATCCGCACGTGGGGTCATAAACGGTGGTATCGTTCGTCGTACGTGCATCATGAATCCCTAGGATTTGTGCCATGATACGGCTTACTTCCGCAGGGGTATAAAACTGTCCTTTTGACTTGCCGCTCTCGGTAGCAAAATGGCGCATCAGATACTCATACGCATCGCCAAGGATGTCGTCGCCTTCAGCACGGTTTTTAGAGAAATCGAGCGCTTTGTTTTCGAAAATAGCGATTAAATTAGTAAGACGTTCAACAATCTCTGAACCGCTTCCGAGTTTACCGGGATCATTGAAGTCGGGCATATCGGAGAGATTGTTGGCGTGAGCTAGAGGCTGGATGATTTTTTTGTTGATCTGATCACCGATGTCGCTCTTGCCTTTTAGAGCCACCATATCGGCGAAGCTCGCACCCTCCGGGATGGTGATGGGAGCATAGGGAATACCGGCGTATTTGTCACTGACGTATTTGATGAAGAGCATCATGAGCACGTAGTCTTTGTACTGACTGGCGTCCATACCGCCGCGAAGTTCGTCGCAGCTTTGCCACAGAGAGGAATAGAGTTCTGATTTTTTGATGGCCATACTGCTGTTAAATCCTAATACAAGTTATGTATCATTATAGTGCATTTCGCCTCAATCTAATTATTTTTCGAGGATATAGAGGTTGTTGCTTGAATCGCACAGCTCGGTAAAGAACCCTTTGAGTTCCCGGTCGAACGTCATCAGATAGATGTCGGCATTTTTGGCGTGCAAATTTTTAAAATTTTCCAGCAGTACCGTATCGGCGACGTTTTTGCCGTGGTCGCATTTGGTAAAATTAAACGATCTGAGGGTTTTACCGTAATCGTACAGATCGGCTTCCCATTCGTCTTTGAAAAGATAGAGCGAATCGGGGTTTGCCGCCATGTAGATATGACGGTCGGGGATCTCGTATTTTTCGATCAGATCGGTAAACATCGGCCCGATATTCGAGAAGTTCTCGATATCCCAGAACAAAAAAGCTTTATTCGAGGGGCTTTTTACCTCTTTGTTGGCCAGCGTGAGCCGTTTGGCAATATTGAAATGGTTATGGGCAATATCGTTGGTCAGCTCGATCGCATTTTTGAGCTTTAGCGCATCGAGGGTATCAAATCGCAGTATTTTTCCCAATTCGATGTAGAGTTCTATGTCGGCAAGTTCCTGCCACGCCCCGCCGACCTGATAGTGCTGAAGCGCTCGAAGTTTAGCGGGAGAGAAGAGGATATTGACGCTCATCTGCCGTTTGGCTGCGACGGCCTTGGTGACCGCGACAAAGACACGGCGTGCTGCATCGGTGGAGGGAAGCTCGATGGAACCGCAATATTTTTTATTGATGATGATCTTTTGCACGTTGAACCTTAAAACCTTTGGGGCATTTTACCGTTCACAGCTTAGGTCCCACTTCAGCCGAATCCCTTTTTACGCGCATGAGAGCCAAAACGTCGCACCCACCCTTTTCGAACCTCTTCGGCTAATAAAACGATCCCCGTCACGGATATCACTCCCCACCAGTAGAGCGGATCAAACGGAGCCGTCCCGAACGTATGCGACAGAAAAGGGACAAACATGAGCATCGCTAATACGATCAGTTCCACCGCTATCCCTCCCCAGTAATAGCCGTTATTCCACCATCCGATCCGAAATAAGGACTCTCTGCGGCTGCGGCAGGAGAGGCCGTTTCCGATCTGCGCGAAGACGATCGCCGCAAACGTCAGCGTCGTCGCTTCCAAATACAGCGGATCGCTCCATCCCAATGTTCCCCCATCCCAGCCGTGTGCTTTGAGATAGACCCAAAAAAGCCCCATCGACAGTACGGCCGTGATCAGTCCTAGAAATCCGAAAGCGCGAAAATATACGCCTGGGGTCAGAATACGCTCTTTTTTACTGCGGGGACCTTGATTCATCAGCCCCCTGTGCGGCAGCTCTACCCCAAGCGCCAATCCCGGCATGATGTCCGTCCCCAGATCGATAGCCAAAACCAGCGGAACGGGAAGAGCCAACGGGAGTCCCATCCAAAAAAAGAAGACATAAGGGACCGCTTCGGGAAGATTGCTGGAGAGCATATAGGTGATAAATCGCCGTATGTTTTCATACACGGCGCGTCCCTCCTCGATCCCTTTGACAATCGTCGCGAAATGGTCATCCATCAAAACCGCATCGGCCGACTGCTTTGCGACGTCCGTCCCCGAACCCATCGCAATACCGACATCCGCCTTTTTCAATGCGGGAGCGTCGTTCACACCATCTCCGGTTACCGCCACCGTCTCCCCCATCTCTTTGAGCAGAGTCACGAGTATGAGCTTTTGTTCCGGTGAAACCCGTGCGAATACGTGGTTTTTCCGTAACAACCGCTTGATCGCCGAAGGGGGGAGCTTATCCAGATAGTCTCCCGTCGTCACCTCGCCTTTCGATCCGATGATTCCGGCACTCATCCCGATGGCGGCGGCGGTGATCGGATGATCCCCCGTAATCATTAACAGCCGTATTCCCGCTTTATGACACAGCGCGACAGCCTCGACGATATCATCACGCAGCGGATCGGCCATGGCGATAAATCCGATGAAACTCATTCCGCTTTCGGCTTCCGGACGTGATAAAGGGAGCACTGAGCAGTTGCGTGCCGCAAACGCGATAACCCGATATCCCAATGCCGCCAAAGCATCATGCTTGTCAATCAAATTTTGATGTTCCTCCGGCGTCATCGCCCTTTTCCCCTCCGCCGTAACCAGTTCATGACATAAAGAGAGGATCACTTCATGCGCCCCTTTGCAGAAGACGGCAAATCCATCCTTGGTAGAGTGAACCGTACTCATCCGTTTAAGATGATAGTCAAACGGATAGTCATTCACAAGGGGGAATTCACTTCGACGCTTTGCCACATCGGTATAACCGTCGGCAAACGTCACCAAAGCCTGTTCTACCGGATCACCTTTGTGCATGTCGGCACGATTGCACAGCACAGCCGCGTCCAACAGCTCCGATGAAGGCGATTTAGGATTTTCTTCATCCCATGCGGCCACTTTCATTTTGTTTTGGGTGATCGTCCCGGTTTTATCGGTCGCAATCACCGTCACCGCCCCCAGATTTTCGATGACGGAGAGGCCGTTGACCAGAAACCCTTTTGCCGCCATCCGTTGCGCACCGAACGCCAATGCCATCGTTACCGTCGGCAGCAGCCCCTCGGGGATCAATGCGACCAAAACACCCAGTGAAAACAAAAATGTTTTCCATAATTCATTCTCACCGAATCCTGAAACAACGATCAAACTTCCGGCTATCACCAATGAAGTCAATGCAATGACTTTCGAAATATGGGCGATCTCTTTTTGCAGATGGCTTACACCGGATTCAACCGTTTGGGTCAATGCGGCGATCGTCCCGTATCGACTCTCCTTTCCGGTCGCATAAACCAATCCGCGCGCTTCCCCTTTAATCACATAGGTTCCAGAATACAGAATGGTCTTCACATGGCCCGAACCGACCGCATCGGCCGAAACCGATTTACTTTCCCCGCTTAACGTACTCTCGTTCAGCCAAATATCCGATGCATGGATGATATACATATCCGAGGGGACCTTATCCCCCTCCTCCAAGATCACAATATCACCTGGGACCAGTTCTTCTGCCGACACGATCCGCTCTTCGCTTTGACGGCATACACGCACCTTCAAGGGGAGCATATTTCGCAGTGCTTCCAGACTTTTTTCGGTACGGAACTCCTGATAAAAACCGAATCCTCCGTTCAGTGCGATCACGATCACGATGGCCCATCCGATGGGAAGCATATTGGAAGCGGGATCGATCCATGCCGTCACAAAACTGATCCCTGCCGCAACCCACAACAAAAGGGCAAAAAAATGGGTAAATTGTGCCGCTAATTTAAGATACCAGGGTTTCACAGGAATTTTTGGCAGAGCATTCGGCCCGTATTGAATCTGTCTTCGCCGGACAATATCATCGCTTAAACCTGTTTCAGACGTCCCAAATGCCGAATATAATTCCGAAAGGGTCATACTGTTCATGCTACGCCATCACCTTTGTTTCACGATAAAAGTATTTTACACTTATCTCACCCTTAAAGTTTCTAATAAAGATTATATTCTTTCGATCAAATATACGTGATTATCACCATTGGGCGTATACTGGCTATTTTTTAACCATTGCAGTCGAACACAAATCAGACTTTTTTATCTATAATGATTCGGACTGTAAAATTTGAATAAAGAATTTTTTCATGAGAAAAACGAATTTTTTAAGCAGCAGCATGATGCTGATCTCTTCCGTACTGGCACCGATCTGTCTGAGTATTACCCCGTTGAGCGCTAAGGGTGAATATACCCTCTTTAGTGATACGAAATGGAACGGAGAGATCCGTCCCCGTTATGAGTTCGTCGATGTTCAAGATTCCGGCAAGATGAATGGCTCTGCGTTTACCGTACGTGCCACGATTGGATTAAATACTACACTTTTCGGAATCGAGGGTCTATCAATGAAGGTAGACGGTACGACCGTCCAAACGCTCGGTGCAACCCGATACGATGACCTCTCCCCTATTCGCAATACCGCCTACGAAGTGGTCGCCGATCCGGAACAGACCCGTTTCACCCAAGCATACCTCCAGTACAAATACGGAGCGACAACGTTCAAAGCAGGACGCCAGATCCTCAATCTGGACAATCAGCGTTTTATCGGTTCGGTCGACTGGAGACAGATGATGCAGAGTTTTGATGCCGTCTCGATCAGCAATACCTCTATTCCGGGGCTCACTCTCATCGGTGCCTATATCTACAGCTATGCGACGGCCTTTGACGAGCCGATGTGGAACAGCAAATCGATGATTCTCAACGGCTCGTATAAAGTCAACGATATGTTCAAAGTCACCGCGTATGATTACATGATATCCTCAGAAAAAGCCGCTTACGGCAGTGATACGATCGGTCTGGCCCTCACGGGTGACGTACCGGCCTCAATCGCCAAGATCAATTACCGTGCCGAATATGCCAAGCAGGGGGATGCTTCGTTCAAGCAAGTCGGTACGGTGAAAAAACAAAACGATGCCGATTACTATAACCTTGAAGCGTTGGCCGATATCAGCGGCATTCTCGTCGGCGGCGGGTATGAAGTGTTAAGCGGTACAAACGGAACAGACGGAAAAACAGCGTTCAGCACACCGCTCGCAACATTACATAAATTTAACGGTTGGGCGGACAAATTTCTCACTACGCCTACCGGAGGGTTATGCGATACCAGTGCTACTCTCGGTTATTCCGCAACCGGTTTAGGCAAAGCGATGATCGTCTATCATGATTTTAAAACCGATATTACCATAAACGGCAACACGGATCTGGGAAGCGAATGGGATGTCATGTATACCAATGATGTACCTCTCATCAAAGGACTTAGCGCTCTTATCAAAGCAGGCTTCTATAACGGCGGCAGTGTCACCGGCTATACCAAAGATACCGATAAAATCTGGTTACAATTCGATTATCACTTCTAGCTTCTCCTCCGGAAGAAGCTGATCTGAACCTCCAAACTGTTTAGCTCTCCTCAAACGCTTTCGATCTATTTTAGAAGCTTCATGATACTTTTTTGAACATCTTATGCCCTAGCTGCCTCGTTTTTTTTTAAAAACTTATATTTCAATAGCAATTTTATGATAGGATTTGCAACAATCAACAGGACAAAGTAGTAACGTGCAACAATTCGAACGCTTCGCATTAGATGAAATTCTTGAGTACATGCCCGACGGTATGTTTATCATCGATACGAATCTGATCATACAATATACCAATGCAGCGTTTTGCAATCTGCTCGGTTTTTCCCGGGAAGAGTTGATAGGAAGCGCGATCACGGACCATTTAGGGGACTTAAAAATCCTTGATACGTGTATGTCCGCCGTCATGGAGAGGGGCCACTGCAGTGATCAGCAAACCGTTTTCCGAAAAAAAGACGGTTCTTTCGTCCATATCTCCAAAAATGTTCAGGCACTTTACAGCAACGACTATACGATCAACAATATCCTTGTCAGCATTCGCGATCTTACCGCTTTGCAAAAATACAATGCCGATCTCGAAGCACTCGTCGATGCCCGAACCAGCGAAATTGAGCATCAGCTCTATTTCGATTCGCTTACCGCTCTGCCAAACCGCCAAAAACTTTTGAACGACACGCATCAGCTGGATACGGATCATCTCGTGATCTTGTTCAACATCGACCGTTTCAATGAGCTGAATACGTTTTACGGCAATGCGATCGGGGATCAGCTTCTGCAGCAAATAGGAAATTTTTTAATTGAGCTCACCACCCATTTTGACAATGCGCAGATATACAAACTTCCGGTCGACGAATATGCCATCCTTATACGTCCTCCCTATAGCACGCAAGAAGTCGATATTTTTATTCACCTCCTTATGCAAAAAATCTTGGACAAAACGTTTCGGGTACAAAACGAAGAGGTCCAGATCAGCGCAACCTTGGGAATTGCATTTTCAACCGGGCAGGTCGATGACTTGAGTCTGATGATGCGTGCGGGGATGGCCCTTAAACTTGCCAAAAAACTGGAAAAAAGCCACCACTATTACAATCCGGACCAGCATATCAAAGAGGATTACGAACATAATCTCGTGTGGATCAAAAAACTCCGCAGTGCCCTTGAAGAAGACCGTATCGTCCCTTTTTACCAACCGATCGTCAATGCCAAGACCAAAAAAATCGAAAAATACGAAGCGCTTGTGCGAATCATCGAAAACGACGGTACGGTCATATCGCCGTTTGAGTTTTTAGAGATCTCCAAAAAAGTCAAACTGTACCATCACATCACGAAGATCATGGTCAATAAAGTATTCACGATGCTAGAAAACAATAAAAAAATCATATGTACGGTCAACCTATCGATCGAAGATATCAATAACGATCTCACTCGCAACTACCTGATCAGCAAGGTGAAGCATTCGGAATGCAGCGACCGGGTGATTTTTGAAATCCTCGAGTCCGAGGGGATCGAAAACTATGAGATTGTCCACGAATTCATTACCGAAGTAAAAAGATACGGCGTCAAAATCGCTTTGGATGATTTTGGCGCGGGGTATTCCAATTTTGCCTATATCACAAAACTCGATATCGATTTTATCAAGATTGATGGCTCGATCATCCGTAACATCCATACCGATCCGGTCTCGAAAATTATCGCAAAAACGCTTGTAGACTTTGCGACCCAGCTGGGGATCAAAACAGTTGCGGAATTTGTCAGTTCGCAAGAGATTTCGGATTATCTCATAGATCTCCCCCTCACCCATATGCAGGGCTACTATTACGGAGAGCCTTCCGCCGATCTGAAATGATCGATTGCGGAGGATATCCGGCACGCGTGCATTGGAATCAACCGCCGTTAAACCACCTTCGGCTATAATTTCTATATGAATACTGAGCGACCTCTCTTTAATATCAACCCTACCCCGACCCTCCCGACACGGGGATGCCGTATGGCGGCACGTCTGGTAGCATGGGCTCTCTCGTATGGCCACTATGCCCTTGCCCTTGCGGTGTGGTGGAAGTTTGACTGGTTCTTCGCGATCGCGATACTGCTGCTTGGGTTTATCCTGTTTGGGATCATCCGTTCCAAACTGCGCAACGACTCAGTCCCTCCCGCTCAGCGTGAACTGCCGTATGACGATTATGCTATCGCGTCATGGTATCTCTCGCGAAATCATTGTTTCACACTCCCCTCGCAGCCTCGTCGTGATGAACCCAAAAACCGCTGCGACGCATCCGACAACGATTGCTGCGGAAGAGCGGAGGATTGTGATACCATCATTGATGCGCAAGAGTGTCCCCGCTGCGATCAAAAATAAGAAAAAAGTAGATTAATTTATGGCTCTTGTCGACTTACTTGGCGTTTCAAAACATTACGAAGCCCAAAAAATTTTAGAAAATATCAACTTCCACATCGACGAGGGGGAACGTGTCGTCATCGTCGGTAAAAACGGCAGCGGCAAATCGACTCTGATGAAAATCGTCCACGGTTCACTCGATGCCGATGAAGGGGATCGGATGACACGGCAGGGGATCGATATCAAAATGCTCTCCCAGGTCCCGAAGTTCGAACCGGACCACACGGTACGCGAAGCGATCGAAGCGGGATTGGGGGAACTTAAATCGGCGAAAGTCCGTTTTGACGAGATCTCGCTTCTGTTGGCGGAACAATTTGACAATGCGGCATTGCTCGATGAGCAATCTCACCTGACCAATTTTTTGGATCACCATAACGCATGGAACCTCGACGACAAAATCGAGCGGGTCATGCACCACTTCATGCTCAAAGAGTACGAACATAAAAAAGTCGATCTGTTAAGCGGAGGGGAACAGCGCCGCGTAGCGCTGGCGTCGCTGCTGCTCCAAAAACCGGACATCCTTCTGCTGGATGAACCGACCAACCACCTCGACGTCTACATGGTCGAATTTCTTGAAGAGTTGATCCTCAAAGAACGCTTCACCCTCCTCTTTATCTCCCATGACCGCTATTTTATCGATCAGATCGCGACCAAGACGATCGAGGTCGAAGACTGCGCCCTGCGCGAGTTCACCGGCGGCTACAGCAACTATCTCGAGCAAAAGCAGGAGCTTCTTCGCACGATGGCGCAGCAGCACGACAATCTCCTTAAACTCCTCAAATCTGAGAACGAGTGGCTCCGACGGGGGGTCAAAGCGCGTCTGAAACGGAACGAAGGGCGCAAGCAAAGGGTATTGCAGCTGCGCGAAGATGCCAAAAACAACCCGAGCAAGATCCACAAAATGCGGATCGAACTGGAGCGCGAATCGAAACACTTCAACCGCTCCGAAGGGGTAAACCGCCAAAAGATGCTCTTTGAGATCGAACATCTGGGACTCACCCTCGGGAATAAAACACTGATCAAAGATTTTTCGACCCGTATTTTGCAAAAAGACATCATCGCCGTCGTCGGCCCCAACGGAAGCGGAAAATCAACCCTCCTCAAAGCGCTGCTGGGACGTCTCAAACCGACTTCCGGGACGATCAAGCAAGGGGAACTCAAAATCGGCTACTTCGACCAACACCGTGAGATGCTGGACGATAATCTCAATCTCATCGAAACGTTCTGCCCCCACGGCGGAGACCGGGTCGATGCGCAGGGGCAGGACTACCACGTCTACGGCTATCTGAAAAACTTCCTTTTCCCGCGAGAGTTCCTCGATAAAAAGATCGGTGTCCTCAGCGGCGGAGAGAAAAACCGTGTCGCCCTTGCGTTGCTGCTCACCAAAAAAGTGGACATCCTCATTCTCGATGAGCCGACCAACGACCTTGATATCCCTACCATCAACATCCTCGAAGAGAAACTCCAAAACTTCCCCGGCGCGATCATCCTGGTGAGCCACGATAGGTATTTCGTCGACAAGATCGCCAAGAAGCTCTTTATCTTCAAAGGGGACGGCACGATTGAGGAGAGCTACAAACCCTACAGCGAATACCTCGATGATGAAAAAGAGTTAAAAGAGATCGATGCGATGGAAGCGGAGTTTGCCAAACCCGCCGCATCGGTTCAAGTGCAGGCCGAAAAACCGAAAGTGTTCAAACTCACCTTTAACGAACAGCGCGCCCTCTCAACACTCCCCAATGAGATCGAAGCGCTCGAAGCGAAAATAGACGAAATTAATGCCTCTCTGGCCGATCCGAAAAAATACGAAAAAATCGGGATCACCGTTTTAGCCGACGAACTGGAGAAGACCAAAGCCCTCTATGAAGAAAAGGTGGATGAACTCCTCACCATAGAGGAGAAAGCCGAAGCGATCGAAGCGCTCAAACGTTAGTTTTAAACGCCAAAAGAATAAAATCCCTTTGGCTACGCTGGCCGCTATGGCACTGAAGCTTGCCTCGCTTGGGGCAGAATTTTGCTAAGGACTGTTTTTATGGATATCGAGACCCTCAATGCCCGATACTCCCTCGCCGGGACATTGACTTTCAAAGAGGGACCAAACGGACTCCCGATTGCCCTCATCACGACTCAGGGTGCCACTGCCGCCATCACCCCCTACGGCGCCCATCTCCTCTCATGCACCTTTGCCGCCGATTCTCAAGAGCTGCTGTTTCTAAGCCAAAAAGCGATCTTTAAAGCAGGGACTCCTATCCGCGGCGGCGTCCCGATCTGCTGGCCGTGGTTCGGCCCCGATCCGCAAAAGTTGGGGCGAAGCGACCACGGTCTGGCCCGCACCCGGATGTGGGACGTCGCCTCCTCTGCTCTCACCGCCGATAGCGGGTGTACGATCACCTTCAGCCTTACCGACACTCCCGAAACCTATGCGCTCTGGCCGCACCGTTTCCGCCTCACCCTTACCCTCACCGTAAGTAAAACGCTCACGATGGAGCTCACGACGTACAACCTCGGTGACACCCCTATGGAGCTCACACAGGCGCTCCATAGCTATTTTGCGGCAGGCGATATTTCCCAAACCACTATCACGGGGCTGGAGGGGTACACCTACGCCGACAAAACCGACGGCGGAGCCGAAAATACTCAGATAGGCCCTATCCGCATCGATGCCGAAACCGACCGTGTCTATCCGTTTGACGGAAAGGACATTATTCTGCATGACGATGTATTGAAACGAAAGATTCGCATTAAAAGTGAGGGGAGCAAAACGGCGGTCGTATGGAATCCGTGGAGTCGGATATGCGAAGAGAAAGCCGATTTGGGGAAAGAAGATTATAAAAAGACGGTCTGCATCGAGACCGCCAATGCAGGCAATGACATCATCACCGTACAGCCAGGAGAGAACCGTACCCTGATGGCGGTCTATAGCGTCGAGAGGTAAAAAGCTTTAAGAGAGACGATCAACGTCCCCCTTTACCGCCTCCGCCCATACCGCCGCCCATGCCTGAACCCATTCCGCCGCTCATACCGTTACGTTGCCCTTGCATCATCCCTTGTCCGGAGCCTTGGTTTTTCATTTTAGGGGTACGGTTTTCCGGTTTGCCCATAAACTTGTCACGCTGTTCTTGGGTCATCGTTTGCTGACGGTTCATTAGTTCGTTATGAAGCTGCTCACGCTCTTGCTGCGTCTTCATCGTCCCCCGTTTTTCCAAAAGCTCGTTTGTATTCATATTGCGAAAACGGTTCTCGTTTTGTATTTGTTCTTGATGCTGCTCCATCATCTGATTCATATTGCTATTTCCCGCCTCTGCAGCATATCCGAATGTCGATAGGATAGCCGAAGCCGTCAAAAGGGTTAATAACGTTTTCATGTGAAACTCCTTTGGATAATTTCAACTATTGTAATACGATTTTATTAACAAAGTATTAAGTCCGCCCTCTTAAAAACAAATTCAAGCAAAGTGCGTATCAGTCCGCCTTGACGGTAATGGTAAACTTGTCATCCATATATTTATGGGCCGCATCTTCACTCATGGTAGAGGAGAGGGAGAGAGCATTTTGTACCTGCGCGATACTCAGCTCTTTTTTATTCTCTCCCTCCAAGACGATCTCGGTCGCTTCGGCTTTGAGGAGTTTGATGATGGCACGGAGCAGCTCTTTTTCAACAACTCCGCGGGTTTCGGGAAGATCGGCTTCGAACCGTTTTGCCATTGCCTCGTTGATCGCCAAAGAGGCTTTCTCTTTATCCTCCATACTCATAGGGGTGAGTCCGAACTCTTTTAAAAACACTTCTTTTTCTTCTGGCTTTAAAAGATCGACAAAACTTTTGACTGATCCGTAGGTCACATCGGAGAGGGCCCGGTTTTTGGCACTCAGCGAAAAATTTTCCAGGATCATCGAATCGGGGGCCAAACCGGTGACTTCGCGTGCTTTCATCGAAAATCGGATCGGCATGATGGCGTTATCGATCACAAAACGGTCGATGACGATCTCTTTCATCGTCGTCGCATCCCCTTCCAGTTCCCCTTTAAGCTCCAGATTCACGCTTCCCAGTTTCTCAAGGGTGTTTTGCTGAAAGGCATTGCTGACATTTTGCGCGATCACCTGAGCAAGGAGAGTTTTCGGCAATGCGACGCTATCGGCTTCGATATCGATCGATGTTTTGATCGATTTGCCTTCGGAGAGTTCTTGTAACGATTGGAACTCCTCTACATTGCCGACACGAAGCGAACCGATAGAGAGCTGTTCTTGTCCGAGAAACGAGAGTTTTATCCCCTTGATCTCACAATCCGTAGAGATCAATCCGCTGCAATCGATCGACGTATAGGCTATTTCTCCTCCGACGAGGAGAAGATTTTTTTGATATTCCGCAATCCCGTCGACTAGTTTTTCTTTGACCAGTTCGTTTTTATAGTGAGCCGCTGCGCTTACCGCAACGACCAAAACCGCTGCGGCAACGGAAAGTTGGATCTTATAGCGTTTGATCTTTTCGATAAATGACACTTGGCCGCTTGGTTCAGTCTGGATTTCTTCGTTCACGTTTTGCCTTATACACTATCCCCTCTGAGGGGAGATGATTGTTAAATAATATAATCGACGACTTTAGAGAGGGTTGTCACCTCTTTGATCACACTCACCACTTCCTGATGAGCCGGATGGGGAGCATAAACATCCAATCCCGCCTGTTCTTCAAACGTCGAGATCAGGACAAGATCAAAAGAGCGCTCCGAGCGGCTGATATCAATCCCCACTTCCATCGATTGCAGCGTATTGATTTTTGATGGCAAAGCCTCGAGCATTGTTTTGACACGGACCATATTGGCCTCTTTATTCTCCTCTTTGAACTGAAACATCACGATATGTACCAACATTCTAACTTTTTACCTTTCTATTAAATCTTTTAAACTTTGATAAGGGGATTTCCCCTGCAATATAGCATACACTTCTGCCGCGATCGGAAGATAAATCTTTTTTTGTTCCGCAATCTCATGCAGCGCATAAGCCGTCCCGATCCCCTCGCTCACCTCGCCGATCTCGGCGCATACCGCCTCTTTGCTCTTTCCGGCTGCGAGCCCGAGACCGACACGGTAGTTGCGCGACATTGATGAACTTGCCGTCAAAAACAAATCTCCCGCTCCGCTAAGCCCTAAAAAACTATCTTCCTGCGCTCCGTAAGCCTTGCCGAAGCGCTCCATCTCTACGAGTCCGCGCGCGATCAAACTGGCCGCGGCATTGTGCCCGAGGTTCAACCCCTCGCAGATCCCCGCAGCGATGGCAATAACGTTTTTATAAGCCCCTGCGATCTCGGCGCCGATAACGTCTTCGCTCACGTACGCACGGATAAAACTGGGGAAAAGTACCGAAAAGGCACGCGCCGTCTCCAGCGAAACCGAATTGATCACCAGGGCTGTCGGAAGCGATTGGATCACCTCGGCCGCGAAAGAGGGACCCGAGAGAAAAGCCAGATTCTCGTTCGGGACATACTCTGAATAGATCTCATTTAAAAATCGGCCGCTTGACGCCTCAATCCCTTTGGCTGCGACGAGGATCTTCTGGCCGCTATAGACGAAATGTTCTTTCAGCCACTGCGAGACCTGTTGTGCCGGGACGGTGATGATGAGATACTCGCAGTCGAGCACCGCTTCGAGCGTCGTGAAATTGGGCCAGTCGCGCGGAGTCCTGGAAGTGATCAGCACCTCGTTTTTCTCGCTCATCGCAAAAGCGAGCGCTTCGCCCCATTTGCCCGCACCGATCACACCGACTTTTTTCATCCCTTATTCCCTAATGCTTTGGTAAATTCAGCGATCTTCTCTTCATACCCGACGACGATCAGGATATCCTCCGGATCGATATGATGGTTATGCCCTTTCGAGGTAAAACTGAATGTCGCTCCCATTTCATGATCAACGATCGCCAGGATCACGACGTCATATATCGTAGAACAGTCAACATCATGCAGATGTTTTCCGACGAGAAATGCCCCTTCGGGGACGGTGATCTGTGCGATCATCAACGATGAATTTTCATACAAAATGTCATGCAGCACTTCGGTCACCGTCGGCTTTTCGAGCATTTCGGCAATGACGTTTGCCGTGATCTGCAAGATCGGCATAACCTTGTTGGCGCCGGCACTTTTGATTTTTGCCGAACTCTCATGGTCTTGTGCCAAAGCGATGATGGGGAGCTCTTCAAACGTCGATCGAAGCGAGATCGTCAAAAAAATATTCTCCGCATCGTTATCCAACGCACAAAATGCGATGATCCGCTCCGGATCAAACCGCTCTTCGATCATCTTCCAGTTTTCGCTCAGGTCAAACAGTTCCGCCTCAAAACCTGATGCTTTTGCCTGGGCTCTCTCGCTTTCATTCAGAACATACAGGGCAAAATCGGAATACATCCCATGAATCTGCTGGGCAATCTGTTTCGCATATTCGTTGAACCCGAAAACAACAGCGCAATCACGAATCATTTTTTACCCTTTTTATGGAGCATCGCTTTAAATTCATCGATCAGGGTGCGGGTTGCGATGACAATCGCGATATCTCCCTCATCAATTGTCACATCCGAAGCGGGGTTGAATAAAAAACGTTTATACGCCCCGCGGTAAAGCCCAAGGACAATCAGCCGTTTATGAAAAAGAGGGCGATTTTGAATCTCATAAAAGCGATCCGCCATCGGCTTGTCCAGTATAATTTCCTCGATAAAGACACCGCTGTTTTCAGACTGGAGGGCATGGATGACCTCGAATGCGACCGGTTTGCCGCTGATCTCTTTGCTCATCAACCCGATCAACTCTTGCGTATAAACCACTTCATTGATCCCGGCCAAAGAAAGTTTTTTACGGTTCTCCTGCTGTTCGAGCACCGCGATCAAATGAAGGGTTTTGGAGAGTTCTCTTATCGTCAGCGCCGTATAGACATTCAAAACATCACTCTCTTCGAGCAATATCGCCGCGATTACCTGACGGTTCAGATCCAGCCGAAGCACGTGGTAAGAGTGCAGCGACGCCGCATCATACGCCAATGCCAGATACCCCTCTTTTTGCGCTTCCAAAACTCTGCTCTTGTCCCGTTCCATGATGAGCACCCTGTTGCCGTTTTTCGAGAGACGACTGGCCACTTCGTGCGCTAGCGGCCCATATCCGCAGATAAGGTAAAAACGGCCGATCTTGGAAACATCGTCGATCAGTTTGTCCTCTTTGATCTCATCGAGTTTTTCGGTAAATGCCGAAACGACGATCGATGTCGCAAACGATATGACCGCGATCCCCGCGATAATGATCGCCATAGCGACCGTGCGCCCCTCATCGGTCACCGGGACAAAATCGCCGTACCCGACGGTAAAGATCGTCACTACCGACCAATAGACGGCGTCAAAAAGGGTATTGATCCGCGATTCGGGATTATTAGCTTCCATGACATAGATCAATACCGAGGAGACCATCACGATGACCGCTGCAAAAACGGCAAGGGTAAAAATCTCGAACTTTTTTGATCCGAGGATCGAGAGGAACTGGCTGAGACTTTTCGCATAGCGGAAGAGTTTGAACACCCGAAACAGCACAAAAATCCGGAGCATCCGGAGCTCATGGAAAAACGGCATGATTGCCATCAAATCGACAATGGCTGCGAGAGAAAAAACATATCGTGATTTAACGACCACTATGTCTTTAAAGGCAATCCAAAAACTAAACGGACGTTGCAGATACATATCGTGTTCATACTGCTCGGTTATCAATTTCGACGTATCGCTGTACGTCCAGAAACGCAAAAGATATTCAATCATAAAGATGATCGAAATAACGTAATTGTTGAAAAAAATCCATTCGGGGCTGACATCGTGTTTGACATGGCGGGTCAATATATAGACACTCGTAAGGATCAATGCGATCATCGTATAATCAAAAACTTTTTTGTAAGGGTAGCTTGGGTTTTCCAACAGATTGTGAAAGAGTTTTTTTGTACGGCGATAACGGGGAGAGGCTTGGAGAAAATACGCGAAATCGACCAGCCCTCTTCCCAACATCACGGCTCTATTGACTGAGTTTGGCTTGCAGTATTTCGTTCAGCGTATTGGGATTCGCAGACCCTTTTGACGCTTTCATCGCTTGCCCGACAAAAAAGCCGAACAGCTTGTCTTTGCCCGATTTGTACTCGGCCACTTTATCGGCATTCGCATTTAAAATCTCATCGATCAACGCTTCGAGCGCACCGGTATCACTCACCTGTTTGAGCCCGAGTTTTTCGATCGTCTCATCGACGTCTCCGCCGTTTTCGAGAAGATGGTCTAATATCTCTTTGGCCGCTTTACCGCTGATGACGTTCTCTTCGATCCGTTTGACCAAGGTCCCCAGCATCACTGCCGTGACCGGTGAGACTTCAGGACCCATCCCCCCTTTAAGACGACCTTGCAGCTCTACGGTCAACCATGTGACACCGTTTTTAGGGGTAATTCCACACTCAAGCATCGATTCGAAATAGTGGGCCGTCTCCAGCGCGGAGGTGATGACCGCCGCGTCGTACTCGCGGATTCCGAAATCTTTTACAAAACGCTCTTTCTTTGCATCGGGTAGTTCCGGGATTGCAATGACATCGGCATACATTGCGTCATCTACGACCACTTTGAGCAAGTCCGGTTCCGGAAAATAGCGGTAATCGGCCGCTTCTTCCTTCCCTCGCATCGAACGGGTCTCCTGTTTTACCTGATCAAACAATCGGGTCTCCTGCACGATCTCGCGCTCGTACAATCCATCTTCCCACGCTTCGATCTGACGGGCTACTTCAAGTTCGATCGCACGTTGAATAAAACGGAAACTGTTGATGTTTTTGATCTCGACGCGGGTGTAGAGTTTTTCATCCCCTTTAGGGCGGATCGAGACGTTGACGTCGACACGAAACGACCCCTCTTGCATATTGGCATCGCTGATATCGATATAACGGACGATCGAATGGAGCTTTTTGAGATACAAGATCGCCTCTTCGGCAGAACGCATATCGGGTTCGGATACGATCTCCAAGAGCGGCGTCCCCGCACGGTTCAGGTCCACTTTGGAAATTGACCCCTCATGAATATTTTTCCCCGCGTCGGCTTCGATATGGGCGCGGTTGATCCGGACAGTTTTTTGCGCGCCGTCTTCGAAATCAATCACCAGTTTCCCGTGCTCGACAATCGGCGTATAGAGCTGGGTGATCTGATAGGCACTCGGGCTGTCGGGGTAAAAATAGCTTTTACGGTCGAAAAAGCTGGTACGGTTGATCGTCGCCCCTACCGCAGTACCGAACATCCCCGATTTGCGAACCGCTTCTTTATTCAAGACCGGCAATGCACCCGGCAATGCCAAACAGGTCGGACAGGTATTGGTATTTTGTTCGTGATTGAAACTCGTAGGACATGAGCAAAAAAGTTTTGACTGGGTATTGAGCTGGACATGAACTTCCAAACCGATAATGGTTTCAAACATATTAAAAAATCCTTACGGGATAAAATAACGGATGGACGCAAAGCCATAGGCCCCGCACGCTTCAACCGCATTGATTTGCTCTTGGGTCGTAATTCCGCCCAACGCAAAAATAGGTATTATCATTTTATCCACTATTTCTTTTAAATCCTCTAAACCCTTGGGCTCCCCTTTATTCGGAGAAAAAAAAATCGGACTGTAGGTCACGGCATCTGCCCCTAAATTCTCTGCCATCAATACTTCCATCTGCGTATGGGTGCTGATAATCACATAGAGTCCGAGCGATTTGGCTTTCGCGATAGAGGCAAACTGATGCGAGGTGAGATGAATCCCATTGGCACCAAAGCGGTGAGCAAGCAAAGGGTCACCGTGCAATACGATTTTCTCTACCTCATGGTTTTGGCACGTTTCGATAAAAGTACGGGCCAGATCGGGGTAACACGATGTCTGCTTGTCGCGAAAAAGGGCAAAATCGGGATGATGCAATGTAAGAACTGTTTGGAGTGAACGGCGCAACGTCTCTGCATCGCTGCCGTAATATTTCGGATCGGTAATTAGGTAGGATTTCACTCTAGATCGCGTGGTGCCAACGATTTTAGGGTGTCTTGAATGGCTTCAAGAAGTGCAGTCTGTTTGAGCTGCGATTCATGACGTTCGCGATAAACCGCCATCATCTCCAAAACTAAAATCAAAAAGAGTGCCAAAAAGATAAACAAAAAGGTAAACATCACTGCGGCAACGATTCCGAGAAAAAGGAAGGATTGAAAGGTAACCCAGGCTCCAACGATAACAAAAGCCCAGGAGACGCCGCTAAGGAAGCTCAAAAGTGCGTCGAACGTACTTCGCTTCATCGTCGGTTCTTAGTGGTCGTCGTGAAGAAGTACTGCACCGCCGAGGTAAACGTAGGTGAGCATCATGAAGATGAACGCTTGCAAGAATGCCATGAAGGTCAATAGAGCAAACGGAACGATCGGAAGGATCCAAGGAGCCAGCATCAACAATACCATCAAGAACATATCGTCCCCTTTGACGTTACCGAATAATCGGAAGCTCAAAGAGATGATACGGGAGATGTGCGATACGATCTCGATCGGGAACATCAACCATGCCAACCACCATACAGGACCCATAAAGTGCTTTAGGTAGCTGATCAAACCGTTACGGCGGATACCTTCGAAGTTATAATAGACAAAAACGACCAATGCAAGCGCAAGGGTGAAATCCAAGAAAGCACTCGGTGCTTCAAAACCCGGAAGTACTCCGATAACGTTGGCGATACCGACGAAAAGGCCGATAGTCGCTACAAGCGGAAGATAACGGCGAGCTTCCGCTTTACCCATAACATCGGCACCCATTGCCAATACGCCGTTTAAATAAGCTTCCATCACGTTTTGAGCGCCCGTAGGGACCAAACGGAGATTCGAAGTCGCCATTTTTGCGATCACGATAACGATTGCCGCAGTAAGCAGCATATGCGTTAGGAAGATAAAAGAATGTTCGTGGCTTATAAGGCCGAAGAAAGTAAACAACTCACCCATAAGAAGTGTTCCTTTGCGTAAAATTGCCGCAATTATAATCGTTTTGAGATTAAATTCCTATAAACTCAGACAGGGCAACTCTTTTTTTACGCTCAATATATCATCACTCATCCCCTTTTTCAGCGATTGGAGAGGTTATATTTTGGATTTTTGCCTAAAATCTGACACCCTAAGCCCCTTTTGCGTCATCGGTACAGAGGTTACCGACTGGTTGAAGAGAAAGGAGAGGAAGAGAATGGGCATCCGCAAGGGATGCCGAAAGAGCAGATATATCAGTTTGCTCCGAATGTCGTGGAGATGTAATCGGCCATTTTTTCGTCGGATATCTTCCCTTCGCGCTCTTCAATATGTTTGAGATTTTTTCGCATGATCGAGTGATAAGACTTGCTGTCGAAATCTTTGCTTCTTAAGTCTTTCAACTTCTGAAGCAAATCGTCTCTGCTCATCATGTTCAGCGGAGGGCCGTAAATATTCCCTTTTTCTTGGGATGCCGCACCTTCTGCAGCTGCCTGCTCCGCCGATACACCGGGCTGTTCTTTGAGTTTTGGCACACCGTTAGCTTTTATACCATGGCAGTTGGCGCACCGGTTTTTATAGATATCACTTACTCTTTCCGTTGTTTTAGCAGCACAAAAACTTGACACCATCAAAGATGCAAGACCGATCATCAATAATCCACGTGTTCTCATTCACAACTCCTTAAATCAGTATAATAAATCATAACCATTTAAGTTTAAAAAAGTCTTATATCCTACTCTTCCAACCCCTATAGACTGAGATGGATCAGCTCTTTTTTTGCGCTCTTGATATCCTGGTGTATCGCTGTTTTGAGAGCGTCTAGCGAATCAAATTTTTGGTTTTTACGTAAAAACTTCACAAAACTGACCGTTGCTTGTTCACATTCAGCGATCGTCTCGCCTAGTATATGGCTCTCTATCGCATAACTCCCGTCCGTTGTTACCCGATGTCCGACAAAAACGACGGAGGGGTGAAAATGTTCTTCATTATCGATACGGGTCAAGGCGGCATATACCCCCTCATAGGGGAGGAGATATCCGGGGCATTCAAGATTGATCGTCGGGACCAGATCGCTTTTCCCGATCCCCTGCCCTTTGACGACGCTCCCTTTTATACAATAGTTATGCCCCAAAAAATGGTTTGCACCGGTGATATCGCCGATCTGGACCTTGGCACGGATTTTATGGGAGTGGACCGAATCGCCCTCCATCGTCACCTGATCGACGACGCATACCTCTCCTGCAAACAATGTTTTGAGATCGGCATGCGAATAACGGCGGTTTTTCCCGAAATGAAAATCATATCCGACCACAATCTTGCGAAGTTTCGGAAATTTTTCGGCCAAAAGGGCGACAAACTCCTCGCCGCTCAGATGGCGAATGTCATCGAGGGGGAAGTAATAGATCGGATAATGGGTGTAATGCTCCCGCTCCGATCCCGGCGTCATATTGGCATACCCCGTCTCTACGACGATAATCGCCCCGTGTTTACCGAGTTGATTGAAAAGCTGCTGATGGCCGACATGCATCCCGTCAAATCCGCCGATGGCAATCGCTTCAATGTTTGATGAAGCCATAACATGTCTCCTGATTTCCCTCTTTTCCTGCTATGTGGGCCACCTCTTTGGCGATCTGTTTCCATCCGAGCAGCGAACATGCATCTTCGAATTTGATCATCGCTTTGAGAATCGCTTTGTCGTCTTTAACTACGCCGTTTTTGTCCCGTTTGACGTCACGTCCGACCTGAAACTGCGGTTTGAAAAGGAGGATCATATAGTTGGCGCTCAAACGGTCAATCGATTCTAAAATCAGCTCCAACGGGATGAAGGAGACGTCACATGTCACAACATCGAATCTCTTCTCTGCTTTAAACTCACGGATATCGCTGTTTTCATGAACGCTGACCCGCGCGTCACTTCGCAGACTCGGATGAAGCTGATCGCTCCCGACATCGACACAGGTGACACTTTTGACCCCCTCTTCAAGAAGCACTTGGGTAAACCCTCCCGTACTCGATCCGATATCCAACGCGTTCAAACCCTCAAGATCCCATTCAAGAAACGGCAGGAACCCTTTGAGCTTGATCGCGGCGCGGCTTACGTACTGGGCCGTATCGGAGAGTTCCACTTCCATCGTATCGGTCACTTCAAACGAGACTTTGTCGATGATCTTTCCATCGACGCTCACGGCATGCTCTTTGATGAGCTGCTGCGCTTTGTTGCGGCTCTCTACCAGCCCTTTATCCACCAGATAGCTATCGAGTCTCATTGTTCTCCTTGGCCTTTACTGCAGTCACATTATACGGTGATCCAAGGGGAAACTTCTCCCCTCTTACCCCATTCGGGTACAGTTATTGTCTAAAAATTATATCCGCTTCCCGCCTAAGAACGGTTGAGAAAGCTCTAAAAATCCGCTACCATTGCAAAAAAAATCGGGGCATCCCTTTGAAAGCATCGCATATCGTTATTATCGGCGGAGGATACGGCGGTATCCGCGCACTCGAATATCTAAGTAAACATCGCGGCATCACAATAACGCTGATCGATAAAAGCCCCTACCATTATATGCAGGCTGAAGTGTATGATTTTATCGCCAATAAAGTCGATATGTCGCACGTCATGATCGATATCCCCTCATTATCCAAAAGTTTTGCATCGGTCCGGTTTGTATGCGAAGAGGTCACTGCCATCGAACCCTCACGCAATACGGTCGTAACTTCCGAACAGAGCCTTACGTATGACCAGCTCATCATCGCGACGGGAAGCAAGACCTATTTTCCCGATTTTATCCCGGGACTGCGCGAACATACCCACGGGGTCAAGAATATCCCGTCCGCTTTGGATTTTAAGCAGCAGTTTGAGAGGGCATTGTTCAACCGGATCGAATCACAGACCCGCGGGTGCGAGGTGGAACCTTTCAATATTATTATCGGAGGGGCGGGATTATCGGGGGTTGAAATCGCTGCCGAAATGGCCGCATATGCAAACCGGTTTTACAAAAACGGCAACTTCGGATGCCGGGGGGTGGACGTCTATCTCATCGATGCGTATGAGAGTATCCTCTTCGGGATGGATCCGTTCTTGA
>Ga0265297_10002288_pt1 | contig 39789 bp, 32 predicted proteins | sample Munlanlwell13791_FD_192502 | JGI IMG/M metagenome (GOLD analysis project Ga0265297, IMG submission 192502) | Leachate microbial communities from a municipal landfill in Southern Ontario, Canada - Leachate well 137-91 | ecosystem: Engineered > Solid waste > Landfill > Unclassified | place...
AAGGAACCGGGTTTATTTAATAAACCTCACATTATCTATGTAGACTACCCCTTTATTTTCCCTCGTATTCCACTCTTCGACTATGAACGCGATTTTTGACATCTCCGACCAATCGTTTAAATTCCTGAATTCCGAAAAGGCGATCTTATAATCCTGCCATTTATGCGGGATATTTTTTAAGTAAACCTCTGAGGTTTCCTTGAATTTGTTTGAGAATTCCAGCCTTAAAGATATGGTGTCGTTGAAATCGGCCTTTTTCACGGAGAACGCCAGCGCCTTATACCCGGCCAAATTGAGGCCGTCAAGGCTTATGGAGAATATTTCTTTCTTCGCGGGGATAAAATCAAAATTAATTTTGGTGGTTTCGGTCTGGATGATTAGAGCGGTTTCGGAAAGGTTAACAGGCATGTCCTTTTTATAGCTTTGCAGTAGAAAAAAAGCCAGCCCCAGAATGACAGCCAGGCTTGCGAAAAAGAGATATTTGAAATGTGGGTACTGTTTTCGCTGCTCAGACTTTTTTAAAGAGGCATCAAGGTAAATTTTTGCAAGATGCTCGTAAATTTCCTTTTTGTTCATTTCTTATTTTCTAAATATATAGCACAAAATGGGTAAGCTGTCAATAGTTAACACTATATATTGTGTTAATGGGAAATGTGCTATAGCGGGGAATTTAAATACGCCGGTAAGTCCTTGCCTATCAGGCTGTAAAAGTTCTTCAGATGTGTCCTGAACAATATGTCGAAATCCTCAGGGCCTTCACCATACCACCAGAACCAGTCACTGCCCTCTGCGATATACATTTGTTTGAGCGCCAGGGCCGGGACATCTTTCCCGGAATCGATCAGTTCCTGCAATGCCTTGCGCGCTTCTGTCAGGGCCTCCCACGCCCTCACCTTGTGCGGGTTACCTATCCATTTCCCGAATTCGCCGTAGATCCAGGAGCCGGCCGCCAGGCGTGGGATCTTGAATTGCGCGGGGAATTTTTCCAGGTATTCGCTTACTGTGGTCGTTTTAATATTTTTCGACTCTGAGAGCCGTTTATAAAGAAGCTCAAGGAAATCATGCCCGTCGTTTGAAAAATATTCCCAGGCGTTCTCTCCGTCCATGGCGATGGCAACCAGTATGTCTTCTCCCTTGAACGCGGCTTCGGTATTGGAAAGGTGTTTCATGAGGTCGTTGACCGCGTCTTCCACCTTCCAGCTCTGATAACTGAACCCTATCAGGTCGGACAGGTTCCTGTCGCGGAATATGGCTGTGATCTCTCCTGCCTCCCGTTTTAACAAATGCGGGCGGTAGAGGAGGTTTGTGTCGCGTTTCTTGCGTTTCAGGGACTTAAAGAGTATGGCTTCATCGCTCACTATCCATTTGATCCCGGACTGTATTATCAGCGGCAGTATATGTTCGCTCACCGCCTCTTCAGACGGCCACATGCCGCAAGGCGCCAGCCCCAGCCTGCTCTTATAGAACTTTACGGCTTCCTCTATTTGCGCCCTGGCGTCCTGTGGATAAGCGAATTGTTTTTTGGGCAATACGGTCTTTATGTTGGCTTCTTTAGCGACGTTGGTATTATAAAGCAGGGGCAGGATGGGGTGATAATAGGGGCTTACGGTCACCTCGATCTGGCCTTTCTCCATAAACCTTTTGTAAACCGGCACCGTGTCTTCCAGTATGTATATCTGCTTATCCAGGACCGTGTGCTTGTCTTCTTCCGTGAAAAACCTCGCCTTTCCGACGATCTTCTTAAGCTCAGGGTCATTATTCCTGAAGATCGGGTCGATCCAGCTTAAATTAAACCATACCTGCAGGTCCAGGTAATCCTGCGTGTTAAAAGTCCTTTTTACCTGCCGCATAAAGAAAAGCTCGTAATAGCGCGGGAAGTAAGAAATCACCCTCTCTTTGTTTATTTTAAAAAAGTTCTCCAGGATGAATTTTTTGTCATCCGAAGTGAGCTCAGCCGCCGGTTTATAGGAGAGTTCAAGGTATTTATCTTTTACCGTGCGGTTGGTGTAATCCTCTATCTGCTCGAGCAATGATGGGACAACGTTAAAGGTCTGGTGTATCTGCGGGAATTTTTCAAGCATCAGGACCATATCGACGTAATCCTTGGTCCCGTGCAGCCTCACCCAGGGCATGTCGGTTTCATGCGTGATGAGGTTCTTGTAGTACGGTTGATGCATGTGGAAGATGAAGGCTAAATGCAGCATTGTTAGTTCATAGTTCAATGTTCATAGGTCGGTGTTCCGGGTTAAGTATTAGATACTTTTTTTAAAGAATTGATTAATCCAGAAAGCATCTTTGCGATAACCTGAGAAAATTCTTTAATTGAGAGAAACTGTTCTTCGGCAATCCATCTGTTATCCTGAAATATTTTTAATAACGTTATTGTTTCATATAAAGAACCCCTTGCTACGTATAAAAAACGTATGAATTCTTTTTTTGAGTAACGGCCACTTCCTTCCGCTATATTTAGGGCGATTGACGTTGCGGCAGATTCCAACTGTTCTATGAGGCGGTAATGTTTGCGTTCTCCGTTAATGGATTCAGTCAGACCGATGATTATCTTTGCGAATTCAATTGCTTTGTTCCAAATATCTAAATTTTCAAAACTAAAATTCCCTTTGGCCATTGTCCCCCCCCCTCCTAATATTAATAGACGGCAGAAGGGGAAAATCTAACTCTTATTTCTTTACTTTGAACAATGAACCATGAACTTTGAACTTAACAAAAAAGCCCTCGGAGTCACCCCCAAGGGCTTTTTTGTTAGTGCATTAACAGCTTAGAATACTACCTTCATTGATCCTATAACTTCGGTAGCAGAAGCTCTATGCTGGTTAACATCAGCTACGTTCTGTCCCTGTGTTCCCTGGGTATTGATGGTTTTTCCAGGAAGGAAATAGCCGCCTAAAAGCGAGAATTGCACGTCTTCGGTGTAGTCATATGTAACGCTCAGGTCGATTTCCTGTCCTAAGTACCTGTCATCTGAATTACCACCAATGAACTGCCTTGCGCTTGAGATTCCGGATAAGACAACCGCTCTTCCGGTGGGCAGACGCTTGTTAAGGTATGCCCTTACGTAATCGGCTCTCACGCTGACATCTTCCCATGGTTTTGCCTGCATGGTAACTCCACCAAGCGTAACATTGGTAAAGCCCATAATGGCATTGATAACATGGCCGAATGTCTGATCCTCAAACATGGCATCCCATCCATGATACGTGGAATTGCCTACTCTATCCCTGTCTTCACCGGATAGATAAACATAAGCAGCCCCGATCATAGGATTGTATTTGCCGATGTGCTTGCAGTCTTTCAGGTCATACATGGCGATGATTTCTGTTCCCCATGCTTTACGGTCACCGACGCCAGCTATATGCTCGCTTGCGGTCCCGCCTGCTGCAAAACCACCATCGAACCTTGCGTTCGGGTCAAACTTCGGATTGTAGATACCGAACTGATATGCACCCTGCGCGTCGATGGTTAAGTTCTTGATGGTCCTGTTGACAATGCGTCCACCAACGGTGTTAACGACATCGCCTTTGTCTTTCAGTGTGGCATTCATTAATGCGATGTCAGCATCTGTTGTTGCATCAACAAAGGTCGCTGCTGGTGTATCGCTTCCCCTGATCTTCGTGAAGAAGAAACCTTCAAGGGTGGTATTTTTATCTAACTCATACGCGGCGTTTAAACCGTATAGAGTTGTGTCGTCGTTCAATATCGTGTTATTTTCCGCTATTTTGGAGTAAATAACATCGACCATTAACGGGTTATAGTCTAAAGTTGCGCGCACTGCGTCAAATGACTTGCGTAATGACAAATCACCTTCTGCTAACGCTGACTTTAAGGCTAAGCCGTTTGTATCCGGGTCGCCCACGATCCAGCCGTTACCAAAACGCATTTCCTGGCGTCCGACCTTTAATGTCAAAGGCGAATACAGGAATTCTTTTAAGGTAACATAGGCCAGGTCAAGGTCGATCTGGCTTTCTTTGTTGGCGCCGTTGGCTGCCGCAAAACCGATGTTCCTGTTGTTTTCGGACAGGCCGGTGATGGTATCGCCATTCCAGTTTCTTTCGTTGATCAACCTTACTACTGCGCTGACGTTATCGGTAAGGTCCGTATCAACGCGGATCCTGGTGATGGTGAAAACGTCCTGTTCTTTGTCTTCGAATGTAGCCACGCCTGAACCGATATTGCGCGGTTTTGCTAAATCAAAGTCTTGACGGTAAACACCACCGATGGTGAGGTCACCGCTTACTTTGACGTTCTGGACTTCAGCGTATGCGGCAAAGCTTACGCCTAGCACGAACGCGAAGGCCAGCACTAAGATTAAGCGTTTACTCATTTATTTCCTCCTTTAAGGAACTATTATTACAGATTCTATTTAACTAGGTTTTTAAGATTTTATCCTAGAGATTTTCTATCTATATGTATATCATTGGATTTATCCTGACTTCAGGCTTGCTTTTGTTCTCACCTCCCTTTCGCCGTGGATTAAAGTCATATCCAATGGTATAACCAACATTGTGTTCTTTTTATCACATAACCCTATGATTGTCAAGCACTTTTTTATGTTTTTGCACATTTGCACAAAAGTTATCTTCGTAACTTATTTGTTTACTTATGGTTATGGATATATCGGCCGGGGCCTTCAGGCTATTTTTGCCTCAAGAACTCTTCTACACCTATATAGAGCTTGTCAATTTCGCTTTCGCTTAAGCCGGCATCAATACCGGTCTTTCTTAGCTGGGCAGGGCTGATTATGTCTTCGGGGCTGTGGCTGTCGGTGCTTAAAACGATCCGTGCGCCGTTTTTCTTTGCCTGAGCGGCTACGTGTGTGTTTGTGGCATTGTGGCCGCGGCGGCTGGTGACTTCAAGAAAAACTTTCTTTTCTATAGCGAGCGCGACGTCTTCATCGGTGATCAGGCCGGGGTGGGCCAATATGTCTATGCCTGATTCAAGCGCGGCACGGTTGGTAGAGGCGATCACCGGTTCAGCCGGGGTTTCGCCATGGCCGACAATTACCTTGATGCCTTTGCCTCTGGCGTACCTGACCAGCGGCTTGAATTGCTCCGGCATAAGATGGGTCAATTCAATCCCGGGCAGCACCTTGATCGGGGCGTTCTTTGGCCAGTTGGAAGTGAAGTTGAGGATAGACTTAACCACTGTTTCGATGTTGCTGTAATCTACGTGGTCGGTAATGGCTATTAGTTTGTAACCGGCGGCATAATAGCGCGCGGCTATTTCGGATGGGAGAAGAACACCGTCGCTTAAGAGTGAGTGGCAATGGAGGTTGTACATAGGTTTAAAATCGGGTACCAAGCTATACGTTATAGATGCGGGTACCACGTACCAAGCAGTACGTTATAGCGCGGGTACCATGCTCTAGGAAATAAATCGCCTACAGCGCTATACGCAATTAAGTTTTTTGCACGGTACCTGAGTCTAACAACTCTCTTTTGCATGGTACTTGGTACCTGAGTCAGTTTAACAAGTTCAATGCCCCTGGCAGGAATCGAACCTGCCGCACGCAGTTTAGGAAACTGCTGCTCTATCCTTATGAGCTACAGGGGCGTTTTGGTTAATCGTTAATGGTTAATCGTTATTCGTTGTAGTTTTTAAAGACGAAATAAGCCTTGAAAGCATTTTCCCTGTTTCTAATTTCTCAAAATGATACATCGATTAACTAATAACGATTAACGAATAACGAAATTAGTGACCGGGAAATTTTATCAAAGAATATACGGGGTAAGCCTTAAGTTTATCTTTGCCGCCTAGATCTATCAGCTCAACCAGGAACGCAATACCGGAGATCTTTGCTTTTTTTTGCTCGACCAGTTCAGTTACTGCCTTTACTGTTCCTCCTGTAGCCAGAAGGTCATCCACAATCAACACCTTTTCCCCGGCTCCTATCGCGTCTTCGTGGATCTCCAGGGTGTCGGTGCCGTATTCAAGGTCATAGCTTACTGAAGTGGTTTTCCAGGGCAGCTTGCCTTTTTTCCGCACAGGAACGAATCCCACTCCCAGTTTATTAGCGACAGCGCCTCCCAGGATAAAGCCCCTTGCTTCAACAGCCGCAACCGTATCAATACCTTTATCCTTGTATTTTTCGGCCAGGGCGTTTACCGCAAAATTAAATGCCTTCGGGTCCTTAAGCAGGGTGGTGATATCCCTGAAGAGGATACCGGGTTTTGGAAAATCAGGTATGCTGCGGATATATTCCTTTAATTCCACTGTTTTGCTCATTTCTGCTTCTCCTGTTCATTGACGAACGCCCGTATTTTCCTGAGTGCTTCCTCTTCTATCTGGCGCACCCTCTCCCGCGAAACACCGAGCTTCTTGGCGACCTCGGCAAGCGTGTGCGGTTTGCCGTCGGCAAGGCCAAAGCGCATATCCAGGACTTTCCTTTCCCTGCCCATCATCATCCCCAACAGGCTGCTCACTCTTTCTTTATCCATAAGCTGCTCAATGCCTGCATCTGGCGCGGCGGAGCTTTTATCTTCAAGGAGGTCCGACACCTGTGTATCGCCTTCTTCCCCGATGGGAGCGTCGAGCGACGAAGTGGAAGTCGAAAGCCAGAAATTTATCTGTTCGATCTTTTCGTTGGAAAGCTTTAATTTCTTGGCCACTTCTTCGTCGGAGGGTTGCCTGTTGAGCTTGTGCGAGAGCTGCTCTTTCGTCTTCTTCCATTTTGTAATAAGCTCGTTCATATAAACAGGAATCCTTATCATCTTGCCCTGTTCGATGATAGAGCGGGTGACGCTTTGTTTGATCCACCAGGCCGCGTAGGTTGAGAAGCGATAGCCTTTTTTCGGGTTGAACTTATCTACCGCCTTCATCAGCCCCAGGTTCCCTTCCTCAATAAGGTCCAATAAAGGTATGCCCAGGTACATATATTTCTTGGCGATATTTATCACCAGGCGAAGATTGGCGCGTATCATTTTCTTGCGCGCCATCTCGTCCCCTTTTTTGATCTTATTGCTCAGAGAGATCTCTTCCTCGGGCTTCAGGAGCGGGATATCGCGTATCTCTTTTAAGTAAGTTTTGAGGGCTTCCATAGTTTAGTTCGGTGTTCAAAGTTCATTGTTCATAGTCCGTAGTTGAACCACGAACTATGAACTTTGAACTATGAACAAACGTTATTTTTTTACCTTTTCTTTCAGCACTGCCTGCGCTGCAGCCAATTTCGCTATCGGCACTCTGAACGGCGAACAGCTGACGTAATTCATCCCTACCCGGTGGCAAAACTCAACCGAGCGCGGGTCTCCGCCATGTTCTCCGCAGATACCGACTTCCAGCTGCTTGTTGGCCTTCCTGCCGCGCTCAATGCTTATTTTTATGAGTTCCCCTATCCCTTCCTGGTCCACTGTCTGGAATGGGTCGTCGGGAAGTATTCCCTTTTTGATATATTCGGGGAGGAACCCGCCGATGTCATCGCGCGAAAAGCCAAAACCCATCTGCGTCAGGTCGTTCGTCCCGAACGAGAAGAATTGCGCGACTGTGGCGATTTGTCCGCTTAAGAGAGCGGCGCGCGGGATTTCGATCATCGTTCCGAACATATGCTTGATCTTTTTGATGTTGTATTTCTTGAGTGTATCTTCATAAACCTTCTTTGCGATCAGAAGCTGGTCTTTTAGCTCTTTGACATCGCAGACCACGGGGATCATTATTTCCGGATAAGGCTTTTTGCCTTCCTTGATAAGCTCCGCAGCCGCTTCGAGGATAGCCTGTATCTGCATCGTGCTTACCTCAGGGTACGTTACCCCCAGGCGCACGCCGCGATGGCCCATCATCGGGTTTGACTCATGAAGGGCCTCCGCCCGCTTGCTGAGCTCGGACATCGAGATATTCAGTTCCTTTGCCAGCTGTTCAAGCTTTGCTTCTTCCCGCGGGACGAATTCATGCAAAGGCGGGTCAAGCAGGCGCACGACTACAGGATAGCCGTCCATGGCCTCCAGCGTGCCTTTAATATCTTTCTTTACGAAAGGAAAGAGTTCTCCGACCGCTTTCTTCCTTTCCTCCTCTGTCTTTGAAACAATCATTTTCCGCAGAATGAAGAGCGGCTCATCGGAGCCTTTTCCGTAAAACATATGTTCCGTCCTGAACAAGCCGATGCCTTCTGCTCCGAACTGCCTTGCTTTCGCTGCGTCATCCGGCGTCTCGGCATTGGTGCGTATGCCCAATTTCTTTATATCGCCGCAAAGTTTGAGAAAATTGCTTAAAAGGGTATTTTCCTCAGTTGCGTCCATCATGTTTAATTTGCCGGCATAAACATTGCCTTTAGTGCCGTTTAAGGTGATCCAGTCGCCTTCCTTCAGGCTTTTACCGTCCACGTGAAGCTCTTTTTTTCCGTAATCGATATGCAAGGCGCCGCATCCAACTATGCAGCACTTGCCCCAGCCGCGGGCGACCAAAGCCGCATGAGAGGTCATGCCTCCGCGGGCAGTCAGGATCGCCTCAGCGGCACGCATCCCTTCGACATCCTCAGGGTTTGTTTCTTCGCGCAGCAGGATCACTTTTTTGCCCTGTTTCTTCCATTCCACCGCGTCGTTTGCGCTGAACACGATCTGTCCGGTAGCGCCTCCCGGCCCGGCGGGCAGGCCCTTAGCCAGAGGTTTATTCGCCAATTCATCCTTGGGGTTTATAATGGGGTGCAGGAGCTCATCCAGCTGCCCGGGAGACACCCGCATTACCGCTTCCTCTTTTTTGATCAATTTTTCTTTTAACATATCCGTTGCCATGCGCACGGCTGCCGGGCCATTACGTTTGCCCACGCGGCACTGCAGCATAAATAAGCGGCCTTTTTCAATGGTGAATTCAATATCCTGCATATCCCTGTAATGCTTCTCAAGCCTGTTGCGGTATTCGTGTAATTCCTTATAAAGCTTGGGCATTGCTTTTTCCAGGGTCAGGAGGTCCTTGTTGTGTTCACTTGTTGAATAGGCGTTGATAGGCGCAGGCGTGCGGATCCCTGCGACAACATCTTCACCTTGCGCGTTAATCAGATATTCGCCGTAAAAATTGTTCTCTCCGTTCCCCGGGTTTCGGCTGAAGGCTACTCCGGTAGCGGAGTCGTTCCCCATATTTCCGAAGACCATGGTCTGCACGTTGACTGCCGTGCCCCATTCGTCGGGGATGCCTTCTATGCGGCGGTAGCTAATGGCGCGTTTACCGTTCCAGGAGGAAAAGACCGCTCCGATGCCGCCCCATAGCTGTTCGTAAGGCTCGTCAGGGAATTCTTTTCCCAGGACCTCCTTGATTTTGGCCTTGAAGGCAGAGCATAATTTTTTCAGGTCATCTACGGTGAGATCGGTATCGCTTTTATAGCCCTTGTCCTTTTTTACCTGGGCCATGAGCCTTTCAAGCTGTTTTCGGATGCCTTCTTCGTCTTTGGGTTCGATGCCGGCCGCTTTCTCCATTACCACATCGGAATACATCATGATCAGCCTGCGGTAAGCGTCATAAACAAAACGGGCGTTGCCGCCGCTCTGTTTTATAAGCCCGGGAATGGTCTTTTCGGTCGTGCCGACGTTCAAGACCGTTTCCATCATGCCCGGCATGGAACGCCTGGCCCCCGAACGGACCGAAACGAGCAATGGATTGGCCGGGTCGCCGAATTTCCTTTCCATTAATTTCTCGACTTTTTCCAGGGCCTTTTGCACCTCTTCCTTTAAGCCCTTGGGGTAAGTCTTTTTGTTGGTATAATAATAGGTGCAAACTTCCGTAGTGATAGTAAAACCGGGCGGCACAGGCAATTTCAGGTCCTTATGGCCGGCCATTTCCGCAAGGTTGGCGCCTTTGCCTCCCAGGAGATTTTTCATGCTTTCGTTTCCGTCTGCTTTTTCACCGCCGAAGAAGTAAACATTTTTCTTGTTGCCCATTGCTTTTAAAACCCTCCTTTTTCGTTATCTCGTTATCTCGTTGACTCGTTATCTCGAGAAAACGAGAAAACGAGAAAACGAAACAACGAGGATATTAATCAATTAGTTTTGAGTGAAGATATTCTTTTAAATTATCTATCCCTATTCTTTCCTGCAACATGGTATCCCTGTCGCGCACAGTAACCTGGTTATCTTCCAGGGACTGCACGTCAACCGTCACGCAATACAGCGTTCCGACCTCATCCTGCCTGCGGTATAATTTTCCGATTGCCGCGGTATCGTCATAGACAGCGGCGAAATGTTTTTTCAGTTCAGCCGCGATCTTTTTTGCCAGCTCCACGATCTGCGGCCGGTTCTTAAGGAGCGGCAAAACCGCGCACTTGACCGGCGCCAGGTCTTTATGGAGCTTTAAGACAACGCGCGTATCTTCCTTCACCTTTTCCTCGGAATAGGCGTCGGTCAGGAACGCAAGGACGCTCCTGTCAACGCCCCCGGAAGGCTCGATTATGAAAGGGAGGAATTTTTCTTTTGCCGCGTCGTCAAAATATTTAAAGTCTTTTCCGCTATATTCCTGATGCTGGCGCAGGTCAAAGTCCGACCTGTTGGCGATGCCTTCCAGTTCCGACCAGCCGATGGGGAAATTATATTCCACGTCCGTGCAGGCGCGGGCATAATGCGCAAGTTCCTCTTCGCCGTGCTGACGTTTCCTAAGATTCTCTTTTTTTAAGCCGAGTTTCAGGTACCAGCCAAAGCGTTCTTCGACCCAGTATTCATAGGATTTATCCGCATCGGCGGGCTTGACGAAGTATTCAATCTCCATCTGTTCGAATTCGCGCGTGCGGAAGATAAAATTACCCGGCGTTATTTCGTTTCTGAACGCCTTGCCTATCTGCGCCATGCCGAAAGGGAGCTTCGGATGCCTTGAATCCAGCAGGTTCAGGTAGTTTACGAACATCCCCTGGGCGGTTTCCGGACGCAGGTAAACAAGGTTGGCGTCATCGGCAACCGGGCCCTGGTGCGTCTTGAACATCAGGTTAAACGGCCTTGCCTCGGTAAGCTCTCCCCCGCAGGCAGGGCATTTCTTTTTATCCTTAAGGTCCACTTCTTTAAAACGCAGTTTACAGGCCTTGCAGTCGCTTTTCAGGTCAAAGAAATTCTCAACGTGGCCGCTTGCCATCCAGACCTTAGGGTGCATAAGGATCGCCGCGTCCATCCCGAAGATATCGTTCCTCTCGTAGACGTTGGATCTCCACCAGGCACGCTTGACGTTATTTTTTAGCTCCACTCCGTAAGGGCCGTAATCCCAGGTGTTGCTTAAGCCTCCGTAGATATCGGAAGACTGGAAGATAAACCCGCGCCGCTTGCACAAAGAAACTATTTTTTCCATCAGGGTGTTATCCATAGCCTTTTATTTTTAACGCAAATCAGCCCAAAAGTCAAGGGGATTAATTCAGGGTATTTTCCTGCCTGTTCAGCGTAGAAAGGATTGCCAGTATTTTATTCACGTCGAGCACCGAACGCTTATCCCTGATGTAAAGTTTGAAAAAATTATCCCGGGCATCCAGCAGGTTGCAGTCGAAATAGCTGCCCCAGGAGTCAGAGCTGTATGAAATAAAACCCCTCTTGCCGTTGCTGGTAAAATTCAGGATCTTTAAGTTCTTCTGGTCCCCCAAATTCGGCGTAAAGATGGATTTCATTATGGAAAAGAAAGCGTCGTTTAGGTTTTTGATCTCACGGGTCTTGGCGTTCATCGTCCGCCACAGGAAGTCGTAGTCATTGGCAATGCCGTTTTTCTTAAACTGCGGGAAAAGGCTGACGAAGAAATCCTTATCCCTGGCGAGTATGTAGATCACCGACTGCTGCTCTATCGGCACCTTTTTTCTTTTGTAATAAACCTTCATCACGTTCTGCTTAATAAAGGAGAAACCTTTTGGTATGGATATACGGATACCTTCCACATTATAGGGGATCAGTTCTTTCACATAATCCTGGTCGATTGAAGGATCTATTATTGTGTCGTTGGGGATGGTGCAGAATACCGGCTGCTGCTGGCATCCGCCCATGCCGGATTCAACATATAGCGTCAGGATAGAAGGCGCGCCGAATTTTATGACAAATAAAACGGCTAAAACAAGCAGGACTGAACTGGCGATGATCTTTTCTCTTAGGCGTTTCTTCATTGATCCGATTTAAGTTTGTTGAGTTCCTCTTCTTTGATCGCGAAACTGTGTTCCGGCAGGGGGAATTTTTCGCCGATGACTTCGTCCCTGAAAGATACCAGGGCCGCGCTGATCATGGGGGCAAGATTTATATATTGCTTTACAAATTTCGGCTTAAAACGCTCAAACAGCCCCAGGACGTCATGGATCACCAGGACCTGCCCGTCGCAATGCACACCCGCGCCGATACCGATAATGGGTATCTTCGAGTTTTGAGTGATCATCCGGGATATCTTGTCCGGGACGCATTCCAGCACGATCGAGAAGCATCCCAATTCCTGGAGTTCCCTCGCCTGGCGTATCAGTTTTCCTGCCGCTTCCGCGTCCTTCCCCTGGACCTTAAAACCCCCTATTTTGTCCGCTGTCTGCGGAGTAAGGCCGATATGGCCCATCACAGGAATGCCGGACTCGACTATCTTTTTTGTGACTTCGGGGCAATTATCAAACCATTCCAATTTTACCGCGTCACAGCCGGCCTCGCTTAAAAACTTGCGCGCGTTATCCACACAGTCTTTCGCGTTGACCTGGTAAGAATCGAACGGCATATCCCCTACCACCAGGGCGTGTTTTACCGCGCGGGTAACGGCTTTGGCGTGATGAAGCATTTCCTGCATCCCGACCTGCGTCGTTGACTCCAGGCCTAAAACTACATTTGCCAGCGAATCCCCTACCAGGATGATATCAATGCCGGCCTTGTCAACGAGCCTGGCGAACGGGTAGTCGTACGCCGTAAACATGGTTATTTTGCGTTTGTTTTTTAAAGATATTATTTCGGGAACCGTGACCTTGTGAGCATCGTTCATTTTTATAACCACTTTCTCCTTTTGAAGTAATAAAGCATCAGCGCCGATATCATGGCCATGCTCGCGATGACCGCCGGATAACCGTGTTTGCTGGAGAGTTCCGGCATATACTTAAAATTCATGCCATAGATGCTGGCTATAAGGGTCAGGGGCATCACGATAGTAGCGATGACGGTCAGCGTCTTCATGATTTCGTTGAGCCTGTTGGAAACTACGGAGACATACGCTTCCATTGCCCCGGTTACAACGTCCCTTGACGTGCCGACTATATCGTTGAGCCTTACAAGGTTATCATAGATATTCCTGTAATATATGGCGCAGGCGGCGGAGATAAAAGGAAATTCACTGCGGATCATCAGATTGATTACGTCAGCCTGCGGGCCGATAGTGCGCCGTAAATACATGATCTCATTTTTAAGGGTATAAATTTTCCTGAGCGTTTCGTTTGTCGGGTCTTTAAAAAGCTCATCGCTCATCTCATCAACCATATTGTCGAATTCGTTGACTATCGGGAAATAGCTGTCAACCAGGCAGTCAAGTATTGCGTAAAGGAAAAAGTCGCCGCCTCCTTTGATGATCGGTGACTGCTTTTTGATACGTTCTTTGATGGTGCTTAGCGCCGCGATGCCGCTATTGTGCGCTGTGACGAGGAAATTTTTGCCCAGGCAGCAGTCGAGCTCGGCCGTGTTGATCCTTCCCCTGGTTTTATCGTGAGATTCCATGGAAAACATGACCAGGAAAAAATAGTCTTTAAAGTTTTCTACTTTCGGCCGGGCATTTGACATGATGAAATCTTCGATGGTCAGGGGATGGAGATTCAGTGTTTCAGTAAGCATATCGATATCCATATCGTCAAATTCTTTCATGTCTAACCAGATAAAACAATTTTCATCGTGCAGGGCCTCTTTGATCTCCTCAAGGCCGAGCCCCACCTTTAAACCATTTTGGCGGTGATACATAAACGCTTCATACATGACTGCTTCTCCTTGATTATTTTAACTCTCGCCCAGATGAACCTTTTCGATGATCTTGGCCTCGACACCGGGAAATTTAGTTAAAAGCCTTCCGGCTTTTTCTTTCCCCAGGACAAAAATGGCGGTAGATAAAGCGTCAGCGGTCAGCCCGTCATCGGCGACTACGGTAACCGAAACAGTGCCGCTTTCCGCAGGGAAACCAGTTTTTGGGTCGATGATGTGCGCGTAACGTTTTTTATCCTTTACGAAAAATTGTTCGTATCCCCCAGCGGTCGCAGCCGATTTGTCCTTAAGCTCCAGAAAACCTCTTAGCCCCCTGCCTTCGGGGTCATTTATCGCGATGCGCCAGGGGCCGCCGGGTTTTTCTCCCAGGCAAAATACCTGGCCGCCCGCGTTGATAAGGCAGCTTTCGATATTGTTTTGCTTAAGCTTCCTGACCGCGCAGTCAAGGGCGTAACCCTTTGCGATCGCGCCGAGGTCTATCTTCATTGCCGGAACAATAAATTCTACCACACTATCGTCTTCTTTAAAGCGAATTTTGTCCATACCTACCCGCGTAAGCGTATCTTTGATTTCCTTCTGATCAGGGACGCGGTATCGCTTATCCGTAAAACCCCACAGGTCGATAAGCGGGGCTACTGTGATGTCCAGCGCTCCATCCGTGAGCCCCCAAAATTCTTTGGCTTTTTTTAATAAGCTGAAGGTTTCAGGGCTGACCTTTAATCTACCCGCGGCGTTCAGCCTTGAGACCTCGCTTTGCGGGTTATATTTGCTGAGCAGTCCTTCCACGCGCTTGAACTCATCAAAAACGATCACCGCGGCCCGGCCGTCCTGCGCAGTCACTTCCACAAAAGTGCCCATCATTACGCGGTTATCTTTATGAAGGTACTGGTTTTGACAGCCCGCCAGCGCGAAATTACAGATAAACAAGACTCCAATTCCAAAATTACAAAATTTTTTGTTCTTCATGATCTTCCCAAAGTTTTTAAAAGGCCCTGAAGAGTTAAGGTATTTATTACGTCATTTTTTGACAGCCAGCCCCTGCGGGCCACGGCGACCCCGAACTTTATGGCCTCCAGTTGTTCTGTCGCGTGGGAATCAGTGTTTATGGCAAGCTTTACCCCGAGCTCTTTGGCGCGCCTGGCATTATGGTCATTTAAGTCAAGCCTGTTGGGGAAGGCGTTAATTTCAAGCGCCGTATTGTGACCGGCGGCTGCCTTGTAGACTTCTTCCAGATCGATGTCGTAAGCGTCCCTCGTCCCCCATAGCCTGCCTGTCGGGTGGGCGATAATGTGCACGTATTTATTTTTGCAGGCGCTGACAACCCTTTTGGTGAGCTGCGCTTTTGATTGTTTAAAGCCCGTATGAATGGCCGCGACAACCACGTCGAATTGTTTCAGGACCTCGTCTTTATAATCGAGCCTGCCTTCCGGACCAATGTCCGCTTCGGTACCGAAAAGGACACGGATATCCTTCATTTCCCTGTTCAGCTTTTCGATTTCCAGTTTTTTCTTTTTCAGGTCCTTGACGCTTAGCCCGCCGGCTACTTTCAGGCTTTGCGAGTGGTCGGTCAGCGCGATGTAGGAATAACCCATTTTTCTTGCTGCCTCAGCCATCTCTCTGATGGAATTACCGCCGTCGGAATACGCGGAATGGCAATGCAGGTCACCCTTTATGTCGCCGATTTCTATCAGGAGGGGGAGCCTGTTTTTTTTAGCGAGTTCGATCTCTCCGTTATCTTCTCTTAATTCCGGTTCTATATAAGAGAGGCCCAGCGCTTCAAGGACTTCTTTTTCCGTTTTTCCGGCGACGAACCTATTTTTCTTAAAGAGCCCGTATTCGCTTAATTTCAGGCCTTTTTTTATCGCAAGCTGGCGCAGTTTTATGTTGAAATTCTTAGAGCCGGTGAAATACAAAAGCGCCGCGCCGAAAGATTTCTCCTCAACTACCCGGCAGTCAACCTGCACGTCCGCTTTTGTCCTGACCGACGCCTTAGTTCCGCCTTCCGCTAAAATATCCCGCACAGGAGCCAACTTAACGAATGCCTCCATAACCGCTTTTGGCTTATTTGATATCGCCAGGATATCTATGTCTCTTACGGTTTCTTTCTGCCTGCGCAGGCTTCCCGCAGTGGAAATATTTTTTACTTCTTTGAGTCTTTTTAACGGCTCGACGAATTCATCGGCGGCAAGCGTTGCCTGGGCCAGCGTCATCCTCTCCTTGCCTCTCTTGACGACGCCGATGCCTTTCAATATGTTTTCTATTGTTTTTTCCTTTATGCCCGGCAGCCCTTTGAGCCTGCCTCTTTTTATAGCGCCTTCCAGGCCTTCCACGCTCTTTACCTTAAGTTTCTCGGAAAGGAGCCTGGCGGTTTTCGGACCGACGGAAGGGATGTTGAGGATGTTCAATAAGCCTGGGGAAACAGTTTTTTTCAGTTCTTCATACCGTTTTATTTTTCCTGTTGAGGCGTATTCTTTTATAAGTTCCGAAAGGTCATGCCCTATCCCGGGGATCTCCTTGAGCCTGTCTTCTTCAATAAAAAGCCCTATGTCTTCGTTCAAAGATTCGATGTTTTGCGCCGCGCGCTCATAGGCGCGTATGCGAAAGACGTTTTCCCCTTTGATCTCTAAGATCCCGGCGATCTCCCGGAATATCCTGGCAATCGAGAGATTTTGCATCTCTAATCTATCCTTAGGTTATAGCTTGTTTCAATGGTTTTGACTAATTCAACAAGAAGCGTATTTACCGTGACCGGGATACCCAGCTCCTGGCCGAGTCTCACGATGACACCGTTGATGAAATCTATTTCGGTGCGTTTTTTCTTGAGGATATCCTGCAGCATCGATGAGATGTTTGCCGCGGTCGCCTCGCACACCGCTTCGACTTTTGCCAGCGGGTCGTCATAGATAAGTTTGATCCTTTTCCTTTTTGCTACCCGGACCGCTTCGGTCGCTGCCTCGCGCATGATCTTACGCGTCCACTCGAACTCAAGCAGGCCACCGTTATTTAGCCTTGTTATCGCGGTAAGCGGGTTGATGCCGACGTTTATGATCAGTTTCGACCAAAGAATGCCTTTTATGTCCCGCGAGATCTTTGTCTCAAAGCCGACCTTGTTGAATGCCTCGCGGATATCGCGCATTTCAACGGGCGTCTTGCCGTCTATGCGGCCGATTATGGTCTCGCCTTTTCCCGCATACCTTACTTTCCCCTCGCCGGTAAGGGTAGCGCCCAGATTTGTTACCGCGCCTATTACCTTGTCATGGCCGATAGTCTCTCCGATGACCTCGATATTGCCGATACCGTTCTGCAGGGAAAGCACCAGTGTCTCCTGGCCGATGACCGGCCGGGACCTGGCTATGGCTTCTTTAGTATGGTAGGATTTTACGCACAGGATCACGAGGTCCGCCCGGCCGATATCGTCAGGCTCCGCGGTCACCCTGGCCTTGGCGGTCCAGCTCCCGCCGATCCCCTCTATTGAGATCCCCGAGGTGCTCAATCGGAAGGCGCGTTCTTTATTCTTATCCAGCAGCCAGATCTCTTCTTTAGTTTTTGAAAGGTAAGCGCAAAGCAGGCATCCCATCGCTCCCGGGCCGACGATCACAATTTTCATATAACCTCCAAGATAGCCTCATCTCGTTTACTCCCTGCCTGCCGGCAGGCAGGGTTTTTTCGTAAAATCTTATACAGCGAGTAAACGGGCCTATTACGTCATGACATTCAACACCCTCTGCGATTTGAGCTCTTTTTCCAGATGAAAATTAAGAAAGGCATTTAATATTGTCTCTAATTCTTTTTTTATCTGCGGATTCATCCCAAGGTTCAGGTTTATCTTAAAGTCGTTTTTCTGTATGTGCAGGATAGACGCGATAGTACCCCTGAAGATCGAGCGTGACTGGACATCTTTTCTCTGGCACCTCAGGCAAAGGAGCCCGCCGAGGCTAAGCGAGAATTTGGTCTGTTCCAGTATCTTTGAGCCGCAGGAAACGCAGGAGTCGAAGTTGGGCTTAAAGCCCGATAAGGCGAGGGCCTTGATCTTAAAGATCGTGATGATCTTCTCCGGATTGTTATTAAGGGATAGTTCTTTAAGGCAGGTCAAGGCAAGGTCGAATATATCCTCGTTCTTGTCCTCTTCCTGCATGAGGACGCTCAAAAGCTCAATGATGATACTGGCAGAGCCGATCTTGATCATATTCTGCCGCGCCGCGTCAAAATTATCCTTGATGTCGCACTGGGAAACCAGGTGCAGGGAAGTGCTGTTTTTCTTATAGAACACTATTTCGTTATGCGAAAAAGGCTGCAGGGTGCTGGCGAATTTCGCCGGCTCCTTCCTTATCCCCTTAAGGATGCCGTTGATCCTGCCGAAATCACGCGTATAGAAATGGACGATGAGCGATGTCTCGCGGAAATCAAACCTTTTTAAGACTATCGCCTCAGTCTTATGAATAGACATTTTGTAATATCAACATGGATTTTTTTTCCATGCGCTTTCTTTTTTCTTCAGTGCCGTCGTTGTATCCAATGAGATGAAGCGAGCCGTGGATCGCGTAAAGCAGTATTTCCTTTTCAACGGAGGTTTTAAACGCCCTGGCATTAGAGAAGGCTGTATCTGCCGAAATAACGATATCTGCCAGGATTTCCTTCTTTTTTTTCGTGCAAATCGAGATGTCGAACGCCAGGACATCTGTCGCGCGGTCGCTTCCGTGGTAGAAAAGGTTGATCTCTTTCATAGTATTGTCATCCACGAGGCACAGCGTAAGTTCGCCCTTTTTCCTGTTTCCGAAAGATCCCAGGACCGCTTTTTTTAATCCTCGCGATAACCGGCGCCCTACTTTGACCCTTTTTTGCAGGTTCCTTATGTTAATGACCATTAAAAGTGACAGGCTTGCCGACAAAAGGCGTTTCTGTGTTTATGGATAGGTGACCCGGCCGTGATATATGGCGCCTAATATATGGATGAATACCGCTGAAATCCTCTCAAGGTCCTTAAGGGTGAGCTCGCATTCATCAAGCTGGCCGTCTATGAATTTATTGTTGATGATCTTATGCACGAGTTCCCCGATCTTAGGGAGCGTGGGGTCTTTTAAAGCGCGCGCGGCCGCTTCTACGGAGTCTGCCAGAAGCACGATGGCTGTTTCCTTGGAGTTAGGCTTCGGGCCGGGATAGCGGAAGACATCTTCCTTTATCTGCTGATCCATTTCCTGGTTTTCCAGCGCCCTGCGGTAAAAATAGTAGACCAGGCTTGAGCCGTGGTGCTGCTGGATGAATTCAATGATCGCCGGATTAAGCCTGTATTTTTTCGCCAGGTCCATACCCTCTTTCACGTGGTTCATAATGATGAGTTTGCTCATTGCCGGGGAAAGCGAATTATGGCGGCTGGCGTCTTCCTTCTGGTTTTCGCTGAAATAATCCGGCTTACTCAATTTTCCTATATCATGGTAATACGCGCCGACCCTGGCCAATAACGCATTTGCCCCTACTTCCCGGCAGGCGGCTTCCGAAAGGTTACCCACGATAAGGCTGTGATGGTAAGTGCCGGGGGCTTCAAGGCCCAGCCGCTGAAGCAGGGGGCTGTTGAAGTCTGCCAGTTCAAGCAGGCTGATACTGGTAACTGTTTTGAAGAGGTATTCAAAGAAAGGCAATGACCAGACTGCGATCATGGCGGAACAAACGCCGTTAAGGAAAACGATCAAATAGATCTCGGGGTCGCGGAAGGAAAAATTCTTCATGAAGATCAATGCCAGTGCCTGAAGAATACCGATTATGAACCCGGCCTTGATCACGACTGTCCGCCTGCGCACATCCTGGGTGAAAAGGGCGCCTGCCAGGCCGCTGATAAGGAACAATAGCCCAAGTAGAAAATCGTTATGGTTCAGGGAAGCAACCGTAACCGATGCCACAAGGGTGATCAGCACGGAAATATTTATGTTATTGAATAGTATGACCGATAATATGGAAATGAGCGAAAAAGGGATGAAGATGACCGGCCAGCCCCGTAAGATGATAAAGTAACCTGCGGCTACGATGATCAGATACAGCAGGCTCAGGTTCAGCAGGTTATAAGGCTGCCTGCGCGAATCCGGATATGCGCTGCGGAAATAGATCACGGCTAATAACAGCAGCAACGGCACTGACAGGTTGATCATAAGCAGGGCGCTTACGGAAAAAATGAGCGCGGCGCCCAGGATCATCCAGGCGTTCGCGGCGATCTTACCCTCTTTTTTGCCTTCAGTGGACCGCTGTGTCATATGCCTCTATGATTTTTTGCACAAGCGCGTGCCTTACCACATCGGCGCCTGTCAGGTAAACGAACTTTATGCCTTCTATACCGTTCAATATCTCTTTAGCCTGCAGTAATCCTATAGGCTTGCCCTGCGGCAGGTCGCTTTGCGTGATATCGCCGGTGATGACCGCCTTTGAATCAAAGCCCAGGCGGGTTAAGAACATCTTCATCTGCTCCGCGGTGCAATTCTGGGCCTCATCCAGGATGATGAATGCGTCATTCAGTGTCCTGCCCCTCATGTATGCCAGGGGCGCAACTTCTACGATGCCGTTTTCAAGGTATTTTTCTATGCGCTCGGCGTCCATCATGTCATAAATGGCGTCATAAAGCGGCCTCAGATACGGGGAGATCTTTTCATACATATCGCCTGGAAGAAAACCCAGCGATTCGCCCGCTTCTATTGCCGGACGGGTAAGGATGATCCTGCGCACCTGGTTTTTGTTCAGGGCCTCTACCGCGGAAGCCATGGCTAAATATGTTTTCCCTGTGCCCGCCGGGCCGATACCAAAGACGATATCGTTATCTTTGATAGCCTCCGTATATTCACGCTGGCCTTTTGTCTTAGGGCCGATTGATTTGGATTTGGAAATGCCCGGGGGGGTGACCAAGGCCGGCTGCTGGGCTAGTTCCGGGTTCTTTTGCTTAAAATTCCTTATCAGGCAATACAGGTCAGGCCCTGCGACCGCGGTTTTATTTTCCTGGATGAGCCCCAGTAAATGCTGAACAAGATTACCGGCCTTCTTAAGGTTAGTTGCGGTGCCGCTGATCTTAAGGCGTTCTCCTTCGAGGGTGATCTTTACCTTGAATTCTTTCTCTATCGCCTTTAAATTCTGGTCATGCGGCCCGAAGAGCGACTGGAGCTCTTCCTGCGTATGAATGCGGAAAACCCTGTTCATCTGTATTATTTAAGGTTTTCCGAAGGTTCCTTCAGACTTTCTTTTGCGGCTCCGGGTATCTTTATGACCTGCCCGGGATATATCTTGTTCGGTCCCTTCATAACGTCTTTATTGGCGTCGTATATCTTCATCCATTTCTTTGTCGTGCCAAAAAACTTCTGTGATATTTTCTGGAGCGTATCCCCTCTTTGCACGGTATAATTCTGGAAATCTTCAGTTACTGCCGGCTCTTCTGCCGCGCTTTCCATGATATACCCGCGGTTGCCCAGTGCCTCATCTTGCCCCATCTCCTGCATAGGCATCTTTTCCGTTTCGCCTGTTTTAGCCGCTGATTTTTTCTCGAATTTAAACGGCGGGTATAATTCAACCTCTACGACCTGGGTAGTGCGCGTAGCCTTCCTCTCCCGGTCATCAGACGGAGGCATTTGTCCCTGGAGGTATCCGCGGTTCCCGGCAGATAGGTCCTGGTCGATCCTGTCTCTCGTTGTCTGGTATGTCCTGACTACGCATCCTGAAAGCAAAAAGCAAACCAAAACAGCAAACAAACCAACTGCTCCCGACTTCTTCATATTGACCTCCTCTTAACTGTAATCCCCAATTCTTTTAACTGTTTTTCATCTACGTCCGAAGGCGCGCTCGTTAAAGGACAGAAAGCCTTCTGTGTCTTTGGGAAGCCGATAACCTCCCTTATACTTGACTCGCCCGCAAGAATTGCCAGCAGCCTGTCCATGCCGAACGCAAAACCGCCGTGCGGCGGTGCGCCGTATTGAAAAGCCTCAAGGAGAAAGCCAAAACGCTTGCGCGCTTCTTCCTCTGTGATGCCGATTATTTTAAATATCCTTTCCTGCAGTTCAGGCTCGTGGATCCTTATGGAGCCGGAACCGATCTCCATCCCGTTTAACACCAGGTCATATGAACAGGATTTCACGTTCTTTGTGCCGCTTTCTAACGTCGCAAGGTCGCTTGAGCGCGGCGCGGTAAAAGGGTGATGTTCGCTCTCCCAGCGTTTTTCTTCCTCATTATATTTAAAAAGCGGAAAATCCGTCACCCAGACAAAGGCAAATTCAGAGCCGCGTTCTTTCCTTAGGTCCGGCTTATCGCAATTGAATTTTTTCATTGCCTCTTCGTAGGGCATCTTCTCAAAGGGTATGGTTAATTCTATGCCTTTGGTTTCTTTGAAGATCAGCTGCATGAGCTTTTCAATAAGCGAGAAGATGTCGTTTTCTTCGGGGAAAGACATCTCCATATCAAGCTGGGTGAATTCCGGCTGCCTGTCTGCCCTCAGGTCTTCGTCACGGAAACATTTCGCGATCTGATAATACCTGTCTATCCCGGCGACCATGAGTATCTGCTTGAATAGCTGCGGCGATTGCGGCAGGGCAAAGAATTCTCCCGGATTGACCCTTGAAGGCACCAGGTAATCCCTGGCCCCTTCGGGCGTGGATTTAGTAAGTATGGGGGTTTCGCATTCGACAAACCCCTGCGCGTCCAGAAAAGAACGGGTAATTCCGTAAACCCTGCTCCTTAAGATGAAATTCTCGAATATCTTTTTCCTTCTTAAGTCCAGGTAACGGTATTTCAGGCGCATTTCCTCGGTTACGTCTAATTCGTCGCTTATCTCAAAAGGGGTGGTCAGGCTGGGGTTCAGGATCTCAATATCCTTTGCCAGTAATTCTATCTCTCCCGTAGGCAATTTTGGGTTTATGGTATTGGCAGGCCGTTTGTTCACGGTCCCGGAGACCCTGATGACGAACTCGGTCCTTAAGTCCTGGGCCTTTTTGTGCGCCTCCGGTGACTCCTTCGGGATAAAAGTGACCTGGGTAAGCCCGTATCTGTCTCGTATATCGATAAAAATAAGCTTTCCATGGTCACGGCGAGTGCCGACCCAGCCGCAGAGTGTAACCTCTTTACCTACGTCAGCCGCTTTTAACTCACCGCAAGTGTGTGTCCTTAACATATTGCCGCCTTCAGTTCAGCTATCAGGCCGTCAGTTTTAACCTCTTTTTGGGTGCCTGAACTCATATCCTTCAACATAACAGCATTATTCTTCAGTTCATTTTCGCCGATAATAACTACGAACCTGGCGCCTGAATCGTTTGCCAGGCGCATAGCCCCTTTTAAGGATTTTTCTTCGTAATCTGTGTCTGAGGGTATCGCGGAATCCCGCATGGCCTGCAACAGCTTAAGCCCCTGCGCCCTTGCTTCATCTCCGAGCGTTATAACGAAAACGAGGTTCTTTAACCCGGTTTCACTTCCCGGGCTATTCATAGCCAGCAGCAACCTTTCTACTCCAAAGGCAAAACCGATCGCCGGCAGTTGCGGCCCTCCGAGTTCTGCGACCAGATTATCGTATCTTCCTCCTGCGCCGACAGCGTCCTGGGCGCCGAGGTTTTCCTGTGATATTTCAAATACGGTGCGGGTATAGTAATCAAGCCCCCTCACGAGATGCGGTGAAATTTCGTAGCTAATCTTAAGGGCATCCAGGCCTTTTGTTACTTCGGAAAAATGCCCTGCGCAGTCAGGGCAGATGTATTGCTCGCGCAGGTTCAATCCTTCTACGATCTGGCGGCAGGCCTTTTCCTTGCAGTCAAGTATGCGCAGTATATTATGATTGAACCTCGCGTTACAGTCGGCGCACAGGCCGGAGAGCTTGTTCTTTAAGCCTTCTTTTAATATCGCGGTCAGTTTTTTCTTATCTTCGGTGCAGCCTAATGAATTTAGTTTGATTTTATAACCGCTGATAGAATATGATTTGAGCAGTTTGTCCGCAAGGGATATTACTTCTACGTCTATCTCCGGAGAAGCGGAGCCGATAACCTCGCATCCTACGTGGTGAAACTGCCTTAATCTTCCCTTTTGCGGCCGCTCAAGCCTGAACATAGGGCCGATATAATAAAATTTCGCGAATCTTCCTTTTTTATCCAGGTTATTCTCGATATAGGCGCGCACGATCGATGCGGTGCCTTCCGGACGGAGCGCGTAAATATCCTCCTGGTTCCTGACAAGGAACATCTGTTTTTGCACGATCTCGGTAAATTCCCCTAATGACCTGTTAAAGAGGGACGCATATTCGATGACCGGCGGCCTTATCTCACGGAAATTATAAAGCGAAAAAACTGAACGGCTGACCTCTTCAATTTTTTGCCAAAGATACACCTCATCCGTAAGGATGTCTTTTGTTCCCGGGACTCTTTTAAACATGTTTTAGAAAGGAGAGCTATAAAACGATTATTTTATTTCTTTTTTCATCTCTAAGCCTGGCTTAAAGACTACCACTTTTCTGGGTGGGACTGGCACTATTTGACCGGTGCGAGGATTCCTGCCGGTGCGGCTCTTTCTTTGTTTTATCTTAAAAACACCGAAATTGCGCAGCTCGATTTTTTCTCCCCTTACCAGCGCTTCGGTAATGCAATCGAATGTTTTTTGGACTACTTTTTTTACATCTATCTGCTTTAAATTGACTTCATCGGAAACCTTCAGAATAATATCTTTCTTCGTCATTTACCCCTCCCTCTTTTATTCCTATTTTCCGTAACTATAATACAAACAAAAAGTTACGATGTCAAGGAATAATTTGTTACAGGATACACGACCAAATTCCTTTAGTACAGAAGATAGTATTCTTAGAGTGCTAAGGAGAGACGGTCTTCACCGAGCATGTCTATTATGTTCTGTATCAGGGCCTCGCTGGGGTGGACGTAAAGGCCTTCTCCCACAACCAGCTGTATCCGTGACTTGGTAGGGGTGTCAAGATGGAGATATACGGGTATTCTTCCGTTGTGGGCGGCCAGCAGCTCTTTTAAGGATAAAAAAAGGTTTTCCTGCATGCCGGAGAGGTTTATATTCATCGCGGTGATCAGCCTATAGACCTCATCCATCGGGAAGAGGTCGTTTATGATGATCTTCGGGGTATCTTCTTTCAAATTCAGCCTGCCTTTGACAAGGGCGACGGTATTGGGAAGTATATAGCGCGAAACCTTCTGAAAGGCCTGGGGAAAGACCAATGCCTCAACTACTCCCTCCAGGTCCTCAAGCTTTAAGATCGCCATTTTTTCCTGTTTTGCCCGCGTCAGCGTATGTTTGATCTTCGATATCAGGGCCACTATCTTTACTTCCTCGTCGTCATTGTGCTGCTTAAGTTTCGCTATTGAAGTGGAGGCGAAACGCTTTAACTGCCCGGCATAGCGCGCCAGCGGATGGCCGCTCACGTAAAAGCCGAGCATGTCTTTCTCGAAAGCGAGTATCTGCGGTTCCGGCCATTCTTTGACTTCCAGGAAATTTATCTTTGTTTCCTTGAAACCGTTCATGTCCAGGCCGCTGTCAAAAAAAGACAACTGCCCCTTCATGCGCTCTTTTTGGGTTTTTGAGGATAATTCCAGGGTCCTGTCGAGGTTGGCGATCATCTGGGCGCGCGGCATCCTGAAAGAATCCAACGCCCCGCATTTGACCAGGCTTTCCACAACTTTTTTATTTACCAGGCGCAGGTCAATACGCTCGCACATCTGCTGCAGCGACGTAAACTTCTCTTCATTCCTTGCCTGGATGAGCGATTCTATAGCTCCCTGGCCCACGTTCTTGACGGCAAGCAGGCCGAAACGGATCTTTTTTTCACCCGTTATTTTAAAGAGCGCGTCGCTTTCATTGATGTCGGGCGGCAGGATCTCTATGCCCATGCGGCTTGCCTCGTTGACATATTCGACTATTTTATCGGTATTGTCGCGTTCTGAGGTAAGCAGCGCGGTCATAAATTCAACCGGGTAATTCGCTTTAAGATAAGCAGTGCGGTATGAGATCAAGGCGTAGGCAGCGCTATGAGACTTGTTGAATCCATAACCGGAAAAATATTCCACGAGGTCAAAAATTTTGTTGGCTGTGGATTCTTTGATATTATTTTTGACACAGCCCAGGATGAAATTCTTGCGCTGTTTTTCCATTACCTCCGGGATCTTCTTGCCCATTGCCTTACGCAGCAAATCCGCCTGCGCCAGGCTAAACCCCGCCAGGGCTGAAGCGATCTGCATAATCTGTTCCTGATACACCATTATCCCGTAAGTCTCTTTCAAGACGCCCTCTAGTTTCGGGTGTTCATATCTGATCGGGACTAAATTATGTTTACGCTTTATAAAATCATCCAACATCCCGGAGCCGATTGGGCCCGGGCGGTAAAGCGCAAGGAGCGCTATGATGTCCTCGAAACGCTCCGGTTCCAGTTTTTTGAGCAGGTCGCGCATCCCCGAACTTTCAACCTGGAATATCCCGATTGTCTGCGCCGAGCTTAAAAGTTTATATGTCTCTTTATCGTCAAGCGGGATATCCTTGATCACAAGCGAAATGCCCTTTGTTTCGTTTATCAGCTTGACCGCCTGGTCGATCACGGTCAGGGTCCGCAATCCCAGGAAGTCTACTTTAAGCAGTCCGATCTTCTCAAGGGCCCCCATACTGAACCCCGTAGTTATCTGTTCGTCCTGTGTTTTAAACAGAGGGCTGTAATTATCCAGGGGCTTATCCCCTATCACCACGCCCGCCGCGTGGATTGAGGCATGGCGATTAAGGCCTTCCAGCGCCAGGGCGGTATTGATCAAGTCGGTTATCTGGGAGTCGTTCTTGTAAAGGTTATTCAGTTCTGCTTCGCTCTCGAGCGCGTCTTTCAGCGTCATATTCGGGTCAGGCGGTATCATCTTGGCAATGCGGTCCACGTCCGCGTATGCGATCCCCATTACCCTGCCTACATCGCGCACTACCGCGCGCGCCTGCATGGTCCCGAAGGTGATTATCTGGGCGACATTTTCGCGGCCGTATTTGTTCGTGACGTAGTCTATGACCTCCTGTCTTCTCTCATAACAGAAATCGATATCGATATCAGGCAGGCCCATCCTTTCGGGATTGAGGAAACGTTCGAAAAGGAGGCCGTATTTTAATGGATTGATGTCCGTTATCCCCAGAAGATAGCTGACCAGGCTTCCGGCGGCGCTGCCCCTTCCGGGTCCGACGGGAATATTTTTGCTTTTCGCGTAGTTGATGAAGTCGGAGACGATCAGGAAGTAACTGGTGAAACCCATGTCTTTGATTATTTTTAGCTCGTGTTCAAGCCGTTCCTTGATGCCGTTGCCTTCTTTCCCGAATCTTACCTTAAGGCCCTTTTGGCAAAGCTCTTTAAGGTAGTCTTCTTTGGTCTTGCTATCAGGGGCCTCGAACCTGGGCAGGTGCACTTTTGAAAAATCAAGTTCAAGGTTGCAACGTTCTGCTATTTCAAGGGTGTTTGCGATAGAATCTGGGTAGTCCGCGAAGAGTTTCTTCATTTCCGCGGGGGCTTTGAAGTAAAACTCATCTGTCTGCAGTTTGAGCCGGTTCGGGTCGTCAAGGGTAGTCTGGGTCTGGATGCAAAGCAGGGCCTCGTGGCTTTTTGCGTGTTCACGCATCAGGTAATGGACGTCGTTCGTAGCCACAACAGGGATTTTTAATTCCCTTGAGATCTTAAGCAGGCCTTCGTTGACCGTCTTCTGTTCCGGGATACGGTTTTCCTGCAGCTCGAGATAAAAATTCCCTTTGTCAAAGATGCTGAGGAATTCATCGGCGCGCTTGAGCGCGTCGTTATATCTCCTTTGCCTTAACAGGTAGGGCACCTCGCCTTTTAAGCAGGCCGTGAGGCCGATGAGGCCTTTGTGATGCTGCGCGAGCACCTCTTTATCTATGCGCGGCTTATAATAGAAGCCTTCGAGGTAGCCGATTGAAACCAGTTTCATCAGGTTCTTGTAGCCGGTTTCATCTTTTGCCAGGAGGATAAAATGGTAAGAGGCCTCCTCTACGCCTTGCAGGGTTTTCTCAAGGCGGCTGCCCGGAGCGATATAAGCCTCGCAGCCGATTATCGGTTTTATTCCGGCCTTTTGCGCCTCCTGATAAAATTCGATGGCTCCGAACATGTTACCGTGGTCGGTGATCGCCAGCGAATCCATTTTATACTGGTTTGCTAATTTTAATAATTCTTGTATCCGGCAGGCACCGTCAAGGAGGCTATATTGCGTGTGAAGATGGAGGTGGACAAACTCTGAATGAGGCATGGTTTAGTTCAAAGTTCATAGTTCAATGTTTAAAGTTCGTTACTCATGAACAGGTAACTATGAACTCCGAACAATGAACCATGAACAATTTTATTCCCACTCAATGGTCGCGGGCGGCTTTGAGCTGATGTCGTAAACAACGCGGTTTACGCCTTTTACTTCGTTGATTATCCGGTTTGATATTTTCTCGAGCACTTCATAGGGTATCTTTGCCCAGTCAGCGGTCATGCCGTCAAAACTGGTTACGCAGCGCAGGGCGATGCAATTTTCATAGGTGCGTTCGTCTCCCATGACACCGACGCTCTTGATGGGCAGGAGCACGGCAAAAGACTGCCAGACCTGTTCATAAAGCCCGGCTTTCTTTATTTCCTCAATCACTCTCTGGTCCACCTCGCGCAGAATAGCGAGGCGCTCGGGAGTGATCTCGCCTATTATTCTTATAGCCAGGCCCGGACCGGGGAAAGGCTGCCTATAGATTATCTGCTCCGGCAGGCTCAGGTTCCTGGCGATCTGCCGCACTTCGTCTTTAAAGAGGTCCCTTAAGGGTTCGACGAGCTTGAGTTTCATATGCGCGGGAAGCCCTCCGACGTTATGGTGGCTCTTAATGCGGCTTGAAGGCGCCCCGGTGACAGAAACCGATTCTATGACGTCGGGATAGAGTGTCCCCTGCGCCAGGAATTTTACGCCTTTGACTTTATCCGCCTCTTCCTCGAATACCTTTATGAATTCATCCCCGATGATCTTTCTTTTTTCTTCAGGATCGGTGATGCCTTTTAAGCGCTGGAGGAATCTTTTGCTTCTGTCGACATAGTCGAGGTTTAAGTGGTACATGTCGCGGAAGACATTCTTTATCTGCTGCGGTTCGTCTTTGCGCATGAGCCCGTTATCGATAAAAATGCACCTTAAGTTCTTGCCGATCGCCCTATGGATAAGTATCGCTGCCACAGAAGAATCTATTCCGCCGCTTAAGCCTAAGACGACCTTGTCGCGGCCAACGAGTTTCTTTGTGCTCTCAATGGCTTCTTTGATGAAAGACTGCATAGTCCAGCGGCTGACGCATCCGCATATCTTAAAGAGAAAATTACTGATTATCTGAGTCCCTTTTTCCGTATGAGTGACTTCAGGGTGGAATTGGACCCCGTAGATCTTCCTCTGCTTGTTAGAGATCGCAGCAGAAGGGGCATTAAGCGTATGGGCGCTGACGTGAAAACCTCTCGGCATCTTAGTAACATAATCCCCGTGGCTCGCCCAACATGTAATGTTTCCCGGGATATGGCTGAAAAGATCACGGTTATCGTCTATGAATAATTCCGCTTTTCCGAATTCCCTGTTTTTTGTGTGCTTAACCCTTCCTTCAAGCATCTCTGCTATTACCTGCATGCCGTAACAGATGCCTAAAATAGGTATGCCCAGCTTGAATATCCCTTTATCCGGGTAAGGGCTCTTTTTACTGGTTACTGAAGCCGGGCCGCCTGACAATATCAGGCCTTTGGGGTTAAGCGCGGCAATTTCTTTTGCCGGGGTATTGTAAGGGATTATTTTGGAAAAAACCTTGTTTTCCCTGATGCGCCTGGCGATCAACTGCGTATATTGCGAGCCAAAATCCAGGATCAGAATCGATTGTCTTGTCATTTTCCCATCCCTACCTTCTGCCCAACCTGGAATATTTTTCCTTCGGTCTGGATGGAAGGAGCGATGATTATTTCCACGTCGTGCATTTCTTTGAGGTTTCCGGCCCCTAAAGAACCCATGGAGGTCTTAAGCGCTCCCATAAGGTTTTGCGAGCCGTCATCTACTTTGGCAGGGCCAAAGAGTATTTCTTTCAGGGTGCCGGTCGTGCCCACTCGTATGCGGGTGCCGCGCGGCAGGTTTACGTTTGAGGTCGCCATCCCCCAGTGATAGCCTCTCCCGGGAGCCTCTTTTGCGTGAGCAAAACTGGAGCCTATCATGCATGCATCAGCCCCGCAGGCAAAGGCCTTACAGATGTCACCTCCACGGTTCATGCCGCCGTCCGTGATTATCGATACATATCTCCCTGTGCGCTTATAATAAAAATCGCGCGCCGCGGAAGCGTCAACTGTCGCGGTAACTTGAGGGACACCTATTCCCAATACGCCTCTTGTAGTGCAGGCGGCTCCGGGCCCTATTCCTATTAACAACGCGGAAGCACCGGTGGCCATTAGCTCTAAAGTTGTTTCATAAGTTACGCAATTCCCTAAAATTACCGGGATCTTTACCGAAGAGCAGAATTTGGCCAGGTCCAGGCTCTTATATTGCTTCGCAAGATGCCTGGTGGTGGTTACGGTTGATTGAACGATGAAAAAATCCGCTTTGGCAGCCACCGCGATCCTGGCGAATTTTTCCGCGTGCGCGGGTATACAGCTTACCGCTGCTATCGCTTTTTTATCCTTTATCTCCTTTATCCTTTTAGCTATTAATTTTTCTTTTATAGGGGTATTATAAACTGACTGGATAAGGCTGGTTGATTCTTCGTTTGACGCGTGGGCGATCTTTTCCAGGACAGAGTCCGGATTCTCGTAGCGCGTTTGTATTCCGTCAAGGTTTAATACGGCAATGCCGCCTAATTTGGACATTTCGATCGCGAACCTGACATCCACGACCCCATCCATCGCTGCAGCCATAATGGGGACCGAGAATTTTCTTCCGGATATAGAAAAAGAGGTGTCTACTTCCGCGGGATTAACCGTGTGATTGCCGGGAACAAGGGCAATTTCGTCAAGACCGTAGCATCTTCGGGCGCGCCGCCCCATTCCTATCCATTCAGCCATTTTCCTCTCCTTAAAAAATATGTTATAAGGCTATGTTTTACAATGAATTACGTCTCTCTAGGCCTTTTTGCCTATAAAAGGATATTAAATTTTACTATAATAAGTTTGAAATGTCAATCAATATTTAAATAACACCAAGACCATGATTCCGTGAACCTTTTAAGGTTCGAGGGGTGACACCGAGCCGGGGGACCCCGCCGCGCGCAGCGGGCGAGCACGGTATTGAAGTGACTTTAAAAAAAAAGAGGCGAAGAAATTTCTCTCTTCGCCTCTTTTTTAGTAGACTAACGTCGATGCCGGGCTCTAATACATCCCGCCCATTCCTCCCATACCGCCTCCCGGTGGCATAGGCGGCATTTTATCTTCTTTCTCCGGTTTATCGGCTATTACCGTCTCCGTAGTCAGCAACAGCGCAGCGATACTGGAGGCATTCTGTAATGCGGAACGAGTGACCTTTGTCGGGTCGATCACGCCCGCCTCTATCATATCCACGTACGCGTCCTGGGCTACATCATAACCGATACTTACCTTCTCCTGCTTTACGCGCTGAACAACCACTGAGCCTTCCAACCCCGCGTTCTGGGCTATTTGCCTGATCGGCTCTTCAATGGAGCGCTTTACTATGGAGACTCCGATCTTCTCGTCACCCTCAAGCTTCAGTTTTTCCAAAGCCGGGATAGTGCGCAGTAACGCGACTCCGCCTCCGGGAACAATGCCTTCCTGGGAAGCGGCGCGTGTAGCGTGGAGCGCGTCTTCAACCCTCGCCTTTTTCTCTTTCATCTCTGTCTCTGTCGCGGCGCCTACGTTGATCACGGCTACTCCGCCGGCGAGCTTGGCAAGCCTCTCCTGCAGTTTTTCCTTATCGTAATCAGAATCGGTATCTTCGATCTGTTTCTTTATCTGGGAAATACGCGCGTTGATCGCGTTAGTTTTTCCCGCGCCTTCCACGATAGTGGTATTGTCCTTATCCACTTTCACCTTTTTTGCGCGGCCCAGGTCTTCGATTTCGATGTTCTCAAGCTTGATCCCTAAATCTTCGGTTATGGCCTTGCCCGAAGTGAGGATCGCGATATCATCGAGCATAGCCTTTCTCCTGTCGCCGTAACCAGGGGCCTTTACCGCGCACGCGGTAAATGTCCCGCGGATCTTATTCACGACTAGAGTTGCCAGTGCTTCACCTTCCACTTCTTCGGCAACGATGAGAAGGGGTTTTCCCGTGCGTGCGATCTTCTCAAGTAACGGCAGTATATCCTTTATGGAAGATATTTTTTTCTCGTAGATCAGGATATACGGGTCTTCCAGCAGCACTTCCATTCTTTCCGCGTCCGTGACAAAATACGGCGAAAGATAACCCTGGTCAAACTGCATGCCTTCGACTACGTCCAGGGTAGTGGCTGTTGATTTCGCTTCTTCCACGGTTATGACCCCGTCTTTACCTACTTTATCCATTGCCTCTGCGATCAATTCGCCGATCGTGGTATCTGAATTAGCCGCGATTGAGGCTACCTGCGCTACTTCTTTTTTGTCTTTAATGGGAGTAGAAAGTTTTCCCAGTTCTTCAACTACCCTTTCCACTGCTTTTTCGATCCCGCGTTTCAGGGCCATTGGGTTTGCGCCGGCCGTGACGTTCTTTAAGCCTTCGCGGTAAATCGCTTCAGCAAGGATAGTCGCGGTAGTCGTGCCGTCACCGGCTATATCGGAAGTTTTTTCGGCTACCTCTTTGACCATTTGCGCGCCCATGTTTTCAAAGGCGTCTTCAAGGTCTATTTCCTTGGCCACGGTTACTCCGTCCTTTGTGATGGTCGGAGAACCGAATTTTTTGTCGATAACAACATTGCGGCCTTTCGGGCCCAGAGTTACTTTGACGGCGGCGGCTAACTGCTCTACGCCGCTTAAGATCTTACGGCGCGCCTCGTCGCTATATAACAATTGCTTTGCCATTATGTTACCTCCCTTTTTCTAGGTTCAAAGACCTTTATTTGATGATTGCCAGTATGTCTTCTTCTCTCATTATCAGCAGTTCTTCGCCCTCTTTTGTGGTGATCTCATTGCCTGAATACTTCCCGTAGAGGACCTTATCGCCTACCTTGACTTCCGGCGGCTGCACGTTGCCGGTATCCAATACCTTTCCTTTGCCGACAGCTACGACTTTGCCCTCTTGAGGTTTTTCTTTGGCTGTATCCGGTAACACTATACCGCCTTTGGTTTTTGTTTCCGCTTCCAATGGTTTAATGACTACACGGTCACCCAATGGTTTTATATCCATCTCTAACACCTCCCTTTAATATTTTAGTGGTTTATTATTAGTTGAAATAATTTCGGAGTTTTTAGACCGAGGATAGTTTCAACGTCAATAATTAGCACTCCTAATTTCAGAGTGCTAATTATAAAAGAAAATCAAAATCTGTCAAGTATTTTTTTATGGATTTTTAAAAGGGCTTTCGCTAAAGGAACGGCTCGCGTAATTATACGTGATAGACCGTCCTTTTTGCGCGTCAGGATAACGGCCCATAGCAGTGCATCTGCTTGCGGCAGCCTGCTTTTCGTCTGCGGAATACTTAAAATAAAAAAGATCCATGCATTCCTGCGGAAAGACAACGTCCAGTTTTAGCACGCTTAAGCCGGCGGCGTAAAAGCCGTGTTTGGCCTTGTAGCTTTCCTGGAATGCGCCGATGGCCTCAAGTACGGACCTTGCCTCGTTCGAACGCGCGCTTTCGTTAGAGGCGATCACCCGATTCCTGAATGTCTTGCTGCTTATCCAAAGGTTTAGTAATGAAGCCAGGAGTGAAATAAATACGCAGGCAAGGATGAAGCTGGGCTTTTTTCCGCTTAAATCCTTCTTTGTGAGCAGGGTCATCTTATCCAAGAGTTGTAAAGCATAAAGAGCCCTTTTAAAACCAGGTTTTCATCTACTATGTCTATACATTTAGAGAACCTAAAGATAAGGCGGCTGTTTCCGCCTGTTGCTATTACGGGCGCGCTCCTTCCGATCTTTTCTTTTAGCCGTTGGGTTAAGCTGTCGGTCATGCAGGAAACCCCATAGACAAGGCCGCTGAGCATGCTGTTTTTTGTGTCTCGGCCGATAAATTCTTTAGGGCTTTTGAGCTTTATTTTAGGCAATAACGCCGTGCGTTCGTTTAAGGCTGTAAGCGATAATTCTAAGCCGGGGAGTATCATCCCTCCCATGTATTCTTTATTCCTTGATATAATGTCAAAAGTGATCGCCGTGCCGAAATCAACCACTATGGCCGGGCTGCCGTAAAGGATGCTTGCCGCGTAGGCGCCGATCAATCTGTCCTGGCCCACCTGTCTGGGGTTACGGTATAGGTTTTTGATCGGTACGCGGATATTTTTTCCTAAGATAAGAATGTCTTTCCCCAGTGCCGCGCGCAGGTCAGAACCTAATCTTTTTGTCGCAGCCGGGACAACGCTTGAGACTATTGCATCCCTGATCCTATGTCCGTTAAGTATCTTCTTGAGCTTAGCGCGGGCGTACGCTTTTGCCGGAATTGTAAAGGATTTAGCGATCGCAGAGCCCTTAAAAAGCGCTAAGGTTATATTTGTGTTACCGATGTCCACGGCCAACAGCATGATTTATATGACCCCCTGCTTTAATTCCTTGATTTTGTCCCGGATTTGGGCTGCTTTTTCAAACTGCAGATTGCGCGCTGCCAGTTCCATTTCATATTCCAGGTCAGAAATATATTCCATTAGCTCGTACTCTTCTTTATTTTTCCCGGTCAGGCCCTCAACGAAATTTTCCGCCTCACTTAAGTCTTCAATGCCCTGCTTTATCGCTTTTTGAATACCGCGCGGCGTGATCTTGTTCTGTATATTGAATTCCAGCTGGATCTTCCTTCTGCGGGTGCTTTCTGATACTGCTTCTTTGATCGACCGCGTCAAATTATCAGCATACATGATCACAGTACCGTTTAAGTTGCGGGCCGCGCGCCCGGCAACCTGGATCAGCGAAGTCGCAGAACGCAGGAAGCCTTCCTTATCGGCATCCAGTATCGCGACAAGCGAGACTTCAGGCAGGTCCAGGCCTTCCCTTAGCAGGTTTATGCCGACAAGGCAGTCAAATTCTTTTGTCCTGAGCTGCCTTAAGATCTTTGAGCGCTCGATAGTCTGGATCTCGGAATGAAGATATTTTACCTTTAATCCCTTTTCTTGTAAATAGACCGTCAGGTCCTCAGCCATGCGTTTGGTGAGGGTGGTTACCAGCACCCTTTCGTTCCTGGCCGCACGGGTCCTTATTTCCGAGATCAGGTCCTCTATTTGATTTTCCGTAGGCCTGATCAGGATGTCCGGGTCAGCCAGCCCCGTCGGACGGATTATCTGCTCTATTACCTTATTTTCGCTTTTCTTGATCTCGTATTCTGCCGGCGTTGCCGATACGAAGATCTCTTCTTTAACAAGCGCCTGGAATTCATCGAATTTCAAAGGCCTGTTGTCAAGGCAGCTGGGCAGCCTGAACCCGTATTCGATAAGGATTTTTTTTCTGGCGTGGTCTCCTTCATACATCCCTTTTATCTGGGGCAGGGTCGCGTGCGATTCGTCTATTACCGTCAGGAAATCATCCGGGAAATAATCTATCAGCGTGTATGGCCTTGAGCCGGGCGGCCTTCCCGATATATGGCGCGAATAATTTTCTATCCCGTGGCAGTAACCGATTTCCTTGAGCATCTCCATATCGTATTTGGTTCGGGATTCCAGGCGTTGCGCTTCAAGCAGTTTATTATTAGCGCGCAGGAATTTAAGGTGTCCTTCGAGTTCCTCATTTATCGAGCGGATAGCCGTTTCAATCTTGTCCTGCGTGATGAGGAAATGTTTGGCAGGGTATATCGCCACCTTATCAAGCATGGCGATCTTCTCTGCCGAGACCGGGTTGATCTCGGAAATCTTCTCTACCACGTCCCCGGAAAACTCTATCCTTAACGCGGTTTCCTCGTAAGACGGGAACACCTCGATTATATCGCCCCTCACCCTTATCCTGCCTCTTGTGAATTCATAGTCATTCCTTTCGTACTGGATAAGGACCAGCCTGCGCAGTAGTTCTTCATGAGGCAGTGTCCGGCCTTTCTCGATCACAATAAGCTGTTGTTGATAATCTTCGGGAGAGCCAAGATTATAAATACAAGAGACGGAAGCTACTATCAGGACGTCGCGCCGCGACATAAGCGAGGTTGTCGCCGAAAGGCGCAGCCGGTCCAGCCGGTCATTGATGGAGGCGTCTTTTTCTATATACGTATCCGTCGGAGGGATGTAGGCCTCAGGCTGGTAATAATCATAGTAGCTGACGAAATATTCGACGGCGTTATGCGGGAAGAATTCCTTGAATTCCGAATATAGCTGGGCGGCTAAGGTTTTGTTATGCGATATGACCAGCGTAGGGCGGTTTAATTGCTCGATACAGTTTGCCAGGGTAAAGGTTTTCCCGGAGCCGGTCACCCCCAGCAAAGTAAGATAGCTTTTTTTATCTTTCCGGATAGAATCAACCAGTTCCTTTATAGCCCTTGGCTGGTCGCCGCAGGGCTTATAATCAGAGACCAGCTTGAATTTATCCATATCAGATTATTTCCAGGCTTATATCGGCTGATTTTATGGTATGCGTGAGGGCGCCAACTGATATCATATCCACCCCGCATGAAGCGATCTTCTTGACGTTCTTAAGGGTAATGCCTCCGGATGCTTCAAGCAGCGGATTGAGAACTCCCGCGTCCTCGCGTAAGGCGTTTCTTAGCGTTACGGCCTTCTTCATTTCCGGCAGGCTCATATTGTCCAACATGATTATATGGGGCTTAAGGGCAAGGGCAGCTTTAAACTCCTTTAGGTCAGAAACTTCTATTTCCGATTTGTATTTTCTTGCGAAGGGTTTCAGCTTTCCGATACCGCCTATTGCCTTAAGATGATTGTCTTTTACCATGATCATCTCATCCAGCGAAAGACGGTGATTGAATCCGCCGCCCTCCCTTACCGCGTATTTCTCAAGCAGGCGCAGGCCCGGGATGGTCTTACGGGTATCGATGATCCTGGTCTTGTATTGTTTTACCTCGTTGACAAACCTTCTGGTATTCGTCGAAACACCCGAAAGCAGGCAGAGGAAATTCAAGGCCACCCTTTCCGCAGTCATAATGCTTCTTGCGCTTCCTTCGACGGCAGCAAGGCGTTCCTTTGCCTTCACCGTCTCCCCGTCTTTTACAAGCGGCCGGAACCTTAAATTTTTATCGATCTGTTTGAATACCGCCCTGGCTACTGAAATGCCGCAGACTACGCAGGGCTCTTTGGCTATCAATACCGCCTTGATCTTTTTACCAACCGGTATCATCCCTTCGGTAGTTATGTCGCCAGCGCCGATATCCTCTTTTAACGCGCACTGGATCAGACATTGGATATCAGAGAGGTCACCGCAGTTCATCGCGCATCTTCTCCAGTCTCTTTATATCTTCCCTTAATTTTAGAAGCCCTTTTTTTTCCTTGGCCACGACCTCCGCAGGCGCGCGTTTCAGGAAATCCCGGTTCTTAAGCCGCGCCTCCTTGCCTGTTAACGATTTATTAAGGCCCTCTAACTTCTCTTTGATCTTTAGCGTCTCTTTTTCGATATCAAGCAGTCCGGAAAAATGCAGATAAATGTCCGAATCCCGGTCCAGTCCCGTAATGGTGGCTTCGGGCCTTAAGTTTTTTTCAAGCATTAGAAGGCCCTCCAGGCGGCACATAGTCATGATAAGGGCTGTATGTTCATCAATAAGCTTCCGCTTTATTTTTGAGTGCGGGAACACGGAAATCCTTACCTTCTGCTCGGGTTTTACTTCGATCGAGGAGCGCAGGTTCCTGATTTGAGTGATCAGAGAAAACAGGGATTCGATCTCTTTCTCCAGTTTTTTATCGATTATCTGTTCCTGGACGTGCGGCCACGGCTCGGCCATGATACTTAAGCTTTTTTTACCCGTAGCAAGGCTTAGCCTTTGCCATATTTCTTCGGAAATAAAAGGCATAAAAGGATGAATGGCCCTTAAGAACTTTTCCAGGATTTTATACATCACGACCTGGTTGTCCTTTTGTTTTATTTCAAGCTTGATCATTTCAAGGTACCAGTCGCAAAATTCATGCCAGAAGAACGAATAAAGCGTGTTAGCCGCTTCGTTAAATTTATAAGAATTCAGGTATTTATCCGCATCTTTTAACGCCGAATAAAAACGGCTCAATATCCAGCGGTTTGCGGTGTTTAATTTTTCTTTTTTGAAATATTCGCAGAGATCGACATTTACTGATGAGGACTCCAGGTTCATCTGGATGAACCGTGAGGCATTCCAGATCTTGTTTGCGAAGTTTCTTCCCTGCTCAAACCTCTCTTTCGCGAGAAACACGTCCTGGCCCTGCGCTGTGATCGATATAAGGCTGAAACGCAGGGCGTCGGTGCCGTATTCATTTATGACCTCTAAAGGATCAATGATGTTCCCCAGCGACTTTGACATTTTCTTTCCTTCTATATCGCGGACGGTCCCGTGGATATAAACGTCTTTAAAAGGGATATCCCCCATAAACTCAAACCCCGCCATGATCATGCGGGCGACCCAGAAGAATATGATCTCCGGAGCAGTTACAAGGACTGAAGTCGGATAGAAATAATCAAGGTCACTTTTAGGTTCAGTTTTTAGTTGTTGGTTGTCGGTTTTCAGATTCTTTTCATCTGACAACTGACAACTTACATCTGACAACTGATTGGGCCAGTAGAATGTCGCAAAAGGCCACAACCAGCTGGAAAACCAGGTATCCAGGACGTCTTCGTCCTGTTTTAAATTGGTGGATTTACAGGCACGGCATTCTGCCGGTTTCTCTAAGCTTGCAATAATTTCTTTTTTACAGTCAAGGCAATACCATAAGGGAATCCGATGGCCCCACCATATCTGACGGGAAATACACCAGTCCTGGATGTTCTCCATCCAGTTTAAATATACCTTTGTCCAGCGTTTCGGATAAAATTTGATTTTTCCGGTCTTCACTGCGTCCAATGCCGGCTTTGCCAGGGGCTTCATTTTTACAAACCACTGCCTGGATAAATAAGGCTCTATAATAGTGTGACAACGGTAGCAGTGCCCCGCAGATAAAGCATGGGGTTCGATTTTGGCCAATAGATCTTTTTCTTTCAGGTCCTCAAGGATAACTTCCCTGGCCTCGAACCTGTCCATGCCGGCGTAGTCACCCGCGGATTCATTCATTCTGCCGTCCGGATGCAAAACGTTAATAAATTCAAGATCATGTTTTTTGCCTAATGCGTAGTCATTGGGGTCATGCGCCGGAGTCACCTTAACAGCGCCTGTGCCGAAACCCATATCCACCATGGCGTCGGCAATGATCTTAATTTTGCGGTTCATTAAAGGCAGTATTAAGGTTTTCCCGACCAATCCCTTATATCTTTTATCTTTTGGATTGACTGCCACCGCAGTATCTCCGAGCATGGTTTCCGGGCGTGTTGTGGCAACCATAACGTATTTATCCGGATCTTCTTTTAGAGGATAACGCAGGTAATAAAGATTCCCGCTTAATTCATGATGGGGCGCTTCTTCATCCGATAATGCCGTTTGGCATCTCGGGCACCAGTTTATGACTTTATCATCTTGATAAATCAACCCTTTTTTCCAGAGCGCGATAAATACGTTTTTAACTGCCCGCGAATATTCTTCGTCCATAGTGAAGCGCTCGCGCTTCCAGTCACAGGACGCGCCCAGCTTCTTGAGCTGGTGGATTATCGTTGAGCCGTATTGCTGTTTCCACTGCCATACACGTTCGATGAATTTATCCCTGCCTAAGTCCTGGCGCTTAAGGCCTTCTTTTGCGATCGATTTTTCAACCACGTTTTGCGTCGCGATGCCGGCATGGTCTGTGCCGGGCATC
>Ga0265297_10002289_pt1 | contig 39786 bp, 59 predicted proteins | sample Munlanlwell13791_FD_192502 | JGI IMG/M metagenome (GOLD analysis project Ga0265297, IMG submission 192502) | Leachate microbial communities from a municipal landfill in Southern Ontario, Canada - Leachate well 137-91 | ecosystem: Engineered > Solid waste > Landfill > Unclassified | place...
TCCCATGATGGCTGCATTTGCTAATGCAAACCTACAAAAAGCACAGCAAAGCCAACAACCAGGAATGACTGGCTCTCAACCCCAGCAGATGATGCCTCAGCAAATTAATCCTGTGCAACAACCAATGCCTCAAGGTAGAGCGTCTATGGCTCCAATGGGACAAGTTCCAACGCAACAGAATGCACAGATGATTAATCCTAATACACCTCAAGGACAACAAGCATTTCAACAAATGAATCAACCACAACAACAACAAGCACAAAGACCTATGGGACAACAAATCCCACCAGGCATGGAAAATCAAGCAGCTTTTGCATCTATGGGTCAAAAACCTATTACTCAGGCAGAGAAGATAAAGATAGGACAAAATGAACGGGCGTTAGAACTTAAGAAGCAGACGCATGATGAAAAAATGGAACTAGAAAGAACTAAGCTTTCTTCTAAATATACAGATAAATTATTAGATACAGCAGAAGCCAATCAGCAGAATATTGATAGTCTTGATGAATTAGAACGATTAGATAATGAAGGGAAACTTATATCTTCTGATGTTGCTACTGTCTTATCACATTATGGTCTTGATATACCAATTTTAATGAATCCAGAGTCAGAAGAATATAAAGAATTAACAACTAACTTTCTGCGTAATGCAAGATCTATGTTTGGAGCAAGAATTACAGATAATGAATTGAAAATGTTTATGCATACGCTCCCAACACTTATGAATACTCCAGAAGGTAGAAGGAGGATAGTTAGGAATCTTAAACTTTACAATCAACCAGCAATTATAAGAAAACAAACAATGATGGATATTATTGATGAATATGGCACTACTCCAACGAACCTTAGATTAAAGATAGAAAAACGCGCTAGGCCACAACTTGATGAAGTATCAAGAAAACTTAAGATGGGTATAAACAATGACCCTGAGTATCAAAAGAAATACGTAGACCAACAAATGGCTAAAGGAGTTAATCCAGAATCTCTCATAGATATATCTAAGATACAACCAGGGTCAGAAATGAAACTCGGTGGTAAATGGTGGAGAAAAGAAGGTAGTCGTCTTATACCTTTGAAGGAATAATATGATTGAATTTAGAAAAGGTGGATACACGCAAGGCACTAATCCATCAGAAATACCATTCTCAACATCTTTAAACGATGATTCTTATCTTAATAAAGCATCTAAGGCTGCTCAATGGGTTGGAGAGACTGCTTATGGTGGTATAAAAAAAGCTGTTAAATCAGCTGGTGTACCAGGACAACTTTTAGAAACAGCAGGAGAATCGATATCTAAAAGAATCCCTGAGCCAGTAAAAAATGTACTGAGTAAACCATCAGAATTCATGGAAGAGTATTTTCCTTTGTTTAAAGGAGAAGATAACGAGAAAGCATATCCAACTCCTGAAGGCATAGAGAATAAGATTATAAAACCTATAGAACAATTTGCAGGCATACCAGAAGGATATGGTGAAAATCAAAACAATAAAGTACAAAACTTTATTACTGATGTTGCAGGAGCTTTACCATTAACTATTTTAGGTGTTTCAACATTACCCAAGGCAATAGCATCAGCAATTGGCAGTGAAGTAGGTTCAAGAACAGGTGGCTTTGCTGGTAAAGTAGCTGGGTCTGTAGCAGGGCATCCAGAAGCAGGAGAAGCTATTGGGTCTATAGCTGGCTCTATAGCAGGAGGCGGACTTGGTGTTGGTACTCTTAAAAAGGGACAAAATATTGGCAAAGCCATGTCAAGACAAGAAGGTCTCATAAATAAAGCTAAAGCTATACCCGGTGGATGGAAATATAATTCTTTGCGGAACAAGATAACTCAGAACATAGAAGAAGGTTTTGGTAAAGCTAATTCTGAGTATAAGATTGCTCCTGAAGAATGGAAAAAAAGAGACGCTACTAATGTATGGGATGCTATTAAAGAAGTAGATAAAGATGTATCTAAAAACACTATGCTTAGAGAAAAAATTGGAAAGACTCTATCAGACGTTAAGGATAAATTCCTTCCAAGTAAGGAAAGTGTTGAGAAACAAGCAGCAGAAGAATCAAAAGCATATAAATTAGAATCATCTTCACGAGAAAAAGAACTTATAAATGCTCAAAGAGATTTGGTATCAGCACAAAGAGAATCAAAAAAAGCTAGTGCTACAACAGCAAGAACAATAGCTCCTGCTAATCAAAAAGAAGTTACCAAAGAACGTGTTCAGTCACTAAAAACGCTTGGCAGTGAAAAATCTAAAACTGATCAAGAATTTAGAAAATTAAGAACACAATACACTAAAGCAAAAAAACAAGAAGAATTAATGATGCAGAAAGGCCGTGTTGGTATAGCAGCCCAGAAAAGATCAGAATATAAAAAAGCAAAAACAAGAGCAGATGAATTAGAGAAAAAATCTTTATCGCAACAAGAGAAAATAACAAAGATTAAAGAAGACATAAAACAAGAAAATATATCTCGAGAAGAAGAAATAAAAAAGATAAAATCTAAAGCTCGAGAAAATCTTGAAAAGTCCCAAGATACATTATTTAATCTTAAAAAAACATATAAGAAAATTCCAAAGATAGAACGACAACCAACAAGTGAAGACATTAGGTTCGGGAAAAAAGAAGTAAATCTTGATGAACTTATAGATGCCCGTAGAACAGTTGGCCATAACATGAAACAAACATACGGAGATGTCGAAGCACATGGAAAACTTAAATTTCTTTATAAAAAAATATCTGAAGAGATAGAGAAAGCAGCGAAGGAAAACCCTAATTGGGGTGAACCTTTTATGGATTCAACAGCTGCATATGATACCATCAATAAAAAGCATGCTATAGATTATCTTTTACATCCAGAAGGTAAATACACTAAGCCTGGTATAGCTGCAGCCACATTGGCATTTCAGGGTTTACCAGCACTAGGAAAACTTATACTTGGATATGGAGTAGGACATCTTGTTGCCGAGCCAATTAGATATACAACATGGGCACTTAATAATCCAACCATAAGAAAAGAAGTGGATAAGTTAGCATCTGCAGCTATGGCAATACAGCTTAATCCTAAGCATATGAATAAAGAACATATAGCAACAGCTGTAAGAGCCCTTAAAATAATAGGGCATGAAACAAAGAACATAGAAAAGACTGTTAATTATAATCCAGAGTTTAGAAAAGGTGGATTTATACAATCTCAAACTTGATATTGTTTGTCTTTTTTAATCTTTTCAAGGACAGCTCTGAGAATATATTTACGCATAGTAATACACTGAAAAGCCGCCTGATATTTTATTTCACGATGAATATCAGGCGGTATATCTATCGAAAGACGTTTGTTACTTGGTATCCGTCTTGATTGATTCATTTTTTTCCTGAGACTTCAAAATGTTTGTCTTGATGACTCTAAACGTCGTTGCATCTTTTTCATTTTTCAGTTCTTCGAATGTAGCGATAATAAAGTCTACGTCTACATAAGGACGATCATCAAGGACTGCTAATGCAGTGCCTTTTTTGAAAGCTTCTCCAGATACAAGCCTGTTGTTTGGGTCTGTATTGTAAGGAATTAATATTCTTGGTTCTTTTGTGCCCTCGTACAATATAACAGCTGAACGCTTCCATTCTGTTTCTTTTGGGCCTTCTTGATCTGACATAACGATATTAAACGTTACCTTTTCTGTCTTTTTTTTTGCCATTTTCTCTCTTTCACTTTATTGCGACCAGGAGGGTATAGACTCCTGGTCGCGTAACCACCTGTGTGTTAGTGGTGCGAATAGTCTTTTATTTAATTTTAACACATCTACACAAATGTACATCTATTTTATCTGACTGATTGCTTTTGGAGATGTATAAGTAGGAAACTTGAACTAGTAAAAAATAACCCTCTGTCACGCCACCGCACGGTACCGTGACAGTTATTTATAACTAGGAGAATAAAATGGCTAGAAAAGCTCAGGTATTTTCTAATGCGTATGGCGTAGGACAAGGTTTAGTAGGGATATTCCCAGACCCAATAAAGTCACAACGTGCTCCAACAGTTCTTGATAGAGGTGAGCCAGGACAACACTGGATAGACATGGTCGCTGGAACTGCTTATATTGCCACAGGGACATCTGCTGGCTCAACAACCTGGTCTGTAACAGCAGCTACTGACCCAGGAGCTGTTAACATTGGTGGACTTCTTACAGCAGCTATTGGTTTTGTGGTAACCGCTGGTGGTATTACCTCTGGTGGTAACGTTGCTGTTACCGGTTCTGTTCTTGCAACAACTTCTGTTGGTGCTGGAACTTCTCTTGCTGCTGTAACAACAGTTACTGCTGGTACCAGTATTACCGCAACGCTTGGCAACATAACCGCAACAAATGGTAACGTTGTTATGTCTACTGCTACCAATCATATCGTTCTTCCTGGACCCGTTAAAATTATGTCTGGTGCTGGTGCTCCTGCTAATGGACTTGCTGCCGCAGCTGGTGATATGTATATCAATACGACTGGAGCAACTGCTGCTACTCGTCTTTATATTGCAACAGGCGCTGGTGCGTGGACGAATGTAACCTGTGCTGCGTAAAAAATAACTCTCTCTTTTCTTCATGGTCTTTACGAGACTAAAAAACTTTTAAAGACCATGTATACTAAGAGCAGCTTTCCCCGTAAAAGATTGGAGAATCTATGGAACAATTAGCAAATATCATATTGACGCATAAAAAAGAAGATCGTACCTATCAATTTATTATGCCAGTAGGGGCTCCTTTTGGAGAAGCCTATGATGCTGCATTCGCATCTCTTAATGCTATTACCGCTATGGCAAAAGAAGCAGTAGATAAGCAAAAAAGAGAAGAAGAGAAAGAAGAAATGGTAAAACCAGAACTGGTTCAATAAAACTACTTAATTAATAAATAAATATTTCGTCACGGGGAAAGCTATTTCCGTGACTATAAGGGAGAAATTATGGCTGTAGGCTCACAACTAAGAATTGAGGCTTTACGTACACTCGCCTTTGGTTCTGTTGCAGCTGGGTATACGAGCGTTGGGACACCGCTTGTTAATCCTGCGCAAATATTAATCTTACAAAATAGTACAGACGTTGAAGTTATGTTTTCATTTGATGGAGGAATAGTAGACCATATACCATTACAAGCATATGGTTCAATTATTCTAGATGTTACAAGTGATCTTGCCACCGTCGCAGGAGCATTGTACATATCAGTAGGAACACAAATCGCAGTTAAAAGACGCTCTGGCGCACCATCTTTAGGCAATGTCGACATAACAGCAATTTATAGCCGTTAGGGGGAGATATGTCACAGATATTTATAAAGGGCGCTGGTGGAGCGGGAACGTTATCCACGCTTACGGGAGACGCTGGTGGTGCGATATCTCCGGTACTTGGCGATATTATACTTGCTGGTGGAATAGGGATATCAACATCTGGTGCTGGCAATACCATAACTATTACAGCAACCGGAGGTGTTGCCTGGACTGAAGTTACGGCTGCTACGGTTACCCTTGCTGGTAATACAAACTATCGCATGAACAGAGCGACCGCTATCACCGCTACTTTACCGGTGCTTGCCGCTGTTGACACAGTCATTGAGATTGTTGGTCACGGGGCAGGCCTTACGATTATTGCTCAAAACGCAGGACAATCAATACATGTCGATGAGAATACAACAACACCTGGTGCTGGGGGAACTCTCACGGCTACACATAGATATAATTGTATAAAAATTCATTGTGTCGTTGCTAATACAGAATGGGTTGTTTCCAGTTCTGTTGGTAATTGGACTATAGTTTAATTATTTAGCCTATTGGAGAAAGATATGGCAACAATAAATAGTATATCTAATAAAATAACAAACAATTCGTTTACGATTGGTAACAAAGATGCTAGTGCCGCAGCTAGTAACTTATATGTCCAAAAAGATAGGTCTGGTGGTGTTATCACTGCTAATGATGCTCTTGGTCAAATTAAGTTTACTGGTCATGATGGTACAGCCTTTATAACCGCATCACAGATTACCTCAACAAACTCAGGTACGGTTGCTACAGATCGTATCGCTTCAGATCTTAAGTTTTATACCCACCCAGACACAGCTACAGGATCAGCAGGTTCTACGTTACGTATGACCATCGCCCCTGCAGGTAACATAACCATAGCGGCTCCAGATGCTGGTACAGCTTTGACTATTACCAATGGTGGTCTAACCGTAACGGCTGGGAACACAACATTGACCCCTCTTAATGCTGCTGGACATGTTATTAATAACGCTTCTGGTGTTCTTTCAACCGCTGCAACCACACAATATGCATTACAACTTGGTAGTGCAACAGGTGCATTTGCATCACTTGCTTTAGGAACTGCTGGACAAATACTTACATCAGCTGGTGCTGGTGCAGATTGCGCATGGACAACAGCTACCTATCCAGCAACAGTTGCAACTGGTGATATCATTTCCGCTACTAACACGAACGTTGTTGGTGTTATTGCTGGAACTGGTGCTACTGCTGGATACGTCCTTACGGGAAATGGTTCAGGCGTTGCTCCAACATGGCAAGCTAATGCAAGTGCTCTTACATGGTCTGAAGAAACCGGTGCTACTGTAGCTCTTGCTGCTGACCATGCATATATTATGAATCGTGGAACAGCTATAACCGCTACTCTTCCTGGAACATGCGCTATCTATAAAACAATAAAGATATTGGGAAAAGGTGCTGGGCTTACGATCATCGCTCAAAATGCTAACCAAATGATCCATTATGATACAGTTACAACGACAACAGGAGTAGGCGGATCACTTACTGCTACAAGTTCAAAAGGCGTTATCGAACTGGTATGTACCGTTGCTGATTTGGAATTCACCGTTGTTAGTTCAACCAGCAATTGGGATTATGTCTAGGTCTTATCGTCAGAATAATTAAACTATTATAGTTACGAGCTCGTTTTCTCCTCGTTAACGGGCTCGTATAATGAGGAGAAAACATGGCTTCAATGAATGCGATAGGAAATAAAGTCACCAGCGGTAATTTTACAGTTACCGCTGGTAATATATTATTACCAACGACATCTGCTACAGTTGGACAGATTACGCTTAATAGTTATAGGTTTTTACATTGTTATAATTCAGATACTAATACTTTTTTGGGAAGAGAATCAGGAGTTATTTCTGGTTCTGGAGGTACCTATAACGTCGGCATTGGTATGAATACCTTAAATAGCATAAACAATGGAGGAACTGCGACTCATAACATTGCTGTCGGATACAATGCTGGATGGGGTGTTGCAAAAAATGGATCTAGCGGTTGTAACTATAATACAATAGTTGGTGATAATGCAGGATCTAGCCAATATTTTGATGGTGCTTATAATGTAATACTTGGAGCTTCTGCTCTTAGCTCAGCAGGAGCTACTGCATATAATGTTTCAATAGGATATAATTCTGGATCGAATTTACTTAATGCGCATGATAATATTTTTATTTCAAATGCAGGTGCAAATGCAAATAATAGAATATATATAGGCACAGAAGGATCTGGTAATGGTCAACAAAATATAACATATATAGCTGGTATATATGGTTACGCAGGAACTATAGGAACAACCGGCACCGCTGCAGTCATCATAGACTCAGCTGGTCAATTACAATCAGCACACGCTTATTCAGCAGACGCAAACTGTAAAACAGTAAGTCTTATAAAAAGCCGTGGAACATCTGCTAGCCCAACGGTTATAACAGCAAACGATGCTCTTGGTATCATAGATTTCCGTGGCCACGACGGTACCGGATACATAGTTGGCTCACAAATTACCTCAACAAACTCAGGCACAGTCGCTACAAACCGTGTTGCATCAGATCTTAAGTTTTATACACATCCAGATAGCACAACAGCTTCTACGCTACGCCTTACAATAGACTCAATAGGTCAACACACAATAGCAGCCCCAGATTCTGGCACAGCACTTACCATAACAAATGGTGGTCTTACAATAACGGCTGGTACAATAACCTTTACGCCTATGAATGCTGCTGGTGTTGTTGTTAACGATGCTTCTGGTGTTATTACAACCATTGCAAAACTTCCTCCATCAAAAGGTGGTAATTTACCTGTAACAGAAAATACAGCATCAAATACTGTTGCCATGGTTGCAGACAACGCTTACATCGCAACATCAACAGATGGTGCAACCCTTGTTGTATACACATTACCATCAACAGCGGCAGTTGGAACACTCATGGAAGTTACTGGTAAGAGTACTGCTTACTGGGAAATAGACCAGAATGCCTCACAAACCATTCATATGGGCACGACATCTACAACAACTGGAGTCACTGGAAAAGTAACAACGGCTCATCAATGGGCAAGTGTAACATTACGGTGCATAACGGCTAATACTGACTGGGTAATAATATCTAATACTGGCACTGTAACCTTGGCATAACTTTAAAGGAGATCTAATGTCCTTTGATACACAAGGAAATTTATCATATATGGGAGTGGTACCAGCCACTCCACCTCAAATGGAGACGCATACTAGAGACCCGTTACCTCAAGACTTTACGTATCCGGTAGGAACATTCTGGCTGGTAAAAGGCACCGTTGATTTATGGTTTCTGGTAAGTACGAGTTTAAATAATATCCCCATTCTTGGTGACAGAGCATGGTGGGTAAAGATGGGTACGGGAGTATCTTCAACTCAATATGTAACAAACTCTGGTGTTGCTGTTCCGTTACTTAACACCCTTAAAGTTTATGGTGGGAGCAATATAACTACTAATGCCATCATAGGACCACCAAATACAATCACTATAGATCTTAATACAAACGTTGTTATTGATGGATCATTAAAGCTTAATTCTTTCAACCAAGGCGTTATGCAGGTAGATGCTTTGGGGTTTGCTTATACAGATAATGGAACTGATGGACAAATTCTTATTGCTGGTGCAGCTGGTACAAATCCTATATGGGCCAATATTATTCCAGGAACTCCAAATGTTACCATTGGAAATGCACCGAATTCTATAACTATATCAGTTGCTGGTGGTGGAGGCGGAGGATTTAATGGTCTTGTTGCTGATGATACCAATACTGCAGCGCCTGATGGGAGTGATTTAATTTATCTAACAGGAGACGGAGTATTAACACAAACTACAGCTGCTGTTGCAAATACTTTGGCTGTTACTGTTGTTCCTGGCCTTGATGCACAAGTTATAGGTGGAATTACCGGTAGCCCATCTGTTTGGAAAACGATTCGTTCACCTTTAGGTTCAATATCAGTAAATTCAACAGCTACAGAAATACAACTAGAATCCGTAGGATCAGGAGCTGTTGGTATACTGACAGGTGATGCTGGACCTGGGGCTACTCCTGATATGGCAACTGCTATAAAAATAACAGGTGCTGGTGGAATGTTAACGACAGATGCAGGGACAACAGGCGCTCACGAGGTTTATATAGATATCGTTGACCCAAATGTTGATGGACAGCTTATCATTTCTAGCGCATCAGGAATGCCTATATGGTCAAATTTAGTAGCAGGAGCCAATGTTACCATTCTCCCAGGACCAAACACTATAACTATATCTGCAACAGGCGGTGGAGGATCTGGAGGAGCAAGTACATTCCCAACAAATTCTGGAGTAGCAAATTCTACTGTTGGTAATACTTTATACGTATATGGCGGCACAAATACCCACTCTCTTGCGCAAACGACACTAAATCCATTGGATACCGTTGTAGTAGATCTTAACCAAGTTATTTACTGGCCTAATACAAACGCTGGAGCATCAACGGGTGTTATATTCCTTGGTGGGAACAGATATTTGCATAATTATGGGACGAACAATACGTGGTATGGATCAAATGCCGGAAATATGGCATTGAGCGGTGCGAATAACGTTGGTATTGGAACAAACGCTTTGACCAATGTTACAACTGGCCACAGCAATTGTATTTGTGGAAATAACGCTGGTGATTCAATTACTACTGGTAGTGATTGCACTGCGTTTGGAGATGGGGCTCTTGCTTCAAATACTACAGGAAGTTATCAAACTGCAGTAGGATGGAATGCTTGTGCTAATAGTACTGTTGGAGGAAATACTGCCGTTGGAGCAGAAGCTCTTCGATATGGTTCATTAGGTGGAAACGTCGCCGTAGGATATCAAGCAGGACGAACTGCAGCCGTTGGGCAAAACAACACGATTTTAGGTGGATATTGCGGAGCAAAATTGGATGGTGGTTCGAATAATTTATTTGCAGGTTATAATGTTCGATCATCTGGAGGGCTAGCCCCCCTTCAATCATATTGTACTATGCTTGGATATAATGCTGAAGGTACAGGTAATAGCTGTATAGCCATTGGTGGAACAACTGCTGCTCGAGCCAATTCAATACAAATAGGAACTCAGGGGTCAGGGAATGGGCAACAAAATACTGCTTATATGGCAGGTATTTATGGTGTAGCAGTTGGCGCGACAAACGCACCTGTTTATATAGATAGCACAGGAAAATTAGGAACTGGAGCTGCAACATACCAACCAGCTTTTCTGGCAGTTCAAACAGGCTCTGTCGGTAACGTAACTGGCGATGACACAGTGTATTGGCTTGGTACGTTAGCAGTTTTAAACGACACTCCAACAACAGGATATGATTTAGGTAATAACTTTTATCAAGGAAGTGGAGCAGGAGCACCATGTGTATTCACATCACCATTTAAAGGGTTGTATTACTTACAGATTACAACATTGATTTCAGGTATTTATACCTCTGCACCGCCACCTCCACCTCCAGTAGGATCTACAACGCCGTTAACCATAACGACATATAACGCTAGTGGTACATTGTACAGAGAATATAACTTGTGGAGACCTGTGATAACATACCAAGGAACTGGTTTTCCAGCTACAAGCACGCAGAGTATTACGTACAACATTATATGCTTTATGGATGTTAACTATACCGCTAAGTTTTCAGTTTCATTATATTACCAAGATGGAACGAAAACATTAGGAGTAGCAGGCGGAGCAGCTGGACAAATAAACACGTACGTTTGTGGAAATATTATATCGACAATAACATAAGATAAACTCTCCCCCCCCACGTTTAACAAGAGGGGGGAGTATAACGATCACAACCGATGTGATCTTCATAAAGGAATTATGAGGGAATCTTTTTTGTTATTATATAAAATAACAAGCCTTGTTACAACTTCTTGATCTTTAGGCTCATTATTAAAAGAACTTTCAAAGAGAGAGCCCAATTTTTGCCAATCAGGACACTTTGGATCTTTGGATGTCTGAACATACCACTCAACGTTATTGTCGTCTCTCATGACCTTACAAATGGCGTTATACTGTGCTTCTTCAAACTTTGATGGAGCGGCATATCTCATTTCCATAGATCTTCCCTTTAAGTGCTTGTCCGCCGGAGCCTGTTCTTTCGTCTAGAACTTTGGCGCAGGAGGATTACCAGTCGACAAACTTTGTGATCTCCCGTAAGTATCGTACATGAAATGACCCAGTAGGTCCATTACGTTGTTTGCTTATAATGATCTCAGCCTGATCTGGATGCTCTGTGTCTGGATTATAGATCACATCTCTATAGATGAAGAATACCACATCTGCGTCTTGTTCTATAGCCCCTGAGTCTCTTAGATCTGACAACATAGGTCTTCGATCAGCTCTGTTTTCTACCCCACGTGATAGCTGAGATAATACCAGTATAGGAATATCAAGTTCTCTTGCTAAGCTTTTAAGGGATCTAGAGATGTACGATATCTCATGGTTCTTGTTATCAAATCTCCCCTCAGCGGTTATAAGCTGGAGGTAATCGATTATGATGAGATCTATTCCCTCTTTAATTTTAAGTTTTCTTGATATAGAGCGTATTGAGTTCATGGTGATAGACGAAGAGTCTTCGATAAATACATTAACTTCGTACAATGAAGCAGCAGCTTGCATAAAAGGTATAGTTTCATGGGGATTCAAGAAGCATCTGTTTATATTTTGGCTATTGATACCAGAAAATGATGATAACATACGTAAAGTAAGCTCTTCACTCGACATTTCTATGGAAAAGAATCCCACTTTTTTGTTATTAAGCGCTGCATTTGATGCGATGTTCAATGAGAGCGCTGTTTTACCCATTGAAGGTCTTGCAGCAAGAACGATTAAGTTTCCTTTTTTAAGACCTGCAGTTCGGCTGTCAAATCCCTCAAACCCTGTAGCCACCCCAACCACTCCGGATTCATCTTCATTGGATCGAAGGGACTCTAGGACCTTATTTATCAATGTTCCTATTTTGACATATCCCTTACTGATCTGTCGCTGAGAAAGATCTAGAAGTCTTTGCTGAGTGGTATCAAGAAGTTCTTTAAAACTTTCATCAGACTTTCTACCTTCGGTGAACGCGCTTGATGTTATTATCAAAAACTCTCGTATCATGTACTTGCTAATGACGATATCAGCATATTGCACGATCATGCCAGAAGGAGGCATATCTTCTTGGATCTCCAATATGTACGATAAACCACCAACGTCATTAAGAAGATTCTTGTTGTTAAGATGCTCACGCAACATGATGGTATCTATCTGAAGTTTCTTGTTAGACAGATCTAACATGGCTTGATAGATAATTTGATGGCTCTTATTAAAGAAGTGATCTGGCTTTAACTTTTCATCTACCTGAAGGAGATTGTTATCGTCCAACATGATAGAAGACAGTATAGCCTTTTCAGCTTCAAGATTAGAAGCGACCATATCTTTGAAAATTGATACCTGATTCACTTTACACCCTTTAATTATATGGCGTATATCATCACGCTCGTATAATATACGCCATATTAATTCACTTCTTTCTACACCGAAAGAAAGACATTAATCTATATTATCTAGCGCTCATCCTGAGGAGGCTCGCAGAGCAGTCTCGAAGGACACCGAAAGAAAGACATTAATCTATATCTTTACCAAGAGCTTGTTGTGCCTTGATCTCTCTAACGACTGAATCAAACTTAGAAGCGAACATACAGTCAAACTTACCATCTCTGGAATAACACTCTTTAAGGAGCTTAGCCTTTAACTTTGGATACCCCAAAAGACCTTGCTCTAAACTAGCTGCCTTTGCTGGTGTTATACGCTCTACATTGCTGTAGTCCTTCTTTGCTTCTGGTTTATAGTTAGGTGCTTTGTAGTCTTTGTTATCTGGGTCTTTATCTTTATCAGATACGATACCCAATAAGCTTTGTATGGAGTATCTCTTTGAGTACGTTAGCTGGCTACCATATTCTTGATCAAGAGACTTACCATGGAGTTCAGTATTTTTAAGTAAAAACGACTTTGAAACCATTGGGTGTCTTGTCTCAACAGATTGCCCAGTATCTACATGTGTTATATACGTAACCAGTAAAGTAACATCATCGTTTAGATATTGCTCTTGATGGCTTACAAGTAGATTGTTAGCAAATAACGGATCAAAAATTGCATCCATAACGGCATCAAGAGATGAATAGCTATGTCGTTGACCGTTACTGTCTGCTTTTAAGGTGATTGCTTTACGAGCTTTTAAAATAGCTTGCAATAATGGTATTTTATCTTTATTTTCCATTCTTATCTTTTCAGTTAATTACCACCAGAGTCTAGAAGGTTTTTTTTCTTCTTTTTTAACTTCAGGTTTCTCTTCAGCCTTTGGTTCTACTACAACGGGCTTCTCTTCCAGTTTGCTATTGTCTATAACAACGATGGGTTTAATTTCACCAGTTGAAGGTATATCCTTAAAGGCCACTGCTACTTCTTTGGTGGTTTCCATAAATGTTTTCTCATCGATTACATAGTCTAGCTGAGTATACTGATCTGGATAGAGTTTATTTAACTGATCGAATAATTTTACCATCTTGGGATACATACCACGTACGGTAGCCTCAGCAGGTCTAACAGTATGAAATAGTTCAGACATGATGATGTGGTGGCACTTAATTTCGTCTACGTTGCCTTTTTTAAGTGATAGTTCTTTAGCTGCATTACCTTCTTTGATAAATTCAGCCATGACGGTATTTACCTTACTCTCGAGTGTCTTTGATAAATCGCCAATAGACATCTCTTGAACACGTTTTTCCACGATGTTGTTTACAATGGGGCCTAAGATATATTCTTTACAGCTTGCCCAAAATGCGTTCATGTCTGGGATTGATAGTACGACTTGTTGAGGTTGTGGAGCTGGTGGTGTTACTGGCTTGTCCGCCGAAGCCTGTTCTTTCTTCTCGAACTTTGGCGTAGGAGGATTTTCTGCATATACTGACGTCATTGTTGCCATAGTTAACGTTAATAATATTTTCTTCATTATTTTCCTTTGATATGTGATTTTTTAACTTTTATTATTTTACTTTTACGTAATTTATTTGAAAATATCCTTACAACGACTGGCGCCCAAAGCCAATCGGGTTTTGTTTTTAATATACATATCTCACTCGTAAATGGGTCTTCACATTCTTTGCATGTATGTTTGCACTTTGGGTTATCGCAAAGATGGCAGTTAGGATGCAACCCAAGTGATGAACAATAAGCCAAACATAACAGCATATCGTGACCATAAACTAAAACGTCCATTCCATTTTCTGGCTGTGCATCAGAGAATTTAATCCAATTCATGATTCAAACCTACTTCTATACTCTTTATACTCTAAGGCCTTAATAACCTTCTGTTGCTCTTTTACGACTACATTTAGTTTATTTATTACTAAGATCGCATCTTCGATGATCTCTCTATATTCAGAATCTGGTAGAGTCTCTACTGATTCGCATATAATCTTTGCTGTTTTTATTAAATTATTTACTGAATCATCTATTTTTTTGTATACGCTTTCCATTTAATCCTCGTACTTATCATACTTGCTCCACTCGCGATACTCATTACAAGGACCACCTTGTTTTTCTAATATAGCGATAAGAAGAAATATTATAATTATTAATGCAAAGGTCATTACTACCCCAAGATTTCATTTAACATGTTTTCTGATTCGACATCTATCTTCTCTAACTTGAAGTAAACTATAGCTGCTTTACGGTATGGATTTACATCAAAGTCTTTTAAGACTGGAATAGCTGAGTAATCTACGCTGCCAGGACGTGTAATTTCACGTAAGGCAAACGATTCGCCTTTAAAGTTGGAATGATTAGCCAAAGCCTTTAACTTCTCCATAAGGTCTTTTTCTTTGGTTTCTAACTGTTTACGTAATTGAGAGATTTTATACGTCTCTTGTGCAAGAACTTCGAACGAAGTCTTCAATGCTGTACTATTTTGTTCCATGTTATATTTCCTTTATGAAATGGAATGTTAATATCTACTCACTCATCATAACACATTCGAATATCATGTCAACATAAAAATATACTTGATATAAATATGATATTGTCGTATAATGTTTCAAATTGTAAAATGTTACTATCACGTAAATCGTGAATCTATTGATTCTAGAACAATGTAGTTTCTAGAGAAATAATAATGATTCTAGCGATTTACGGTATTTATGGGAGATAATTATGAAGAAAATTGCAGATTTTATTTCATCTAAAGAAATGGCAGAGTTGTTGGGAGTCAACTCTCAGACATTAAGAAAGTGGGCAAAAGATGGAAAGTTTCCTTATATTAAACACCCCATTAACAAGTCGTACATGTTATTTGACCCAAGAGATGCCAAATATGTCTTGGAAAAGCTTAATGCGTTCGTAGAAGAAAAATGAAGAAATTGCATGTATATATTCAAATACGTCAGATGGATGATAAGGCCTTTACTAAAACAATAGATGAGAATGAGTTTTCAGAATTCTGGAATAAAGCCATTAATGGACTTTTCGAAGTTTTTCCACACGCTGATGTAGCAGTAAGGATAATAGTTGATGATGTTCCATCAGAAAAGTTTAACTTTAATGCGAATGTAACAAAAGATAATTTACATTCTGGTTACCTGGTAAAACAAACGTTTGATATGGCATGGGATAAATATGAGAATGGCGATACCATTGAAATTTATGGTAAAGAAGTGAAAGACGTAGACGGGAAATATTATAAAATAAAACCAATGGAATTAAAAGAAGAAGAAAATGCTTAAAGAAATATCAGGTCTTGAGAAATTAAACTTTATCACCTGCAGCGATGGATACGGTAAACATACGCCAACGACTATAAGTAAGTCTGACTTAGATGATGCTTCAAGAAGGTTATGGGATATCTTTAAAGAAGAGCACCAAAAAGAGGTTTATGTTTCATCTCGGTGGATACAAACACTCTATATCGACCACGATCTTATTCCCGGCATTGTAAACATTGATGGATTTGTTCCAACGTACAAATATCCCAGAAATAACGTCATGATGCAAAATGAGATAGGCTTTATAAGAAATTTTAGAATAGTTGTTACAACGATAAAGCCTTTAGGGCAGCTAATAAATGGCAAAGAAGTGTACCAGAGTTTAGCTACACTTATGATGGCTGATAGACCAGAAGGTAGTGAACTTTGTATTAGGTCAACGATATGCAGAAGAAAAAAAGTTTAAAAATATTTTTTAGAGAAAAAAGATGGGGTTTAGAGGCTCTGGGAGCAGAGATGAAGCGACCTCGCCCTATATTTGACGAGGTCTATCTAAATCTTCCAGTCGACTTTTTTATGAAACTATCTTAATATTTAGTAAATTTTTGAGCTACTTTTCTTCGCAGGATCAGGCTCTAAATTGTAAATAAAAAGGAATTTATATGAGCCATCTTATCCAAATCACCCGACAAAGTCAACAAGAGATTACAGAAATACACAGTCAGATACTGGATATTATCAACTGGGCAAAGAAAAAAAATAGGCTCATATCTCAATCACAAATTGCTAATATTTTGGGTGTATCCCGCGAGTGGGTAAACAAGAAAATCAAAGACCTATGTCTTTTAGGTTTTATTGATAAGACTATGAAGATGGTTTTAAGATCATGGGGTTGGTGTGAGTACGTTATCAAAAAAATGCCTCTTTTTAGACCAAACATGAAAGTCGCAAAAGCCGCTCTGGCTCTGCAGAAAGAAGTTAGTTCACACTTATATAATATATGTATATTATTTATAGATAAATTTATAGGAATATATACTTCGAAGTTAGAACTTCGTAGCCTCATACAGAAAGCTTTCCCAAAAAGTGAACAATTTAGACGAAAGAAACATAAAAATATGACTCCAATGTGCAAACCAGAAGAAATTGAAGCGTATGCAAAAGAAAACAATAGTGAAAACAATTGTAAAAAAGAGACCTTGGGCGGCGGCGCGGCAAAGAAGCCTGAGACAAGCGGCTGTGGCTGGAAGCAAGACCCACCAGTGGTTAAGAGCAGAGGCATGGAAAAGATAAGTTCGGTTATGGATCGCCTAAGAGATAGATTTATAAGAGAAGCTAATCAAGTATAGATACTCTTTGAAATTCTTGATATGATCAACGATGAAATGGAGGACGTTTGGTAACACTATGGGAGAGAGAAACATGGAGCCATCGTCAAATAATAGATCTAAAACTTATATAATCATTGGAGACCCTATACCGTTAGCTCGATGTAGGTTTTCAAGAACACATAAAGCATATGATTCCCAGAAAGAAAAGAAGCTGGTATATGGGATAAACCTAAAGAGCCAGCATGGTGAAGAGCCATTATTTTCTGGGCCATTACATATCGAGATACACTTCTATTTTACCCCAGCTGTAAAAGCGGCTAAGAATATAACAAACACATTTCATTACATCAAGCCTGATATAGATAATTGTGCCAAGTGGGTGCTTGATGTTGCTAATGAACTACTCTTTAAAGATGACTGTCAAGTCTCTTCTTTGATATTGACTAAAAGATGGTCTAGGCCTGAGCCACATACAGAGATATTTATACAAGAAATTGGTAATGCTCGAGAGATTCCGGTGAGACATGAGTAATAATGGACCAGCAGATATTGCATACCAGATGCATTTGATTAAGCAGCGAGATGGTAAAGTAAAGCCAGAGGACTGGGTTAGGAAATCTTCTGACAACAAAATGTATATCGCAAAACCAGGCGTTATCAAGCATTTAAAGCGATCTCCAATACCTAAAAATCCTATATCTACATTTACTGAAGATCAGAACAAATTAGCAGATGAACTTATAGAGTGGTGCAAGACGACAGAGATGGTAAATGGTGTTTCTAGGCCAAGAATAGATCTGAGAGAGTTCTTCCATGAGAGAAACCTGTCTTTTTGGGAGTTTAAAAAGAAAGCTGATCTAAACGATTACATGAAGAGTAAGCTCGCTCTTGCTGGTGAAATGGTCGGCTGTAATGCTCGAAAGAATTGGGCATGGAACGCAGGAAATAGCCAAGGTATGCACTCTCTTTTAAGGGAGTTTGATGTGCTCTACAAAGAGGCAGAAGTAGAAGAAGCGGCTATAAAGAAACAGATAGAGAACAAAGATATTAACGTTACCATACAAACAGCGCCTGCTACGGGCAAGTCAAAAAGGATTAAAAATGACAGCGATAACGATTAAATATCCATTTACGGTATATGACCTAAACGGTAAAGAGATATTAAAGGGATATATGACTGGAAGACAACGTGATTATTTAGAAACGAAACTAGAATCTGTAAAAGGGTTCGATATAGGGTTTAGTTTTTGGTTGCCATATATACACGGATATCTTCATGTATCAGATCATATTAGTGGTATAGCTTTTGGTGATAAAGAAAATTATATACATGAGTCAAAAAACCCAACTGATCCGTTAAGCGCTCCAAAATATGAATGAAGTAAGCTTATCGTTAGACCATTTACGGCCTTATCAACAAGCAATGTTTGATATGATAGAGAACGAGGGCTATCTACGAGGATTGTTTGTATGGCCCAGACGGGCTGGAAAAGATTATTGTGCCTTTTTGCTTATAGTCCGTGCAGCGATGCGCAGACCTGGTTACTATTTGATGGTGTATCCATCGTACTCCCAAGGGCGTAAGATACTCTTTGATTCAAAAATGAATGATGGTAAATCGTTTCTTGATCTTATACCTAAAGAGCTTGTCGTTGGTGTTAACAATGTTGAGATGAAGATAAGACTTGTTAATGGGAGCGTTATAGCTGTTGTAGGTAGTGAGAATCCATCAGCCCTTGTGGGAATAAACTTATTCGGAGGAGTTTTCAGCGAGTACTCGCTCGCTGATCCGTAAATGCCTACAAGTTATTACGTCCGTCCTTGACCCAAACTAACGGATTTGCTGTATTTATATCGACTCCACGAGGTAAGAATAGTCTCTGGGATTTATTACAAATCGCTGAGGCTAATCCCAACGAGTGGTATTCAGAAGTTCTCACGATTGAAGATACCAAGCACATTCCACTCTCTCTTATAGAACAAGAACGCGCATCTGGTGAGCTCTCAGAAGAGCTTATAAGGCAAGAGTACTATTGTTCTTTTTCTGAGGGAACAGAGGGCGCATATTATTCTAAGACGCTTGATATTATGAAGCGACAAGACCGTATCACGAATATACCATACAACCAACAATATAAAGTTAATGTCAGCTTTGACCTTGGTGTTGCTGATGACACATCACTCGTCTTTTGGCAGAACATGCCTTCTGGTAATATACATGTTATAGACGCGTACTGTAACCGTGACAAGGGGCTTGATCACTATGCAAATGTTCTCTTTAATGAGAAGAAACAATACGTATACAATAAAATGTATGCACCACATGACATCGCTGTGCGTGAGTTTACATCAGGAATGAGCCGACTTGAGACTGCACGCCATATGGGGATAAACTTTACGCTGGTGCCAAAGCTTTCTGTTGATGATGGTATAGAGGCGGTACGTGCTGCGCTACAGTCTAGGGTATGGATAGATCAAACGAAGTGTAAAGATCTTATAAAGGCATTAGAGTCTTATCGTCGCCTTTATGATCCTGTACTTAAGAGACATAGAGATGTGCCTGTTCATGACTGGTCTTCAAACTACGCAGATTCATTCAGATATGCTGCTATCTCATTCAATCGTTCTGGTATGGGAACGACTCCAGAAGAACTTGATAGAAGATTTAAAGAGGCTAGAATGGGTGGGGGTGTAAACATATCACCCGTATTCCAAGACCCTCATAAGTTGTATTAGTAAATCAAAAATTATATTAAGGTATAGAATGAATAAAAAATATAAACGGATGCATGTAAAAAAAAGACGCGTCAATAGAATTAATGCTATATCAAAATTGTTTGTTAATAGTCTTGTTAAAGGTATACCTGATTATTATGAATGGATTGGATTTACAAAAAGTCAGGCAGAAATATTTCATGATTATGCAAAAAAGGTTAATGAAGATTTTTGGAGAGATGATTTATTAAAGGAATAATATGGCATGGTATAAATTTTCGGAGAAACAGCCTGGGCCTGAAGAAATAGGTAGGCCTCTTATAATTTATGATGGCGATCACCTTATGCTAACGTATGGAAGCTCTGGAAAGTTATTTTCAACGAGATACTGCTGTAATGATCCAAAGTGTCACCGTAAACCGTCTGACTGTGGTTGTCCTTTTATTATAACTCCTGATTGTTACTGGATGCGGATAGCTGAGCCGACTAAAGAAAAACATGATAAGGGATAAGTATGAAGTGGTATCATTGGACAGAAAAAATACCGGAACAAAATCAATGGATACTGGTTTATCATCCTGAGAGTGATCACCTTGTTGGAACTCAGAAGTATACATGCCCCAAAGAGATCCATGATTACTGGATTGCAAATAAAGAAGAAAGACTTGGTTCTTGGAGTTGGTGGGCTGCATGGGAAGACTTAGAACTTCCTAATGATCCAGAAATGGCATTACATAAAAAGAAATGTGAAGAGTATTGGAAAAACCTATGACATACTTTATGATAATCGTTATTCTCTTTCTTGCTTTTTATTTTGTTAATTCTATAGCTACAGAAAGAATAAACAAAAATAAAGAGCTTATTAAGAATCACGAACGAGAAAAACAAGAAAGACTTGAAAAAGCAAAAAGAATAGCAAATTTCTATAGGGATAGCGCAGAAACTAGATACCATAAGATGAAATATAAAGATGAAGATTATTACGATGTACTTCTAACGGTATTAAATCCTGTTGATTTTGAACGTGAATCAGATCTTATGAGAGAGATTGAACTTAAAAAAAAACTACAGAAATTATAAAACCAAAGACTAACCATTACGGCAATGATACAATAAAACACATTGAATGGATGAAGAAGTATGGTACAAGTCATGGAGAGATAATCGCTGCTCATGTACCTAAAAAAGACAATAGAGAGGTAATAGACTGTGAGTACGAATGATAAATATATCGTTACATTATTTTTTGCTAATAATTCTACAGAAGATAAATGGACAAGAATTAAATTTAACGAAGAAGAGCTAACAAATTTAACTACGTTTCTTGAGTCAAATACAGACAGGCATTGGATTAAGATATATGACATAGAAAATGAATCTATGTATATAGACATTAATAAGTTAGAAAAAGTATCCGTAGAACCGATAAAGGAAGATGATGACTAAATTTGACACCCTAAAGAAATGTGATTTTACATGTTTTGATACTTATTCTTTTAAGGATAGATTCGATCTGTTTTATCAGGATAACCATGACTATAAAAGATGGTTTGTTTCTCTTTCGTTGGAAAAAAGGAAAGAAGAACAAGAGCTGATGACGAAGATAGAAGACAAATACTATGAATGGCTTGAGAGATTAGACTTGAAGGACTTGAAGTGAGTTGGATTAGCGTAAAAGATAAAATGCCTATCTTTGCCACATTGGTGGTTACTAGAGGTACATTCCAAGGAAAAACTGTTCATACATTTGCTTACTGGAAAGACGATGTGTGGACATTTCTCTATGCGCCACAAACATTAAGGTTAAATATACATCCAGAAGTACTTGGACTTGCATATGATGACCTATGTCATATAAAAGTTCTTTTCGATAAAGATATAACCCACTGGATGCCAATACCAGAGATAGAAAATGACCCTAAATGAATGGTTACTATTTTTGTTAATAACTATTGCAATAATGTTAATAGTTTTATTAGATGCATGTTTTTGTGTATGGCTATCTAAACAATGAGCAATGAACTCGAAGACACCGTAAAGAAATACATATTTATGTGTGAGGCCCTTATATTCACCAGCAACATGCATACAAAGAACATAGCCAGAATAAAGAGTCAGGATAACTTTCTTGTAACAGACGAAGAGAAAGAGCAACAGATAGCTGACTTATGGAAAGCACAACTTACCTACTTCGATAATACGTCTAAACACATTTATGGGCTTGAGCAAAAGATCGAGAGATTGAAGCCGGGTCATTTAGAAACTATTAATATATTTAAGAGATAAAGAAACGGCGCCCCATATATAGAGACGCCGTCATAAACTATTTTGTTATAAGATATTTACTGAGAAAGACATCACAAATAACAATAGTAACTATGTATGAAATAAGAAAATGCATAAACTGTGTCATTTAAACTTCTTCCAATAATATCGTATAAGATTTATTGAGACATGTGTTAAAAGACCAACCAAAACGAGTTCGTACCAATACCACATATTTCCCCTTATGTATTATGCAGGTCCTGTAGCAGCACCGAGAGTTATTCCACCAGCAACTGCAGCTACAGTAACTATAGTATGAGCAACTGGAGCTACCGTTTGATGAAGAGCTACTCCAACAGTTACTCCAACCGCAGGTGTAGCAACTACACTAACAGCTGTGCTAACAGCTACAATAGTACCCTCAATAACAAGATGAGCTACAAACTTACCTACCCAGCAACCAAGTGCAGCGCCGAATGCTCCACCGCCAGCCATATTTACTTTTAAGTGTAATCCAAAATCTCCACTATTATATCTAATTACTTTAATGTAATTTTGTTGTGGGAGTTCAGATACTATTTTTTCAAAAACTGATTCTTTAACAGTAGCAGATTCATTATGAGCAATAAGTCCATTAACAAAAGCTTCTGGAACTCGTGTGAATTCCATCTTCTTGCCTTCAAGCGTGATTATTGCTTTATTCCCTAAAATAAAATCTAGCTCTTTACTTGTAATACCACGAAGTTCTTTATCAATGTTTTCACTACGAACAGAACGCATTCTTCCATTATCAAGAACAGAGAAACCATTCTTCGTATGGAATACTCGAACATCAGAATCAACAGAAATTATATTAGACTGTGGAATCTCCTTGGCGCAAAGAGAACTCCCAAACAATAATAAAAAAGCTAATATTTTATTAGATACCATATTTTTCCTTTATTTTTAAACAACAATTAGCCAAACATACATACTTATTGTATAAACATCTCCTTACGTTATATTGCCATAACCTTTACAACCAGACGCAATATACACTCTGAGAAATATTTAGGCAATAAAAAAAGTTAATACTTTACACGTAGATAATAAAATATTATCAAACTGAAAGTAATAGAAAAATCGTGAGTTAGGTATGTGGGGAAAAAAGAAACTAGATGGGACTAGAAGGAAATCGCATCCTTCGATCTCTGGTCTACTTGTTTTATCGCTATCTTCCAGCACCTTACTACTTGGCGATAGCCCCATAAAAAAGAAACGGCAAACTATCGTTATTTTGTTTTTTTATCTATGTTATACATTTCTTCTGTATATTCTACTAAGCTTAACAAACAGTCTACTTCCTGATAAGTAAAAAAATGTCCTAGCACTCTGTGAGTAAAATGCTTATAAAAACGATGATTATCATTATCCATTGAAGATGTTCTGGAACTAAATGCAATTATTTGTATAATAACAGACCGTATTTGTTCCTCGGTATAACTTTTATCAACTATTTCAAGATTATTTTCATTAAGATACCTAGTAAGTTTCTCATAATCAATAATCTTTTCTTTCATTACTTTTCCTAAAAAAGAAACGGTGCCTTCTGACTTTACAGGAACACCGTTCTGAATAAAATTGCGTCCCAGCGCTCTACCAGTTGAGCTACGACCTCTTATAAGTTTTACGCTATATGGAATGACCGGCGGGATTCGAACCCGAACATCTGGAACAGAAAATACATGATACCAGGAAAGAATTATTTATCAAGAGATCGATCAATAAAATAGATCGGTGATTCTATACTAGCTAAATGTTTGTCATTATGTATTTTGTGTTTAATTACTTTTATCGCCTTAAGTTGATTAACATCATCACTAAGATGTTTTAATTTTTCAACCCATTCTTCTGGGTGACCAGGGCATCCATGATTGCTTTCGAAATATAATTCAATACAGAATGGTCTTGATGTTTTAAATTCTTTAATTGCGTCACAAAAATTATGAATTTCTTCATTCGTCTTTTTCATAATGTCTTTCGTTAAGTAAACAACTATTTGCTTTCACTTTACACTTGGGAGTAGAATTATCCAGTGGCATAGTCGCACCCACTTTCCTCCTTCGTTCAGAAGAGCTTCTATGAAAGAAGTCTGAACTATGGCGGGATAAATAAAGAACGGAGAATTCTATGGATAAAGTACCAGTACAAATTATAACAAAAGCGGTTAAAGATATAACTCTTGTTGGTCTTCAACTCCTTGTTGGCCAGAACGTTAAGGCAGCACAGATGGTGCTTGATGGCATTAACATTGTTGCCGAAATAGCGCTTCACAATGATGCACTTTCTTCAATTTTAAAGATGTTACAGCCAGTGTTTAACATAGCTCGAGAATGGCTTGAAAAAGAACATCCATATTTCCTGAACTTATTCGATTGGGCAAAGACGATTGCCGATGTTCTTTTCAACACGAAGCAAGCAGCTTAATAATTTTAAAAAAAGGGAAAGACTATGTCACTTTTTTCGACAAGAGCTGATTCTTTCAACGGTGAAAACAGGTCTGTTTTAACAAAGATGGAAGACTTTTACACTCTTGCCATGCAAATGAACCAATCTTTCTGGGCTGAGGGGCTTATAGACACAAGATTCCACGGTGGAGACCAGACAATATTTACTGAGCAATATGGAGTATCACCAGATAACCGTCGTAGAAGCTTTAATTTCAACCATATTCGACGAGTTGTATCGATGGTATCTGGATATCAGAGAAAGAACCGTAAAAGCATCATAGTTGTTCCTGTGGAGAACGGAGATTCTGATACCGCGGACCAATTTACAAAAATTATGACACAAATAGCCAACTCTGAAGGCATCCTTGAAACATTTTCTGAAGCCTTTGAGGGTTCACTCATCACCGGATTAAATCTTCTCCAGTTATGGATAGATTATCGGCCTGATCCAGTATCAGGTTGTATACGTGTGGACAGTTGCCCATACAATTCGTTTCTTATAGATCCATTTTATAAGCGCGCAGACCTTTCTGACTGCCAAGCGATATGGAAACGTACGCATTTAAACAAACAAGAAGTTATGTCTTTATTGCCACAGTTTGCAGACCAGATGTACAGTTATGATAGAGGTGATTCTAAAGATGGTAAGTTTAATTACCTTCCTGAATCGTTTAACTTAACGCTTAAAGAAAAATATACGTACGACGAGTTCTATTATCGTGACTATCGCAAGCAACAGTTACTCGTTAATGCAGAGAATGGAGAAGTACAAGAATGGCATGGACAAGATGAGGATAGGCTTAGAGACTTTCTTCAAGTATTTCCTAATATAACTGTCCATGAAACTATTATACCTACAGTTAACCTAGCGATTGTTGTTGAGTCTCATGTCATATATAACGATAGAAATCCTATGGGACTTGATATATATCCTTTTGTGCCAGTCACCTGTTACTTTCATCCAGAAATGCCGGAGATGGCATGGAGAATACAAGGCCTCGTGCGGGGTTTGAGAGACCCGCAATTTTTATTTAATAGGCGCCTTGTAATATTGCTTGACCGCCTTGAGGCACAAATTACAAGTGGATTTAAATATAAAGAGAATGCGCTTGTTAACCCGAACGATATATTCCTTACGGGTAACGGTAAAGGGCTTTGCCTTAAAGAAGAAGCACAGATGTCAGATGTTGAGCAGATTGTACCTATTGGACTACAGGCTGGGGAACTTGAGGTTAACGAGTTTCTTGGTAAACAGATGATTGATGTTGTTGGCCTTAATGAAGAATTAATGTCGTCAGCTGCTGATAGTGATGTTGGTATAACCACACAGCTTCGTATGGGAGCAGCGCTTACAACGCTTCAGGGAATATTTGACCAAGCAGATAGATCATTAAAACTTTTAGGTAAAAACATCATGCTTACCATTCAACAGAACTATACTCCTGGGAAGATTAAAAAGATTTTAGAAGGCGAAGAGCCAACAGAGCAGTTTTATAACAAAGCTTTTGGGATGTATGACTGTGTTGTGGAAGAAGGTCTTGTAACATCAACTCAGAAGCAGCTTCATCTAGCACAGCTCCTTAGTTTAAAGGCTGCTGGTGTTCTTGTTCCTGACGATGCAATACTTGATGCATGTACACTACAAAACAAGAAGAAATTGCTTGAGTCTATTAAGCAAGGTCAGCAACAACAACAAGAACAGATGGCTCAACGTGCTCAACTTGAGATGCAAGAGATTAGCGCACGCATACAACTAGCACAATCAAGAGCGGGAGCAGATCAGGGACTTGCTGTAGAACGTATATCTAAAGTAGAGACTAATGAGTCTATGGCTGAAGAACGACGTGCACAAGCGGTACGAGACGAGAATGCAGCTGCATTAGACCTTATTAAGTCTATTAAGGAACTTGAGTCCGTTGATGTAGCTAATTTTAAGAAATTAGTAGAAGCTATGAACATAATAAAAGCTCAGGAAGCGGCAAATGCGGCTGAACCAAAACAAACGAATGCCACTGTATGAGTACACACGAAGTTTATGTTTTTACATATGTTATTTTTACCGTAATAGCTCTTTCGTATATTACCGTTAGAGCTATGCTTTCTTAAGGGAACGATATGAAATTGTTATTTGCTATTGCTGGTTTAACTTTACTGGGTGGATGTAGTTTTTATCCAGATGAACCAAAGATTGTTGTGCAAGCTTTAGATGTTACTAATACAGCAACTACGGTTAAGGCGCCAATAGTTATAAAGGAAAAAAATCATGAGAACGCTATATAAAAGATTAATACTTTTTGGGTTTATGATTTCATTAATTTTATTGAGTGCATGCGGTAAACAAAAAACTAAACTAGATTTAGATCTTGAGTATACGCATGATAATGAAGATTTTGCTGAGGAAGAACTATGAAGATAAAAAAGATAGATAAGAAGTACGAGAAAGAAGAGAAGCGACATGATCGTGTTGAAGAAAAAGAAGAGGCTAAACATGAAAAGAAACATGACAAAGATCGATCGGCTATCAAAAAACTCATTAAAAAACGAAAATGATTGTTTCGGAGAATCTATTTATATAGATGAAAATGTCTCCTTTGACGATTCTAATTTGCCTAAAAGTAAAAGATGGGCAATAAAAAAACTATGCCAAATACTTAAAGACAATGAAGATGAAATATACGAAAAACTTAAAAATCAGGAAAATATAACCTTATAGTTAGAGGTTTACCTTGCGGGGTTATCCGCAGTTACTAGAAAGGCCAATCATGGCAAAACGATATCATTCATCTGAAGGTAAAGGTTTTGGACACGGAGCAAAACTACCTGAAGGAACTCACGAAATTAATATGGACAATCCAGCAGCAGGTATGAATTGGGATAACTATCCTGATAACAAAGAAGCTGTTGATGAATATACACGTGCAGAAGATGCAGCTCTTCGACGTGGACTTAAACCTAAGAAGCTTGGGTAATATATGCCAGCTATGCTTAGACCGAATCCAAAGCTAGAGAAGATAGCCTTTGATGTTCTTGGTGTACCCATGAACAAGGTTACCAAGAAGAAATTCAGCAAAAGGAAAGTTGATAACGAGATTCCTGTACGAGATACAGAACAAGTTTCCTCGCAGCCAAGAGATGGTTTTTAAGAATGTCCCGGGAGTATATCCTGGGACTTTATATTTGGAGATCTAATGCCAAAGAAGAAACTTACAAAAGGCAAAGCAAAGATCAAAAAAGTTATGCATGAGTTTAAAGAGGGCGACTTACATAGTGGCTCTAAAAAAGGCCCTAAAGTAACTAATCCTAAGCAAGCAATTGCTATAGCTATATCAGAAGCAAGAAAAAAGGGAGCTAAAATTCCCAAGAAAAAGAAATAGAGAAGTTTAACCATTTTAAAGAAGGATGTACTATGGCACACGAAAAACCATCGACAAAACCTGCTCCAAAGCCAGCACCTAAACCTAAATAATACCTACGAGCTCGTAATAGAATAAAATTATTAATATGTGATTAGTTTTTTATGCCCAAACAACTATTACGAGCTCGTTTAATAATAAAGAAACATGGGAGAGAGAATGTTTTCTTGGTTAAATTCAATATTATCAAAGATATTTAGTCATAAACCACCAGAGTCAGAGCACAAAGAAGAACCAATACACCTTACTATTTATTGTTCTAAGTGCTCCAATCTGATAGAACCTTGCACCCCTAAAAGTTCGAGTCATGTTGGGGGTATACTCAAGAAAGCTGGTAGACCTAAATCTACAACGGTACCAATGGCTCCAGTTGTCAAAAGAGGTCCATATAAAAAGAGAGCCATATGAATCAAAATAAAAAGAGAAAGACCGTTGGCCAGTTATCTCAAGAGTTAACAGCCAAAGACGACTATGCATATTCTCCCATAGAGCTTGGTAGGAAGATGCTTGAAGGATATGATTCTATGGTGCATGAAGCAGTTGAAAAAGGACTCAAAGAACTAACTACAGACTTTTATGTTGTTATCCTTACGGGAAAACCAGCGTTTTACGAACGTACTATTACACGATACCCATTTGTCCGTAGATCATGCCCAACACCAGAAACAGATCAGACTGTTTTTAGATTTGATAGAAAGAACAATACACTAGAAGAGTTATGGACGATTCCTGACAAAGAAACATGCGCAATTATGATGAATAATGCATCACAAGTAGACCCAAAAGAATGGCAACTTTTAGGAAACATTTACCAGTATCACAATGGTAACTTATTGAAAATGGCTAAAAAATTAAATAAAGAGATCGATTAATAGAGAAAGAGAAGAGATGGATAGAGAACAAGATTTTTTAAATCAATTGAACGAAGACCCAACCCTTGATGCACAAGTAGAAGCTGCAGCACAACCAGAACCTGAAGCAGCAGAAGAACAAGCACAACCTGTGCAACAAGTAGCTAAAGCACCGGAATCTAGTAAAGAACAAAATATACGTATTTTAAGAGAACGGGCGGAAAGAGCAGAGAGAGAACGTGATGAATATATGCGCAGGTCTATGGATAACGAGAGACCTAAACAAAACCTTAACCAGCAGGCACCTGTTGTAGACGATGTTGATGACTTTGAGTTAAACATAGATAACGATGCTCTTGCTGAAGGTAAACATCTTATCCAAATAGCTACTGAGCTTAAAAAAGTTCGTGCAGAACTTCGTGAGGCTAAAAAACAGAGCGCACAAGTAGCACAACAGAGCGTTCAGTCTGCTGATGAGGCTCGACTTAAGGCAAAATACCCAGATGCTGAAGATGTGGTAAATAAAGATAATCTAGAACGCCTTAAGGAAATAGATCCAGAAGCATACGAAACAATATTCTCTTCTCAAGCGAGTTTTTATTCCAAGGCTAAGACTGCATATAAAGCTATTAGGGATGCCGGTATTGTTCCTGCTGTAGAATTTGCACCACAACGAACAGAAGCTCAGAAGAACTTAAATAAACCTCGTCCTATAAATAGCATACAATCAGGTAAGGATTTTAACCCCCTGTCGCACGCTAATGCATTTGCTAATACATATACTCCAGAACAAGACAAACAGTTGTTAAAAGAGATGTATGAGGCTGCGCGTAATATATAGACTCTTATAATCTATTGATCTAAGCTATAGGAACTTCTTACACTCCTTTGCGACTTTATTCCTTTCTGTCGCAATAATATTCTAGATACTCATCTAGAAAGAATTGTCCCCTGATACCTTCTCCTTGGTATCAGGGGACCTTGCTTTTACTCATAACATATCATTATACTAATTATTGGTCGTATTGAGCCTCGGCCAGCTCTGACGTATCGAGATTCGTCATCTCATGGACGTACTTCAAGTCCTCGTCCAACTTGAATATGAAAATCTGTTGTAAGACAGAATTTATCTATTTAAGGAAATACTATGCCTACGATAACAACTTCTACGTTATCTGCTCCAATACAACAATCGTTTTTTAGAAAACTATTGCTTGTACCAACAGCAAATTTTAACTATAAACGTTTCTCGCTTATCAAAAAAATGCCAGCCCATGGGGGTGATACGAGCCGTTCCAGACGATATAATCCATTATTAACAGCTAAAGTTCCATTGGGAAATAGTGGCATGACGCCTCCTTCTCAGAACTTAACTGCTCTTGATATCGATGCACGTCTTTCATTTTATGGAACCTGGTTACAATTGAACGAACAAGTTCAATTGCTTGCCCAAGATCCAGTGTTAAATGAGGCTACAATCCGTTTAGGCGTTAGCATGAGACAAACAGAAGATGAACTTACACGCGAAGTGCTCGTCTCAACAGGGTCAGTAATTAACTGTACTTCTGGTGCTAATGGAGACACCATCACAGAATTGACACGTCCTGATATTAACGGTGTAACTGCAGCTCTTGCAGATGCTAATGCTATGACTGTCAGCGACCTTATTGAAGGTGAAGACAAGTTCGGTTCAGCTCCAGTCCGCGATGCTTATTGGTGTATGGCCAGCACAAAATTAATTGGTGATATTGACGCATGCATTGGCTTTACTGCTAAAGCACAATATCCAACACAACAAGCTGTTTTGCGTTCTGAATACGGCGCAGTAGCGAATGTTCGATTCGTACTGTCGTCTATTTCTTCAAGCACGCCAGTAGCTTCTGGTCTTGGCCGTACGGTATATAACAATATCGTAACCGGTATGCAATCGTATTCCAACATCAGTGTTGATGAATACAATGCTAAGCTTATTTACAGAAGTCCTATGTACAACGATCCTTTGGCTCAAAACTGCACCCTCGGTTGGAAAATGGCTGAATGCCCTGTAATTCTTAATGATGCGCTCCTTGTCAATCTTCGTTGCACACGTTCTATTTAAGGGAAGGAATTACTATGTCTTATGGAACAAATCTTCTTCAAGGTACGTTTACATCAACTGGTGTAGATAGAATAATCCCTATACCTACCGGTGTAGATTGGATGCATGTTAGGAACTTTACAACGTACACAGCTGGTCCTGCTGCTACAACCGCTACCGATTGGTACTGGCAACGTGGTATGGCAGCTGGTGATTCGTTGATTACCGCTTATACAGGCGCTGGTACATTTTTGTATAACACTTCTTCAGTTACCCTTGGTGTTGCTGTAGCTGGTGGATTTACCCTTATTGATACCTCTGCTTCTATGCTCAGTGCAGCTACCGCTGTTACTGCTGGTACAAACGCAACATCTCCTGTTTATACATGCGCTCTTGCAAATGTCGCTGTTGGCACAATCGTACGTGTATATAGCACAGCTCATACTAACGTTAACGGTATCGACTTCTCAGTTGGTGCTATTAATGCTGGTGTAGACTTTACTATGCGTGCTGTTATGACTGCAGCTCCTGGAGTTGTAGCTGGTGCTAATGGTTTTGCACGTGTTGTTGCTCCTAACTTGGCAACATACAAATTGTTCTATCCAAGTAATAGAACAATCGCAAACATCACACAAGCAGCTAATGCTGTTGTAACTACTTTTGTTGATCATGGATACCTTATTGGTCAAACAGTTCGTCTGTATACCGATGCAGATTCTGGAATGGTAGAAATTAACGGTATGGTTGGCACGATTGTTGCTACCCCTGCTGCTAATACGTTCACCATTGCTATTGATACGACCGGATTTACGACATTCGTAACTCCTACTCGCGCATCAGTACCATTTACCCCTGCACAATGCGTACCCGTTGGTGAAGATACCGCCTACCAAGTATCCCTTGGTGGAAACATCTTAAATGACAGAAAAGAAAATCTTGGAGTCATTGGGATGAAGCTTGCAGCTGGAACAACTCCTGCTCTAAGCGTTGCTGGTACCAACACAAACGTTATGTATTGGAGAGCTGGTAAATCAGAGAATATGTAATTTAACTGGCAGGGGAGTAACATCCCCTGCTCCTTTTTAGAAAAGAGAAGTTATGGAAACAACGAAACAACACCAAGAAAAATTAGTAGCAGCACAAGAGACCAAAATAGAACAAGCACTCAACTTTAGAGCAGAAAATGAGAATAAGCCTGCGTCTATCCAAGGTAAAAGAGCAAGCACTAAAACCGTTATTGCTGATAGTGATTCAGTTCTTAAAAAAAGACGGTTCACGACTGAAGAATTAGCTCGATTACGAGATAAAGATGCAGAACTTGTTACAGGAAAATTTAAATACCATGAGAGCCGTGGTGGTACGTTTGAAATATACTTTAAGATCCATGCTGGTGATGAAATAACGAAGTATGAGCTCAAAGACGGACAAGTATACTCAATACCAAAAGGACTCGCTAAACACTTAAGAAACAATTGCTGGTACCCAATACACTCATTTACTAAAGATGAGAATGGACATCCGGTACAAGCAATTGGTGAAAAAGTTAAACGTTGTGATTTTGAGAGTCTCGAGTTTCTGGAACTAGATCTACAACAAGATAGACCTTTAATCACTGTACATAATTTTTAGGGAGATAGTTATGATCACCTGTTATGCCGATCCTAATCCTATTTATATGCCAGCGATGCGTCTTATACTCAGCATTACAAACAGCGATCCAGCCCTTGTTCAAACTACATTTGACCATGGTTACCTTACGGGTCAGTTTGTTCGTCTCTACATAGGGACAGCGTGTGGCATGTGGCAAGCAGACAAGTTAACAGGTGAGATAACTGTTCTTTCAGGGGATACGTTTACTATAAATATTAATACTATCCCCTTTGATGCATTTGCATTGCCTGTTGCTCCATTACCACAAGATGATATCTGCTCGTATGTAGTTCCAATAGGTGAAAAAAACGATATGTTTACGGCCGCCGTTCACAATGTCCTTTAGGAGATAAAAATATGCGTTTAATGAGTTTATTTTTTATTGCATATCTTGCTGTCACAACTGAGGAATTTATCTGCGCTGTTATTGATGATACCCCACAAGAGATTGAATACGTAGAGGACGAACCAGAACAACCAGTTGGTACGATTGTTTTAGATGCGGTAGTTGTTTTACAAGACGGTCAAGAGCTTGATATAACCCTAACAGACTGAAAGGCTACGATGCCAGATACCTCGCTGTCTACTTTAGACCAAATACGCACTAAAGTACGACTTATAACCAGATCCCCATCAGCAGCACAACTAACCAATACAAACATAGATAATTACATAAACACGTTTGTGCTCTATGACTTTCCTGAACAATTACGGCTTACGGCATTAATGACTAATTTTACGTTTTATACAAACCCGTACATTGATGTGTATCCAGCCAATAGCACAGACCCTGCAAACCAGTTTTATAACTTTCATAATAAATATGTTACCGTTCATAACCCAATATACGTAGCAGGATTTCCTGTTTACTATTCACAAAGTTATGAGCAGTTTTTTGCATTATACCCAAAGATAAACAGCTTGAAAGATATCGTTAAAGGTAACGGTGCTACAACGAATTACGTTGGTAATCTAACAGGAGCAACGCTTACATCATTAACATATCCTATCCTTAAGGGAGAAGTAACATTCAGTTCTTCAGACGCTAATAATGCTGCTATTACCCTTATTGATTACCCATATAATGCGACAATCGGTTACATGGAACCACCAGGAACTACTATAAATTACGCTATACCACCGATCCCTACACGTCAGGTTAACTATGTTACTGGCGCGTATAATATTACATTCCCTATTCCACCAGGAAACGGAAAACAGATATCAAGTTCTTCTGTACCTATCGTCATATCACGACCTCAAGGTCTTCTTTTCTGGGACCAGAAGTTCATTGTTAGACCAGTTCCTGACAGAGTTTACAAGATAGACATGAACGTCTACCAACGTCCTACTGAGTTGATAGCTAATAACGCAATGCCTGAGTTTTCTGAATGGTTTCAATACATAGCCTATGGCGCATCAAAGAAGATATTTGAAGACCGTATGGATATGGACAGCATAGATATGATCATGAGAGAGTTTAAATTGCAAGAGCGCCTTATTTTACGTAGAACACTTAACCAGAATGCTACACAGCGTGCTTCTACGATATATACAGGCATGAGTGGTACAGGATACGGTGGATTTGGTACTGGTGGTACTGGCTGGGGTCCTTGGTAACAATCATTTTTGGAGAAAGAAATGGCATATACTAATTCTATACCGAATGCTAACGATAAGTTTTCATTATCGCAGCCTCAAGTTCAAGGAAACTTTGTATCGATACGAACGATATTAGACCCAGATAACGGAGAAGTTAACTTTGTCCCTCAGGGAGTAGAGCCAGCACTGCCTGCTAACAACATAGGATTGTTTTCTATGGCTGCTACTGGAGCTCCTATTCCTGCTGTTGCTTCAGCACCGATACAAGGACCTTCTGAACTTTATATAAACAAGGTTGATTCATCAGGTAACGCTCAATACTTACCTATTACAGCTGCTTCTATACAGAATGCACCACTTGGCGGTCAGTTTATGGGTTTTTGTTACTTACCTTCTGGCTTAATTATGAAATGGGGAGCCGATACGGCGACTAACCTTGCTGATTTTACAACTCTTTACGTAGCAGGTAATGATGTTCCTGTTTTTAACACTGTTTTAAACGTACAACTTACACTACGTAATGTTGCAGCAGCGAGTGCAACTATATACCAACTGCCTACGTCTACACCTTTAGCTTTACATGTATTTCTTACTAACCCTGCTGCGGCAAACGTAGAATTTTTCTATCTAGCCATAGGATACTGACATGGCATTTGATAGATTCTTAATCGCGCCGATGAATGAGGGTATACGGACTGACCTTAAGCCCTGGATAACCCCCGATGGCGCTTTTGCTGAGATGACTAACGCTTTTGTATGGCGTGGTCGTATACGAAAACGAGTTGGTAGTAAATATACAGGACAAGGTTGGTCAACTGACCAAGAAGCACAGCTCTACTCACGGCTTGGTATTGATCTATCAAATTTAATACCTATTTCACTTTCTGGGGGGGCTGGTGTCGGTATTACAGATGGAGCAGGAGCTGCAACAGGAACAGTTCCTGGATATGTATATAAAGTAGGTATGAAGTTCTCCATTGGTACAGAGATGTTTACTGTAGTTGCAGTAGGAACTCCAGGAGTTATGACAACAACGGGAGCTTCAGTAACACACACATTTGATACCGATACAGGTGTATATGTATTTGCTGGAGCGACACCTGCTACACAGATTCTTTTTTACCCTCAGGGAAATTATGGGGCAGGTGAAGTTGATATAGCGGGTAACGCTTTAGGATTTGTACCTGGTAATAAATTCAAACTTGGACAGATGTTTTCTATCGCTACTATAGCTGGACCTGAGATTATGTTTACGGTCATTGATGACACACCAGGACTAGATAATCAAATGTCACGTACCGACGGTTCAGTTGCTGTTGCTACCTTTAATGTTACAACAGGTAAGTACGACATCCAGGGTTTAAATCTAACCGTAGCAATTAACACGCCTGTATACTTCTATACAGGTGAACCTGTTATGATGATAGACCAGTATGAAAGGGGACCTATAAATGATCAAACTACCTTCGCCTGTGATACTCAGTTTATATATTATTACAACGGTTCTTTTTGGGACCAGTTTAACCTTCCTATTTTTCATGGTTCTGATTCTCAGTTTTTTTGGGGATGTAACTTTGTTGGTCGACTTAGTACGTTAGGGATACCTTCGTATTACATTACCAACTTTAATGCAACACAAAACACTCTTCCAGGTGCCAACGATGACTACATGTGGAAATATGATGGTACAACATGGGAAGTGTTTGCTCCTTACTTTCTCCCAGGAGCTGGAGGTGCAATAAATACTGGACCATTCGTTACTTCTGCTCGGCTTATTATCGGCTTTCATGGACGCCTCTTACTGCTTAATACCATAGAGTATGGCGGTGGAGGTGCTCCAACATTTAACACGCATTATGGCAACAGAGTACGTTGGTCACACTATGGATTAATAGATGCTCCTAATGCCTGGTATGAAGATAATAACTACGACGCTCTTGGTAATAAAGCTGATGGTGCTAGTTGGGCTAATGCTCATACAGAGGAAGAGATAATAAGTGCTGAGTTTATTAAAGATAGACTTATCGTGTACTTTGAACGTAGTACGTGGGAGCTTGCTTATACAGGAGATCCTGTTATACCGTTTAACTGGTTAAAAATTAATTCAGGACTCGGTGCTGATGCTACCTTCTCAAAGATATCATTTGATAAGGAAGTAGTAGCTATAGGCAACACAGGTATCCATTCATGCACTGGTGGTAACGTATCACGTATAGATGACAAGATACCTGAAGAAATCTCTAAGATGAGATCTGATAACAGTGCAAGAAAACGTGTTCAGGGGGTTAGGGATTACTTTTTGGAAGTTGTGTATTGGACATATCCAGCAGAATCAGCTACAGCCTATACATCGTATTACCCAAACAAAGTACTTGTGTATAACTATAAAAACCAAACATGGGCATACAATGATGATTCTATAACAGCACTTGGATACTTTGATCAGCAGAACGAACTCACATGGGCTAATACGGAATATACATGGGCTAATGCTCCATTCGCTTGGAACTCTGGTCTGCAACGAGCTGATTTTAGACAAGTAGTTGGCGGCAACCAGCAGGGATATATATTCATCATTGACCCAGGTGGTGCTAAAAACGCACAAGTTCTTTCAATATCTGCTTTAAACTTGAACATGGCTGGTGACGTTGAAAGCCTTGTCATAGAAAACCATAATCTTGAGTTTCCTGATTTTATAAAACTAGACTACTGTCAGGGAGTTACAGGAGTTAATGGTAAAATTGTCCAAGTAGAAGCTTTTGATAGACATACTGTTACCCTTACTGACCCTATTACCAATGTTGTTGGTACATACATAGGTGGAGGAACAGCAGCTCGCGTATCAAATATTCATATACTCTCAAAGCAATGGAACCCGTATGTTGAAAAAGGTCTTAACGTACAACTGAGTAAGATAGACTTTCTTGTTGATTCAACAACCCATGGACAGATACTTGTAGATACGATGCCTTCATATTCTAACCTAGAACTGTTTACAGAAGCTCAATCGAGTGGCTGTAGCCTTGGAAGTAATGTTTTAGAAACGTCTCCATATACACTGGTACCATTTGAACAAAGACAAGAACAATTCTGGCATCCATTGTATTTTTCTGCAGATGGAGAGGCTGTGCAATTAGCCATCTACATGAATAATGATCAAATGAAAGATGTTTCTATTGTAGAGTCTGATTTTGTTATTAACGCTATTATGCTTTATACACGTCCAACCGCAAGCAGATTACAATAAAGGATTATTATGGCAAATCGTCCAGGAGAAGGTACATACTTACCAACGACTCAGATATGGGACGTAACAGATATACAATCTATGACTGTATCAAGCGAAGAGTTTAAAGAACTTATTATACGTATGTATCAGAACTTAAATGTTATGGCTAATGTTATCAATGGCAAAGAATATGCCATATACGACACGTTAGAGGGTAGCAACAACCAGATGTTCTTTCCAAATCCAGCATACACACCAACGACAAATATGGCTCCTAATTGGCGCAACGTATATAGAACGGTCGTTAACTTTGGTGCATTACCTAACGCTGGGACAAAGACCGTAGCCCATAATATTACTATAAATAAGTTCTTTAGTGTAACGCGTATATATGGTGCTTCTACAGATCCAGTAGCTATTAAGTTTATACCACTGCCATACGCTAGTTCTACACTTAATGAGAATATAATATTGTTTGCGGACGGCACTAATGTTACGGTTACTACAGCAATAGATTATTCAGCATATACGACGACATACATAGTTTTAGAATATATAAAAACTTAATTTATAGGAGTAATATGCCTACACTGACAGAATTATTCAACGCTGCATCTAAAGACCCTAATATAGTATCTACGCCTGAGTGGCAACAGCAGATGGCAGACTGGAACAATCAAGTTAAACAAGCCGGTACTGTTCAACCACCTACAATACCAGGAGCAGCAGAAGGAACGATGCCTTCAGATGAAGAGATATATAAATTTCTTATGGCTATACCAGAGATATCAAGTAGTAAGATAAATGGATTGTTAGCTGACCCTACATTTTATAAATGGGCAATGGCTAACTATCCAGACGAGCCATACCCACCTTCTAAAGAAAGAAGACGAGAATATTACGAGGGATATAAGGCCGCTGGAGGAAACCCAGAAGACAGAATTGGTCATGGTGCAAATACAATTAGATCAGACCAAAGATATGATAGAAAACAATCTAATGAATTTAATGCAATTATGGATGATGAATTTGCAGGAAATGCGCCTATAAGAATGAACGCTAAGTCAAAAGGTTTTATTGTACCTAAATGGCTTAAAGGTAAAACTTTTAAAACTGTTAAAGATGCGGTTGCAGGCCCACTGGTTAAAGGTGACATGCAGAAGGCTATCCTTAAACATATGAACCTTCCTGGTGCTGCTACAGGTGCTATTGGTGGTGGAATGGTAGCAGGTCCATATGGAGCACTTGTAGGTGGTGGTCTTGGCTCAATGATGCCTAAAGGAGAAAGTGCCTCAGGAGGAGGTGGTGGTGGTAAAGGTAACGTACAACGTCACTCACTTCTTACGCCTGAGCAAGAAAAGCTTTCTAACTTTGCTGCAAAAAGAGCTATGGCAGACATTGGGACAGGTCCTGATATAAAAGCGGCTACCAATCAATTTAGAAGCCAATATATGCCACAACTCTTTGAGGGAATGGAACGGATGGGTGGAGGCCAACAAGAATCAGGGGCATTAGCTCCTCACATGATGGCAGCTGAAGGACAATTTAGAACAGGACTTGAACAACTTAAGTCTCAGCAAGGCATGCAGCTTGGTAATTTAGCTATGGGAAGAAGTGCATTTGAGAACGTCATGACGCCACGACAACCACAATGGTGGGAACAACCACTTCAAGCAGCTACGGGTAAGGTTATGGAGTACGGCATGGATAAATTACTTCCCAAAGTATAGGAGATACAATGCAATTTTTTAAAGATACGCCTTCTTTTGGTGCTGGAATGGGCTCTAGTATTGCTGATGCCATTAACAGATTCGGTGAATACAAGATTAACCAGATGCATGAAAGAAGTGCTTTTAAAGAACAACAACAACGCATGAACGAAGAAAGAAGCAGGTTGAGCAAGGTATTTGAGGGAACTAATTTTACACCACAACAATCAGCTGCAATCGCAGAAACTCCAGCACAACATAGAAATCCCATGATGGCTGCATTTGCTAATGCAAACCTACAAAAAGCACAGCAAAGCCAACAACCAGGAATGACTGGCTCTCAACCCCAGCAGATGATGCCTCAGCAAATTAATCCTGTGCAACAACCAATG